>Ga0334890_1001356_pt1 | contig 33226 bp, 33 predicted proteins | sample GraSluR1_MG_3_FD_207220 | JGI IMG/M metagenome (GOLD analysis project Ga0334890, IMG submission 207220) | Sludge microbial communities from methane-producing bioreactor in Wageningen University, Netherlands - Granular Sludge_31_08-R1 | ecosystem: Engineered > Bioreactor > Anaerobic >... | reverse complement strand
CCGTACCCGGCCCCCACTTCTTGATGGGGAACTGCCGCCGAACGAAATCAGGAAAGTGCACATGATGTTTTTGGGCAGGGAAATGTGAAACCGACCGTTCTTTTCCTGTTGTTGGTATAATAACGCCCTGGTGAAATACTCTAACGGAGGTGAAATGTTTCAATGAAGAAAAGAATCCTGATAGCAGTTCTTGCGTGCCTTTCTCTCCTGCTCGTCCTGACCGCGTCAGTCCCTGCTGCCGCGAAGACCGTAATGTTCGCGGATCTCTCCTGGGACAGCATCCAGTTTCACAACAGGGTGGTAGCGTTCCTTCTGGAGAAAGGTTGGGGGTACAAGGCCGAGTACACCTTCTCCGAGACGATGCCCGGCTACCTTGGGCTGGAACGGGGTGATATCGACATCATTCTGGAGGTTTGGACCGATGCGCAGAAGGAGTGGTGGGAAAAAGCCCAGAAGAGCGGCAAGGTGCATAACGCCGGAAGCGTCTTTCCGAACGCCGTTTCCGGATGGTACGTCCCGCGCTATGTGATCGAGGGAGATCTCGCGCGGAACATTCGGCCTGCGGCTCCGGAACTCAAAAGCGTCGAGGATGTAAAAAAATACTGGGAAATTTTCAAGAACCGCGAGAATCCGAAGATGGGACGGTTCTACAACGCGCCGACAGGCTGGTCTGCTCATACGATCAACCTGAACAAGATCAAGGCGTACGGGCTCAAGGAGATCCTCGAGCCGTTCGACCCCGGCTCCGGCACCGCGCTGGCCACCGCGATAAAAGCGGCATTTGATCGCGGAATTCCCGTGATCGCCTACTACTGGGAGCCGACCCCCCTGCTCGGAATGCTCGATATGGTCCGGATCGAAGAACCTCCTCACGACCCCGAGGTATGGGCGAAAAACAACGGATGCTCCTCCCCGGCCTACTTCGTCGCCAAGGCGATCAATGTCAAGTGGCTCGACGCCAACCGGGAGGTACTCGGTTTGATCGAGCGGTACTTCATGACGCTCGAACAGACAAACCAGGCGCTTGCCTGGATGCAGGCGAACGACAACGACGCGAAGAAGGCCGCGGTCTGGTTCCTCAGGGAGAATGCGGACCAGTGGAAAGGCTGGGTGCAGGACGAAGAGCGTATTGGCCTGATAGAGAAGGCCCTGCAGTAAGAAAGGCGACGGGGGAGCATGCTGATGCGCTCCCCCGTTTTTTTCAGACCGGTTTCCGGTCCTCCCATTGTTTTCTGCGTTTATCCCGCTGCAGGTTCTTCGGTTCGATGGAGACCGCGTCTCCTTCGAAGAGGGATTGCAATCCTCCGGAAAAAAGCGCCTTGGCGCGTTCGCACGTCTCGCGGCATCTTCCGAGGCACCTGCTCTGGTTGTCGTCCGGTTCTGTGTAGACGGTGACGACGCCCTCGTAGTTGCGGAGGATGGTCTTTCTGTCGGATCTGGAGAGGACGTAGTTCGGCATCACGGGAATTTTGCCGCCGCCTCCGGGGGCGTCCACCACGAACGTGGGGACGGCAAGCCCCGACGTGTGTCCCCGAAGATATTCCATGATCTCCAGTCCCTTGCCGATGGAGGTGCGGAAATGTTCGATGCCGCGCGACAGGTCGCACTGGTAGATATAGTAGGGGCGGACGCGCATCTTCATCAGCTTCTGGTTGAGATCCCTGAAGATGTAGGGGCAGTCGTTCACTCCCTTTAGGAGCACGGACTGGTTTCCCAGGGGTATTCCTGCGTCGGCGAGGAGGGTGCATGCCCGTGCAGCCTCGGGGGTCAGCTCCTTCGGATGGTTGAAGTGCACGTTGATCCACAAGGGGTGATACTTTCGGAGCATGGAGCAAAGGTTCTCCGTCACCCTCATGGGGAGCACGGCGGGGATTCTCGTTCCTATGCGGATGATCTCGACGGTCGGAATGGCCCGAAGCCCGGAGAGAATCGACTCCAGGGCCTCGTCGGAAAGCGTGAGCGCATCGCCGCCCGTAATGAGGACGTCGCGGATCTCCGGTGTCGCGGCGATGTAGTCGATGCACGCCTGGATCTCTTCGGCGGTACGGGCGGTGTCGGTCTGTCCTGCGAATCGCCTTCTCGTGCAATGGCGGCAGTACATGCCGCACTGGTCGGTGACGAGGAGAATGCACCTGTCCGGATACCGGTGGGTCAGGCCCGGAACGGGAGAGTCCACGTCCTCGTGCAGCGGATCCAGCAGATCCGTTGACGCGATGAGCGTTTCCCTGAGGGTCGGTACGGCTTGTTTCCTGATCGGGCACTCCGGGTCCCCGGGGTCGATGAGCGACGCATAGTACGGGGTGATCGCCATGCGGAGCGCATTCAGGCTCTTTCGGAGCGGAGCGGATTCGCCCCTGGAGAGCGTCAGGATGCGCCCCAATTCATCCGCCGCCGTGATTCTTGAATGCATCTGCCAGCGCCAGTCGTTCCAGAGTTCTTCTCCCACCTCTTCCCGAAGGGTTTCAATGTAGCTTTTCCCGACGGGGACATACGGAAGAAGAGGAAAAGAAGTTCCCTTTGCTTTGCGGACCTTCGTCGACGGAGGTTTTGTGTCCTCCGCGGAGGAAGGTTCTGTCGGATTGACGATATCAGCGCTTATTTGAGAGTTTCTTGCAGTAGAGGACAAGATCGTCACCTTCCGAATAAAAGTCGGGAATGCGGCCGCATTCTCCGTAATGCCGCGCGAGATAGAACGCGCGCTGTCCCAGGTAATCGTCACGCCCCGCTGTTTCGACCCGAATCACGGCGCTGTCCGATTGTTCAAGGAGGGCGGAGCACATCTTCTCCTCCAGCCTGCTGCCGAGACCTTTTTTCTGGAAGGACGGATCGACGGCTATCCAGTAGAGGTCGTAGGCGAACCGGGTCATCGGAGCGGGACCGTAGATCAGAAATCCGGCGATATTCCCCTCGATCGACTCGGTGAGCAGAATATAGTCCCGGCCAGGGTGGAGAGACCATTCAAGCAGGACGTCCTCCAGGACGTCCAGTTCGCTCGGGGTGAATGCCCCGGTGGCGGCCGCGGCCTTCAGGCAGCGCTCCGCAAGAGTGTTATTCACGGTATGTTCCTCCATGGTGTTCTTCAAAAGCCAGTTCGAGGAGGGTATGGACGGTTTCCTCGTCGGAAAGTCCGCTCTCCCTGCACTGGCGGAAAAATCCTCCGTCCGGCGCGACATCGGGATTCGGATTCACGTCGATCACAAAGAGCCGCCCGTCCCGTTCACGCAGGTCCACGCGAAAATATCCCCTGCAGCCAAGAGCTTTTCCGGCTGCAGCCGCAAGCTTTGCCGCGGAGTACCTGAGGGCTCCTTCGGCTTTTTTCGGAACGAGGGCGTAGAGAGGCGATTCACCGTCCCACTTGGAGCCGTAGTCAAGGAAGGGAAGGGAAGCGCCTTCCCTCTCGTAGTCGATAACGGAAACTTCCCGGATGTCGTAAGGATCGTTCCCGATGCAGGCCACCGAAAATTCTCTGCCCGGGAGAAATGATTCGACCCGAACTCCTCCCGGAAAGAGAGAGAGCTTTGACGAAACAACGGACTCAAGTTCGCTCCTGTCGGTGACGAGCGATGCGGGGTCGACGCCGACGCTTCCGTCCTCCAGGAGAGGCTTGATGAAGAGCGGAGGCCGAAGTTTCGCAAGCATCTCATGGTTGAATCCGGGACGGAGGGAAACCCCGTCGGGAACCGGTATGCCCGCATCGCGGAGGATGCGGCAGCTCATCTCCTTTGAAAGACATGTCCTGAGCACGTGAGATGGATTCCCCGTGCAGGGAATTCCTGTTTCCTCGACGAGAGATCTGAAAAAATGCTCCGTTCCGCTGTCCTCTCCGAAGCCCTCGAAGAGGTTGAATATGCAGCGAGCCTCCGCCGAGCGCAACAGTTCCGCTGTTCTGCTCCGGGAGCGCAGTATCGCCGGAGTGATATCCAGCGGGACGGGGATATGGCCTTTCGCTTCCAGCACCGAGGAGATGAAAGAGCGGCTCCGCAGGGCATCTGTGACATCAGCACGGGAGGAGCATTCCAATGCGGCCGGAAGAGCGACGGTGAGCGGCCGTTCCGGGGAGATCGTCTGCGATGAAGAGGTCATGGAAGCATCGTCTCCGGAACAGGAGAGGGAAATGCCAGTCCGCACCGGGAGAAGGCGCTGCGCAGTATGGATCGGATGAGTCCATGGTACTCCCCGCCGCTGAGCCGGTGAAGAATCGGAAGATCGCTGTACTCCGGGGATAGGCCGGGCAAAGGGTTGATGTCGATGATCCGGGGGATTCCGTCGTTGTCCAGGCGGAAATCGACCCGGGCCATGTCGCGCAGCTCCATCGCCTGAAAGGCTCGTACCGCGAATCTTCCCGCCTGATCCCGTACGGACGGGGGGATGCTCTCCGGGCCTTCGTAGCGGATACGTTCGAGGTAGTTGCGTTTTTCCTCCAGGGAGTAGAGAAACTCGTCCCGCTTTTGGACCGGGACGATGCGCATCATGCCCGCAACGGCGGGCCGTCCGTTGCCGACCACGCCGACGGTGATTTCGTCTCCGGGGAGATATTCCTCCGCGAGTGCGGGTTGATTGTAACGAGTCCACACTCTTCGGATGCGGTCCTCCATCTCCGCAGGGGTGCGGACCAGGGAGTCCGAAAAGATGCCCTTTGATGAGCCTTCATAACGGGGTTTGACGACAAAACGCGCATGTTCCGCGAAAAGAGTCCCTATTCCGGGCAGATCCTCTTCTGACTTGAAGCAGGCGCTGAAGGGAACGGGGATTCCGTCGCCGAGAAGCGTTCTGCAAGTGAGCAGCTTGTCGAGGGCGACCGACATGGAAACGGCGTCCGAGCCCCAGTAGGGAATGCCCGCGCTCTCCAGGAAACATGGAACCTGCGCTTCCCGTCCGCGGGCATTCCCGCGCCCTTCCGCGATGTTCGCCACGAACTCAGGATTCTGCTCAGCAAGGCGGGATGCGAAAAATTCATCCTGCTCGCAGAGAGAGACGGAAAAACCGTACTCTGAAATTGCCGCGGCTACGGCTTCGACAGTTGTGATCGGGTCGTACTCTTCGTATTTATCGTCGGGTTCGCCGGGACCGGCGGTTTTTTTGAGGTTGAAGACGACGGATACTCTTGAAACAGGTTGCAACGGGACTTCAGGTTCGTGCCCGTACTCTTCGTTCATGGTGTTTTTCCTCCCGGAGGATAAGTATGATATACCCGCGAACAGGCGGGCCGTTGCGGTTTTCCAGTCTTTGATTTTCTTTATATTGGAACCGCCATGTCTCCCTCCTCCAGGAGTTTGTTCCCCTCCGAAAAGGGGCTTTTCACTGCGGATTATAGAGGTTTTCAGTGGAAATACAAGAGGGTTCCGCAGCATTTCGATCATAAACACGGAAGCTTGTGGCGAGCTTGTTTCTCCGAAAGAAAGGAGGCCTCCGGGGAGGCCTCCTGATAGCGGGTTTATTATGTTGGTAACGCTCACGCCACCGTTTTGAAGACGTCTTTTTTTGCCTTGCATATGGGGCAGATGTCCGGTACGAATCCCTCTTCGACGTATCCGCAGATCGGGCAGAGATAAAACGTGGAGTCCTTCCCCTTTTCCATCGAAGCGAGCGTTTTTTTGTACAGCTCGCCGTGGACTTTTTCCGCTTCGTTGGCGTATGAGAAGCTTCTCGCCGCGTCCTTCCGTCCCTCTTCTTCGGCGTCCTTTATGAAGCCGGGGTACATCTCGGTGAATTCGTATGTTTCGCCCTCCAGAGCGGCCTTGAGGTTCTCCTCGGTCGACCTGACGCCTCCCATGGTCTTGAAATGGGCTATCGCGTGCAGCGTCTCCGCCTCGGCGATGGTCTTAAAAAGCTTCGCCACTGCGGGGTACCCGTCCTTCTCGGCTTGTTCCGCGAATGCGAGGTATTTCCGATTGGCCATGGACTCTCCGGCGAACGCTTCCGAAAGCCCCTTCATCGTTTTTTCCATAGTGCAGTTTCTCCTCCTCGATCGTATGGTTTTTTATGAAAAAGCGGTCCCTTCTTCAGGGGCCGCCTTGGTCATTCGTACTTGGCATGAATGGCCCTGTTCAGGCCAAAGCGACGACAGCTTCCGGTGTTATGACTCTGAACGTGAACGACTCGGTGAAGAAGAGACGAAGTTTGCCGGCGTTCCGTTCTTCGAAGCCGAGGGAGAGATCCTGCCCGAGAACGAGTTCGAAGTCGCCTCCCCGGAGGGATACGACGTACGATTCGTCCTGGGTGGAGAGGATGACTTTATCGACGAGATTCCCCAAGTGCTTCGATGTGGGGTAGCAGGAGACCGCGCCGTAGATCGACTTCCAGAGTTTGGGGGATGCAACCAGCGCATAGGGGCCTTCCACAGCGTCCTCATGAAGCTTGAAGATGGCCGCCGAAATAGCATCGACTATATGCTCCGCCTCGGCGCCGCTAAGAGTCACGGTTCGTTCTTTTGCAACGGACGCGAGTCCTTCTATCCCCGCATCTGCAAGACCCTTGTAGACGGCTTTCTCCTCGAAAAGAGCGATCTCTTTCGCGGCCTTCTCGAGGGCCGAAAGATCGGGATCCTTCGCTCCCCTGCTGATGTTGTCGAGTTCCCACATGTCGAGTTCGAAGGTGGAGCGCACCTCGACAAGAGGAAGAACCTTGCTGACGCCGAACTTCACGCTGCCGCCCTGGTTCGTCGTAGCGATATCCAGCCTTCCGGTCGGGTGGGCGCTGTATGTCCATCCTTTCGGACCTTCGACGTCGACGAATTTCCGGGCCGAAAGATTCGCCGTCAAGACTTTCTTAGCCTGATCGTCGAGCTCCTCCCATGCTTCAGGTGTGATGAGCGATGCTGATCTTCTCAGAATATCCATGAAATGACCTCCTTTACATTGAAAAAGTGAGAGGAGCCTACTTGAGGCTTCCTATGCCGAGTCCGCCGGAGGGAGCGTCGGCCCCGCCTCCGGCCTCGCCTTCCGTTTCAACCTGGAGCAGGGGGGCGGAGGTGAAGAGGTAGGTCTTAAGTTCCTTGTCCCACCCTTCCATGTTCCGGCGGAGCCATTCGATCAGCATTACCGCATGCTCTATCTCCTCGTCCCGGTTATGGGCCAGGAGCTCCTGGAGTTCCGCATTCGGCGTCGTTGCCACCCTCTGGTTATAGTAGTTTACAGCTTCGACTTCCTCCATGAGACTTTTGAGGGCCTTCGCTTCGTCTGCTGTCTTCTGATCCAACTTGTCCGCAGGTTCCGTGAATTGCATGGTATCTCTCCTTTCTTTATCTCGTGTATGCTGTTGTGCCCGAGGCACGTTCTTCTTGAAAACATTATACCCTCTCATGAGAAAAATGACTCCTTTGCGATGGAGGGAATTTGCTCTGAATATGTTACAAGGTAATAATAAGTATCAATAGCATTATATCCTCCAGAGAAGAGTTCGTCAAGCTTAGTCAGATGGAACCGATCGAACGCAGTGTGGTATCATGCGGAAGAAAATTTCGGGATTCAGCGAACTGAACACAACATATGAGAGGATGACTGTCTACAACTATGAATGACGACGGGAAAACAAACCTTCTGTCGGAGGATATCCGGAAGTTGCTTTCAATGAAAGAGGGAGAAAATCTATTGTTCGGAGAGCTTGCCGCAGCAGTGGCGGACAGGGGCTACGGAATTCTCCTGATCATTCTTTCCCTTCCAAGTGCGCTGCCCGTTCCTGCTCCGGGTTACAGCACTCCTTTCGGGATGGTCCTTTTTCTTCTGGGGCTCCAGCTGCTCGTCGGCAGAAAGACTCCGTGGATTCCTCAATGGGCTTCACAGAGAGAAATTCAGCGGAGAACAACGGACAGAATGATTTCCGGCACGGCTAAATTTTTCTCCTTCGTGGAGCTTTTTATCAGGCCTCGTTTTTTCTTTGTTTCTGGAAGAACCGCCAGAATACTCTGCGCGGTTTTGCTGCTCATGATGAGCGGCCTTATGATCCTCCCGATTCCCCTGACGAACACTCTGCCCGCCATGGTGATCTTCTGCCTGGGAATCGCCCTCACGGAGCGCGACGGACTTGCGTTTCTAGCAGCAGTCATCTTCGGTGCGGCCGCTTCCGCTCTCTACAGCCTTGTCTTCTGGGTGATTTTCAATTACGGGGCGCAGGGGATGATCGAGGCGAAGGAGATTGTCAAAGGCTGGTTTTTCTAAAAACGCCCGGCTGAACTGCGCCGACAGCTGTTCAACTGATATTCTCTGATTCCGCTGTCTTTTGAAACCGTCCGCTTTTTTCTGGCATTGCTTGACAATGCTCAGGACAGAACCGTGAGTTTCTGTAGTTGAAATGCGATGAACAGCGGCATGCTTTCACTGTTGGTCGGGAAGGCGCACCTCTTAGGGAGAAGCGCTTTCCCGACTTTTTTGCACGCAAAACGAAAAATCTCCGGTATCGAGTTGACAAAATCCGTGATCATAGCTATCCTTATCTTTAACAAAAGTTTATTATTTTTTTATTGATATACTGGAATTTATTTTTTGAAGAAGAAAGAGAGGGACATTATGACGCGTTGTTTTCTTGTTCTCCAGGATGGAAGCGCCTTCGGCGGGATATCTTTCGGCGCTCCCGCTCGAAAAGCCGACGAGCTTCATCAGCGTATCGATGGAGGAAGAGGGAGAGGTGAAGTCGTCTTCAACACGGCAATGTGCGGCTACCATGAAATGCTTACCGATCCGTCCTATTCGGGGCAGATGGTAGTGCTGACATATCCCCACGCCGGAAACTACGGTTGTAACGACCTCTGGTCCGAAAGAGGCCCGGATGATCCGGTAATGCCGGAGATAAAGCTCGGCGGTCTTTTGGTTCGGTCACTGTATTCCGGACCGGTTCCCGGAGGGCGGGTGACTCTCGACGATTTTTTGAAAAAAAATAGTGTTCCCGGTCTTTCGAATATCGATACCCGCTCGCTGACGCTCCATCTACGGAATAGAGGAAGCTGCAACGGCCTGATCGTCGCCCCCTCGCAGGGAGACTCACTCTCGGAGGAGGATCTGCAGGCTGCGATGAGATGTCTTGGTGAAATTCCCTCGATGGAGGGGCAGAATCTTCTCTCCACGGTCGGAACAAGGGTTGAGATATCGTTTAACCCTTCACAGCGTCCCCGTTTCGTCGTCGTCGACTGCGGTGTGAAGGGAGGAATTCTTCGCGAGCTGGCTTCAAGGGGAGTTGGCGCAACGGTACTCCCATGGAGCGCGTCGCTTGACGAAATTCTTTCTTCTTCGCCGGACGGGGTGCTCTTTTCGAACGGCCCCGGAGACCCGGCGACCTTGCCTTCGGTGATCGAAACGATCCGGAACCTTTTGGGCACAATCCCTGTTTTCGGTATCTGCCTCGGACATCAGATGATCGCACACGCTCTCGGCGGGCGGACGAGGAAGATGAAGTTCGGCCATCACGGTTGCAATCATCCCGTCCGGGAAGAAAGGACGGGGCGGGTGCAGGTCACCAGCCAGAATCACGGCTTCGAAGTCGACGAGGAGTTCCTGCCTCCGGAAGTGAGGATATGGTTCCGGAACGCAAACGACGGATCCGTCGAAGGTTTGATGCACGACTCTCTTCCGGTGATGTCCTGCCAGTTCCATCCCGAAGCCGCGCCCGGTCCCCGTGATTCTTCCTGGGTTTTCGACGAATTTCTCCGTACCGCCGCAATGTATGCTGAAAAGAAGGAGATCATGTCATGCCTGCTCGGCGCGATCTGAAAAAAATACTCGTCCTTGGTTCAGGCGCTATCGTCATCGGGCAGGCGTGCGAATTCGATTACTCAGGAGTTCAGGCGGTAAAAGCCTTGAAAGAGGAGGGATACGAGGTTGTTCTGGTGAATCCCAATCCTGCGACCGTCATGACCACTCCCGGCGTGGCGGATGCGATCTATCTGGAGCCCCTGAAACTACCCTGGGTGGAGGAAATCATCAAAAAGGAACGTCCCGACGCGTTGTTGCCGACCATGGGAGGGCAAACTGCGCTTAATCTGGCGCTTGAACTCGCCGACCGGGATGTTCTTGAGAAGTGGGGAGTAGAGATGATAGGCGCCTCCATCCATTCCATACGTATAGCGGAGGACAGAGGCGAATTTAAAAAGAAGGCCCGTTCCATAGGGTTGGATACCCCACGTTCGGCAGTGGTGCGGAGCGTCGGCGAAGCGTTTTCCTTCGCGGAGGAGACCCCCCTCCCTCTTGTGATCCGCCCTTCCTTCACTCTGGGCGGTCTCGGCGGCTCTATCGCCTCCACACGAAAACAGCTTGCTCTCCAGGTCGAACGAGCTCTGTCGGTGAGCCCGGCTGGCTCCGCCCTGCTGGAGGAATCTCTTGTCGGGTGGAAGGAGTTCGAGATGGAAGTCATGCGCGACAGGATGGACAACGCCGTGGTCGTGTGCTCTATTGAAAATATCGATCCGATGGGAGTCCATACGGGGGACAGTGTGACGGTCGCTCCTGTTCAGACTTTGAGCGACAAGGAATATCAGGAGATGCGCACGGCGGCTCTGAATATCCTCAGAGCCGTGGGAGTCGACTGCGGAGGCTCCAACGTGCAGTTCGCAGTGCACCCTGTGTCGGGACGGATGGTGATTATCGAGATGAACCCGAGGGTGAGCAGATCTTCGGCGCTGGCCTCGAAAGCGACGGGTTTCCCGATAGCCAGGGCAGCCGCGAAACTTGCCGTCGGCTATACTCTGGACGAACTACCCAACGAGATTACAGGAAAAACGGTGAGTTGTTTCGAACCCTCTCTGGACTATGTCGCGGTGAAAGTGCCACGATTCGAGATGGAAAAATTTCCTGCTGAATACGAGCTGCTCGGAACGCAGATGAAGTCTGTCGGCGAATCACTCGCTCTCGGTCGAACGTTCATGGAAGCGCTGAACAAGGCGATTCGAGCTGCGGAGATCGGGTACGAGGGGCTTCTCGAGCTGGACATGGGCTATGACGGTCTGGACAGGATGTTGACCACGTCGCACCCAAAGAAGCTGTTCGCGGCCTATACGGTGCTGCACCGCGAAGGGCGGCGCGCTCTCCCCGAGCTAGCCCGAAAGACTTCTCTTGATCCGTGGTTTCTCCATCAGATGGCGGAGCAGGTCCTGTTCGAGGAGCGGCTCGCTTCGGAGCCGTTCGGGGAGGACCTTCTGCTCGAGGCCAAGCGTTTCGGTCTCTCCGACAGGCGTATTGCCCGTGTAGCCGGCATGAACGAAAAAGATGTATCGGAGTTTCGCGAGAAGTCGGGAATCGTCCCCTCCTTTCACTTTGTCGACACATGCGCCGGTGAATTTCCCGCCGTTACCCCCTATTTCTATTCGAGCTGGGGAGAAAAGGACGAAGGAGAGCCTCTGGGGCAGAATGCCGTTCTCATCCTTGCTTCCGGTCCCAACCGTATCGGTCAGGGGCTGGAGTTCGACACGTGCTGCACACTGGCCTCCCTGGCATGGAGAGAAAGGGGCAGGAAGACCGTCATCGTGAACTCGAATCCAGAGACAGTCTCCACCGACTACAACGTCTCGGACAGGTTGTATCTGGAGCCGCTCACAACCGAACATGTGAAGGCCGTCCTGAAAAAGGAGGGAATACGCGATGTGCTGGTGCAGTCGGGAGGACAGACTCCTCTCAATATGGCCCGTGAGCTGGAGCTTTCGGGGGCGCGCATCGTCGGGACGTCTCTTGCAGGTATCCGGGACGCGGAGGATCGCGGGCGTTTCGCCGCGCTTCTGCTGCGGCTCGGCCTTCGCCAGCCGAGAAACAGGATGGCCGGATCGAGGGAGGATGTCGCCGTCGCTGCGGAAGAGATCGGATATCCTGTACTGCTTCGTCCTTCCTACGTTTTGGGAGGAAAGAACATGTTCATCGCCTACAAGCGGGACGAGTTGGAGGAGTTTCTCGATCGGGGGATTCCGCTGAGCCCGGAGTCTCCCGTTCTTGTAGACCAGTTCTTGGAGGATGCCTTCGAATACGATCTGGATGCTCTCTGCGACGGAGTCAACGTCTATATCGCAGGCATCGGGGAACATATCGAAGCTGCTGGGATTCATTCCGGCGACAGCGCCTGTGTCTTCCCTGTCTACAAATCGACTCCGGAGATTCTCCGGGAGATGAAGAACGCTGCGATTGCTCTGGCGCGTGCGATATGCGTCAGGGGGTTTCTTAATATACAGTTCGCTGCGAAAGACGGATTGCTTTACGTGCTGGAGGTGAATCCGAGGGCCTCCAGGACCGTCCCGTTTCTCTCCAAGGCCAGTGGCGTCGACCTTGCGAAGGCAGCCGTGTTCATCTGGGAGGGAACGGATCTCGAAGCGCAGGGGCTCGTCGAAAACGGGTTCGGAGAGGGGCGCTGCACCGTCGGATGGGCTGTAAAAGAGGCCGTCTTTTCGTTCGACCGTTTCTCTTCGGTAGACCCTTTGCTGGGGCCGGAGATGCGCTCCACGGGAGAGGTCATGGGAATCGGGGAGACGATGGGGGAGGCGTTCGCCAAGGCCCAGGCTGCCTGCGGAGCCTCGCTGCCCACCGATGGAACGGTCTTCATCTCGGTCAACGACGCCGACAAGAGGACGATACTTCCGGTGGCGAGAAGACTGCACGGGATGGGGTTCTCAATTGCGGCGACGAGAGGAACGGCTCGCTATCTTTTCGAGAACGGACTCCTGCCGGAGGTTGTGCTGAAAGTGCACGAAGGTTCGCCGAACGTCGTGGACCATATGCGCGCCGGAAAAATAAGAATGTTGATCAATACCCCTCTGGGGAGACACAGTCAGCAAAGCGACAAGGAGATCCGCATCGAAGCGGTGCGTCGAAAAATACCCTATACGACGACAACTTCCGCTGCGGAGGCGGCTGTGGAGGGGATCTCGTTCCTTAAAGAGGGAGCGCTTCGCGTTCGTAGGCTTTGATGGAACGAGGGGGCTTCCGGGTTCATGCAGCCCCCTCGTCATTTTCAGAGAAACGCTCTTCTGTACTGTTCCGGCCAGGGGAGCTCCACGCCCCGCTTGCGGGCCTCGATCAGCGGGAAGAACGGGTTCCGGAGCAGCTCTCTTCCCAAAGACACGAGATCGGACCGTTTGTTGCAGAGGGTTTCCTCGACCATTTCAAGGGTCGTGATCAGCCCGACCGCTACGGTCGGAACGCCGCACTCCTTCTTGATCTGTTCGGCGAACGGGATCTGGTATCCGGGGTGGACCGGAGGGGGGACGGGAGTAACGCCGCCGGAGCTGACGTGGATCACGTCCACTTCTTTTGTGACCCGGTCGATGATGCGGACCATCTGCGAGGGAGTCATGCCGCCCTCGACATAGTCCTCCGCCGAGACCCGGAGGAAAAGCGGTTTTTCCTCCGGCCAGCGTGCGCGCACTGCACGCGCCACCTCCTGGAGGAAGCGCGATCTGCCCTCGAAGGTAACGCCGTAGCCGTCCCTGCGGAGGTTGCTCAGCGGGGAGAGAAACTGGTTTACGAGATACCCGTGCGCGCCGTGGATCTCCAGGACGTCGAAGCCTGCTTCAAGGGCGCGCCCCGCCGCCGCCGCGAAGGCTTCCGTGACGCGGGCTATCTCTCCCAGGTCCATTTCGACGGGATCCTTGTACTTTCCGTCATCGCTGTAGTTGACCGCGCTGGGAGCGTAGATTGCGTCGACACTCGCTCCGCACTTTCGTCCTGCATGGTTGATCTGGATGCCGATTTTCGAACCGAAGCTGTGAACATGGCGAACCAGCTCCGCCATCGGCGCAATCTGCCCGTCTTCCCAGAGCCCGAGGCAGTTGTCGGAGATACGTCCCTCGGGAAGGACGCCTGTCGCCTCCACGATGACAAGTCCCGTTCCGCCGAGGGCGCGTGCACCGTAATGAAGGTGATGAAAAGGAGTCGCGATGGAAGAGGGAGCGCTGTACATGCACATGGGGGGCATGACAAAACGGTTTTTCAGTTCGAGGTCCTTGATGCGGAAGGGTTCGTACGCTTTCAATCAGAACATGCCTCCTTCACTCTCTATGGAATATGCCGGAAGGGTTTCCGGCAAGGAAAGAGTATCACGAAACCTCGTGTATTGCCACATCTGCCGAAAGAAAGCAGGGAGCCGTTCTCCGGAGAGGGGCTCCCTGCTTTCTTTCGGCAGAGACAACCGGTTGACGTGTTCGTCGGTTGTCTCTTGGGCGCGATACGGTTCAGCAGCTGCAGCAGCCTTTATCTGCCGAGCCGAGATGGCTGAAGGTCGTCAGTCCGTATTCGGATTTCATGATGCGCACGACGGAGAGCAGCTTCGGGAGATCGATTCCGGTTTTGATCCCCATGCGTTCGGCCATGTTCGCCATATCCTCCGTGGCGGCGTTTCCGGCCGCACCCGGCGCGAAGGGGCAGCCTCCAAGCCCTCCTGCCGCCGCGTCGAAGTCGGTGAATCCCATGTTCAACGCAGTAAACATATTGGCGAGCGCCATCCCGTGCGTGTCGTGAAGATGCAGGGCGAAGGGGTAGTCGCCGAATTTGTTCCGCATCTCGGTCAGGGTGTTCGCGAGATATTTCGGATCGGTGGTCCCGATCGTGTCGCAGAGAGTAACGCCGTCCACTCCTGCCTCAAGGCAGTCGGAGACTACCCGTACGACTTTTTCGGGGGGGACGTCCCCTGCGAAGGGACATGCGAACGAGGTCGCCACGGAGAGGCGGAGTTTCGTCTTTCCCTTCAGCGCGCACACTTTTTTCAGCTCTTCGACGGACTCTTCAACCGTCCTTTTGGTGTTCGCCAGATTGTGGTCGACGCTCGCCGAGATGACGAAGTTCATCCAGTCCACGCCCGCCGCGAGGGCCGATTCGGCGCCCCGGAGGTTCGGGACGAGGGCGACGGAGGTGATCTTTCCTCTCCACTTCGCGTTGAAGTGCGCAGTCACGTCCGCGGCGTCCGCCATCTGCGGGATGGCCTTCGGGCTCACGAAAGAGGTGATCTCCATCGTGGAGATGCCCGTTCCGGCGAGGGCGTCGAGAATTGCGATCTTTCCCTCGGTGGGGATGAACTCCTTTACGCTCTGGAAGCCGTCCCTGGGACATACTTCCATGATTTCGATCCGCTCGGGCAGCGAGAAGTTCATCAGACTACACAGCCCCCTCTTTCCGAAGAGCCTCGATGGCTTCGGACGTCATGCCCAGGAGGGAACCCAGGATCTCCTCGTTGTTCTGTCCCAGGGCGGGAGAGGGCGCCCGGAGGGCCGGAGGAGTATCGGAGAGCTTGATATGGCTTCCGGTAACCTTGAGCTTGCCCGCCACGGGGTGCTCCATCTCGACGAACATCTCGCGGTCTCCGCCGATGTGCGGGTCGTTCACGACCTGTTCGATGTTCAGGATCGGCGCGCACGGAACGCCTGCTGCGGAGACCTTCTCGCAGACCTCGTCCACCGTGAAGCGGGTGGTCCACTCTTCCATAAGAGGCTTCAGTTCGGCGTGGTTCGCCACGCGATCCCGCACCCGCGAGAAGCGCGGGTCGTTGATCAGATGCTGCAGGTCCATTGCTTCGCAGAGCTGAGCCCAGAGCTTGTCGTTGGCCACTCCTATGACGAGGCTGCCGTCGGAGGCGCGGAAGGAGTCGTACGGATAGGTGGACTCGTAGCGGTTTCCGATGCGCTGCGGGATCCGCCCCTCGACGAGGTAGATCATGTTGATGATCTCGAGGCTTGCCACGGCCGAGTCTACGAGCGCGACGTCGACCTTCTGCCCGAGTCCGGTAGAGGCACGGTTGAAGACCGCGGAGAGAATGCCGATTGCGCAGGAGAGTCCGCCCAGGACGTCGCCCATCGCTGTTCCGGTGCGGGTGGGTTCGCCGCCGGGCCATCCGGTGGTGCTCATCAGGCCGCTCATGGCCTGCGAAATGATGTCGTATCCCGGCCGCTGGCTGTAACGGCCGGTATGGCCGAAACCTGAGATGGCGGCGTAGATGATTCCGGGATTCACCTTCTTGAGATCCTCGTATCCCAGTCCGAGTTTCTCCATCGTTCCGGGGCGGAAGTTCTCGATCACTACGTCGGCCTTCTTCACAAGCTCAAGAAAGACCGATTTTCCATTGGGGTTTTTCAGGTTCAGCGTGATTCCCTTCTTGTTACGGTTCAGGTTCATGAAGTAGGCGCTTTCGCCGTTTTTGAAAGGACCCATCTGACGGGTGTCGTCGCCCTTGCCGGCCTCCTCGATCTTGATGACCTCCGCGCCCATGTCGGCGAACATCATCGTGCAGAACGGTCCAGCGAGCACGCGGGTGAGATCGAGGACTCGAAGTCCTTCAAGCGCTCCTTTTCTCTCGGTCATCGGATAGTACCCTCCTTGATCTGTTTGGCCAGGAAGGGAACGAGGCCGCCGCAATCGATCAGCTCCATGATGTGCGGCGGGAGCGTGCTGCATGCGTAGCTCTCCCCCCTGGTCTTGTTGTTCACTCTTCCGGCCTGAAGATCGATCTCCAGTTCGTCGCCGTTCCGGATCTTATCCGCCTCGGCGCATTCCACGACGGGAAGTCCGATGTTGATGGCGTTCCGGTAGAAGATGCGCGCGAAGAATTTGGCGACGATGGCCCCGACCTGCAGATGTTTCAGCGTCAGCGGCGCAGTCTCCCGGCTCGATCCGGAACCGAAGTTGTTCCCTGCCACCAGAATGTCCCCGGGTTTCACCTTGGTTGCGAAATCCGGATCGATGGCACTCATTGCGTATTTCGCCGCGTCTGCCACTGTCAGCTCCATGTACTGCGGAGGAGCGATAATATCGGTGTTGATATTGTCTCCGTACTTGTGCGCTTTTCCCTGTTGTGTGACGGACAAGAAAATCTCCTCCTTACCCTAGAGATACTTCCGGGGATCGACGATCTTTCCCTCGATTGCCGCAGCCGCTGTTGTCAGAGGGGAGCCGAGGTAGACGAACGCCTTTTTACTGCCCATTCTCCCCAGGAAGTTGCGGTTGGTGGAGGAAATACAGGCCTCTCCGTCTGCGAGGATGCCCGAGTGAAGGCCGACGCAGACGCCGCATGTCGGCGCCATGATGATGGCTCCTGCCTCCGAGAGCGTCGACAGAATCCCGTCCTTCGCGGCACGGTCCCATGTCTTTTTCGATGCGGGGGAGACGAGCAGGCGGATCCCGTCCTTCACCTTCCTGCCCTTGAGAAGGCGGGCCGCTTCCAGAAGATCGTGGTACCGCCCTCCCGTGCAGGAGCCGATGTACGCCTGGTCGATTCGGATATCCTCGTCGATCTCCTCGACGGAGCAGACGTTGTCCACTTCATGAGGGCGGGAAACCATCGGAACGAGAGTCGAGGCGTCGAAGTCGAGCAGCCGGCAGAAAACCGCGTCCGGATCGCTCGCCACGTCCTCGTACGATGCGGTGATCCCGTTCATCGCGAGAAACTCCTTTACTTTTTCGTCGGAGGCGATGAGCCCGGCCTTCGCGCCCATCTCCACGGCCATGTTGGAAAGGCAGAGACGTTCGTCCATCGGCATCCCGACGACCGTGTCCCCGTGATACTCCACCGTCTTGTAGGTGGCGCCCGCATGGCCGATCTCGCCTATTGTCCGAAGCGAGACGTCTTTGGCCATCACGCCGTCTGCTAGTTTTCCGCTCCACGTGACTTTGATCGTCTCGGGGACCCGCAGCCACGTCTTCCCCGTCACAAGGATACCCAGCATCTCGGTGGATCCGACGCCGCTGGCGAAGGCGGCGAGTGCGCCGCCCATGCAGGTGTGCGAGTCAGTGCCGAGGACCAGTGTTCCCGGAAGGACGTGTCCCTCTTCAACCATTACCTGATGGCAAGGCCCTATGAATTCGTAGTAGCTCTTGACGCCTGTTTCTTTCGCCCACTCGCGGGTGAATTTGACGATGTCCGCCTGCCGGGAATTGGCCGGGGGAGTGTAATGGTCCGAGATGATGACCACCTTGTCGGGGTCTTTTACTGAGGCGCCGAGTTCCACCATCTTCTCCGCGATCTCGACCCGCGGACCGAGAATATCGTCCATCATCGCCTTGTCGACGTCGGCCCAGACGATATCTCCGGCCTTGACAGAGTCGACTCCGGAGACCCGGGCGATGATCTTTTCCGATATTGTTTTACCCAATGCGTTCACTTCCTTTCATTAGATTCCCCAGATGCGGTAGAGGCCGAGCCAGGCAACCGCGGCGAGGCAGAGAACTCCGCAGACCGCGACGATGAACATCTGTGCGAAGAGCTTGTTCTGCTGTTCGGGGGATATGGAGGCGTTCGCCGCATATGCCGCCAGAGCAAGGGCGCCTCCGGTCGAGGCAGGGCTGATGCCAGCCGTGTGCGCGGTCATGGTGATCGCGGAGATAAGGTCAAGCGCGGAAACGTTGGGAAGCGTTTTCATAAGTTCCGAAACCGTAGGGATCAGCGTGGGCATGACGACGCCGGATGTGCTGGAGAACCAGGACATGATTCCCGCCGTCAGGCCGATGATCGGGGAGGCGGTTCGCTCGTTCATGAACTGGGCGAGGAACTGCGCCAGCATCTCGATGCCCTTCAGCTTGATGGCGAGATTCATGAGAACGCCGACGCCGCAGACGAGAATGATGGTGCCCCAGGGCATCGTCGCGATGGACTTCCGTTCGTCGGCAACCTTCAGAACGAGAAGAACAACGCCCACGCAGAAGGCGATGAGCCCGACGTTGGCTTTCGTGATCAGGACGATGGCCACGAGAGCCGCAATGCCGAACAGGGTGATAACCTGCTGTGTGTTGAAGGCGGGAAGCTCTCCCAGGGAGAGCTCCTTCTTCGACTTGATCTTGTAACCGCCGAGGGCGAGGTAGAGAAGGAGCGCGAAGATAGTCTCTCCCATGAGGGAGTTTACGAAATACTGCATTGCAAACCCTGTGAATCCCTGCTTTGCCGCGAGTTCAAGCCCGATGATGCCGGTGGGAGCTATGGGGGAGATGCCGCCGGCCGCAGCGCCCAGGACCGTGATCGGTGCGAGCATGAGCGGCGAGATGTCAAGTTCGGCTGCGAGGGCCATTGCTAGGGGGATCATCAGGGCCATGACGGGAATTGTTCCCGGGCCGATGGCGGCAAGGAAGGTCGAGAGAAGGTAGATGGCGATCGGAATCATCCACGTTTTTTTGCCTGACAGGGCGATGACTTTCCGGGCGAAGAGTTCAAGGGTGCCGTTCGTCTGGGATATGCTGAAGAGGAAGGTTACGCCCATCAGCATCATGGCGAGGCTGGTGCTCCATCCGCTGATGATTTCGGCGTCCCTCATGCCGGCCATTCTTCCAAGGACCACGGCAAAGGCGATTGCGATAAGTCCCGTGTTCAGCTTCCTGGTAAAGCCGATTGCGATTGCGACGACAAGTGCTACGAGCGACCAAAGACCGTAATTCATTTTCTTCTCCTCCGTTCATATTGTGTGGTGTATTCATGCTTTGCCTGGTTTTATTGCTGTACGCGGTTTTTGCTCCGTGCGGCCTTCTTCGGATTCCTCCTTTTCGTCAGCTTTAATGTCTGGTGGAAGCGCCTTGATTCTTCTGTGGAAGTAGCTGTAGAACCTGTTCATCTGGAGCGACTTGAGGTCTCCTGATTGAAGGGCCTCGAGAATTTTGAGATGTTCCGCGACGAGATGCTCGATATCCTGTTCCGTGGCGACGTCGCGGACGATTGCCTGCTGTATCTGGTGATAGACGGTCTTGAGCATCTGAAGGGTGATCTTTCGCCCCGAACATTCCGCCAGGTGGAGGTGAAACTCGAGATCGATGGTGCTGAATTCCAGTAGAATTTCTGCCCGCGTATCGCCGCTTTTTCCGAGGAGCAGCATCTTTCCGAGAAGTTTTTTCAGGTACTCGTACTCTTTTGAGGTGAAGGCCCCTCTTCTGATGATCTCGCGGAACACGATATCTTCAAGCGCGAAACGGATATCGTAGAGTTCCTCTATCTCATCCGGGGAAAAACCGACGACGACGGACCCTTTTTGTGGAATGGAGCGGAGAAGTCCCCGCCCCTCGAGAATTTTGAGTCCTTCGCGGACGGGTGCTCTGCTGATGTTCAGTTTCTGCGCCAGCTCCTCCTCACGGATGAATGTCCCCGGCGGGTAGGAATCCGAAAGGATGAACTCTCTTCGAAGGTATGAAGCGACTTCTTCGGCAAGGGTAGTGGCTTTGAACTTTTTCATGGCGCACATGCGAAATTTCCTCCTCGCATAAGGTCAGCATTTCAAATGTCGACAATTTAAATGATGACATCGATATTTTTACATTCGATCTTCTCTTTGTCAAGAGATCATGAAGAGTGAATGTGTTTGAAGGCTTCGAGAGAATTCATCAAATGGAAATCATGGAAATCAACGAGACAATACCCGTCCGGAAAGAGTTCAGTGCAGGAAAGATTGTGCGCCTCTTCCATTCCATGAATGCCGCTATTGTCATTTGAACGTCTGAATACTACTTGACAAGTCCGTCTTTTCTCGCATATACTTTCGCCGTAATCAGATACAGGTCGTATATTGCGTGTATACATAATATTTTCAACATCCCTTGTTATTGAGGTGTTCTCCCTCACACACGCACAGGAGGCCCGCATTCATGATGGAGGCAAGCCGAAGTAAAGCTGATATGGCATATGCCACGATAAAAAGTATGATTCTCGACGGGGAAATTACCTCGGAAAGCCTAATTTCCGAGGAGGCGTTTTCCCGCGGCATAGAACTTGGCAGAACTCCTGTGAGAGAAGCGATAAAGCGACTGATATACGAAGGGTATTTTCAAAAAACTCCTCAAGGGGGAGTTGTGCTCCACAAAGCGTCTCTTCGTGAATGCAGAGAACTTTACGACCTCCGGTTCGCACTTGAGGAATATGTAATGAGCGGCATCCCGCTACCTCTCGGCAAAAGCGTTTCCGACTCTCTTGATGAGATGTTGTGCCAGCAGAAACAAGTAGTTTCCCTTTCTAAAACCTCGGATTTTCTACCTCTTGACATACGTTTTCACGTATTTATTTTTGAACTGTACGGCAACACGATTTTCACGAATTTCTATCAGGAGCTCAGAAACAAGTTCATCGCCGTCGGTCTTGTCGTATTCAACGAAGAATATACGATAGGAACGGCGTACCGGGAGCATTGCGGCATCGTAGAGGCTTTGAAGTCGGGGAACAATGCCGATGCCGTAGCTTCTGCGCGTTCTCATATTCTGCATGCGCAGAAGCAGCTGTTCAGTGGGGGGGCATTGGGGAAGCGTTAGCCTCTATGGAGGGGTCGGGAATCGTCGGAATGCCAATTCCGGAAGAGCCCTTTCTTCTTTTTTGCGGATGTTTTTGATGTTTACGGGGAAGTATTTTTTTCTTGGATTGAACGCAAAGAACATTCCGAAGACTCGACCGGCGAACGACGGAAAGGAGGAATCAGACCGGCATCATTATACCGTTGGCGAAAAAAGTGACAGCGTGCCTTTCCTGAAACTTCGGCGAAGCCTTGCGTGTCTCGTGAAAAGACAGTGCGCGGCGGGTAACAGATTTCTGAAAGGGGATAGGAAATTGAAAAAAATAGCATTGATGGCTCTTGTTCTTCTGATGGCGCTCTCGTCTGTCGGCATCGCTTCAGCGGCGCCTATCACATGGGTGACCCAGAGTGTTTTCTCCCTTCAGCTTCCTCTCGGTCAGGCCTACCTCTCATGGGCCAAGAAAGTGGAGGAGATGAGCGGCGGCAGACTTCTTATCCAGACGCACAGCGACGGCGAAATCGTACCTCCGGCAAGCACGTACGAGTCGGTCAGGGACGGCGTTCTCGATGCGGCGATGAACACGCCCGCATGGCAGAAAGGCCTTTTCCCCGCGGGAGATCTTTTCTATACACTGCCGGGCGGCGTTACCGGAACGCTGGATCTTGTAACGTGGGCCTATACCGATGGTCTTCAACTGCAGCAGGAGATGTACGGCGATACCGTTATCGTGTTCCCCCTCGGCCTGACGCCTGCGGAAGTCTTCTGGTCGTCGAGAGAAGTAAGGACTCTTGAGGATCTGAAGGGCTTGAAGATGCGCGCTTCCGGTCTCGGAATGGAACTTCTGACCAAACTCGGAGTATCCGTCGTTCAGCTTCCCGGCGGCGAGGTTGTACCTGCTCTCCGGCGGGGTGTCATCGACTCTGCGGAGTTCTGCTTCCCGTCGATGGACGAGGGGCTGGGAATTCACGAAGTGGCCAAGTTTATGATAACACCGCCCATTCATATGGGTTCGAACATGTTCCAGCTCTTCATCAACCCTGCTAAGTGGAACGAGCTTCCCGACGATCTGAAGTCGATCGTGAAAAATGCGGCCCACGCCGCGACTCTGGAGGTCTACGCGTCTCAGATGAGAGAGCAGGCCGGCGCCATGGAGCGTCTGAGGGCCGCCGGTGTTACCTTCATAAAGCTGTCTCCCGAAGATCAGCGGAAGGCGCGGGAAATGTCGATAGAGATTCTCGAGGAAAAGGCCAAGACGAACGAGTGGTTTGCAAAAATCTGGAATTCGCAGAAGGCCCTTATTAAGGATCTCGGCGAATTCATCTCCTTGACGAGCTGGGATAATTAAGAGTCTTTCACGGCCCGCCCCGTATGCCGGGCGGGCCGTATTTTTTCTGTACAGTAAAAGAGGCGAACAAAATCTCTTTCACTGTCGAGGAGGCAAATATGGGAATTTCGAACTGTATCGACAAAGTCACCAAGTTTGTGGGATATCTGGCCGCGTTCCTCGCAATTCCTTTGACTCTTGCCGTTGTCTATGAGGTCGGCATGCGTTTTTTATTCAACAAGCCGACGCAGTGGGTCTATGACATATCATGGATGCTCTTTGCGGCGATGTTTTTATTGGGAGGAGCGTATACGCTTCAGGAGGAGCGGCACGTTCGTGTGGACATCATTTTCCGCGCTTTCCCTCCGAAGGTGCAGAAAGGGATCGAGTTCATTTTTTACTGCTTCCTCTTTCTTCCGATGACGCTTGTGCTTGCCTGGAAGGGGTATGATTTTACCATGATGGCGTGGCGGGCAAACGAAATGCTTTCGACGACTCTTTTTGTCTTCCCTGCATGGGCTGCAAAGATCTATATCCCTCTCGGTTTTGCATTGCTCTTTTTACAGGGAATAGCCCAGGTTATTAAAATTCTGTGTCCTTCCGGAGAGGGTGTGAAGTGATGACGATCCCGCTCGAATATTTGGCTGTAGGGATGATGTGTATTCTCCTGTTCCTCATCTTTCTTGGAGTCCGGCTGGGTTTCGCCATGATGGCGGTTGGATTTCTTTTCGGACTGTATTACAGAGGACCTGCGATACTCTCCCTGTTCATGAACTCAATGTTCGGCGTGATGCAGAACTCGGTGCTCATCGCAATCCCGCTCTTCGTCTTCATGGGCATCCTGCTTGAAAAGAGCGGCGTTGCGGAGAAGCTCTTCGACACTGTCTACAGGGCGATGGGGTCGATGCGGGGCAGCCTTGCCCTGACGGTTATCCTGATCAGCACGCTCTTCGCGGCATGTACGGGAGTTATCGCCGCTTCGGTGACGACAATGGCGCTTGTCGGCCTTCCCGCCATGATCGCCAGGAAATACGATCACGGCCTTGCGTGCGGTGTCGTCTGCGCGGGAGGATCCCTCGGCATCCTGATACCTCCGAGCGTCATGCTGGTCGTGATGGGGCCGATGTGCAACCTTTCGGTCACGAAGCTTTTTGCCGGCGCCTTCATGCCGGGATTTCTTCTTTCGGTTCTCTACATCCTTTATGTCATCGTCATCTCATGGCTTCGCCCGGAAGTTGCGCCTGCCATTTCGAAGGAGGAACTTGCAACGACCAAGGGGCAGAACATGTTCTTGAAAATTCTCCTGTATGCGTTGCCCATGGTATTCCTGCTGGTCGCGGTGCTCGGATCCATCATGGCCGGGATCACGGCTCCGACGGAGGCCTCGGCTCTCGGCGTCGTCGGTGCGGCCCTGATCGCGTTCGCGTACAGGCACCTTACGTGGAGGACCGTTTTCGAAGCGACGCTCGAGACCGTAAAAGTGACGAGCATGGTGCTCTTCGTCAATATGGGGGCGACTATGTTCACATCGGTCTTCATGTTCATGCGCGGCGGCAGGATCGTTGAAAATCTACTCTTCGCGACGGGGCTGGGGCCGATAGGCATTGTCTTTCTGATGATGTTCATCCTGTTCATACTCGGCATGGTGCTCGACTGGATCGGCATTCTCTATATCGTCGTTCCGATCTTCCTGCCGGTTGTTATCAAGCTCGGGTTCGATCCTCTCTATTTTGTCCTGATGGTCGCCATAAACCTGCAGATGTCGTTCCTGACTCCTCCGTTCGCTTCTGCAATTTTCTTTCTGCGCGGAGTCGCTCCGTCGGTTGTCGCGACGAGGGACATTTATCGCGGTGTGATTCCGTTCGTTGCACTGCAGGCAATCGCTCTTGCTCTTTGTTTCCTGTTCCCGCAGATTGTGCTCTGGCTTCCGAGCCTGGGTGTCTGATTCCGCCTCAATCGAGAGGGTTCCGGAGAGAAGAATGCAAATTTGTTTGTGAACGATATTGACCGATGATGCGCATGTACGGGGGGAAGAAAATGTTTGATCTTTCAGGAAAAGTTGTGATCGTGACAGGCGGGGCAAGCGGAATCGGCATGTGCACAGCTCGTCATATGGCGGAGCTCGGAGCTTCCGTGGCGGTTTTCGACCGTCAGGAGGCTTCGAAGGAGAGCGGGGAGTGTGAAAACTCCGTTTTTTTCCGCACCGATGTCACACTGGAAGGGGAAGTGGAGCGCAATGTCGCTCTTGTGGCGGAGAAATGGGGGCGCATCGACGCCCTGGTATGCTCCGCAGGTGTGACCTACCCTTACAAGACTGTAGTTGAGAGCGATCTTGCGGGATGGGAACGAACTGTCAACATAAATTCCAGAGGGGTTTTCTTCTGCAACCGGGCTGTCTTTCCCGTCATGGAAAAGCAGAGGTCCGGAAGTATTGTCAATATCGCTTCCGTTGCGGGCAAGACCGGGGGAGGACTGCTCGGCAACGCGATTTACGGTGCCTCCAAGGCCGCGGTTATGTCCTTCAGCAAGGGATTGGCGCGGGAAGGAGGTCCGTTCGGCATAACAGTCAACGTCATCTGCCCAGGGGTTGTCGATACACCGATGTCGCAGGGACTGACCCAGGAATCCCGGAAGAGTCTGATCGCTGCCACGCCTCTTGGAAAATTCGCCGAACCGGTGGATATCATGAATACGATTGTTTTCCTCTGTTCGGATGCAGCACGGCACATAACCTCCGCCTGCCTGAATGTGGACGGAGGATTCATGCACGGGAATTAAACGAAGAGGAGATGAAATTTTCATGGAAGGAATTCGCTATGCATCGCTTGAAGTGAAATCCCGCAGGTTTTTTGTCCGTCTGATGCCGGGCACCGACCTGATTCCAGGCATCAAGGCGCTCTGCGCGAAGCACAACATCAAGGCCGGGGCGATCTCAACAATGTTGGGGAGTCTCAGGCAGGTCCGTTTCGTATGGCCTATCCCCGACAGCGTGAACAAGTGCGGTCTGAAGTACGGTGCACCGAAGACGTTGGAGGGGCCTATCGAACTTGTATCGGGAACCGGTGTCATCGGAACCATGAAGGACAGCGGAGAGCTTGCGGTGCATCTTCACGCCTCGTTCAGCGATTCGACGTCCAAGATGTGGGGCGGTCATATTGTCGACGAGGGGAATCCGGTAGCAGTCACAATCGAAGTCGTGATCGACGCGTACGACGACCTGTCCCTTGCGAGGAACGTCGACGACGAGACCGGTATGCCCCTCTTCAACATTGTCGGGCAGCCTGTCGTCCATGTCGACGGGAAAGCGTAAAGGCCCCATGACGACACCGAAGATAGCGAAACTCTACGATTTTTCGGGGAAAGTCGCCGTCATTACCGGCGCCGCGAAGGGAATAGGCTTTTCTGCCGCGGAGACTTTCGCCCGGTACGGAGCGAAGGTCGCTCTTTTCGATATGGATGATCAGGACGGTCGTGAGGCGTGCGAAAAGATCTCCGCATGTGCAGGGGATGCTCTTTTTCTGAAGACGAACGTCGCCGATTTCGCCCAGGTGAGTGAAAACGTGGAGTCCGTAGCATCTAGATGGGGGAAAGTTGACATCCTTGTCTGCAGTGCCGGAGTGATCCATACGAAAAGCTTTCTCGAGACGACCGAAAGCGACTTCATGAAAGTGTTCGACGTGAACGTGAAGGGCATCCTGTTCTGCAACCAGGCTGTTCTGCCCGGTATGGCGGAGCGAAAATACGGAAAGATCGTCAACATAGGGTCTGTTGCGGGAAAGACGGGAGGCGGCTTCCTCGGAAGCACGCTCTACGGATCTTCGAAAGGCGCCGTTATTGCAATGACGAAGGGGGTTGCCCGTGAATTCGGCCCCTTCGGCATCAACGCGAACTGTATCTGTCCCGGCCCCGTCGAAACGACGATGTTACGGGAGATGACTCCTGAAAACCGCGAGAGGATCCTGAGCGGGTCCTTCATTAAGAGTTTTGCGACCCCGCAGAATATTGCCGATGCCGCCGTTTTTCTCGCGTCCGATTTCGCGGGGCATATTACCTCCGAGATTCTCTGTGTGGACGGTGGCATAATGAAGGGCAACTGAGGGAGGAAAAGACGATGAGCACGACAATGAAGGCGTATATGAAACAGAGCGCGGCTCCCGGCGCATCTCTCCTTGATATTCCGGTGCCTGTTCCCGGAGAGGGAGAGGTTCTGATCAGGGTAAAAGGCGCCGCGATCTGCGGCACCGATATCCATATTCATGACTGGAACGCATGGGCCCAGGGAGCGGTAAGAAACCTCCCGCTCGTGATGGGGCACGAGTTCTCCGGCGAGGTCGTCGAACTCGGACCCGGAGTGAAGAAACTGAAGAAAGGCGATTACGTCTCGGGAGAAACCCACATCCCGTGCGGTCATTGCTACCAGTGTCTCAACGGAATGCAGCACATCTGCGCGAACCTTCTCCTTCCCGGAGTTCACCGAAACGGATGCTTCGCGGAGTATATCGCCTATCCCGAGATGTGTTCGGTGAAAATCCCCGAGAGTATCGCTCCCGAATACGGCGCGGTCATGGAGCCCCTTGGAGTCGGCGTGAACGCCATTCTTGAAGGCAACGTCGGAGGAGCGAACATCGCCGTTGTCGGCTGCGGCCCGATAGGTATCGGGATGATCTCGGTGGCGAATGCTCTCGGGGCCGCGAAAATTTTCGCACTGGATATCTCCGAATACCGTCTTTCTCTGGCCGGAATGTGCGGGGCGCAGCATCTTATCAATCCTACGACATCGGATCCGGTACAAACGATACGGGAAGCTACCCGGTCGGTCGGTGTCGACGCCTTTTTCGACGCTTCCGGAAGCCCGGACGCCATAGTACAAGCCTTTAAATTCCTGAGAAAAGGCGGACATGCGCATCTTGTCGGTCTGCCCTCGAAGCCGGTTTCGCTGGATCTTGTCGCCGACGTGATCTTTAAAGAGGCGACGGTGCACGGATATCACGGAAGGAAAATGTTCCAGACATGGACGGCCATGATGAACCTGATGGAGTCGGGAAAGGTGAATCTGAAACCCGTCGTCTCCCATACAATGCCTCTGAGCGAGGCTGACGAGGCATTCGCCCTTATCCGGGGAGGAAACGTGAGTAAGGTGGTCCTTGTTCCCTGACTCGCGGAAATACGATGACAAGAGGAACTCTCACCTGCCGTGACGCAGTTCGGAAAGAGGACGGTCTGCAGTTTTGCGACGTTAGGGTTTTACGAAGAAAACAAAGAGAATACTTTCCAGGGAGGTCTCTAAAGTGATCAAGGACAAGAAAGAGCGATGGATGCATATTTATCGCATAATGGTACGTATCCGGAAGTTCGAGGAGTTGACCGAAGTGTTCTTCAGCCAGGGGCGTTTCCGGGGAACGGTGCATCCGTATATCGGCCAGGAAGCGATCGCGGCGACGGTAATCAGCAATCTTGAAGCGGGAGACTATGTCGGCAGCACGCACCGCGGCCACGGGCACACCATCGCCATCGGCTGCGAGACCGACAGGATGCTCGCCGAAATGCTCGGCAAGGAAAACGGTCTCTGCCGGGGGCGGGGAGGCTCCATGCACATGCAGGACTTCTCGCGGGGCTATCTCGGTCAGAACGGAATTGTCGGAGGCGGGGTGGCCATGACGACAGGAGCTGCTCTCGCGGCCCAGATCAAAGGGTCGAAACAGGTCGCCGTGGCTTTCTACGGAGAAGGAGCGTCGAACCAGGGAGTGGTCCATGAGACGATGAACATGGCCTCTATTTGGAAACTTCCGATGATCTTCGTCTGTGAGAACAACCAGTTCGGCGTGACGACACGCGTCGACAGGAGCACGTCCGTACGGGATATTTCCGTCCGGGCCAAGGCCTACGACATTGCGGGAACGACCGTGGACGGAAGAAGCGTCGTCGAGGTCGAGGAAGCGATTTCGGAAGCGCTTAAAAGGGCCCGTTCCGGAGAGGGGCCGACGCTGATCGAGGCGAAGTGCTTCCGGTGGCTCGGCCACTATTTCGGGGACAACGAGCCGACGCGTACCCGCGAGGAAGTGGAGGCGGAGAAAAAGAAGGATCCGATCCAGATGCATAAATCGGCTCTCCTCGCCGGGAAATTCGCCGACGAGTCTGAACTGGCATCGATCGAAAAGGAAATAGAAGAGGAGATACAGCGGGCGATAACCTTCGCGGAAGCAGGCCCTGCTCCGGATCCTCGCTCCGTTACCGACGCGGTGTTCTGCGAACCTGTGAGTCTCTAATAAGGAAGGCGATGAAATCATGACCGTAAAAACCTATTACAACGCTATCGCCACGGTGCTTGCCGAGGAAATGCGCAGAGATCCCGCCGTGTTCGTCATGGGAGAGGATATCGCGGAGGGAGGAGGAACTTTCAGCTGCACCAAGGGCCTGCTTGAAGAGTTCGGCCAAAACCGCGTACGGAATACTCCGATTTCCGAGTGCGGGTTCGTCGGAATGTCTCTGGGCGCAGCCATTTGCGGCCTTCGTCCCGTCGTGGAACTGATGTTCCTCGATTTCGCATGCAACGCCATGGACCAGATCATCAACCAGATCTCCAAGGCGAGATACATGAGCGGCGGAACGGTCAAGGTACCCCTTGTGCTCAGAGGTCCCCAGGGCGGATGGCGGGGAAAGGCAGCGCAGCACTCCCAGAGCCTCGAGACGCTCTATATGCACGTTCCAGGACTCAAGGTCGTCTGCCCGTCCTCACCGTACAACGTGGCCGGGCTGCTTCGCGCCTCCATAAGAAGCGATGATCCCGTGATTTTCTGCGAACATAAGAACCTCATCCCAGTCAAGGGAGAAGTTCCGGACGATCCCGAGTTTATCATTCCTCTGGGTAAGGCCGACGTGGTGCGCCAGGGAAAGGACGTGACCGTCATTGCGAGCCTGATGTGTGTCCACTTTGCGCTCGAGGTCGCGGAAAAAATGGCGAAGGAGGGAGTCGATGTCGAGGTCGTCGACGTCCGGACGCTCGTCCCCCTGGACAAGGAGGGCATTCTCGCGTCCGTCCGCAAGACCGGGCGTGCCGTTGTCGCGCACGAAGCGATGACGTTCTGCGGATGGGGGAGCGAGATCAGCTCCATCATCATGGAAGAGGCCTTTGAATATCTTGATGCCCCGGTGGCCAGAGTGGGCGCGAAATACTGCCCCATTCCGTACGCCAAGGAACTGGAAGATGAAGCGCTTCCGAGCGTAGCCGACATTGAACAGGCCATTCGCCGGGTTCTTGCCTGAACCCCGGGCCCGATTATGAGAACGGGGGGATACGAATGGCTGAAATAGTGAAAATGCCGAAACAGGGTCTGCAGATGACTGAAGGGACGATCCTCAAATGGTTTGTCGCCGAAGGCGGGCAGATCAGGGAAGGAGAACCTTTTTTCGAGGTGGAGACCGACAAGCTGACGCTTGTTGTCGACTCCCATTATTCGGGGACCGTCCTGAAGCTCCTGGCCGGGGTGGGCGACGCCGTCCCCGTCATGAACCCCATCGCCATCATCGGGGAAGCGGGCGAGGATATTTCCGCTCTTCTCCCGCAGACCGGGACGCTTCCGGAAAAGAAGGCGGAAGTTGTTCCGGCGGCCTCCGTGACGATATCTACGAGCGAGACCCGATTCGCCGGCGATTCAGGGGAAAGAATCGTCAACGGAAAATTCGTCACTCCGAGGGCGAGGAAAATCGCCAGGGATACGAACATTTCAATTGCCGATGTTGCCGCGAGTGTTGCCGGCAACAAAATTTCCTCCCGGGAGGTCCTGTCTTTCGCCGAAAACGAGAAATCCAGGGTGAAGGCTTCTCCTGTGGCGCAGAGAATGGCGGACGAAAAGGGACTCGATCTCGCGTCGGTCAAAAAAGACGGCGACCGGGTCATGAAAGCCGACGTCTCCGCGGCGCTGTCGAGAGGAATTCCTTCCGGGCGCGGAGAAAAACTGGTGCCGATCACAGGAATGCGCAAAGTCATCGCTTCCCGCATGCTCGAAAGTCAGAGGGAAATGGCGCAGACGCACAACCGGATCAGGGTCGACGTCTCCGAACTGGTGGCGCTCCGCGAGAAGCTTGGAGAAAGCGGTGTCAAGGTCTCGTACAACGACATTCTGGTACGTCTTGTTTCAAGGGTGCTGCGCGAATTCCCGTATGTGAACGCATCCTGGACCGATGAGGGAATACTGCTTCACGAATATGTGAATATGGGGATTGCCGTTGGACTCGATGACGGCCTGGTTGTGCCCGTGCTGCGGGACGCCGATACCCTGACGCTCGCGGAAATCGCCGCGCAAGGGGGGGCTCTTGTGCAGGCCGCCAGGGAGGGAAGGCTGACTCCGGACGACTTCTCAGGAGGGACCTTCACTCTTTCGAATCTCGGAATGTTCGATACGGAGGAGTTCGTGGCCATTGTGAATCCTCCGCAGGCCGCGATTCTTGCCGTCGGTTCGATGATCCGCCAGCCTGTTGCGGACGATTCCGGAGAGATTGTCGTGAAGCCCATGATGACCCTGACATTGAGTTACGATCACAGAATCGTGGACGGCGCCGTTGCCGCGAAGTTCCTTCAGCGCCTGAAGCAGTTCATCCGGAACCCTCTTCTTGCGTATTGACCCGGTTTCAGAGCAGAGAGGCGGAATCTGCCGGGGCAAGTTCCCTCACAATCGGATATAAAACGCTCTTGACACATGCGCGTCAACTTTCTATAATCCCTTGAAAATCCGCGAAAGCGCAGGCTCGCTCCTTCACGGGGCGGGCCTTTTTCGATTGCACCCACGAAAGGAGATGCTTGCATGAAGATAGCTGTTGTCGGCGCTACCGGCGAAGTCGGACGGATGATGGTCCGCGTGCTCCAGGAGAGAAACGTGAAACCGAAGAAAATCGACTTTTACGCTTCGGCGAAGAGTGCGGGTTCCCCGGTGGAGTTCCACGGGGAAAAGCACAAGGTAAAAGAACTTACGAAACAGGCGATGAAAGAGGGGTACGATTATCTCCTTTTTTCCGCCGGAGCCTCCGTCTCCCGCGAGTTTGCCCCGGTCGCAGCCGAAGCGGGAAGCGTCGTGATCGACAACTCTTCCGCTTTCCGGATGTCCCCTGAAATTCCTCTCGTCGTTCCGGAGATCAACGGCGATCTGCTCAAGGGGTATACGAAAGGGATTATCGCCAATCCGAACTGCTCGACCATTCAGATGGTGCTCGGACTCTACCGGATTCACGAGCGTTTCGGCATCCGCTCGATCGTCGTGAGCACGTACCAGTCCGTATCCGGCGCCGGAAAGAACGGAATGAACGAACTTGAGGAGCAGATGAAGGGGATCAGTGCCCCGAAGAAGTTCGTCAGGCAGATTCACCTCAACGTTGTTCCGCAGATCGGTTCCCTGCTTGAAAACGGCTTCACCGACGAGGAGATGAAGATGGTCAACGAGACCCGCAAGATCCTGCGGGATCCGGACATCTCCATATGGCCGACGACGATCAGGGTTCCTGTTCTCTACTGCCACTCGGAGTCCGTCTTCGTCGAGACCCGGAGTGCGTTCGGGATGAACGGGCTTGTGGAGTCGCTCGATGCCTCCGAGAACGTCATCCACACCGGCGAGATGGTCTCCCCGGTAGATGTCGCGGGGAGCGATACGGTCTATGTGGGCCGTCTGCGGACTTTCGACAATACGCGCTTCCTGATGTGGAATGTAGCGGACAACATCCGCGTCGGGGCAGCGACCAACGCCGTGCGCATCCTGCTGAAGCACAGGGATCTGAACTAGCCGTCATGCACGGTTTTCTCGTTATTCTCCCGGTGGTGATGGTGATGGCCGCCGGGTGGGTCGTCGGAAGGAAAAAGATGGTTTTGCCCGAGGCTTTCGCGCAGATCAACAAGGTCATTTACTGGGTTGCGATTCCGGCTCTCATTCTGCGCATGACCGGCAGAGCCGATCTGTCGGCGATCGTCGATAAAAACATGGTGCTCGCGGTCTACATTTCTTTTCTGATCGCTCCGCCGTTCGCATGGCTGGCGGGCAGAATGGCCGGAGCCGACAGGAGGAGGACTGCATCGTCCATGCTGATGCTCGTCCGCTCGAACACCGTTTTCATCGGGCTGCCTGTTGTCTCCGTCGCCGTGGGGGCGCGAGGAATAGAGGTGTTTTCGCTCTACTTGGCGTTCACCTTCATCGGCTACCAGATAATCTCCGTCTCGTGGTCCCAGTTCGCCCTCTCCGGAGAGGTTTCTCGAAATACCGTGAAGAGTACCCTCAGGAGTCTCCTTACGAATCCGCTTGTCCTGTCGAGCTTCGCGGGTTTTTCTCTCTCCGTTGCCGGATTGAATGACTTTCCGGCATGGCTGGACGAAACGCTGAAACTCGTGGGAAACACGGCGAGCGGCATGGCGTTGCTTTCACTCGGCGCTTCGCTGAAGTTTGAAGGGCTCTCGGGAATACTGCCGAGGGTCTGGCGGGATACGGCATTGAAGCTGCTCTTTCTCCCAGCTCTCACCTGGTGTGTGTTCCTCTTTCTTCCCGTGAATCCGGTTGTTTTCCGGACGGTGATCCTCATCTCGGCGATGCCGGTCGCAGTGGACTGCTTCATTCTCTCCCAGGTTCAGGGCATGGACGCGCAGCACGCCGCGGAGACAATATCCGCGAGCACCATCCTCTCGGTGCTTACCGTCCCTTTCTGGATCTCCATGATGGACCTCTTCGCATAAAGCATGAACCCATACCGCGGCGTTGAAGAAGAGGTCCGGCTCCAAGAG
>Ga0334890_1001332_pt1 | contig 33580 bp, 26 predicted proteins | sample GraSluR1_MG_3_FD_207220 | JGI IMG/M metagenome (GOLD analysis project Ga0334890, IMG submission 207220) | Sludge microbial communities from methane-producing bioreactor in Wageningen University, Netherlands - Granular Sludge_31_08-R1 | ecosystem: Engineered > Bioreactor > Anaerobic >... | reverse complement strand
TTTCCATGGCACGGACATAGCATATTGGTTATTTTCGACAATAAATATGACTGGCAAATCCCAGATGGAAGCCATATTCATCGCTTCATGGAAATTTCCCGTATTTGTCGCGCCATCACCAAAAAAGCACAAGACAACTTTTCCGGTATTCATCAGTTTTTGTGCCAGGGCCGCACCGACAGCCACAGGAATGTTGCCACCCACAATTCCGGTCGCCCCCAGGTTACCATGCGACACATCGGCGATATGCATAGAACCGCCTTTGCCTTTGCAGTAACCACCCGATTTTCCCAATACTTCAGCCATCATCTTGTTGTAATGGGTTTGTTTCTCCTGTTCGGTTTCTGCGACAGAATCACCATGGGCGTGCGCATGACCATGGCCCCTGTGGGTGCTGGTAATGAGATCATCTTTGTTTAGAGCCGCAATTGCCCCCACGGCAACCGCTTCCTGTCCGGCATACAAATGTGACGCGCCTTTTAGCACCGCCCGCCCCAATAATTCTGCGATATTGTCCTCAAATGCGCGTATTTCCAGGATCTGGCGCATGTAGGTTAACACCTCTTCTTTGGTCAGAGATTGTTCTTCGATCAAAGCAGAAACACGGGCAAATAACTCTTCTTTTGTTTCGGGCATAATATTATTCTCCTGATTTTCCTAAACCAATTTGACATCAATATTTTTCATTCTTACACCATCAACCAATTCTGGCCTGGCACCCGCGTCCGTGACAATTAAATCCACATCGGCTAAGGCAGCAAAAGAGGCAAACCCAACCCGCCCCCACTTGGTGGAGTCAAAAATGCCAATGACTTGTTTGCATTGTTTCACCATGTGCCTCTTCACTTCGGCTTCGTACAAACTGACATCAGTAAGGCCGTCCTCAATCGTGATCCCATGAGCCCCAAAAAAACCTTTGGTAAAGTGATACCCATGAAGCCATTCGAGCCCCTCCATTCCTGTAATTGATAGGGTTTCTTTTCGCAGGTTTCCGCCTGGTACAAGCACATTGACACCGTCCGCCTCGAGCAACTCCTGGGCAGTAGTAAGACTGTTGGTAACCACAGTAAGGTTCTGGTGGTCTTTGAGGTGGCGACTCAAAGCGAGAGCCGTTGTGCTGATATCGAGAAAAATTGAGTCACCATTCTCCACCAGGGAAGCACAGTAAGCGCCTATTCTTTCTTTTTCTTGCACCTGCTGGCTTTTTCTATGGCTTATCAACAATGCTACATCCCGGCTCAAAGCCATCGCCCCACCATGAGTGCGCTGAATCAATTGCTTTTCGGCCAATAGTTCCAGATCGGACCGGATGGTTACCTCTGACACATTATATTGACGGCTTAATTCCCTTACGGAAATTTGTCTTGTTTTTTCCAACAACTTTAATATTTCTCTTCGGCGAATTTCGGGGAATAACGGCTTTTGCATATCAGAATTATCTTCGTTTGCTTTCGTTTACTTACGATTATATCCTAAATTAAGCAAAATAAAAAGAGATGGCTCCCAATAAAAACCATCTCTTCTGTAAAAACCACTTGAAATTAATGCATAACTTGTCCGCCGGTTACATTGATTGCCTGACCTGTGATGTAATCCGCCCTATCAGAGGATAGAAACAGCACCAGGTCAGCGACATTGTCGAAGGTGCAGCCGCGTTTCATGGGCACTTTGTCCTCATACAGTTTTCTTACCTCCGCCTCAGGAATCCCCAGCTTCTCTGAATACTGTTTATACAGTGAATTGACCCACAACGGCGAATCCAGTAAGTTGCCCGGACATACTGCATTCACCCGTATCCCCAATTCTGCTACTTCAAGGGCAAGGCTCTGGGTCAAACCGATTCCGCCGAATTTCGCGGCTGCGTAGGCAGAATTTTTATAACTGCCCTCTTTGCCTGATTTCGAATTGATCTGAATGATCACACCGCTTTTTTGCTGCATCATGACCTTGAGCACTTGTTTGGCACATATGAAATAACCGACCAGATCCACATCGATCACTTTGCGCCACTTTGCCACTTCGAAATTCGGCGTGTCTCCGGCAATCACGATACCCGCGTTGGCAACCAGCATGTCAATACTGCCGAATTCCTTTACCGTCAACTCAACCATGGCTTCTACGGTAGTCTCCGCTGTGACATCAACAGCGACCGCCAGACAACTAACGCCATATTTTTCCATCAAGTTCTGCGCCAGCTCGCTTGCCATCTCAATTTGCAAATCTGCAATCACCACATTGGCTCCTTCGCTGGCAAAACGCTCACACAAATGCGCCCCCAGTCCTTGTGCTCCGCCGGTAACAATTACTGTTTTATTCTTGAATTCGTTCATTATTTTTGCTCCCTCAAATCACAATTATCCACAAACTGGATTACCCCGCATGTACCGTTGATCAACCAGTCGGTTGCCTGGGATTCCATCTTTATAATCATCTCTTCTGATAACCCCGCTGCCATTTCTGACTTCAAAGTACGGATCAAAAGTAAATTCACAGGAAAATAAGCCACAATTTCACCCAGATTTGTAGTCAACGGCCAGTGCCGATCACCCAACACCCTGCGATAATTGGCGTCGCCCTTGAAAACAACAAGATCATAATTACTCAATTCCCGGAGGAAGGTTTGTGGCATTTCTTCAATCATCAAGGGCAGGTTCAGCAACTGTTCAGCTCGCACCCGAATCCGCCCTTCTGCGATATACGCCTGCACCCTCACGCCTAATTTCTTGACCGCATCCATCGATGATCTCAACAGAAAATCAAAGGCAACCTGCACATCCTGTTCTGTGACATCTGAAACAAACAAAGGGGCAGATTTGACAAAGACGACAACTTCACCAGCAAAACCATGATCGATCAGATAGTCAATCAACAGCAAATCGGAATAGAATTCACGCCCCACGTTGTCAACAAAATAAGCAATCTTCTTGCATTGGTTAGATAGATATCTTTTTAACTTTTCGGTATCATCAACCAGCATGAATAAATGGTCTCCCCCGCATGCTTCACTGTGAAATTCTTTCGCCATTTTAATCGAGTTATTGCTTAGATCTGCGCGATTCGCCCATAAAGCTCCATATAAATAGTTCGACAAAAATGTCTCGGGGTCTCCTCTTTTCGCGGAATTCATCACCTGCTCCAAACAGTTGAGATCATTGGCAGATAGTTGATGCTTCTGTTCTCGAAAAGGATCGTGTAAATAATACGGAGAGGCAGGTTTATAATACTGGATAATTTCCAACACCCGACGATAAAAATAAGACTCTGCAAAATACCATGGCAGAGAAAACCAGGAAACTTGGCCATATAAGTCAATCAGTCGATTCCAGGCCAGCTGGTCCGGGGTATTTTCGGTTAAGCCGCAGATTGTTCCCGTGGCGATCTCCTGCTTGAACCGATCAAGTTCTTCTACGATGACCGATGGATAAGCATTATCTGTTAGAATTTTGTCGATTATTTCTTGTTTTCTAACCTTAATCGTGTATTCAGCGAAAGACCCCCGATCAGAAGTCATTATCCAGGAGGGCTTGCTGTTGCCTTGTTTGTCAAGAATCATCGAACTTATTCCACCTTTAATTGCTCGAAATAAAAATTCACTGTAGACATTGATTGAAAACAATTGGTATACGAAGCGGCTGCCGCTGTGCCAAAAGCTGCCGCCCATTTGGCGCATTCTACGGGGTTCTCTTGCCGCATAAATCCAAATAGAAACCCCGCAACAGCGGCATCACCTGCAGCAACCGGATTTTTCACATTCAATGGTGGCACCCGCACATGGAGAAAAACCTCGCCCGAAGAAAAAAACATACCATCAGCCCCCATAGACAACAGCACATTAGAAGCCCCTTTCTGCATCAATAACTCACACAGCTTTTTGGGTGACTTTTCGCTCGGAAACAAGGTCATTGCCTCCTCATAATTGGGTTTGACCCAATCTGGCAGCCCATCCAATCCCTCCTGAAATGCCATTCCGCTCGTGTCCAAAAAAACCTTACCACCAAACGAGTGAATTGTTTCGGTTAATTGACGGTAAATAGCCGTAGGTACGCCGTGTGGCAGGCTGCCGGATAACACCCAAATGTCTTGGTCTTTATGAAAACTTTCCACGAGTCGAAGGACATGATTTATTTCTTCAATGGTCACGAAGGGTCCAGGCTCATTGAATTTTATGGAGCCTTCTCCATTAGCCTTAAATACATGATTCACGCGGGTGTTGGCTTCGATATTCAGAGCAATCAGGTCTATCCCTTCCGCCCTGGTCCCTTCTGCTAATTGCATTCCATTGATTCCACCCAACAACGCTACTGCCTTTGCGGAAACCCCGCTCTTCTTAAGAGCCCTGGCAACATTGATACCCTTCCCGCCCCATTCATTTCGAACATCATGAACACGATTTACACCATCAATAACCATGCCATCCACAAAATAGGTGCGGTCGATAGCGGGATTCAGCGTCAGGGTATATATCATCTTTCTGATGGCTCAATTCTATAATCAAGCCAACATGATGCGTAAAAATTCTTCTTCAGCGGCGTTGGTCCATTCGCCGTTGTTAAAAAGAGCATACACAGAGGGTAATTTATCCTTGAAATCTTCCAATGGGGTAATTGGGAATTCTTTGATATGGTTGAATATAACCACCTTCCCCGGATATTGAGCATCCTTTACAGCTTGCAAACCTTCTTTTCCATAATGAAGTGAACCCACCGCCGCTATGGTCCTTCCCGCGTTTAATTCTTTAGATTGAATTTTGTCAAGCGTCATCTGCATATCTTCCAGTGCAGAGCCAGAATGGCCGATATAACGGACACCTTCATGTACGATTTTGTGAAAATCAATGTTTACCGTCGTTCCACGCGCAATACCGGCAAACACATTCACCAATCCATCCTTGGCAACATAGCCGGTAATTTCTTCGATCAATCGTGGCACCGGTGCCAAAACAACAATATCGTCAAACCCGCCATTTGCCATAATTTGCCCAATGGTCTCCTGATAGGATTCCTTTACAGTTGGATTTGAGCAAATAAGATTGATACCGCGCTGAATTGCTTGTTCTGCGTAAGTATCACGCAAATCATCCAGCCGAAGGTCACTGACATCAGTGCAGACAATGGTGGCAGGAGGGTTTTTAAATTCGATTGCCCGTTGCACATGCATTCTGCCAATCGGTCCTCCAGCACCCGCAAACAAGACTTTTCCACCTGGCTTGAGGGTATTCCGCTTTAATCCGTTTTGATAAGCCTGTGAAAAATCCAGGCCGGAATCCGCAACATACAGCCATCGCTGGTAGTGCACCCTGCCCAGGTCAACCGGAACAGGATCTGTGATCTTCTGATCTGTCATAATACAGAATACACCGTGACTTTTCAACTTCTGGCTTGCTGTTGCAATGATAACTGCGTCATGTCCAAACAAAATGATGTCATCCACCACCTCATCGTCCAGACTGTTGATATAACTAACATGATCAAACTGAATCCCCAGTTCATTTGCGAGGGATTTGATCCTGTCAGTCAGTTCCTCCGGGATATTTGTGACCAGAATCTTCTTAGGCTTTGCTGTTTTGACGAAGCCAACATCGATCACAAACTCCCGATTATCATTGGCGCCAATGAACCAGACGGTACCACCAGGCTGAAGAGTGTTCCGATAATCAAGCCCATACGCAGCGACGACACATGCCCATGGTTCTGCCAGGGCTCCCTCCGCATAGCCGGTTGTATCTTCCAGCAGCAGAAGATTGTTATTGCCCCCATCGCTGCTGAGAACCCTTTTATCAACCACACCATACTGCGACATCGCTCCCTGGTAGTAATAACCATAGGCATAACTGACGCCGTCCTCATAAATATCGGCCTGAATGGTGAATCGCTGCCCAGGTTTGTATTGATCTTTGAGATTGTCACCAACTTTGACAATCGTCATGGTCAGTTCATGTCCGAGAACCACCGGATCTTCAGCCATGTTCTGGTAAATCCGGGGGTGGTCCTGTCCCTGGTTAATCACCTTGATATCAGAAAAGCATATGCTGTCGGCATCGTGTCGAATTAACAGTTCGTCTGGGCCGATTTTGTTCATTGGCAGATAAATTGGTCGCCCGGTCTCATCACCAACATTCTCTAAACCCGCGCCATATACGGGCAATGCCATGTATTTCTCCGGCAGTTCATTTTGTGCTTTTTTATATTGCTCTAGCATATCCATTGTTTTCTCCGTTTCAACATTTTCCACTTCAATTAATTACTGCCAATACTTCATCCGACGTCATTGTCGTATCAATTTTTCCTAATATTCTGCTCGCATCTTTAGGCTCTACCTGAATGCCGGCCTTCTCGAAAAAGTCATTTTTGTTCTTTCTCGATCCCAACTCTCTATCAGCCCATATGCTTTGATATCCCATGCCGGCAAATCTCTCCAACATGGTGTGCCCGTACAAAAAGTAAGCCCCTCGCAGGAAAGCATCGCAAACTGGCGCTAATTCAGGGACATCGAAATCATCGACGAACTTCTGGCCCGGCGCATTCATCTCAGTGCCCGCCAAAACAGGCAGATCAAACTGATCAGCGAGGGCTACCACCGTATACAGATTCGCAAGTTTTACTTTTTTGATCGCTGGATCTTCAATATTCCAGTTTCTATCAGGCACGATATTCAAAGCCCCTGCACCCTTTCCGATCAACAGCGCTAACAATTCTTCGAACTTCTGTTCGCCCGATGAGGTCCCGTCCAACCAGGTGATACAAGGGATTGCGCCAGCACCTGTGATGAGTTGATGTGCCTCATCAACACCCGGGAAGGTTGATTCGTCAGGCTGCATGTAGGCCACTCCGCCGCGTTTCATCAATTTCGCCCTGACCGCATTTTTAAATTTCGGAATGTCTCTCGCCATTTCCTCCACTGATGAGAAAGAGATGTCCAATTTCTGCGACCAAAAGCCAACAAAGTCAGGAATCGTAGTGCGAGACTTTTCCACCAAAGCAGTAAGCATATGCCGTTCGGTGGCATTTCCGGCAGGTGTCAGGGGACGAACGTCTACGTCATAATCCAGGTGAAGAGGTGAAAGATACTGATTCAGCCTTGAAATCATCGCGCGATTGCGATTATCTGCCCGTTTGCGCATATCTTCTATGATAGCTTGTCCACTTGTTTGCAGAGAATTTCTACAAAAGCCGACTCCCATGTGATAACTGATGCCGGGTTCTCCTGGTGAGTTCAACTCGTCATTCTTAAATTCTTCCAGAAAAACGCGTGTCTCCAATCCTGCGGTTCCGCGAACATTGAGCAGTTCACAGGCATCCAAAAACTCTTCCACCCCATCCAGCACATCGAAATCAACGATCCCCAACAGCTTAATGCCTTCTCTTTTTGCCATCCATGCCAAACCTGAGGGAGACATGTCATAACCATTGTATGAGAAGAATGAATGGCAATGCATGTTGGCGATTTCACTTGAGGGTTTAACGCTCACTTCGCCCCTTTCAGCCAATTGAACCAAAGAGCTCAGCGCCTGGCGGCGTTGAACCGGGTCAAAGCTATTCAGTTGATTTTCAAAGTGACCGATTTGTTGATTTACAGACATCAATGCTCCTACTTCTCCAATAATGTCTGGCGATATTTCTCGTCCAGGCGGCTGCTGATCCTCAACACATCTGCTTCATTCATGTATTGTATCCCGCCAATCGATAATGCTCCCACCAAAATTTTTGCCCATTTGTCTGTCATCAGCTGGATATTCAAGGCTTCTTTGGCAGTTTTTCCGAGTGACACAACACCATGGTTAAGCATAAAAAGAACTTTTGGCGGATTGCCATGCACATCCATGTAACGTCTGAGTTCATCTCTGACAGCCACGGCCAGATGGAACCCAGGATCAATATAGGGCACAATCGCTGGAGCAGAACCGCATACCACGATTTGATCAGGACAAATATTGCCCCGAAATGGTTCCGCAGCGAGGGTGCTGCAAAGGATCTGATTTACAGATACCGCATGAGAATGCGCAATAAACTTTACTCCACACTCTTTAATGCATAAGGCGTGCAAGAAGGTCTCTACAGAAGGTTTTGCGTGCGAGGGATCCACCTGTGATGCTTTCAAGGCATTCGAGACGGCCTGATCATCCAATGGTGAGCCTTCTAGGTACGCCAACGCCGCGTCAATATCGATTAAACTGAAACCTTTTTTATCGATACAACTCAATTCGTAGCCTGATGCTTTCACCCAAAAGGTGCCGTCACCATTATCCGCGCTGGTGTTGCCCTCTCCTAAAATTACCAGATTCCTTTCCTCAACCCCCAATTCTCGCGACAACCAGACCAGTGTTTCAAGTACCTCTTCTCGTTTCATTACGCTGTCCTTTTCAACGAACCTGAGATGTATGAAGGGAAAACTTTTCGATGATACAATGAATTTTGATTGAATTATACTAAATTTGATTTTAAGAACGACAGACTGGCAATCAGGCATGTTACTTGAAAAATTTGAGATCCTGCCCCTCACCATTGAGGAATTGGTAAGTTATTACGAACAAGACAATTCACCCATTCAATATGCAGAAGATGAAATGAAGGGGATCTGGCTGGCTTATGAGTTCGCAAAAAAAGCGCATGATAAGCAGCTGCGGTTGTCTGGTGATCCATTTTTAAGCCATCCTCTGGCAGTTTCGAAAATCCTCGTTAGTCTTGGCATGGATGTGGAATCTATCATGGCCAGTTTACTGCATGACGTGGTCGAAGACACCGAAGTAACATTGGACGATATCTCCTCTGGATTCGGCGATCAGATTGCCAGGATCGTTGATGGTGTGACAACACTGAAACAATACGAAAGCCCTGGCTCCAATGATGCTGAATCAATCAAGAAACTTTTTCTCGCCATTGTAGATGACCCAAGGGTAATTGTCGTCAAACTTGCCGACCGTCTTCATAATTTACGCACCATTGCCCCGTTGCCCCGTGATCGTCAGGTCAAAACTGCCAAAGAAACCCTGGAAATTTATGCGCCGATCGCAGAACGAATGGGCATCTGGAGCATCAAAGGTGAATTGGAAGATCTTGCATTCAAGTGCCTTGAACCCGAAATCTATCAGCAAATTTTGTACGAGATGGAAAAATCCCGTGAAGAGCATCGCGCCATTCTCAATGGTTTGATAGATAAGGTCAAGAAAATAATGGTGGAATCTAACCTGGATCCTTCTACCTTTCAGGTTACCGGACGCCGCAAATACATTTATTCGATCTACAACAAAATGCAAAAACCAAAATACCAGGGGAAAGGTCTGGATGCCATTTATGACAAATTAGGCATCCGCATCATCGTTCCCAATATCCCGGATTGCTATGCGGTGTTAGGCTTGATCCATGCTACCTGGTCGCCCATTCCCGGTGAATTCGATGACTACATCGGAATGAAACTGCCCTCTGGATACCAATCACTGCATACATCAGTGAAGTACGGGCCCGATAAGAATGACATTGTAGAATTCCAAATTCGTACCCTCGATATGCATAATGAAGCTGAATTTGGTGTTGCCGCCCACTGGATCTATAAAGACAGCCATAGCGGCAAACGTGACATCGCAATGGAGAACAAAATCAAATGGCTGCGCCTGATGCTGGAGGAGCCCCAAGAAGAAGACAGCAACGCCGAAGAAGATCCAGAAACATTTCTGAGCATGCTGAAATCAGATTTGCTGCAGGAGCGGATATATGTGTTCACTCCCCAGGGTGATATAAAAGACCTGCCCAATGGAGCCACACCAATCGACTTTGCTTATGCGGTACATACCAGTGTCGGTCATCGTTGCCGTGGTGCTAAAGTCAATGGCCGATTGGTGTCACTCGACCACCGCCTCCAGACAGGTGACCAGGTGCAAATTCTGACAGCCAAACAGGGTGGCCCAAGCCGTGACTGGTTGAACCCAAGCCTGGGTTTGGTAAACACAGCTCGAGCCAGATCAAAAATCCGTCATTGGTTTAAAAATCAAGCGCGCGAACAAAACTTGACCCAAGGGCAAGCCATCCTCGAAAAAGAACTGCAAAAACTGGGGCTTGAGCATTGTGAACTTTCAATACTTCTGAAAACTTTGGATTTCAAGACTATTGAAGATATCTATATCGCCATTGGTTGCGGAGACCTTTCACTGCAACGCGTCATCAATCTGCTGTCCGAATACTATCGCGATGAAGACGATCCGTTGTTGATGGCCATTCATCCCGCAGAGAAGCAGGAAGACAAAAATGCTGTTTCGGTGCTTGGGTTAAGAGATCTGCTGACCAGTTTTTCCTCGTGCTGCGCTCCAGCACCTGGTGATGAAATTTTGGGGTATATTACCCGCGGCAGAGGTGTTACCATTCATCGTGCAGACTGCCCGAACATTTTGCGCCTACAGGATTCAGAGCGTGAACGGATAATCAAAGTCGCATGGGGTGAACCGCAAAAAACCTATCCAGTCTCTATCTTGATTCGCGCTTATGACCGCCAGGGACTCATTGGAGATATCTCCAATGTCTTGCGTGACGAGAATGTCAACATCATTGATGTAAATGTGCGGCCAGGCCACAACATTGCTACCATTCAGTTGACACTGGAAGTCAGTGACATCTCAAAATTGAGCAAAATATTGACTCGCATCGAAGCATTGCCCAACGTCATCGAAACACATCGCATCAAGCCAGGGTAAACCATGAGTGATAAGGCACAAAAAGATCTAAAATTTAATTACGCACTTAACATAACCGAAGCTTCCTTCTGGGGACTTGGCGCAGGGCTGGCTTCAACCGCGGCGGTCTTACCGCTCTTTTTATCTAAATACACAGATTCTGCGATTCTGTTCGGATTGATTCCTGCCATTCAAACCATCGGATTTCAATTGCCTCAGTTATTTATGGCAAATCGGGTCGCTTCGCAAAAACGTATCGTCCCATTTATGATGAGATTGACCATTCATGAGCGCGTGCCTTTCCTTGGTCTTGCCATCATCGCGCTGTTTGCTGAGTCCATGCCACCAGCAATTGTGATCACCCTGATCTTCCTTATGCTCATCTGGCAGGGAATTGGCAGCGGTATCACTGGAAATGCCTGGCAGAACATGATTGTAAAAATTATACCAACCGACATCCGCAGCACATTTTTCAGCATTCAAGGTGCGGGGGTGAATCTCCTGATGAGTGTCGGTGCTCTGTTAGCCGGCCTTCTATTAGAAAATCAACCCGGCACAACCGGATATGCCATCAGCTTTTTAGTGGCATTCGTGGCGATGATGATTTCCTATGCTTTAATAGGAAAGACTCGTGAACAACCAGAGATAACCCAAAATGAAGTCAACGAAAGAACTCCTTTGCTAAGGTCTGCGATGAAAATCCTGAAGGAAGACAAGAACTTTCGCTCTTTCGTCATTATTCGATTTTTGACACCATTTGCGACCATGGCTTCGGCTTTTTATGTCATCTACCTGGTTAAGACCTTTGAAATTGATGAGCAAACTGTTGGCATCATGACTTCGGTATTGTTCATCTCCACGGTGGTTTCTGGCCTGATTTTAGGCTGGATATCTGACCACATTGGCAGAAAGTTCGCTCTGGTGTTGTGTTTCATCATCATGGCGATTGCCCCTTTGCTTGCCTTTTTTGCCCAATCGCTTGCCTTCTTCTACATCGTTTTCATTCTTACCGGAATCATTCACGGGTCCTTTTGGAGCGTGTTTCTTGCCTTCAGCCTTGAATTTGGCGACAACCAGACGCGTCCCGTTTATATTGGGCTTGTAAATACACTTATTGCTCCTTCCACCCTTGTCGCTCAATTGCTGGGCGGCTGGATAGCTGATGGCTTCTCGTATCAAACCACCTTTGTGCTGGCGGCTGTTTTCGCCCTCATTACTGCTTTGATTTCAATTGTATTTGTAAAAATGCCACATAAAAGAATGGTGCTTGACCCGGCATAAAAATTGCAAGATTGGTTACAATTCATAACGATAGAGGTGTATCTATGTCAACGAAACCGTTTGGAATCGACGTGTCACGCTGGCAAGGCAGCATCAATTGGGATGCCGTTGCCATTTATGAGCCCAAAGTTCAATTTGCAGGTATACGCGCCACCATCAGCTGGGCTTATATGGATGGATGGTTTAACCGCAACTGGTCAGAAGCCCAACGCATCGGCATTGCTCGGGCCGCCTATCATGTCGTCTACCCTGGCGTTTCAGCCAAACAACAAATGGACAATTTCCTAAAGGTTGTCGGGGATGACTTTGGCGAGTTGCCCCTGGTTCTTGATATCGAGCTCGCCCACAACCAACCCGCGGATGAGATTGCCGCTGTGTTGTTGGAGTGTGCCGCGATCGTTGAGAATGTTACCTCGCAGAAACCCATATTATATAGCCGGGCTTCCTTTATTGACGAGCACATCACCGCCAAAGGACACCCACCTGCCTGGCTGAATCGTTTTGATTGGTGGATCGCTCATTATCTCCGCTCTGGCGAAGAACACCAGGGACCCCCGGCATTGCCCAAGGGTTTGATTCGCGACCGTTGTTTGATCCACCAAACCACCCCCTCAGGTGCTCCGATCGGGACACAATCCAAAACCATGAACCATGATCGTTGGCAATACGATGAGGCGCATTTTCTTTCCTATCAGAAAAGCAGAAAAGTGTTGACATTGACTGATAAAGTCGACCTTCTCTGGAAAGCACACCCAGAAATCCACCCATAACCCAAAAATATTCGCTCATACAATGAATCATTAAGGAACTGCTGTATAATACATCACAGATCATAACTTTTGGTGGAATTCTATGGCGCCCAAAACAATATTTCTCATAGAAGATGACAACACAATGCGCTCATTGCTTGAGACTCTATTTCAATTAGAGGGATACAATACCTATGCCATTGAACCAACAAGCATCGATGATGCCTTGCGGTTAGTTAGGAAACATCGACCTGAAGCTTTATTAATTGATGTACACCTCAAGAGATTCAGTGGCATTGACCTGGCGTCAGCCATCCGAAATGAAAACACCATAGATCAACCAATAATCATCATGGCATCAGGCGTTAATCTTCAAAACGAATGTATATCATCTGGGGCTGACCAATTCTATCTGAAACCCTACATGCCCCAGCAGATGATTGATTGGTTGAAAAGCAAATTGGACTGCTGAAAAGATGAGGGCTGGCAAAATTGCCAGCCCTCTTTTTCTTTCAATCATACCTCATCCGCTTTGGGCGGTTGTGCATTCTTCACCTTCTTGCGGCGACGGATCAATGCCCGCAGAATCACTACAAAGATCACAACCGGCAGCGCCAGTAAGATCAAAACCGGCAAGACGAATAATACTATCCAGATAAAAGCATTGACGATGGTCTGCGATGCATTGATCAGGCGTTGAATGGCCTGTTTTGCTACCCCTTGCGGGTTCCATCCACCGATTTGAATCTCGGTGACTTTGTATTTGGGCAACACTTCCACATAGATCGATGACATGGCAGCTGACTCGCTGTAATACTTCAGCTGACCTTTGATGATCTCAATTTCTTCGTTGACGCCTTTTAGCTGATTGTAGACCTGTAACACCGCCTCGGTATCTTCGGCATCATCAAGGAAACCTCTTAATTGTTCTTCTGCATCTTCCAGGTTGCGCAATCTGGATTCTAAATTGGTGTATTCGCTGGTAACATCCTGGCCGCTGATGTTTTCAGAACTGACGTCAAATTTGGGCTCGGTTGTATATCCCCGGATTTCATCCAGAGCAGCATTCAGGTCTTCTGCAGGCACGCGAACCTGAATATATCCCTGGGTGAGTTGTTTCTCGGCATCATAATAGTACGATTGGTAGGTGCTGGACGAAACCACAAACCCGCCTCTGCGTTCTGCCAGAAAAGCGATGCGATTTATAACCTCAGCCGGATCTTCGACCTTGATGGTTATATTTGCGTTTTTCAACACAATTCGCTCTTGTTGCGCCTCAGTTCCATCTGATGAAAAGCCGGCATCATCTATAGGTTTCTCTTGTGGGTAAACATCGCTTTCCCCACTGAAATTTACTGCTATCGCTGGCGCATCCAGCCCATACCTGACAGAATCATCAAATGCTTCTTCACTTACTATCATCTCCTCTGATTTTGCCGCCGCACACCCCAATAAGGCAAACAAGACAACTGCCATACTGATGGTGATCCAAAATTTTTTCTTCATCATTATTTCCTCCGAATCCTGAATTGTTGAATTTCTACTAAGACGGAAATTCCAAACAACAAGTTCCCCCTACCAGCCTTCGGACAAACGGATCGCATTTCGTTCTGGCAAACCTGATTCCTCTATTTGTTTCTGGACCTTCTCGATATTATATGTGACACGATGAACTGTCCATGTCAACTGTGACAAATCGAAAATTCCAAAAGATGCCCTTGGGTCTCGGTCCCTTGGCTGCCCTACCGAGCCTGGATTCAAAATCACCCGTTCATCTGTGAATTCAAATATCTCGCCATTGATCGGAATATACCAGTTGGGCAAGATGCCATCCATCTGACGATAACGAAAAACAATGGGCTGGTGAGAATGCCCAATAAAACAGAATTGTGTCTCAAAGAATTCATAATTCATGCGTGCCGTGTACGAATCCAAAATATATTCCCAAATCGGATTCCGCGGGCTCCCATGAGTGATCGTTCCCCCGTCCTTTACCATCAAATCAGGCAGATGGTTCAAGAATTGCAAGTTTTCAGCACCCATGTGCTCTACTACCCAGTGTACAGACTCCTGGGCATCTTGATTGAAACTATCTATAGAAATATAGCCAGATACCGCTGCATCATGGTTACCCATTACGCAGGTTAATTCCGGTAATTCCCGAATCCTTGAAACACATTCGTCAGGCTCCGGGCCATAACCGACCAGATCACCAAGGCAGTAGACCATGTCATAACCAATTTCTTTGGCGGCCCGGAGGACTGCTCTTAAGGCAACTACATTGCCATGAATATCAGAAATTACCAGTGCACGCATAAGAAGTTCTCGTCATTGTTTTACCTCCAAACAGTATAACACCATTCATTACGATTATCGATAAGGTTCAATTTTCATGGTCTGGCAAAATTAACCTGCCAGGTTCCAGGAGCATCTGAAGAAATAATTTCAGAATCTGGCGTTACAAATACAACCCAGGCTTTACCGGGAGCGAGGGAGTAAGGCGCAAAATCCGTATCATAAAATTGCAGTGGCATCGAAGGATCTAATCCTGACCAATATCCTTTGAACTGGTAACCATTCCGAAAAAAGATTGCGGGCATAACACCATCTGCGTAGTGAATGCGTATGTCATGCAACATAGCGTCGTAAACGACATAGTCCGCAAACAGTATCAGAATATTCTGTGTGTCGACTTGCAGAAAATTGGCTGCCACATCAACACTCGCAATATATTCCTCTGATCTATCATCTGATTCTTCCCAACGTAAATAAGAGACTGTAAGGGGATCATATATCCACTTAGATCGGCAAATGACACTGATTATGACTTCGATTTCTGTTGCCTCAACCAGGTCTTCTGCCGGGGGTAAATCCTCGCTATGATTGAGTGTGTCCAGATTGCCTGGGCGTTGATGAATGTCGCTTTCCACCATAAACGCCCATTCTGACATCATGGCTGTGTCAACATAGACCCCCTCAAGCGAATGGGTGTCAGTTCCACAGATCGGCGGACAGGAGGAAAAATACCGGGTATCGATTGCCCTATCGCCCAAAAATTCCTCAGAAATTATTACAGCATTCACCCGCTCATCTGCACCGCCATACACCAAAATTCCCTGATAATTTTTAGCTAATTGCGCATCTATCAACCTGCCAGAACGAATCGGGCCGGCCCATTCGGCATTATCGCCGTAATACACAGCCAAAAACCGGTTCATAAATCCCCCAATGTAATATTCAAAGACAATATCTGCCTTTGACAATCCGCTTTGTGGTCTGATCTCGCGCGGGAAATTAGAAATTTTTACAAGGACAGGCGAACGGGCTAATACGGCACTATCGTCAACCAATAACCCGGATAAAGGGTTGAGGTTTTCATTTTGGATACCTGAGGCCTGCGGGGTGGCGGTTATATATGGGTTGGGCGTATGTGTAAAAATCAATGCAGGGGTTGGCGTTGAATCTGTGGCCTCCTCCTTTATCTCAGGGGAAGTTGCGGTAAAAGTGGGCCCTTCAGGTGTTTTTGCGCCTGATTCAATGGTCGGTGTCAAGGTGGAAGCTTGTTGAGGCATCGGGGCAACAAATATGGTTTGACCATCCTCTTGAATGGCTGTGCTTGTCTGAATACCTGGCGTTACGTAAGTAAAACCACACCCATACAAGGTGGTACCGAGAAGGAGAACTAGAAACAAATAGAACTGGCGAATATACTTCATTGCGGTCAACATAATACGGAAATTATAGTAGATAGGCGTATGCAAAGTAAAACCGATTCACGCTAACATTTCATATTATAATTTTTTTGATATGCATATCACCAGCCAACAACCCAATATTATTCTCATCCTCGTGGATGACCTTGGCCGTCAGGATATTGGTTTCTATGGCTCCACTTTTTACGAAACCCCCAATCTTGACCGTCTCGCCCGTGAAAGTATGGTATTCACCGATGCCTATGCTGCCTGCCCGGTCTGTTCACCCACCCGTGCAAGCATAATGTCAGGCCAATATCCAGCCAGAATTGGTGTCACCAATTACATCGGTTCAAGCCAAGATCACCCTTCTAAAGGCAGGCTGATTGACACACCCTACATAGATCATTTACCACTGAGCGTTAAAAGCCTGGCAGCATCATTGTCTGAAGGCGGTTATCAGACCTGGCATATCGGTAACTGGCGTCTTGGTGATGAACCATACTACCCCGAACACCACGGCTTTGATATCAATATCGCTGGCTGCCAATTTGGACATCCACCTGCCGGTTATTTCAGCCCGTATCACATTCCTACCTTGGAGGATGGACCGGATGGAGAATATCTTACAAACCGATTAACTGATGAGGCAATTTCACTGGTTAATAACCGCCAAACCGACCGCCCCTTCTTTCTCAACCTCTGCTACTACAGTGTTCATAACCCCATACAAGCACCGCAAGAGTATGTGGCATATTTTCAACAGAAGGCACATGCGATGGGGTTGGATGTACTGAACCCGTTTATCGCAGGAGAACATTTTCCATGTGATCACAAAAAAGATCGCCGCATTATGCGAAGGGTTATTCAATCTGATCCTCAGTATGCCGCCATGATCAATGCCTTGGATGCAAACATCGGGCGGTTGTTAGAATCGGTCAAACAGCAGGGACTTGGTGAGAACACCGTTGTCATCTTTGCCTCCGTCAACGGCGGTTTGTCAACCTCAGAAGGTAGCCCTACCTCAAACCTCCCCTTCAGTGAGGGGAAAGGCTGGATGTACGAGGGAGGTACCCGGGAACCACTTTTTATCCGCTGGACTGACGTGATTCAGCCATCTACATACTGTCACGTGCCAGTGTCCAGCCCTGACTATTATCCAACAATCCTTGACATTGCGCAGTTGCCTTTGCCATCAGAACAGTCTTTTGATGGCATGAGCCTTAAACCCCTGCTCTCTGGCGATAACTTCCTTGAAAGGGGTGGTATCTTTTGGCATTATCCCCATTATGGCAACCAGGGCGGCTCCCCGTCCGCTGCTATCCGCAAAGGTGATTGGAAACTGATCCGCTTCTTTGAAGATGAACGTGAAGAACTCTACCATGTGGCATCTGATCCAGGCGAAATGCGTGATGTTGCCTCGACGGAATTGGCTATACGCAATTCTTTGTCTGCTAACCTCTCTGTATGGCTGTCAGAGGTAGGCGCGCTGCTCCCTGAAACCAATCCTGACTATACCCCTTCAAATGACCATTTGAACAACAGTATGGCAATACCGCTGTCGAAATACGATCTGGAAACTCCTTTTGGCATCCTGTTATACAACCTGCATATTCGTGGCCTGCTACAAAAACATTTAGATGTTGACAAACACCTGGCTGATTGGCGATTTAGAGGCAACATTGACCTCCCAACCGGAGAATGCCTGGAAATATTAGGACTGAATGCTCATGAGATTTACGAAGAACTGAATCATATCCCCACAAGGCATCACCCAGATACACATTGATGCGTATAATAAAGTTTGTTATCAAGCACCAGAATTGGGAAGGAGTTGTGAATGGTTGCCAGAAAAACAGTTCGTTTTGTAGGATTCCTCATATCAGTGCCCTTAGTACTTATCTTGCTTTTCCAATTCCGCAATATAACCGGCGCCGATCTGCGTATGATGGCCTCAAACTGGATTCGCATCAGCCAGGTTATCTGCATGTTTTTATTCATTCTAAGCGTAGGATTAAGTTTTCAGTTTGAGGTCGCTGGTGGACTGGTCGCATTTTTATCACCCCTTACATACATCCTGCTGGAAAGTTTTCTGCGTGGTCGATTAATCATGAACATAATACCCTTGTTCATGTTGATGGGCGGAGCCTTCTTGTTTATGACCGCTGATTTCAATCAAGCCAGGCAAAAATGAGCCAACACAGGAGACCAATGAATACGCAAAGTCCTCACCGCCGGTACAATCCATTAACAGACCAATGGGTGCTGGTATCTCCCCATCGAGCCAGCCGACCCTGGTCAGGCCAAAAGGAGAAATCGCCCGGAGAAAATCTCCCCGCTTATGATCCTGGTTGTTACCTGTGCCCGGGAAATACCAGAAATTCAGGGGCTGTGAACGATCAATACACCACGACATTTGTTTTTGACAATGATTTTCCGGCGCTGTTACCTCCGTCAGATGAATCAGCTATACAGGCCAGAGATCAACGCTTTTTTATCGCTGAGGAAGTGCCCGGCATCTGTCGGGTGGTATGTTTCTCGCCCAAACATAACCTGAGTTTGCCGGAAATGACCACGCAAGAGATACTGCCTGTCATCAACACCTGGGCAGAGCAAACAACTGATCTTAGTGAAAAACATTTCATTCAATATGTGCAGGTTTTTGAAAACAAAGGCGCTGTAATGGGCTGTTCACAACCCCACCCCCACAGTCAAATCTGGGCAACAGGCCATGTGCCGGATGAGCCGGCCAAGGAAACCGAACAACAACAGCAATATCTCAATAGCCATAACGCCTGCCTGCTGTGTGATTACCTCATTCAGGAGCAAGGAGAAACCGAAAGGATTGTCCTTCAAAATGACTCGTTCACCGTTGTGGTGCCTTTTTGGGCGGTGTGGCCGTTTGAAACCTTGCTGCTCCCCAATGAACATGTCGGCAGCATGCCAGGCCTGAACGATAGTCAACGCACCGACATGGCAGACATAATACGCCGCTTGACGATCAAATATGACAATCTGTTTGAAACATCGTTTCCCTATTCAATGGGTTTCCATGGTACTCCTTATGACAATAAAACCCATCCGGAATGGCATTTCCATGCACATTTTTACCCACCTCTGCTTCGATCAGCTGCCGTAAAAAAATTCATGGTCGGTTTTGAAATGTTAGGAATGCCCCAGCGTGATATCACAGCAGAAACAGCAGCCGAAATGCTGCGGTCTATGCCAGAGGTTCATTACAAGCAAAGGTAAGCGAACAAAAGAAACCGCTTAAGTTAGCGGTTTCATGAAGGGTGGCTGATGGGACTTGAACCCACAACAACTGCATCCACAGTGCAGTGCTCTGCCATTGAGCTACAGCCACCATCGACAGCGCACAAGAGTATATCACACGACACGCGACTTAAGCAAGATACTTTTGTACTGTCTCTACGACACTATCGGCAGACACATCAACTTGCTCGCGGGATCGCAGGTCTTTTAATGCGATCGTACCATTGGCGATTTCATCAGGTCCAAGTACCAGCGCTACCGTCATCCCCATCCTGTCAGCATACTTGAATTGCTTCACCAATTTATCACATTCAGGGTACACACAGACCTTCAAACCATGCGACCTCAACTTACTTGCCAAAGCAAGACTTGCCGATTGCGTGGTTTCATCGAAGATAGTCACCATCACAGTATCTGATTGACCTTTATAGTCAGGCAGCAAACCATAATCTTCCAACACAACCAAGATCATCACATCGCCCATAGCGAACCCGACGCCAGGCAATGGTTCTCCACCTACATCTCCCACCAGATTATCATAGTGTCCCCCACCTAAAAGGGCTCTACCACCGCGAATATCCATTGCTTCAAACACCGTACCCGTGTAGTAATCCAATCCACGGATGATGGTCGGGGTAAACTCCACATAAGCCTCATATCCTGCCGCCTCGACCACCTCATTGATCATCACCAAACCCTCAGACGATTTCCAAAGATCGCTATTCAACAATAATTCAGCTATACCATCGATTTGAGCGTTTTCCAGTCCTAAATCGACAGCATACTTGCGCCATGCTGCTTCATTCATTTTTCCGCGGCGGTCGATCAAGCGAAACACATCCTTTTTCCGTTCAGGCGCAATCCCTATTTGGTTAAGTTCTCCGTCCATTAATCCGCGATGGTTGATCCGTATCTTGGTTGTGTCAGGTGTCAGCCCAACCGAATCAAAAAAGGCAGCACACAGGCAAATCATCTCGGCATCAGCGATTGCAGAATTGACCCCCAACAGATCGATATTCCACTGGAAAAATTCTCTTGATCTTCCCCTTTGCGGGCGTTCATAGCGCCAAAACGGCCCAAATTGGTACCACCGTAAGGGGAAAGCCAGTTGTCTCTGCTTCTGCGCCACCATGCGGGCGAGTGTGGGGGTCAGTTCTGGCCGCAGGGTGATGAAGTCTCCTCCCCTATCTTCAAAACAAAACGCCTGTTCTTTCACCAGTTCATCACCCGATTTGGCAGCGTAAAGCTCTAATTTCTCAAGGTAAGGACCTTCATATGGTTGGTAACCGAAAGCTTCAGACACCTTAATTATTTTGGATGCCAACCACTGTCGGGTTTGCATCAGCTCGGGATAAAAGTCGCGGGTTCCTTTAATGGGTTGCACTGGCGATGGCTGCATGAAAAAACACCTCTATTTGTGGGATTAATGTCTGTTTAAACATGACTTATTATAGCAAACCTCCGGAAAGAATGATGTTATAATGCTGTTTGGCATTGTGAATTTTCGAACAGAGTTATAAGAAATTCGTTAATAAAGAAAAATCACACAACCCCACCTGGCAGTAGTTCACACAATCATCACCACTGCAGGCATTTTTTACCCAATGATTTGGCAAGTCGATCACAATGAATGGAGTTTATATGGAAACAGTATCAACTACAATCCCCAACCCGCTGACAATTCCTGAGCAGAAAGCATTGATTGATTCCATTATTGAAAGAAACCGCAACAAACCTGGTGCCAGTATGGTGGTCTGCACAGAGTTACAAAATGAGATCGGTTATCTATCAGCACCATTACAAGAATATGTTGCCAGCGAACTGAGCGTTCCGTTGAGCTCTATTCGTGGCGTCGTTACTTTTTATTCTTTTTTCACGGCAACCCCACGCGGGAGACACTCCATAAAATTCTGCCTTGGCACCGCCTGCTATGTTGGTGGAGCTGACCAACTGATCGAAAAAGCCGAACAAGTTTTAGGGATTAGAATTGGCGAAACAACCCCCGATGGAGCGATAACAATAGAGACCTGTCGTTGCGTTGGCGCTTGTTCGCAAGCCCCTGTCGTTGCCATCGATGAAGAATTGTTCGGCAAACAGACCGCCAGCAAAATGCCGAAATTATTGAAGAAATATCAGGACTAATGCCTTCACTTATTCATGAGGAGAATGATTATGACTTTACTTGAAACCCATGAAAAATTAACCCAAATCCATAAACAAGCTGTTTTGGATTTTGAACAAAAGAGATCATCGCCAGACTTTCAAATTCAGGGATCAGATGAACTGAAAGGGCCTACAGAGAAAGAAGTGCGAGTTGTCCTTCGTAACAGCGGTTTAATTGATCCTTACGACATCCATGAATATATTGCCAAAGATGGTTACCTCGCTATCAGCAAAGTCCTTCAATCCATGACTCCTGAAGAGGTGATTGAGGAAGTGCTTGCCTCTGGCCTCTTAGGCCGCGGTGGTGCAGGCTTTCCCGCAGGCTTGAAATGGCGTTTCGCCCGCGGTGCACAGGGATCACCGAAGTATATGATCTGCAACGCAGACGAAGGAGATCCCGGGGCATTCATGAACCGCCTCTTATTGGAGACTGACCCGCATGCAGTCATCGAAGGTATGCTGATCGGTGCATATGCTGTTGGTTCTTCACAAGGGTATATCTACTGCCGCGCAGAATATCCCCAGGCTGTGAAAACCATGATGCATGCCATTGAACAAGCACGCGGTGCTGGTCTTCTCGGCAATAACATTCTTGGCAGCGACTTTTCTTTTGATCTTGAAGTCCGTATGGGCGCAGGTGCGTTTGTTTGTGGTGAAGAAACCGCATTGATGTCTTCTGTAGAAGGGCGCCGCGGTGAACCCCGTCCACGCCCCCCCTTCCCCGCGCAGAGCGGCCTATGGCGTAAACCTACCAACATTAACAATGTGGAAACATACGGAAATGTCCCGCAGATCATTCTAAAAGGAGCAAAATGGTTTGCGTCTATGGGCACCGAGAACTGCAAAGGTTCGAAAACCTTCGCCCTGGCAGGAGATCTGAATAAACCAGGCCTTATCGAAGTCCCGTTCGGCATTACCTTGCGTGAAATTATCTTTGAGGTAGGTGGTGGCATAAAGGATGGCAAAGGTTTCAAAGCTGTACAGACCGGCGGGCCCATGGGCGGTTGTTTACCAGAGAAATTCCTTGATATTCCCGTTGACTATAAATCGCTTACAGCAGCCGGATCAATCATGGGTTCTGGCGGTATGATCGTCATGGACGAAGACACCTGCATGGTTGATATCGCCCGTTTCTTCATGGAATTCACCCAGGACGAATCCTGTGGAAAATGCGTCCCCTGCCGTGTAGGTACTCGTCGCATCCTTGAGATATTGACCAGAATTTGCGATGGCGAAGGACGGGAAGGTGATTTGGAATTGCTCGAAACCCTCTGCCGTGAAATCATCCAGGACAGCTTGTGCGGCCTTGGACAGGGCGCCCCCAACCCGGTGCTCAGCACCCTGGAACATTTCCGCCATGAATATGAAGCCCATATATACGAGAAACGTTGTCCCGCAAAAACCTGCCGTGCTCTGATCAAATTCGTCATCAACGAAGAAAATTGTACTGGTTGTACGCTGTGCGCGATCAACTGCCCTGTGAACGCAATCACCGGTGAACGAAAAAAGGTGCATGTAATCGACCCCGATATCTGCACCCGCTGCGGTATCTGTGAATCGGTTTGTAATTTCAATGCCGTTGACATTATTTAGTCAATGCACATTGAAATCGCACAATAGAATTGGAGAGAAATTATGATTCATCTGACAATTGATGGAAAACAAATAGAAGTAGCAGAAGGAACTACCGTTCTGCGTGCCGCCCAACACAACGGAATTCACATCCCAACCCTGTGTGACCATCCACACCTTGCCCCCTACGGCGGCTGCCGGTTGTGCCTGGTTGAAGTTAAAGGCGCACGCACCTTAATGCCTTCCTGCACCATCCCCGCAAGCGAGGGCATGGAAGTTACAACCACTACACCCAAAATCACCGAAGCGCGAAAATTCGTATTATCGATGATTTTCTCAGAGCGTAACCACTTCTGCCCCTATTGCCAGGTTAGTGGCGGCGACTGCGAATTGCAAAACTCTGCTTACGAACAGGAAATGACCCATTGGATGATCCAACCCAACTGGTCTACATTCCGTGTTGATGCCTCACACCCCTGGTTCACCCACGAGGCCAACCGCTGCATTCTGTGCCGCCGATGTGTGCGCACCTGCAACGAAATGGTAGGCAACAACACCCTGGGTATCGAGATGCGCGGCGCTTCCAGCATGATTATCGCTGATTTGAATGTGCCCTTGGGCGAAAGCACCTGCGTTTCGTGCGGTATGTGTGTGCAAAATTGCCCGACAGGCGCCATGATGGACAATCGTTCTGCTTACCTTGGCCTAACCAAAGAGGCAGAATCTGTAAAAAGTATATGCACCGGCTGCTCTATCGGCTGTGGCATTGAAGTCTTCTACCGCGACAACAACATCATCAAGATAGACGGCGATTATGACAACCCGATCAATACCGGCGTAATTTGTAAATTCGGACGTTGGACCAAATTATACGAGTTTGACGAAGCAGAAAAATTTACGACCCCAATGATTCGCACCAACGGTAAACTTGAACCTGCATCATGGGAAGAAGCCCTTCAAAAAACCTCCGAGCTGATTAAATCCACCCAAGATGATCTCGCCGCAGTGATTTCCAGTGAACTCACTTGCCAATCTTTGTATGGATTCATCAGCTTATTTAAAGACCACCTTTCTGCCAAAATAGTCACAAGTGTTGAAGGTCCCCGTCACTCGACCGCCTTGAAAAGGATTGCTGAAGAAATTGGCGGAAGCTTTGAAGACTCTTTGGCATCAATTGATACAGCTGATTGCATCATCACGATCGGTGAAGACCTGATCAAACACCATGAAGTTGTTGGCTTCATGATCAAACGAAATCTCAGCAACAATGAGGCAAAGTTGGTCTGCATCGATTCTGACAATTCTTCTTACGAAAAATACTCGAAGAATTTCTTGAATATTTCTCCTGGCACCGAAAAAGAAATCATCAAAGGCCTTGTGGCAGCATTGGTCAAACTTGGCCTCAAAACCTGTGACTGCGATGACTGCACAGATCCAGATGCGATTGTCCAGGCGGCAGCAAAAGCTTGTGGTATCCCCTCAGACAGCATCCTTGACGTTGCGTATGCGATTGGCACTTCTGCCAAACCAGTGATTCTCTTTGGCGGCGCCATCACAGATGATCCCAAAGCAAAAGCATTGACGACTCTACTGTGCCTTAACAAGATGCTCAATGGTAAACTGATTACAGTGAAAGGCAAAGCCAACAGCCTGGCCGCCTCTCAATATGGCCTTGACAACATACAGAAAATTGCCAAAAAAGGCGAAACCCTTGTTGCAGTACTCGCTGACGACAAATTAAACGATAAATGGTCAAAATTAGCCAAGGGCGCTAACAACACAATTGTTTTGGCGACATATCAAACAGAATTCACACGGAGCGCTGATATTGTCTTGCCGGTTTGCAATTGGGCGCAGGAGCAAGGCCACTTCGTGAACTTTGAAGGCAAGATTCAGTGGCGGGAGAAACTGGTGGATGCGGATCTAAATGTAAAAACTACCGCAGAAGTACTCAGTTTACTCGCCAAACACCTCGATTTCACAATTCCTACCTACTGGCGCGAAGCTCTCACGGCAACACCAGCCAGTGTTAAGATTCAATAAAGGAGTAAATCAATGGCAAAACCAAAAGTTTCTTCTGATTGGTGTGCGGGCTGCTCAGGTTGCCACATGTCATTCCTTGACATGGACGAGCGATTACTGGAATTGGTCAATCTGGCAGACATCCGTGCCACCCCTTTTACCGACCTGAAACATCCCGACGAAGATGGTGTGCAAATTGGCATCATTGAAGGCGGCATCAACAACTTAACCCACATTGAGGTTGTAAAACGCATGCGGGAACGCAGCAAATACCTGGTCGCTTTCGGCGATTGTGCTGTGTTTGGTGGCGTGCCGGCTATGCGCAACTTCTTCGACTTACAAGAAACGCTGCACTACGTGTATGTTGACACCATCAGCACCGACGAAAGCGGAAAAATCCCCAACGACCCCGAAGTGGCCGTTATGACTCGTGTCCAGGCCATCAGCGAAGTCGTAAAGGTGGATGTCTTTCTTCCTGGATGCCCACCCAGTGCGGATGCCATCTTTTATACACTCAGTGAGTTAGCCAAGAGGCGCATGCCCAAATTAACTGGCGACTTACTTAACTGGCATTAGAAAGGAACGAATATGGCTACGCAAAAAATAACCATTGAACCAGTAACCAGAATTGAAGGCCACGCTAAAATTACCGTTCACGTCAATGACGATGGCAGCATCGATATGGCTCGCTTGCATATCAATGAATTTCGTGGCTTTGAGAAGTTCTGTGAAGGTCGCTTACTCAGCGAAATGCCCCAGATCACCCCGCGCATTTGCGGTATCTGCCCGATCAGTCACCACCTGGCTGCCGCCAAAGCGGCTGACCAGGTGCTTGGTATGACTCCTCCACGCCCCGCCAATCTGCTTCGAGAATTGATGCATCATGGTCAAATTATTCAAAGTTCCGGCATGCACTTTTTTGAATTGGCAGGCCCTGATCTTTTGTTGGGTTTTGATGCCGATCCCGCCATACGCAATGTAGTAGGAATGGCAGAAGAAAATCCTGAGCTTACCTTGAAAGCCATCAACCTACGTAAATTCGGCCAGGAAGTGATTGCGATACTGGGCGGCCGCCGTATTCACCCCACATTTGCAGTTCCGGGTGGTGTCAACAAAACTCTTTCACCCAAAGAGCGTGAGACCATATTGGCCGATTTGGAAGAGACCAAAAAAACCGCTCAACTTGGTATTTTCATCATGAAAGGTTGGGCCGAAAGAAATCATAAAGATATCGATCGCTTCGCAGTATTCCCCACCGGTTACTTTGGCCTTGTCAACCCTGATAATCAGTTGGAGATGTACGATGGAATGGTGCGCCTTGTTGGCCAGGACGGGAATGAATTGGTAAAATTCGCTCCCGAAGCTTATCTTGATCACATTGCTGAACATGTCGAAAACTGGTCATACCTGAAATTCCCTTATTACAAACCAATGGGCTGGCCGGATGGCTCATATCGGGTTGGACCGCTGGGTCGTTTGAACATGGCAGATTCCATTGATACCCCACTCGCTGGCCAGGACCATAAAATCTTCAAAACACTAAACGGTGGTAAACCCGTAGAAAACACCCTCTACTATCATTATGCCAGAATGATCGAGGTATTACATAGCGTAGAAAAAATTGAAATGCTGCTGCAAGACCCCGATATCATGAGCACCGATATTTTAAACACCAAAGAGAATTTCCAGGGTGAAGGTGTAGGCTGTCTGGAAGCACCGCGCGGAACCCTGTTCCATCATTATCGCGCCACAGAAGATCGCCGTCTCACCATGGTCAACCTGATTGTATCAACCGGCCATAATAACTATGCCATGTGTAAATCTGTTGATATGGTCGCAAAGGAATATGTCAAGGATCATGGCATTACGGAAGGCATGCTGAACCGTGTAGAGGCTGCCGTACGCGCGCATGACCCATGTTTATCGTGCTCCACACACGCGGTTGGTCAGATGCCAATCGTCATTGATGTCATTGACAAAAGTGGCGAAACTATCCAAACCATCAGTCGCGATTAATTTTTACTAGGTCATTTATCAAACGAGATGCTACACTCATAGCATCTCGTTTATTTTTTGTGAGGGCTCCCAATGGAAATAAATCAACTGATAAATGACGAAATTGCCCATGTAAACCGCATGACAATGCGCGCGAATAACATTTATTCTGTGATTCTGTTATCAGATGAAAACGACCTCCTGCCCGCATTCGTAAACCAGACCATCGGCGCATCGTTTCCGACAATACATCCAGTTGTTTTCCCAAAATCCTTCTCTCCCTGCCCAAGCAACCCCCTGACCCCTCAAACAGTTGCTCAATACCTGGCCTCTCTTGACCTGGATGATACCGACATCATTTTTTTCCTCAGTGATGCCAGTGTTGACCCGGTAACAATAGACATCGGACAGGAAGAAGTTTTTCTGGTCAGGACGGTTGGGATAGCAGAGGAAGATATGCGATGGCGATTGGAAATGGTGACGAAAAGCAGTGCCAACCCAATTTCATTCCAGTTTGGAACGCTCCATACAACAGATGAAGAGGGTTTCACACGGTGGATCGATTGGTTAGTCAGTCAATGCGATCCAGATACTGGTAAATTTTATGATCCTGATGCAGCGTAGAAGCGTCAATAGACCTCGGGCACAAACGTCTGTTCCTCGATCGGTGGCCTCACATAGCTTTGTTCGTTCTGTCTGGTTGGAAGTTCTATAGATTCAGGGGTTAAATCTGCATAATCTATTTGTGACAATAAGTGAGCAATACAGTTTAACCTTGCTCTTTTTTTGTCATCAGCATTAACAACCCACCAAGGGCTCCATTTGGTGTCGGTATAAGCGAACATTTCATCTTTAGCACGTGAATAGTCCACCCATTTGGTACGGGCAGTCAAATCCATCGGGCTCAATTTCCACCGCTTTGTCGGGTCATTTATCCGGCCAAAAAAGCGCTTTTCTTGCTCTTCATCACTGACTGAGAACCAGTACTTAATCAGTTTTATGCCCGACCTGATCAACATTTGTTCCAACTGGGGACAGGAACGGAAAAACTCCTGAACTTGCTCTTCGGTGCAGAAGCCATTGACGCGCTCAACGCCCGGCCGGTTATACCAACTGCGATCAAATAGAACGATCTCGCCCGCTGTTGGAAAATGTTGAATATAACGTTGAAAATACCATTGTCCTTTTTCTCGATCAGTAGGGACTGGCAAGGCTGTTACGCGCGCATTGCGCGGATTCAAACATTCTGTTATTCGCTTTATGGTGCCCCCTTTTCCGGCTGCATCCCGGCCTTCAAAAATAACAATGACTTTTAACCCTTTGTATTTTACCCATTCCTGCATCTTTACCAATTCAATTTGAAGCCTGCGAAGCTCCTCATTGTAGAAACTAGATTTGAGCTTCTTTTCGCCTGATACAGTCAGGCCTTTTCGATACCGGAATTCATTTTCTTCAGGAACATCATGTTTTTCAGCCATAGGACCCTCGCTTTACATCTGTCAGTAATCTGCAATAGGTTGAGTAAACAGAAAGTACTCTCAGTATATGTAGATTATACATAGAAAATTACATAAACAGGCCCCCTTTCGGGAGCCTGTTTCGTTATGTGTACCAAACATGCATGGGGTTAATCAGAAGCCGTTGGCCGGTTTAAATGTGGATCCGAGTCTGCTATCAAGTCGATTAGTCTTTGGTCCTCGAATTTACCAGGAATGAATCCGGTTCCAGCAGGGATCAATTTACCGATGATAACGTTTTCTTTAAGACCCCACAAAGGATCGGCAGTGGAAGCAATCGATGCACCAGCCAACACCTTGATCGTATGCTGGAAGGATGAGGCGGATAGCCAGGAATCGGTGCTTAGCGAGGCTTTCGTAATGCCAAGTAATACATCAATATATTGTGCTGGCGCCTTACCCTCAGCCTCCAAGGCTTCATTGGCTTTGCGCAACTCCATCGCGTCTACCAAATCATTGGGCAAGTATTCTGAATCGCCCGACTCCGTAACCTGAACACGCCCCAGCATTTTCCGAATAATCACCTCAAAGTGCTTGTCATTGATATTCTGGCCCTGTGCACGGTAAACAGTTTGAATTTCATTTAGTAAGTATACCTGGCAGGCTTCGCGGCCTTTAATGGTGAGAATTTTGTGCGGATTGATAGAACCTTCAGTCAACTGCGTGCCTGCTTCAATCATCGCTCCATCTTTTACCAGCAATCGAGCATTGGAGGGAACATCGTAATCCTGTTCCTCTATCTTGTCCCATGAAACCACTACGCGATCACCTTCAATGCGAATTCTGCCGGCATGCTGACTGGTGATCTCGATTCCCTCCAACGAAGCAATCACATCTTTGGCTGATATTTCACCACCATCTTCCACCTTCAATTCCCAGCCGTCAGGAATTTCATACACGTCACTCATCAATTCACTGCTGACGATATTGATGATTCTTTGATCACTATATCGATCAGATTGCGTGATGGTTACTTTCCCGCCAATTTCGGAGATTAATGCTTCACCTTTGGGTGTGCGCCGGGCTTCAAACAGCTCTTCGACACGCGGCAAACCGGTGGTAATGTCAGCCGTTGAAGCGACACCACCTGAATGGAAGGTGCGCAATGTAAGCTGAGTGCCTGGTTCACCAATAGATTGCGCCGCTACGGTACCAACCGCTGCGCCAAGCTCAACCTCTTTGCCAGAACCAAGGTCCATACCATAACAATAGGCGCATAAACCATGCGTGGATTCGCAGGCCAGAGACGACCGCACATATACCTCTTCGGTAGAAGACGATACAATTTTTCGAACCAATTTCCGTTCCAGTATCGCATTTCTTTCGGCCAGAATCTCTCCCGTCTGCGGATCAACCACTCTCTTGGCCAAACGGCGGCCAATCAAGCGAGTGCCATAATCTTGTCCGGCAATATCATCAGACCGCCGCAGCCAGATGCCACTTTCTGTGCCGCAATCATGTTCGTTAATAATAAGGTCTTGCGCAATGTCTACCAGTCGACGCGTCAGATAACCAGCATCGGCCGTACGCAAGGCAGTGTCAGCCAAACCTTTTCGGGAACCGTGTGTGGAAATAAAATATTCCAGGGCAGTCAAACCTTCGCGGAAATTGGAACGAATCGGCAGTAGAATAATGCGGCCGCTGGGGTCTGCCATCAAGCCACGCATACCTGCTAACTGAGCAATAGGACCGAACCCGCCTTTGGTTGCTCCAGAGATAGCCATTGTGGAAAGATTTCCCATTGGGTCCATGTTATCACGAACTGCCTGGCCAACCTTTTTGGTGGTCTTCTGCCAGATATCAACAGTGCGATCATCGCGTTCCTGTTCGGTCAACAAACCACGGCGGTAAGAGCGGTTAATTTTGTCAACTTCTTGCTGTGACTCTTGAATAATTTGCTCTTTTTCTGCGGGAACGGTGATATCACCAACTGCGATTGTAAAGCCAGAAGTCATGGCATATTTGAAACCAATATCTTTGATTTCATCGACCACAGCAATAGTTTTTTCAGGACCGGCATATTCATAAATTTCTGCAATCAGGTCTTTTACGCCGCCTTTTTCCAATACTTTGTTGGTAAAGTGGACCTCTTCCGGTAAAATACGATTAAAAATCACACGGCCGACGGTTGTTGTGATTGTGCGCTTAACTGGTGTGTCCAGGCGATTTTCCTGCTCATCATACCAGGTTGTATGGTAAATTTTGATGGGCTGATGTAAAGACAAATGGTTGACGGAATGATCCAACTCAACCTCATCGAAATCAGAGTATGTAGTCAGATTCTCCTTTGGAAATTTTGCATTTTCCATAGTCAGGTAATAAACACCTAACACCATGTCTTTCGAAGGGCTGATAATTGGTTCGCCATCAGCCGGCTTGAGCAGGTTCTTGGATGCCAGCATCAAGTTGCGCGCTTCCCACACTGCTTTCTCAGACAAAGGCACGTGCACCGCCATCTGGTCGCCATCGAAATCAGCGTTGAAGGCAGTGGTTACCAATGGATGCAACTGAATAGCGCTCCCCTCAATCAGAATAGGCTCAAAGGCTTGAATGCCTAAACGGTGCAACGTTGGCGCACGGTTAAGAAGCACTGGTCGCTCTTGAATCACTTCCTCCAGAACCTCCCAAACTTCAGGACGATTTCTTTCGATAAAGCGTCGGGCGCCTTTGACATTTAACACATATTCTTTGCTTACCAGTCGGCTGATAACGAAGGGGCGGTACAACTCTAAAGCCATCGATTTTGGAAGACCGCATTGGTATAACTTAAGCTGCGGGCCAACCACAATCACCGAGCGGCCTGAATAATCGACACGTTTTCCCAGCAAATTGCGTCGAAAACGGCCTTTCTTCCCCTTCAACATATCTGAAAGCGATTTTAATTCGCGCCGGCCACGCCGTGACAATGCCTTCCCTCGTTGCGAATTGTCGATCAGACTATCTACAGCCTCTTGCAGCATACGCTTCTCGTTACGAACAATCACATCGGGCGCACCCAATTCCAGTAACCGTTTCAAGCGGTTATTGCGATTAATCACGCGCCGATAAAGATCATTCAAGTCAGAGGTAGCAAATCTGCCGCCATCGAGCTGAACCATTGGGCGCAGATCCGGAGGAATTACTGGCAAAACCGTCATGATCATCCATTCGGGTTTGTTTCCTGACTGACGAAATGCTTCTGCCACCTTAAGCCGCGTAGTTGCTCGTTTGCGTTTTTGTTTGCTCTTGGTAGTTCTCATTTCATGCCAAAGATCTTCGGTAAGCTTGTCCAGATCCAGGCGTTTGAGGATGTCGTAAAAGGCTTCAGCACCCATGTCAGCGCGAAATACCTGTCCCCAACGATTTTTCAACTCACGATATCTTGCTTCGCTAAGGAAAGTAAATGACTGCAATTCCATCAGTTCATCGCGCAGTCTGGCGTTTCGCTCTTGCTTTTCTGCCGCCTCATCAGCCAAATTGATTTGAAGTTCTTGCATCTGCCTGTCAGATTCTGCTTTGACCTCTTCTTTTGAGAGTTTGATCTGTTCGATTTCACGCTGATGCTGTGAACGCGCCTCACTTTCCATCTCGTCAAGTTGGGTTTTCACGGCTTTTTGAACCGCAGCAACATGCTTGTTATCGATCACTTCATTGGCTTTTACGATGACAACATCAGCCTGTGAAAAAATGATGGGCTTGGTTGTCTGTTGGCCAATCTTCTCACGTAGTTCTTGCTCTAACCGCTGACCCTCAGCCATGATTGGCTGCAGCTTTTTGGCAATTTCTTCATCAGCCTGCGCCTCTAATGCAGTCTGTTCGGCTGACAATTCAGCCAGCTTTTCATCTCTGGCAACTTTAATTTGATCTATACGCGCATTGATCTCAAGGTCTTGCTCAGTTCCAATGGTTTCCAGCTCTGAATTCAAGCGATCTAATGCTTTGTCTCTTGCGTCTTCGTCTACATAAGTGACGATGTACTGGGCAAAATAGAGGACGCGATCCAAATTTCGCCGCGATATGGACAATAGCAAACCCAAATAGGAAGGGATTCGACGGGTATACCAGATATGCGCAACGGGCGAGGCAAGCTCAATATGTCCCATTCTTTCACGACGAACAGAAGAACGGGTTACTTCAACGCCACATTTATCACAAATAATTCCCTTATAACGAGGATTCTTATACTTTCCGCAATAACACTGCCAATCACGGGTGGGTCCAAAAATCGCTTCGCAGAACAACCCGTCTTTTTCTGGGCGCAATCTGCGGTAGTTGATTGTTTCAGGCTTTGTTACTTCCCCATATGACCAACCCCGTATCGTTTCGGGGGACGCAAGACTAATACGAAGAGCTACTAAATCTTTCGTTTCCACCAATTGCCTCCTGAGCAAGAAGATTCATCCAGGCTATACCATTCAATTACAAACGTCAACAAAATAATAGGCATGCAAATGAATATTATACCATCAAAAATATAAGATGCAACCTATTTTTTCAGAGGAAATTCTCATTTCGGGACAGCTTTGGGATTGTTATCCGCGAAGTAGTTCCCTCCCCCAAAACACTATCGACTGAAAGCTTCCCTCCATGTTTGTTGATGATTGATTTTGCCAATCGAAGGCCGGAGCCGAACTTGATCGTTCCCTCTGGTGTGATGCTTAATGGTTGGTCAGAGTT
>Ga0334890_1001323_pt1 | contig 33761 bp, 23 predicted proteins | sample GraSluR1_MG_3_FD_207220 | JGI IMG/M metagenome (GOLD analysis project Ga0334890, IMG submission 207220) | Sludge microbial communities from methane-producing bioreactor in Wageningen University, Netherlands - Granular Sludge_31_08-R1 | ecosystem: Engineered > Bioreactor > Anaerobic >... | reverse complement strand
CGAAATGCCTCCGTAGGGGCGTATTGCAATACGCCCCTACGAGGGCGCAGCAGAGCAGCGCCCCCTACGAAACCAGCGCGCGCTTAGTTCGTCAACAGTATCGTGTGGAGAGGGGATTTAGGGGTGAGGTAAACCCTCCGATTAGGATTTCTCAAATGGCCTCTCAACAGGGGGTGCATCCGGGATTTCGACAAAAAGGCTGGTGCCGTGCCCGGCCTCCGATTCGATCAAGAACTTGCCGCCCAGCAGTTCGGCCCGCTCACGAATGCCGTATAGTCCTAGATGTTGGCGGCTGCCTTTGGCCGCCGTGTTCGCATCGAACCCAACCCCGTTGTCCTCGGCGATCACCAATGTCTTGCCGTCGCGGTGTTCGATCAGCACGCTGACCTGCCCGGCCTGAGCGTGCCGCGCCACATTGGTCAGCGCCTCTTGCACGATACGGTAGATGGTCGTCTCCACTTCAGGCGACAGGCGACCATCCCGCAGACCGTGAATCACCAGATCAACAGGAAGGCCAAAGCGTTCGCGGTAGTCGGCGATGTAGCGTTCAAGCGCCGCCGCCAGCCCCATATCATCCAGCGCGCTGGGGCGAAGCTCCCAGGCGATCCGGTGGACTTCTTCGAGGGTTTCGCTGACAATCTGGCGCAGGTTCTCCGTTTGCTGGCGCATCTCGCCGGACGCTGTTTGTTCCAGCGCCTGCAGCCCCACCAGCAGCGATGTGAGCGCCTGGCCGGTGCTGTCATGGAGTTCGCGGGCGATGCGCCGCCGCTCGTCCTCCTGCGCGGCGATAACACGGTTCACGAACTGCGCGCGCAGTGCGGCGCGCTCAGACTGTTCTTGGGCGGCCTGGGCCAGCGCCTTCGTCATGGTGTTGAACATTTCAGACAGGCGGCCAATTTCATCATCAGCCCAGGGCGTGACATGCTGCGAGAAATCGCCCTGGGCGACAGCCTGCGTCGCCTGCACCAGATTCTGGATCGGGCGTGTGATCAGCCAGGTCAGGAAAACGGCTGCCGCAATACTCGCCAGCGACATGATCGTGCTGGTGAAGATCAACTGCCGCGTGACCTCATTGACTGCGGCGCGAATCTCGCGGTCAGACAGTCCAATGCGCACCACGCCCGCCAGATCGTCGGATAACGCGAACCGTTCTGCAACGTCCAGAACGCGCCCCTTGCTGGTGTCTCGCCACGCCAACGACTGGCGTTCCCCTGTTTCCAGCCGGTTGGCCTGTATGATGTCAGCGGGGACGCCATCCGTGAACGTGTGGCCCAGCACCGATCCGTCAGAGGCTGTCACCAGCAAGTAGGCGATTTCGGTGTTATGGCGCTCATCCGAATAATGCGCCTGGGTTTCGCGCAGCAGGAGGTCGAGATCGTCACTGTGGCCGGCCTCGATCAGGTTTGAGGCGCTTTCGGCGACGTGCCCTGTGATAGACAGCGCCTGGCTTTCGAGTTCCTCCTGAAGGAGAGTGGTCAACGAGCGACGCACCTGCACAGTGACAAACGTGCTGAGCAGCAGGACAGTGCCCACCACGATGCCCAGCACTTTGGTGCGAATACTGACCGCGCCGAGGATGGCCCACAGACGCCTGAAGAATCGTTGTTGAGGAGAGCCGTTTGTCACTGTTCCACCAACGGTGCAAACAAAAGGCCCAGAGCGCGTCCCCCTGGGCATTTTTACGGTGCCGGTTTAGTTTATTTTAGCGGGTAACACTATGAACTGCCATCAGGATGCAGCCTCGGTTCGCGGGTGTGTCGCGCCTGCTCCTGCTGGTGACGCAGCCCTGACAACCTGGCATTGAGTCTGGCTTCGGTGTCGCGCGTGTAGCGGTCCAGCAGGGGAAAGGCGAACCATACGGCTCCCGCCGCGAGCAGCAACCCCGTCACCAGCCGCAGCCACGAATTAAACGACCCCAGCGCATCGCCGCGATAGAAACTCACCGGTAACACATGCCCGGTCAGCGCAGCCAGCCACTCGTTGTCATAGCGGAAGCCCGTGCTCAGGCCGTCCAACGTATCGCTGAGCATGTGCGTGCCGCCATCCAGCGCCATCGGCAACGCCGACAGCACCAACAGCCAGATGGGGATCGGTTTCTGCGGGCGCACGCGCGACACCAGCCAGTACACCATGCCTGCCAGCCAGACGCCCGCGTACAACGACACCATGCGGTCAGACCAGGCGACCTTCCAGCCCAGCGCCTCATTGCCGCGAAACTCGCGCAGCAGCAGGGCGTCTGGGCCGCTGTCTCCGGTCAATTCAAGGGGTAGCTGGTCGAGGCTGTACATGACGCGCTCGCCGAACAGGAAAAACGAGCGTTGCGCCATCTGGTGGCAGAGGAACGAATAGACGGTGTAGATCGCGTTCCCGGCATCCGTCCACCCGACCTTCATGAGCACTGGTGCCACGAACGGCAGGGCGTTAAAGAGACCGTAGAGGATCAGAAAAATAAGCAGCCAGTGCCGCATCAGGGATCGGGTCACAATGAGCGGGCGTGGGCTGGATTGGGTTGTGGCGTGCATGAGCTGCTTCCTTTCCGCCAACCGGCAAGACATTCGGTGTCGAGGCGCGCCTGGTGGCGAAAGAGCGCCCTGAAAATGAGGTTATGGGTTGTTGGTTCCTGGTAGAACACGCCCGCAGCCGAGCCGCCTTCACCAAGAACCAATTACCAGGAACCAAGAACCAGGAACCAAGAACCAACGACCAAAAACCAATGACAGGTCGTGCGCGCCTGCCTGGTTTCTCCGTTACCCATCAACCAACTCGCGCCCGCTGGCCTGCCAGGCGACCATGCCACCCGGCACGTCCCACACCTGGGTGTACCCCTGCTCAACCAGTGCGCGCGTTGCCTGCTCGCTCATGTTTCCGCTGCGGCAATAGAGAATCACGAGAGCGTCCTTACCGGGGATGGCGGCCATCAGTGCCCCCAGATCGTTGTAGGGGATGTTGGCGTCGGTGTTCGGCACTTCGCCCGCGTAGGGGATGTGCACGTTGATAATCTGGTAGTCGTCCGCCTGGTTCTCAACGATATGGGCGAACTCGTCAATCGTGAGCGTCTGGTAGGTCGCCGGGGCAGTTTCAGCGGGGGTTGGCGTGCCGCTCTGAGTAGGGGTTGCACCGTCGCTGGCCTGCTCGCTGCGCCCGGATGTGCCACATGCCGCCAGGAAAAGCGCCACGAGCAACACGCTCAGGAGGAGAAAAAGATACTTCTTGCCGTTCATCGTTCGCCCACCTCGTTGTTTTCTTGCCGGATCGGAATGGCGGGCAACACCCCGCCCTGCCCACCAGCCTGAAGCGTTCGAGTAATTATTATGATGGATTTCTATGTTTCTGTCTATGCGCCAAAAGGCGCAGGGGTCTACGAACAACCTGTTGCCAGGGGAGGTCATGACTACTCGGTGAACGCCTCCCCCCTCAATCCCCCCTCCAGCGGAGCTAGAGGGGGGACGATCTGGCGGGCGGCTCTCCCCTTCCCCTAGCTCGGCTGGGGGAAGGGGCCGGGGGATAGGGGCGTTCTGGCAATCGCCCAACAACTTGTTCGTGGACCCAGGGCGCAGGGGCCGCGCCAGGGCCGCGACCAACTCGGACTTCCGATCCCCCCTTCCCCGTGTTATAATGCGCCCGCGATGGACGACAGCACCTGGATGCGCCTGGCGCTCGACGAAGCGCGTCTCGCCCTGGCCCACGACGACGTGCCCATCGGGGCGGTTGCCGTGCGCGGTGGGGAAGTGATCGCGCGGGCGCACAACCGGCGCGAGGCCGATGGCGACGCGACCGCGCACGCCGAGTTGCTGGCCATCCGTGCAGCGTCCGCCGTCCTGGGTCATTGGCGGCTCGAAGGCGTGACGCTATACTGCACGCTTGAGCCGTGCGCCATGTGTGCCGGGGCGATGGTTCTGGCCCGGCTGCCGCGCCTGGTTTACGCCGCACCTGACCCGAAAGCCGGGGCGAGCGGCAGCGTGCTGGACCTGTTGAGCCACCCGCAGCTTAATCACCGGGTCGAGGTGACGGGTGGCGTGCTGGCCGACGAAGCCGCCGCGCTGATCCGCGAGTTTTTCGCCGGGCTGCGCGCTCAGGGCCAGAAGTGACACCTGCATAGGTCGTCCGAGATGGAGGGGTGCCAGAGTGGTTGAATGGGGCGGTCTCGAAAACCGTTGTGGTGCTTCGCGCCACCGTGGGTTCGAATCCCACCCCCTCCGCTAGCCTTATTTCCCCGGCGAGCCTTGAGACCGGCCTGACGCCGGTCTGCCGGTTGTGTTCGCTGCGGCCAGACGAATGTGCTGGCCGTTTTCTTTTTGGCGCTCTGCGATGAGAGCCTGTTATGCAGTTCTCAACCCCTATCCCTCGGCCCCTTTCCCCGCAAGCAGGGAAAGGGGAGCCTCCCCGCCAGCGGGGAGGGACTACAGGGTGGGGTCAGGGCGCACCCCATGCGCCGTGCCCTGCACGCTACGCCGAGCGTGCGGTGTTCATAACACGCTTTAGCCTCACCCCCGCTCTTAGGGCAAAGCATCACCGCTCTGCGGTTCAGGCAACTCCGCCCTCCATCCTGAAGTACACCAGGACGAAGGGGCGATTCCCTCCCCGCGCCCCGCGTGGTACACTGAAGGGGTGCGCAAGCGGGTAAACATAGGACGGGAGGGTTGGCCAATGGGCTGCACAGACACGATCACACGGGGGCGCGGGGTCGGGCTGGTGTTGGCGCTGCTGCTGGCGGTGACGCTGCTGGCCGCGTGCGGGGAGGGCGGAGACGGCGAGGACACCGCCCCGCCGCCCACGACCACGCCGGGCGTCAGCGCGGAGGTGGTGGCCGAGGACGCGGATGAGACTGGTGAGGTGGCCAGCGAGCCTGTCAGCACGCCGCCGCCGCTGCCCGCCGAGACGTTGTTCCAGGACGCGACCGCCCTGGCCCGCGCCGACCTGGCCGCCTACCTGGAGACCAGCCTGGACGAGATCACTATCCTGGAGCCGGACACCCCTCTCTTGCTGGCCGATCCACTAAGCTGCCCGGAGATCGCTGACGAGAGCGTGACGCCTTACACCGTCTACGTGCAGCGCGGGCGGTTCATCTACCCCTACCAGGTCTACGAGCCATCGCCGGGCGCTGAGCCGGTCGTCGAACGCTGCGATGATGTGCTGGTGGACGAGGAAGTGCTCTATGTGCCCACGCCGGACGTGCGCACCGCGGTGCTCGATGCCGTGCGCTTCGACCTGGAAGCGCGCGGCATAGACACCGCCGGCGGCGCGCTGCGCACTTTCCAGGCGATCACCTGGACGGACGAGGCGTTGGGCTGTCCGCCGGGGCCGCAGGCGACGCCTGTTCCGGCGCTCATTGACGGCTACCTGGTGGTCTATGCAGTGGGCAGCCTCACCTACGAGTACCACACCGACGCGACCGGGGCGCGGATCGCCTTCTGCGCGCGCGGCGGCGGGTACGAGTCGGCGGAGGCGTTCATCAGCGCGCTGGAAGCCGACGAAAACCTGGACGTGACCCGTGTGGAAGACGAAGTGGCCACCTACGACGGGCTGAGCGCGCAGGGCGTGCTGATCGAGCTGACCACGCGCGGCTATCGCGTGGGGGTGTTCGCCTTCGGCTCGGCGGACGAAGCGCGCGCCGCCGCCGCCTTGATTGACGACCTGGACGTGTCGCGCATCTTCGCTGCGGGCAAGGTGCTGATCGTCCAGGAGGAGAACAGCCCCCAGGTGTACAGCGTGCTGCTCCAGCACGCCGAAGAAGTGCGCGCGCCCGTCATCGAGCGGCGCGATGCCGGGGCCACGCCCGATACCGGGTGAGAACCGGTTCTTGGTTGTTGGTTCTTGGTAAGAATAGCCTTGACCTGCGCCTGCTCAACGTTAGTCTGTAGCCTGGGGCGACCCGTCACTTTACCTCACCCCCGCTCGGCGCTAACGCGCCTCGCCGCTCCCTCTCCGTTTACGGAGAGGGGGAATGGCCGAGCGCAGCGAGGCCAGGGGGTGAGGTCAATCAGACGCCATCTTCATTCTTCCCACGCTGCTGTCCGCCCCTAAAGCATTCGACTGGAGAGGAGGCAAGCATCCTCGCCCTTCCCTTCGTGGCAGGCCACTTGCGGACTCTGCTCTACCAACAACCAATCACCAACAACCTCCTGCGCAAAACACTTCCGCCAGACAGGGGATTGTCTGGCGGAAGCGCGCTGTGGTGATGGTGGAAGCGGGCGGCGAAGGCTGGGGTGGGCGCGCAGCCCCCGCCGCCCACCTAAACTACGGGTTGCAGGAGGGCGTGTAGGCCGGCAGGTCGAGGCGGTCAATGTAGATAGCGGGGCCGCTCGACAGCGGGTTCTGCGTGCCGGTGTAGACGATGCGCAGCGTGTGCGTCCCTGGCGTCAGGCCCGTCACCTCGTAGAGCGCGTTCTCCAGCCACAGGTCACTGCTGGCGTACATATCCAGTTGGTCGCGGAACACGCCGTCCACGTAGACATCCGCCAGGCCGCCGTACTGACCCTTGTGGTAGAGCAAGGCGAAGCCTTCGGCGTTGAAGGTGAACTCCGCGTAGATGGCGTAGGCATCTTCGGGCAGGCCCAGGCCGCGCCGCACGCTACCGCCCGACGCGCCAGTGGAGAACAGGGTGAACCAGCCAAACTCGGTCGGGGCAACGTACTCCCACTTTTCGCTGGCCTCCTCATAGCAGCCAACTTCCGGCTCATCGAGGTCTTCCTCGCCGGTGTCCGGCGGCTCTTCAGGCAGCGGGACATCGCCCGGCTTGGGCACGGGGTACCCGTCAACAGTGAAGGCGTCCAGGTTGATCTGGCGCTTCCTGGCCTTCGTCGCTTTCTTGCCCTCGTAGCGCACTTCTACGACGTGATCGCCCGGTGCCAGCCCGCCGATGTCGTAGGCGAAGAACAACTCGCCGGGATCGAGCGCGTACTGGTCCACTTCGCCGTGCAGCCGCCCATCCACGTAGACGCTGGCGATGCCCCAGTCGCGCCCGGTGTGCATGTAGAGCGTGGCCTGCGTGCCGTTGAACAGCAGGAACGCGCTGGCGTACTTGTCAGCCGTCCACACATACGAGCCGCCGGAGTGCTGGTCGCTGGGCGTTACCACCCAGGTCATGCTGTCGTTGACGGCCACGTGCAGGCTGTCGGGCTGGTACGCGCCGTAGGCGGCGGGGACGATGTGGCGGAACTCGATGGCGTCGAAGCGCGCCTTACCGCTGTCCAGCACCAGTTCCAGCGAATGCGGGCCGGCGTTGGGCAGCAGGATGGTGTGGGCGATCTGGTCGGCAGTGACCTTTGCCTTGTTGTTCAGCGGGTAGGGCACGCCGTCAATGTAGACGGTCATGTAGCGCCCGTAAGTCCAAAGCTGGCGGTAGAGGGTCACCACATTGCCCTGGAAGACCGCCGTCAGCCGGTCGCCGCGCTTGGTGGCCTCGTGCACCGACCCGCCCGAAGCGCCGCCGCTGGCGATCTGGCTCCACACACCGGTGTACGCGCTGGCGTAAGTCTCGCCTGTGTCTGGGTCAACGCCGCCGGTGAAGACGACATCGCTGTTCTCGTAGTAGCCTGGGCCGAGCACCGGCAGGCCGTGCCCTTCGATCCAGTCAATCGAGAACTTCTTGGCGGTGACCGGGCGTAGCTCGATCACGTGCCGCCCCAACGGGTTGGGGATGGGGCCGATGGAGAAGGGCACCTGGTAGGCGGTCTTGCTGGAGCTGTTGGGCATGGTGCCCCACAGCACGCCGTCAATGTAGATGTTGGCCTCGCCGAAAGCGCCGATGCTGCGGTAGACGGTCACATAGCCGACGCCCTGGGTGGGGATGTAGTAGTGCCCGGCGGTGCCCACGCTTTCCAGGTAGTAATCGGCGCTGTACCTGGGGTCTGGCTTGCCAGGCTTGACCGCCCAGGTGCCGACCGCGTGCACGATCTCCGTCCCTTCGGCCTCGACACGCTGGCCGTCGCTCAACGACGGGGCCAGGTCGAAGACTTCCAGCCGCCGTAGGACAATCGTCTTCTTGGCCGGGTTGCGAATCTCCACCCAGGCCCCGCCGGGCATCCCGCCCAGGCCGCTGACCAGGTAGGCCGCGTCGGGGGCGGGCTGGGCTTTGATCCAGCTTGCCTCGATCAGGCTGTGCAGCGCGCCGTTCACGGCGACTTCGATGGCGCCGGTCTTGCTATAGACATCGCTGACGACCCGCAGCGAGTCGTTGCCGGTGACGTAGACGTATAGCCGGGCGTCCTTCTCTTTGGTAGTCAGCGTGTCGCCTTCCACCGTCCATGCGCCGCTGAGGAGGACGCGGCCATCGGTCGGGGCCAGGTCATAGACGGTCGGGCCGAGGTCGGGCACGAGGTCGTAGACCTGGTAGGCGTCAATGTTCACGTACTTGGAGTAGACGACGATCTCGGCAGTATGCAACCCCTCGCCCAGGTTGACGACGGAGAAGGGCACGATGCCCGGCGTGGTACTGCGCATCGAGTACGAGCCGTAGAGCGTGCCGTCAACGAGGATGTCGGCCTTGCCGCCGTCGGCTGTTCGGCTGAAGTAGACGGTGAAGGCGTTGCCGTAGAAGAGCACCAGCGCCCGGTCGCCCTTGCCGCTCGCCCGCGAGACGGCGCTCGACGCCCACGACGCGCCCACATAGCTGATCGCGCCGCCGCTCAGCGCCGCCGGGTTATCATTCTCGTAGTAGCCTGCCTCCAGGTAGTTGACGCCAGCCATGTCGCCCGTGCGGACGAGGATGGCATCGAGATCGAACGGAGCGTACTGGTTCCTGTTCTTGCCGGCAGTCTGCGGCCTCAGGGCGATGACGTGGCTGGCCCCTGAGTCCAACCCGCCGATGATGTACGATTGCTGGAAGGCCCCCTCAGCGGGCGAAGCCGCGTAGCTGTTGAACGATGAGTGGTAGCGCCCGTCCACATAGACATCCACCATGCCGTACTTCTTGTACACGCGGCGGTAGACGACGACCGAAGACGCGCCGTTCACCTCGAAGACCGCTTCGACGACGGGCGCTGTCTGGTATGTCTTCCAGGTCATACCCTCCGAGCCGTGATAGCTGGTGCCAGAGGCGCGGGCGTCGCTTGTCTCAGCCCACTGCCCGGAGAACTGGATGGCCGGGTTGCCGCCGACCAGCGCGTTGTTCTCGTAGTGGCCGGGGCCGAGCACGGGCTTGTTGTAGAGCACCACCTTGTCCAGGGCGATGGTCGTCGCGTAACCTTTCTCGTCGCGGATGCGCACTTCGAGCGTGTGAAACGCGCCGGCGTCCAGGCCGGTGACCGTGTAGGGCGTGCTGCGGTAGGATGGGCCTTTCAGGTAGAGCGAGCCGTAGAGCGTCCCGTCCACGTAGATGTCTGCCGCGCCGTAGGTGGACTTGGCCACGCCGTACAGCGTCACCGTGTCCGCGCCGGTGAAGGACAGGTAGGCCCGCGCCTGCGGGTGCTTGGACTCAATATAGTGGCCGCCCGAGGGGCCAGGATTCTTGGTGGATTTGAGCGTCCAGCCTTGCTCGTAGACGAACGCCGAGTGAGTCGGCTTGCCGTCCGGGCCGTACTCGTATTCCTCATATTCGCCCGGCCCGACCGGAGCCGTATGATAGACCGTGTAGCCATAGACCTCGTTGTACTTGGGTTTAGCGGGGTTGGCGTTCAGGTGGCGCACCTGCATGACATGGGGCAGTTCCGGGTTGAGACCCACCACGGCAATCGGCACGCCCTTCGCGCCGCTGTCCTTGAGGTCTACCGTGCGCTCCAGCCGCCCGTCCACGTAGATTTCCAGCGGGCCGTTGGCGCTGCTCGTCTTGACGTTGACCGCCGCGCCCGATCCCTTGAAGAACAGGGTGAGCAGCGCGCCCTCCTCGTTGGAGCGCAGGTAGGAGGTTTTGGTCTGCCAGCCGGTCGCCTCTTGCGCGCCGTTGAAGGGCACTTCCAGCGCCGCGCCCGGCTCGTCTACGCGGTACAGGGACGGATCGCTGAGCAGGTTGAGGAAGCGGAAAGCGTCCAGGTCGAAGTAGGGCGCGCCGGGGTTGACGCGCACCTCGATGGTATGCACCTGGTCGGGGGCCAGGCCGCTGATGTAGAAGGGGACGACGCGCGCGATCTTGGCATCGTTGGACATAGTGCCGCGCAGCGCGCCGTCAATGTAGACATCCGCCGTGCCGCCGCCAGGGAACACGCCGCGATAGATGGCTACTGTGTCGGCGTGGGTGAAATGCGCGTACACCCGGTCATAGGCGCGGGCGGCGCGGCGTCCGCTGCCATCCGGCGTGCCGGGGCGCTCTGGCGCGGGCAGCGGGACCGTGCTCCACGCGCCCACATAGGTGATTTTCGGCTCTCCCTCCTCCCAGAAGCCCAGCCTGGCCGGGCTGATGTCGCCGCCCGGCCCGGCGTCAATGACGCCCTCCGGCGCGACCGTAGACAGGGCGAAGGCGTCCACGTCCACGACGCCCGCAGAGGCAACCACGCTGAGGGTGTGGTTGCCGGGCGTCAGGTTGGCGATCTTGTGCTCGGCGCGCTTCTGCCCTTCGTCCGTATAGGTGATGATCGAGTGCAGAGTGCCGTCCAGGTAGACGTTGACCGTGCCCGTTGTCTCCTTGCTATAGAGGACGGTGACCTCGCTGCCGCTGAAGCTGAAGCAGGCCGCGCTGCCCACTCCGTCCGCGATCATGGTCAGGGCACCGGCCCCGCCCGGCGAATAGCCGTCGTCGGTCACGGAGGCTGTCCAGCCTCCGGGCGCGCCGTTGGCGTCATAGAGGGCCACATAGCCGCCATCGTCGCTCTGGAAAAGGTCAGCGAGGGGATCGCCGCTCGCCGCTGCCGGCGCGATCACCCACACGTTGACCGGCTCCGGTGAGAAGTAAACCTGCTGATCCCAGCGGTCGAGGATGGCGATCTCAACGGCGTTGATCGCTCCGGGGTTGCCGGGCAGCCGCACGTTGTACGCTTCGGCCAGGCTATCCCACACCCCGTCGCTCGGCTCGGCGGCGATCCATTCGCCGTTGTTCACCCGCCCCCACACGTACTGCGGGCGGTTGATGGCCACCGGGGTGAAGCTCGGCTCGGAGACGAAAGTCTCCTCACCGCGATCCCACACGTAAGCCGACCACTGCGCTTCGCTGTCGCCGCTGCCAAACTCCAGCGGGATGGCCGGGGCCGTGTCAATGGGCACATTGGCCAGATGCAGCACGGGGCACACGGGCGCGTTGTCGAACCCGTCGAACGTGTCTACCAGCGTCTCGAACACATCATAGACGCCGGACTCATCGGCGTCGCGCCAGCCGACCTGCTGCCGCGCCGGTTCGGAGAGGGCGTGCGCCGCGTAAGCGCTGACCATCGCCGCGCCGGAGCGCATCAGCGAGGGCGCGGGCGCGCCGTTGTTGTACTCGCAGTTGGTGTGGGCAACGCGCAGGTACCCGTAGACCTCTTCCTGGCGGCAGCCGCCGGTAGCGGGGTCATACGATTCGTCGCCCGCTCCGAACACGTGGCCCACCATCTTGGCGATGAGGATTTCCAGATTGTCGGTGCCCAGACTGCCGCCGTCCGACGTGACGACCGCCCAGGGGCCGTTGAGTGCCGCGCCGCCCGGCTGCCCGTCGCCATCGAAGAGGCCGTCGGCGTCGGCGCTGCTGTCCACCACATACAGCACGAAGCCCCAGTCCGCCCCGCCGCTGACGCGGGCGTTGTGAGCCAGTTGGCGGGTCGCGCTGCCGTCCGCTGGCAGGCCCGTGAAGGCGCTGGCAACCTGGTGAATCCAGCCGGTGTCTGGCTCTGAGGCGCTGGCAACGCTGCCCTGCACCGGCTCGACGCCCACCTGAATCTTGGGGCGGTCGCCGGCAGGGCCATCGAACGGCGAAACATAGCTGACGTTCCAGGTCAGGTGGGCGCTGGGACGGGGATCGCCGCCGGGCGTTGCGGGCACGGCGGCCACCGTCGTCCACCATTCAAGCGCCTGAGAGACTTCTTTCTTGACCTGATCCACTTCGCTGGCAGCCCAGTTTTCAGGGCCAGCCGTGCTCTCAACAAAGAGCACCTTCACGGCCACATCACCGGCCAGGAAGGCGCTCGTCTGTTCGGGCGTGGGCGCGAAGGCGGCAGCCGTGCGTGCCGCCGGTACCCGCGCCTCGCTCGCCTGAGCAGGTAGCATGTCCGGCACCGATGCGCTCGCGCTCGCCGCAGCCAGGCCCACCCCGGCAGCGGCGGCGTCTGCGCGCCCGGTCCAACCAGGCAGCAGGGTCGTGACCAGGACGGTGAACAGCACCATCGTGGTGACCAGGCTGCGGACTGTCCCTTTCAGATAATGGCTATTCATTGGATGACCTCCACCCTACCACGGCGTTTGGAGCGTGAGGCTGGTAGATGAGTAGATGAGTGGCGCGTCCGGCGAAGACCGGCTCTATCCCCTTGCTGCCCCCCATGCACCCTCAAGCCCTATCATTAAGATAAACGAGAAATCAAAATGATTCAGCAATGGATTGTTATGTTTTCGTGAATTTTCCGTGAATCCGGGACTAATTTCCTATTTGTGCGGGGCGCGGGGGTGTGCGCAATGATTGTCAGCGCCACACGTGGCGCTGACAGTAGCCTCACCCCCACTCGGCGCTGACGCGCCTCACCGCCCCCTCTCCACGTTGTGGAGAGGGGGCAAGCCGAGCACCGCGAGGCTGGGGGTGAGGCTAAGAAGCGCGCCCACACTGCCTGACAGGCTTTGCACACAACCTGATCGGGGTCCACGAACAAGTTGTTGGGCGATTGCCAGAACGCCCCTATCCCCCGGCCCCTTCCCCCAGCAAAGCTAGGGGAAGGGGAGAATTGCCTGTCAGATCGTCCCCTCTCTAGCTCGGCTGGAGGGGGGATTGAGGGGGGAGGCGCTCACCGAGCGGTCATGACCTCCCCTGGCAACAGGTTGTTCGTGGACCTCCCTGATCGTGTTCTGTTTCCTCCCCGCCCCGCCTGCGCTACAATAGCACACACGTTCCCGACCACAGGGGAGTCCAGCCGAGTGACACTATCCTTCGAGCTTGAAACTGCCAAGACCATCGCCCGCATCGCCGCGGGAATCTGCCAGAACATCCAGGCCGAGCTGGTCAGCCCGTCGCAGAAGGACGGGCGCGAGCCGGTGACCATCGCCGACTACGCCTCGCAGGCGTTGATCGGCCACGCTCTATCCGAGAATTTCCCGGACGACGCGGTGCTGTCCGAGGAGCGTTCGGAGGAGTTCATGCTGCTGCTCAACGACCGCCAGCGCGCGCTGGTGAGCCGCTTCGTCACCGACGCGGTGGGCGGCTATGTGTTCGAGGAGCAGGTCTGCGCCTGGCTCGACTTCGGCAAGCAGAAGCAGGCCGAGCGCACCTGGATCGTAGACCCGATTGACGGGACGAAGGGCTTTCTGGGCGGGCGGCACTACTGCGTGGCCATCGCCCTGATGATCGGCGGTGAGCCGGTGATCGGCGTGCTGGCCAGCCCCGGCTTCTACAGCGACGAGGCCGATCTGCCTGCCGATAGGGGGGCGCTGACCTATGCCATGCACGGCGCGGGCGCGTACCGTGAGTCGCTGGCGGGCGGCGAGCGCGAGCCGATCCGGGTCTCTATGAACACCAATCCGCGCGCGGCAACGCTGCTGACCAGCTTCGAGGCGGAGCACACCGATTGGTCGTTCATTGACGACGTGAGCCGGGCGCTGGGGCGCGGGCCGGGCGCGCCCCGCCGATCCCTGGACAGCCAGGACAAGTACGCGATGATTGCCAGCGGCATGGGCGACATGTATCTGCGCGTCGTGCCGGACGCGCGCTTCCGCGAGAAGCTGTGGGATCACGCGGCGGGCTATGTCATCGTCAGCGAGGCGGGCGGGCGGGTGACCGATGTCGCCGGTCGCCCGTTTGACTGGACAGCCGGCACGCGCATGGCCCACAACCGGGGCGTGGTCGTCACTAACCGCTTTCTGCACGACGCCGTGCTGGACGCCATTACCCGCGCCGGCTGGGCAGAGTGACGGCCTCACCGAGGAGATGCCTGTGATGATCCAGGCGACAGAAGTGCGCCAGGCCCCTCCACCAGAAGCCGCGCTGAGCAGCCCGGCGAAGGTCTACGTCGAGCCGACCAACCGCTGCAACCTGGCCTGCCGCACCTGCCTGCGGACACTGTGGGACGAGCCGCCCGGCGACATGGACGCGGCAACGTTCGCCCGCGTGCTGGACGGGCTGCGCGCCTGCGCGCCCGCGCCGACCGTCTTCTTCGGCGGGATTGGCGAGCCGCTGGCTCACCCGCGCATCGTCGAGATGGTCGCGGCGGCGGCGGCGCTGGGCGCGCCCACCGAAGTGATCACCAATGGCACGCTGCTGACGAGACAGCGGGCGCGCGCCCTGATCGAGGCCGGGCCGGGCGCGCTGTGGGTGTCGCTGGACGGGGCGACGCCGGCCAGCTACGCCGACGTGCGCCTGGGCGCGGCGCTGCCCGACGTGCTGGTCAACGTTGCCCGGCTGCGCGATCTGCGCGACGCCCTGGGCGGCGCCACGCCAGAGATTGGCGTCGTGTTCGTCGCCATGCGGCGCAATATCGCCGATCTGCCCGCCGTACTGCGTCTGGCGCGCGAGTTGGGGGCGACGCGCTTCATGGTGACCAATGTGCTGCCCTACAGCCCGGCCATGTGCGGCGAGGTGCTCTACGCGCGGGCGCTGTGCAACGGTGACAGCGGGCTGCTGCCCGACGTACCTGGGCTGCGCCTGCCCAAAATGGATCGCCAGTGGGCGGCCAGCGAGCCGCTGCGCGAGGCGCTGAATGGCGCATGGGCAGCGGAAAGTGGCCTCTCACGCCCGGTCTATGACCGCTGCCCGTTCATTGAGGACGGCGTGCTGGCCGTCGGCTGGGACGGGCGCATCAGCCCGTGCCTGCCGCTGCTGCGCACGCATACGTCCTATCTGCATGGCTGCGCCCGGCTGTCGCGGTGCTACATCGTCGCCAACGTGTGCGAGCGCGATCTGCTGGAGGTGTGGCGCGACCCGGCGCTGGTCGAGTTCCGCGAGCGCGTGCACGCCTTTGAGTTCTCGCCGTGCACGCTGTGCGACGGCTGCCTGCTCTCGGAGACCAACGACGAGGATTGCTACGGCAACCCGTTCCCGACGTGCGGCGGCTGCCTGTGGGCGCAGGGCGTCGTCCAGTGCCCGTAAGGGTGCATTGGTTCTTGGTGGTTGGTTTTTGGTGATTGGTCAAAGCAACGGCCCTTCATACACGCTCAACTAATGACCAACAACCGGCAACCAATAACCAACAACTTCTACGTCTGATTGCTGAGGGCTAACCACTGATGGCTGTTTCTTCCCCTGAACCGATCCGGCTGCTGCACTTTGCCGACGTGCATATCGGCATGGAGAACTACGGGCGCACCGACCCGCAGACGGGCGTCTCGTCGCGCGTGCGCGACTTCCTGCGCCGCCTCGACGAGATGGTGGGCTACGCCAGCGAGCACCAGGCCGACCTGGTGATCTTCGCCGGGGATGCCTTCAAGTCGCAGAACCCCAACCCGACCTTCCAGCGCGAGTTCGCCTTTCGCGTCCAGGACCTGGCCCGGCTGTGCCCGGTCGTGCTGCTCGTCGGCAACCACGACTTGCCGGCGGTTGAAGCGCGCGCATCGAGCATCGAGATTTACGACACACTGCGGGTGCCGAACACGATCCTGGGCCGCGAGTACGCCGCGCACACCGTGGAGACGCGGCGCGGCCCCGTGCTGGTCGCCACCGCGCCCTACCCGGTGCGCCATCAGTTGCTGCGCGACATCCCTGTGCCGCCCACCAAGACCATCACCGCGATTGACGACCTGGTGGCCGAGCAGCTTCACCTGCACCTGGCCGCGCTGACCGAGGTGGCAGCGGCGGCGGGAGATATGCCGCGCGTGCTGACCGGCCACTTCACTGTCGGCGGGGCGACCTTTGGCAGCGAGCGCAACGTGATGCTTGGCCGCGACGTGATGGTGCTGCTCAGCGCACTCGACAACCCGGCCTGGGACTACGTGGCCCTCGGCCACATTCACCGGCACCAATGCCTGACGCTGGGCCGGACGAACGCGCCGCCCGTCGTTTACAGCGGCAGCCTGGAGCGCATTGACTTCGGCGAAGAAGACGACCACAAGGGCTTTGTGTGGGTGGAACTGGCGCGGGGAGCCACGACCTGGAAGTTCGTCCCGGTGAGCGCCCGCCCCTTCGTGACCCTGCGCGCGGACGTGCGCGGCAGCGGCGACCCGACGCGCACCGTGCTGGACGCCATCAAGCGGGCCGATCTGGAGGATGCGGTCGTGCGCGTTCAGATCACCGCCGACGCGGAGGCCGAGCCGCACTTGCTGGACAGCGAGATTTTCCAGGCGCTCAAAGACGCCGGGGCCAATCACGTCGCCGTCATCCAGCGCCATGTGGAGCGACCGGCGCGGCTGCGATTGGGCATCTCGCCCGAAGGGCTGACGCCGTATGAGTTATTGGAGCGTTACCTGATGCTCAAGGAGATCGCCCCGGAGCGCCGCGACGCGCTGCTGGAGCGGGCGAGCGTGCTATTTGCGGGGCCGGCGGAGTGAGGCCGTTCCAGGGCGCAGCAGAGCAGCGCCCCTACGAAGGGGGTTGTGTTTGTAGGGGCGGCGCTCTGCTCCGTCCCCTGCAAGGGCATCTATGCGTTATTCAAATGCCCCCCATCCCCCAGCCCCTTCCCCAACGCAAGCGGAGGGAAGGGGAGCAGGCCCGCCGCTTTTCTCCCTTCCCCCCTTGTGGGGGAAGGGCCGGGGATGGGGGGGCAGGCAACAACCAAAGATGTGGGTAATGTATAGGCAACGGCATTGAAGCGAACGGTGATGAACGATGCTTCCTAGACGACTGGAACTGCACAACTTCCTGGCCTATCGCCAGCCCGACCCGATCAGCTTCGAGGGGGTGCACCTGGCCTGCCTGTCCGGGCCGAACGGCGCGGGCAAGTCGTCGCTGCTGGACGCGATCACCTGGGCGTTGTGGGGCAAGGCCCGCGTGCGCTCCGACGACGACCTGATCCACCAGGGCCAGAGCGAGATGTTTGTCCAACTGGACTTCGCCCAGGGCGACAACCTCTACCGCGTGGTGCGCCGTCGCCAGAAACCCAAGAAGGCAGGGGCCGCCGGGCGCAGCACGCTCGACCTGTTCGCCTGGGACGATGGTCTGAACCAGTGGGCGGCCATCACGGCCCCCTCGGTCAACGAGACGACCCGGCGCATCACCGAACTGCTGCGCCTGGAATACGAGACCTTCGTCCATTCGGCCTTCCTGCAGCAGGGCCGCGCCGACGCCTTCACCGTCGCCGCGCCTGGCGAGCGCAAGCGCCTGCTCTCCGACATCCTGGGCCTCGACCAGTGGGAGCGGTACGAGGAGCGGGCCAAAGAACGGCTGCGCGCGATCAAGCACAACCTCGACCTTTTCACCATGCAGATTGACGAGATCGCCCGCCAGGAACTGGAGGAGCCAGGCTTGCGGCGCGACCTGGAACTGCGTGAAGGAGATTTCGCTGAGGCGGAGAAACGCCGCGTTGAGGCGGAGGCGCGCTATGCCGAGGTCGCCGGGGCCGAAGAGCAGATGGACGCGGCCAAAGCGCGCCTGACTGCGGCGGAGCACCGCATCCGCCAGCGCGAGCACGACCTGGCCGAGATTGATGCCGAACTGGCCCGCCTGCAGAAGCGGCTGGCCGCCCTGGAGTCCGTCGTCGAGGAGCGGGAATCCATCCAGGAGGGCTACCAGCGGCTGCAATCCGCCCGCGAGACCGACCAGGCGCTCGGCGAGAAACTGCAGGCGATGAGCGCCATCAAAGACCGGCTGACCGAAGTCGAGGGCGCGATCCAGGCGCAGCGCGCCGGGTTGGAAGCGCAGGCCAGCGTGCACCGCGACCGCATCGCCAGGAACGAGCGCACCGCCGCCGACCTGGAGGCGCTGCAAGCAGACCTGGCCGATGTCCAGGTGGAGATCGCCCGACTGGAAGCCCAGGAAGCGAGCCGCGAGGCGCTGCGTCAGGAACTGGCCAGCCTGATCGAGCTAGGTGCTACGTTGGGGGCCAACAACAAGACGCTGCGCAAGGAGATGGACGACCTCAAGGCGCGCCTGGAGCAGCTTGAGGCCGCCGGAGCCGTCTGCCCGCTGTGCGGCCAGCCGCTCAGCGAGGAGCACCGGCAGGCGGTGCTCGCCGAAGTGCAGGCCGAGGGCAAAATGCGTGGCGACGCCTACCGGGACAATGTGGCCCGCTACAAGGAAATCGAGGCCGAGCGCAGTGCCCACGAAGCCGCCATCAAGACGCTCGACGGAGAATTGCGCGCCTTGCAGGGCCTGCGCGACCGCGCCGCCAAGCTGGAAGCCAACGTCGAAGCGGCCCGCTCCGCCGCCGAGCTATTGGGGACAGAACGCTCGGCGCTCGACGCGATTGAGGCGCAGCTTGCCGCCGGGGACTTCGCCCAGGAGCTACAGGCCCAGCGCGAGACCATCCGCGCCGAGATCGACTCGCTCGGCTACGACTCTGAGGCGCACAGTGCCGTCCGCGAGACACTCAGCGCCCTCAGCGAGTACGAGGAGCGCCAGCGCGCGCTTGACGCCGCGCTGCAAGAGGAGCCGGAGGTGCGAGACAGGCTGGAAGCCGCCACGTCCCGCCGCGCCCGCTGGGAGGAGTCGCTGGCCCAGGAGCGCGCGGAGGCCGCCACCGCCCAGGCGGAGATCGAGGCGCTGGGCGAGCGCGTCGAGGAGGCGCGCCGCCGCGAACAGGGGATGCGCGAGGCCCGCGCCGCCGAACAGCACGCGCACGCGGCGGTTGTGCGCGTGCAGCAGGCGCTCGCCGCCCTGGAGAACGCGCGCCAGCGCAAAGCCGACCTGGAGAAACGCCGCGACGAGCAGTTGGCCGAGCAAGGGCTGTACGAGGAACTGCGCGACGCCTTCGGCAAGAACGGCGTCCCGGCGATGATCATCGAGGCGGTGATCCCGGAGCTACAGGAGAGCGCCAACTATCTGCTGGCACGCATGACCGGCGGGCGGATGCATGTCCGCTTCGACACGCAGCGCGAGAAGAAGTCCGGCGGCGGCGTGATCGAGACGCTGGACATCTTGATCAGCGACGAACTGGGCACGCGCAACTACGACCTGTATTCGGGCGGGGAGGCGTTCCGCGTCAACTTCGCCATTCGCGTGGCGCTCAGCCAGATGCTCGCCCGGCGGGCCGGCGCGCAACTGCGCACCCTGTTCATTGACGAGGGCTTCGGTACGCAGGACGAGGACGGGCGGCAGCGGTTGGTCGAAGCGATCACCTCGATCCAGGATCAGTTCGACCTGGTGCTGGCCATCACTCACATTGACGAGCTGCGCGACGCCTTCCCGGTGCAGATCGCCGTGACCAAGACGCCCGACGGCAGCCGCGTTAGCGTGCGCTAGAGGGAGTCGGGAAATGGGGAGTCGGCAGGTAGGGGCGTATGGCCATACGCCCCTACGAAGCCTCACCCCGCTCGGCCCCCTAACGGTGGCCTCGCTGCCCCCTCTCCACGGCGTGGAGAGGGGGCAAGCCGAGCGCAGCGAGGCGGGGGGTGAGGCTGGGCCAGGGCGCGGCGCCAGCGCAGTGCCCCTGAGAGGAAGACATGCCCCTGTCGCTTGAGCAGCAGAACGCCTACCGCGCCCGCTACGCGCGGATGCGCCCCGGCTGGCGTCCGGCCACCGCTGTCTACGAGGCGCTGATCCGCGAACGGCTGGCCCCAGGAATGCGCGTGCTCGACCTGGGCTGCGGGCGCGGCGGCGCGCTGGAACAGCTTGGGCCGGCGGTCGCCCATCCGCTCGGCCTGGACCCCGATCACCGTTCGCTGGCCGAGCACCGCCTGCCCGACCTGCCACGCGCCGTCGCCCTGGCGGACGCCCTGCCGCTGCCCGCCGCCAGCGTAGACCTGGTGCTGGCCAGTTGGGTGCTGGAACACCTGCCCGACCCGGCGCGAGTCTTCGCGGAGGTGACGCGCGTACTACGGCCCGGCGGCGCGTTCATCGTCCTGGCCCCTGGCGCGCGCAGCCCTGCCGCGCTGCTCAACCGGGCGCTGCGCCCGCTGCAAAGCTGGCTGGTGCCGCGCCTGTACGGGCGCGCAGAAGCAGACGCCTTCCCGGTGGTCTACCGAGCAAACACGCGCCGCCAGGTCGAGGCGCTGGCGCGGGGAGCGGGGCTGACTCTGGACACCTTCCGCGCCATCGAAGACCCGACGTACTTCGCCTTTCACCCGCTGGTCTTCCGCCTGAACGCGGCCCTGGCCCGCCGTGCGCCGCGCGCCCTGGCCGAGCACTTCGTCGCCGTGTGCGTCAAGCCGCTGAGTTATTAGCTCTTGAGGAGAGTCTATGATGGGGATAGCCATCTCTCCGAGACACGTAATGCTGTCAGGCTTCGAAACTGATCGGTCTCTGGACCAGAAGATTGAGCTTTTCCTGGCCCGTGTTGACGGCTGGCATTTGGAAGTTGCTGATAGGTGCATTAATGGGTGGAAGAATGAGGCGGGTGAGCAATGCATTCGTGCTACGTTCATAAAGAACATAGCGATAGGAATTCCTGGCTTGGGCTGGGTTTCCAGCTCTCAGAGAGTAGAGAGTGACTCGATCCCGGACTCGGGTTGGGCCGTGCTTCAGATCGTTATGTATTATTTCGAATTGATCGGTTTGTTTAAGTTCTTTAGGGCTTCAGATGCGGATGACCCCCACAAACTCTTTGAAACCGGTCTCCTGGACGTGTTTCCATTTCTCCGAGAATACGGCAGTTCGCCAGTAAAAAGGCTCTACAGGCTAAGAAATGGTCTGTACCACAAGGGGGTAAAGGGAGGAGATATACTCATAAGTGCACGACCGCTTTCCCCTATCGAGTGCTCTGCGGAACGACTAGAAATCAACCCCCATCTGTTTGTATGCGCTCTACGGCGACATCTTCAGGAATATGGCAACAGACTCTTGGATCCATCTGAGAAAGAACTTCGCGCGAGATTCGAAGCGGCCTATCACTGGTACTACTCTGACTAATCTGCCGAGCACTTCGTTGCCGTGTGCGTCAAGCCGGGAGTGACGGCGCGCGCCCTCTGATCACTGACAACTGATCACCGATCACTGACAACCACCAACCCCCAACCACCGCCCTTCCGCTACTCCCGGCCCAGCGGCAGCCAGACCGTGAACGTCGTGCCCTGGCCGGCGGCGCTGGCCGCCCGGATCGTCCCGCCGTGCGCCTCGACAATCTGCCGTGCAATCGCCAGCCCCAGCCCCAACCCCGACTGGTGATCGCGGCGGCGGCTCTTGTCCACCTGGTAGAACCGCTCGAAGATGCGCCCGATCTCGTCTGGGGGGATACCCTCCCCCGTGTCGCGCACGGTGACGGCGAGGCCGCCGTCCGAGAGCGCCGCGCTCAGCGTCACCGTCCCGCCGGGCGGGGTATGCTTGAGGGCGTTGTCGAGCAGGTTGGTGAACACCTGGGCCAGCCGGTCGCCATCGCCGCTGATGCGCGGCAGGTCTGGGGGGATGATCAGCCGCAGGTCTATCTGGCGCTCGCGCGCCCGGCCAGAGAAGCCCGCGCCAACCGCGCGAAGCAGGTCGCCCGGCGCGACAGGGCCGCGACGCATGTTCACCTGGTCCGCGTCGAGGCGGGCCAGGTCGAGCAGGGACTCGACCATGCGATGCAGCCGCGCCGTCTCGTCGCGGATGATCTGCGCCGCGCGCTGTGCCGCCGCCGGATCGGAAGCCACACCCTCGGCGATGGCCTGCGAGAAGCCCTGGATGCTGGTCAGCGGCGTGCGCAGGTCGTGCGACACGTTAGCCAGGAAATCGCGCTGCGCCTGCTGCGCCGTTGCCACCCGTTCGGCCATGTCGTTGAACGAGCGGGCCAGCGCGCGCACTTCGCGCGGCCCGGCAACCTCCACACGCTGGCGGTAGTCGCCGCTGGCGATGCGCCGCGCGGCCAGGCTCATGCGCTGCAATGGCCGGGCCACCGAGCCAGCGATCAGCAGCGAAAGCCCCACCGCAATCAGCAGCGCGACCAGCCCGGCCTTTACCAGCGGAGCGAAGAACGTGTCCCCGAACAGGCGAAAGACCTCGCGCAGCGTGGCGCGCGGCATCGGCGCAGCGATCAGCAGGTACGACGGATCCGCCCTCATCTCGGCCATCGGGAAGAGCGGCTGCGCGACGAACAGCCATTCGCTGCCGTCTGCGTCCAGGAAGCGTCCCTTGTACAGACCACTCAGGCGAATGCGGCTGGGCGGGACGAGCGGCGTGCGCTCGGTCTCGCGGATGGAGTCGCCGAACGCCAGGACGCCCTCGGAATCGTAGCGCACTTCGCCATCTTCGCTGACAAGTAGCGCCCGCACCCCGCGCTCTGCGCTAAGCTCGCTGAGGTAGTCGGTGAGCAACTGCCCATACGCGCCCAGGCGCGCTCTCATCCCCATGCCTTGCTCCGCTGACATGCCGAACTCGAGGCGGATGGTCTCCACCGCCCGCACGTCGAGCAGCACGGCGGTCAGGTCGCTGGTGATCTCACCGGTGGGCAACGGTCGCGCCCGCAGAAAAGCGAGCAGGATGAAGCCGACCAGCACGAGCAGGATCAGCAGAATCGCCACGTAGGAAAGCAACAACCGGCTGCGCAAGGTCTTGAGCATTCCAGATAGGTCCCGTTTCCCGCCAGCGTAGCACCCAACTGTTATCAATGTGTGAACGGGGAGAGACTGCTAGAGACCATTTGAGAGGTTGTTTCCCCCCACCCCAAACCTCTCCCCCACAAGGTGTTCAGGGGCGGACAGGTATTGAGCGAACATGAAAACAGGCGACCGGCTCACGTCTAGCCTCACCCCCCAGCCCCCTCTCCACCACGTGGGGAGGGGATTTAGGGGTGGGGCTAATACTGTGCCTGACATCACTTTGCCCGTCTCAATGAGTCTCACCCGCCTGTCCGCCCCTTTCCCCGCAAGCAGGGAAAGGGGAGCCTCCCCGCCAGCGATACTGTTGGCGAACTAAGCACGCGCTGGTTTCGTAGGGGCGTATTGCAATACGCCCCTACGGAGGCATTTCGCCAACTGTATCCCTGGTGAGGGAAGGGCCGGGGATGGGGGCAAAGGCAAGCGCACGACCTCTCAAACGGCCTCCCAGAGCGGCCCATCTACTCCGCGCTGAGCTTGTAGCCGACGCCCCACACCGTCTCGATCTCGGCGGTGCTGCCAGCCAGCTTGGCCCGCAGGTGAGCGATATGCACGTCTACCGTGCGCGTCTGCCCGTAGAAGTCGAAGCCCCACACCAGGTCGAGCAGCTTCTCGCGGCTGAGCACCAACCCCTGATTTTCGACCAGGGCCAGCAGCAGGTCGAACTCTTTGGCGCGCAGGTCTACCAGCCGCCCGCCTACGCGCGTCTCGCGTCGCGCCGGGTCAACCGTCAGGTTGCCGGCACGCAAGGGTGCTTCCCCTTCGCGGGGGCGGCGCGGCTCGGCCCGGCGCAGAATCGCCTTGATGCGCGCGACCAGCTCGCGCGGGTTGAACGGCTTGGTCAGGTAGTCGTCCGCGCCCAGTTCCAGGCCCACGATCTTGTCAATGTCGTCGTCACGGGCGGTCAGCATGAGGATCGGCAGGTCGGACTCGGCGCGCACCCGCTTGCACACTTCCCAGCCGTCCAGCCGGGGCAGCATCAGGTCGAGCACCATCAGCGCCGGGTTGTCCTGTGCGATGCGCTCCAAAGCCGCCAGGCCGTCGCCCGCGCTGATCACGCGGAAGCCGTCCTGCTTGAGATACAGGCTGGCCAGCTCGATGATGTGCGGCTCGTCGTCCACCAGCAGAATCAGGTCGTGAGGCATGGGTGTTCCTCAGACTTCGACTACCAGCGTATCGTAGGCGAACGTGACCGGCAGCCCCTGGTCGCGCAGGCGCGCGGCCAGCCGTTCCAGATCGCCGTGACTCAGGCCAACCAGCTCCTCAATGTGGGTCATGATCACGCGGCGGGCGTTCAGCGCGCGCACCATGTCGAGCGTCTGCGCGAAGGTCGCTTCGGCGCGCAGGACGGGGTGCTCAGCGGGAATGATCCGCGCGCCGCTGAGCGGGTCGAACTCCGGCAGGCCCATCGGCAACACAGCCAGATCTACGCCGCGCACCTCGGCGGGCGGCATCCATCCCAGCAGTTCGTCGGGCGCGATCAGGGCGCGCGTCTCCCTGTCCTCGAACAGGAAAGCGTAGACGTAGTCCTGGGCAACGCGGAAAGGGCGGATGGTCACGCCGTTGCGGGCGACCGTCTCGCCATCGCGCAGCACGATCACCTCCACCACGCCGAGATGCTGCAAGTACATCAGCTGCTCCCACGCGCCCAGCCGGTGATGGAAGTCCTCCGCCACCTGCTGCGGCAGGAAGATCGTGCTGCGACGGTGCTGGGGCGGCCAGCGCAGCCAGTCACCATTCATCGTCTCCCACACGCGCAGCCCGGCCACGTGATCGGGGTGCCAGTGTGAGTACAGGCAGGCCGGGACATGCGCGATTCCGGCGCGGTCAAGCTGGAACTTACTCTCCTCCGGCGTGTCTATCAGCACGTCCGGCCCGTGCACGAAAACGCCTGGCCCGCTTCGGCTATAGGGCACGCCCCTGGCGCGCGCTTCAGTGCAGATGCGACAGGTACACCCTGGTCGCGGCGTGGTGATCGCGCCGCCGGAGCCTAGAAACTCGATGCGCATGCGGCGGCCTCGCTCACGCGGGCAGGACGGCGATGGCTTCGATCTCGACCAGCGCGCCCAGCGGCAGGTCGCGCACGGCGAAGGCGGCGCGGGCGGGCGGCTGCGCGGGGAAGAACGCGCTGTACACGTCGTTCATCTCCTTGAAGGCGGCGATGTCGGCCAGGTACACAGTGGCCTTGACCACATGGGCCATGTCGGTGCCTGCCGCCTGGAGAATGGCGGCGATGTTCAGCAGCGCCTGCTCCGTCTGCGCAGCAACAGTATCTCCGGCGAATTGCTTGGTCTCCGGCACCAGGCCAAGCTGCCCAGAGACGAAGACGAAGCCGTTGGCGGCGATGGCCTGCGAGTAAGCCCCCACCGCAGCAGGCGCGCGGGGCGTGGCGATCACTTGACGGGTCATGCGATGGCTCCTCTCTACAGTTCCTCACCAGACACCTATCTGTCAATTCGCCCACGTAGGGGCGTTGCTCTGCTGCGCCCGGCAGTTCATGGATCAGCTGTGAACAAGCGGGCCAGGCCGGGATAGGGTCGTAGCGCGATGATCTCGAAGGCGATCAGCCCGGCCTGCACCAGCGGCAGCGTCGCCAGGGCGTCGTGCGCTTCGTCGGTGTCCGCGCATTCAAGGATCAGCACCGCGCCGGGCCAGTCCTGGCGGAAGTAAATCTCGCGCAGGGTGCCCGCCTGGTAAAGCTCCCAGACGCGCCGCGCTTCCGCCTTCAGGTGCGGCTGGAACTGCTCCGCCGTGCTATCCGGTGTCTCGACTTCCAGGGCCAGGATTTTCATCGGTCTGGGCTTTCTGCCTTGCCAGCCCCCGCCGCCAGCCAGACGAACTGGTAGGCGTCCAGCGTCAGCGGCTTATGGCGCGGGTAGGTTGTGCCGGTGATCAGGTCAGTGGGGTTGGGCGGCGTCCAGCCCAGCCGGACGGACTGCTCCTCCTCGGAGAAGTTGGCCAGCACGAGCACCTGCCCGCCGCGCACATAGCCGAGCACGTGCCCGTTGTGCGTGTCGAAGAAGCGCGTGTCGCCGTTGGCCAGGGCGGGCGTCCGGCGGCGAAGATCAATCAGCGCGCGCAGTGTCCCAAAGATGCGCCCGGCGTCGGTGCCGGGGTCGGCCCGCTGTGCGGCGCGTTCCCAGTCGAAGGCGCGGCGGTGCACCCAGCGGCTGTCCTCCGACTTGTTGGGATCGTCGGCGTAGCCGTAGTCGTTGAGCATGGCGATCTCGTCGCCCAGGTAGATCAGCGGGATACCGCCCGCGCTCAGAATCACCGCGTGGATCAGCGCGATGCGGCGCAGGGCCAGCTCGCGGTAGCGGTCGTTGCCCGTCTCGTGGGCGTGCTCTAGCCCGGCCAGCGACGCGCACATGCCGGAGATGCGCATATCCTGCGTGCGCGGGTTGTAGTTGAAGGGCACCCCCCGCGCGAAGCTGCCGGGAAACTTGCCGGTATAGAAGGCGTTGAGGAACTGGCGGTGATCGAAGCCGTTGATGCCCAGTTCCCAGGCGTCCTCGTCGGCAAACGTCCAGCCGATGTCGTCGTGGCAGCGCACGTAGTTGATCCACGTGCAGCCCTCCGGCAGGGCGAAGCGCTTCTGCATCGAGTGGTGCAGCAGGGCCACGCGGCGCGTCGCCAGCGACTCCCACAGGAGGGCCATCAGCGTCGGGTTGTAGGACAGCGGCGCTTCGTCAGGGCTGATGTAGCGGGCGACTTCGGCGGGATGGACGATAGCCTCGGACTTGAAGAGCAGGGCCGGGGCGACGATGCGCGCCAGGGCGTTGAACGCCTGGATGAGCGTGTGCACCTGGGGCAGCCCCTCGCAGGAAGTGCCCATCTCCTTCCAGATGAAGGCTACCGCGTCCAGGCGCAGCACTTCCACGCCGAGATTGGCGATGAAGAGCATCTCGCCGAGCATGGCGCGGAACACGTCAGGGTTGGCGTAGTTGAGGTCCCACTGGAAGTGGTGAAAAGTCGTCCACACCCAGCGGTCAATCTCCGGGCGGTAGGTGAAGCTGCCCGGCGCTTGCTCCGGGAAGATTTCGCGCAGGTGCCGCTCGTACTGGTCGGGCAGCGTCCGGTCGGGGAACATCAGGTAGTACGCCTGGTAGGTCGGGTCGCCAGCCAGGGCCTTCAGCGCCCAGTCGTGCTCGTCGGACGTGTGGTTGAAGACGAAATCGAGCACCAGGCTGATCCCCTCGGCGCGCAGGGCGGCGGCCAGGTCGCGCAGCTCTGCGGTCGTGCCCAGGCGCGGGTCTACTTCGCGGTAGCTGCTGATGGCATAGCCGCCGTCGCTGTTGTCTGCCGGGCAGCGGAAGAGCGGCATCAGGTGCAGGTAGGTCAGGCCCAGTTCCTTGAAGTAGGGAATCCGGGCGCGCACGCCGGCCAGGTTCCCGGCGAAGAGGTCTACATAGCACACCCCGCCGACCATCTGCTCGCTGTGGAGCCAGCGCGGATCGGCTTCGCGCGCCCGGTCGAGCGCCTTGAGGTCGGCGGGCCGCTCGGCGTACAGGCGGGCCGCCGCCAGCAGAATCTGCTCCAGGTGATAGAAGAAGTCGTAGCGCGCCCCGTAGAGGGCGTGCAGCAGGCGGAAGGCCGCCGGGAAGTGCTGTGCCAGGCGCGCGCTGAACTCGTCCCGTGCCTCGCCCTCCGGCAGCAAGGGGAGCACGCGCGGCAACAGCCGCTCCAGGGTGATGGTTGCTTCTTTGGCCCAGTCCATACCCGACCAATTCCCTTGTTGTGCGAATTCGCCGGCGCTCACACATATCAGGCGGCGAGCGAGTCACCTGCCTGCCGCCGGTTTACCTCACCCCCTGGCCTCGCTACGCTCGGCTTTTCCCCCTCTCCGTTCACGGAGAGGAGGGGCGAGGCGCGTTAGCGCTGAGCGGGGGTGAGGTAAACATCTGGCGCGATAAGACCGCCTGTCCAAAAAGCGAAGAGCCTCAGCGCAGCACCGGCCACGTCTCGCGGCGCAGGTAGTCGCGCAGAATCTGCGGCGTGTCGGTCAGGCCCGCGAACGGCTGAGCCAGCAGTTCCTCGACCGGCTTGAAGGCGACGGCGCTGGCTTCCTCACCATCCGCGTGGAGCGTCCCGCCGGTGACGCGGCACTCGAAGGCGATGCCGACGTTGTGCACCACGTCGCCGTTGGGATAGCGGGCCAGCATCAGCGGCGTCTCGCTGTAAAGGCCCATCACCCGCACCGGCTCAACGATCAGCCCCGTCTCTTCGCGTACCTCGCGCACAATGGTGGCGGTGGTCGTCTCGCCCAGATCGGCGTAGCCGCTCGGCGGGTGCCACAGCCCGTCGTCGGTGCGCCGCGTGCACAGCAAGTCCCCGCGCTCATTGGGCACCAGGCCCATCGCCCCCGGCAGGATCACCGGCGCGTGCCCAACGCTCGCGCGCAGCAGCGGGTAGTAGGGCGTGAGGGCCGGCTCGGCGTAGACCGGCTCCAGCACGGCGTCGCCCGGCGACTCCAGGGCCGCGCGGACCATCACCCGGTACGCGGGGGGGAAGCGCGGCAGGGCCTCATCCACCGCCATCCAGGTGACGGCCAGTGTCTCGCTGCCGTCGGCGCGAATCTGCCCCCCGACCGGGCGCGAGGCAACGCAGGCCGTCCACTGCTGGACGCAATCACCGTTAGGATAGCACAGGTTGTAGTCGGGGTGGCTGAAGACGCCGACCAGCCGCTCGACCTCGACGCGCAGGCCGGTCTCTTCCAGCGTTTCGCGCTCGGCGCAGGCGCGGATGCTCTCGTCCAGTTCCAACGCGCCGCCGGGCACGCTCAGCCAGTCGAAGTCGTAGCGGCGCTGGACGAGGATGCGCCCGGCCCCGTCAAAGACCAGGTTGGTGGCGTAGACCAGATAGATGAGCCGGGGGCCGACACGCTCGCGCAGCCACTTGACGTAGCCATCGGCCCGGCTGACGAACTCCTGCGTCACTGTCTGTCCCTCTTAGCACCAGACCCACTCTCATTGTACCGGGCCGGGGGACTTCTGTCATGGGGCAAGGCGCGGGGGGACTCGGACTCTGGGGCAAAGGATCACCGCCGAGGCGCAGAGAGCGCGGAGGAAAGCGATTATACGTTCTTCTCTGCGTCCTCTGCGTCTCTGCGGTTCCAGCATTCTGCTTCCCAGGCCGGGTGCGCCCCCGCGCCCCCGCTTGCTCAACCTTGACACTGCCGGGGCGCACTGCTACAATTCCGGCACACTGGGGCGAGTACCCCCCTGCTTGTCCCGATGCCCAGGGCCTGTAGCTCAACTGGGAGAGCGCTACAATCGCACTGTAGAGGTCAAGGGTTCGAATCCCTTCAGGTCCACACCCGCCCGCCCGGATCGGCGGGCGTTTTGTTTGTGCGGGCCGCCGGCGTAGAATGGGAACGGCGGTCGCAGGTGATCACAACTGCTCAGCAGGGAGGAATGGCCATGCGCGCTGTGTTGCAGCGAGTGCGGAGCGGAGCCGTGCGCGTTGACGGGGAGATCGTTGGCGCGATTGATCACGGCTTCGTGATCCTGGTCGGCGTGGGGCATGGCGATGGCGAAGCGCAGGCGCAATGGCTGGCACGCAAGATCGCCGGGCTGCGCGTCTTCGAGGATGCCGACGGCAAGTTCAACCTGTCGCTGCTGGATGTGGGCGGCGGCTGCCTGGTCGTCTCGCAGTTCACGCTCTACGCCGACGCGCGCAAGGGCCGCCGCCCCAGCTTCACCGACGCCGCCCCGCCGGAGGTCGCCGAGCCGCTGATCGCGCGCTTCGCCGACATGCTGCGCCAGGCAGGGGTGCAGCGCGTGGCGATGGGCGTCTTCGGCGCGCGCATGCAGGTCGAGATTCACAACGACGGCCCGGTGACGATCTGGCTGGACACCGACGCGCTGCCAGCGGACGAGGGCAGGAGCGCCCGGTGATCGGTGCCTGATTCCGCCCGCCCAATCGCAGCTAGAGAAAGCGCACAAACAGGCGGGGGTCCACGAACAAGTTGTTGGGCAATCGTCAGAATGCCCCTATCCCCCGGCCCCTTCCCCCAGCAAAGCTAGGGGAAGGGGAGAATTGCCTGTCAGATCGTCCCCCCTCTAGCTCGGCCGGAGGGGGGATTGAGGGGGGAGGCTTTCAGCGAGCATTCCTGAACTCTCAACAGGTTGTTCGTGGACCCAACAGGCGGACAGGCGGTTTTCGTCTTGACAGTCCCCGGCGACTCTGGTAAGCTTTCAAGCGCATTCCTCAGTAGCTCAACGGCAGAGCATCCGGCTGTTAACCGGAGGGTTGTAGGTTCAAATCCTACCTGAGGAGCACGCAAAACCCCGGTGGATGGCCGGGGTTTTTTCGTGCCTAAGGGGGCTGCGGGCGCTCAGCCGACCATGAACTGCCCGTCCTTGTAGAACAGCGTCCCGTCCACGACAATCTCGCCGCCCTGACGCATGTCGCAGATCATGTCCCAGTGCACGTCGGAGGTGTTGACGCTGCCTGTCTCACCATAGCCCTGGCCGACGGCCATGTGCACCGTCCCGCCGATCTTCTCATCGAAGAGGATCGAGCCGGTGAACTGCTGGATGTCCCAGTTGGTACCGATGGCGAACTCACCCAGACGACGCGCGCCGGGGTCGGTGTCCAGCGTGGCGATCAGGAAGTCCTGGTTCGTCTCGGCGCGGGCATTGGCTACCAGCCCGTCGCGGAACTCCAATTCCACGCCCTTGACTTCGTTGCCGCGGAAGTAGGCTGGGTAGGTGAAGCGCACCCAGCCGTTCACGCTATCCTCGACCGGCCCGGTGAAGATTTCGCCGTCGGGGAGGTTCTCCCTGCCGCCCGCGTTCTTGAAGACGCGCCCCGCGATGTTCATCTGCAGGTCAATGTGGTCGCCGCGCACGTGAAGGTGCTTGCGGCCCTTCAGCCAGGCCACCAGGCGATCCTGCGCGTCGTAGAACGCTTTCCAGGCGGCAACCGGATCGTCCAGGTCGAGCTTGCACGCGCCGAAGACGAAATTCTCGTACTGGCGCAGCGACATGCCCGCGTTCTGTGCGTAGCCGAAGGTGGGGAACTGCGTCGAGCAGCGGCGCAATTCTCCGGCTGCTTCGCGTCGCATCTGGACATTGATCAGCGCCGAGCGCGCTTTGGCCCGCGCGACCTGCAGCTCAAGCGGGTAGGCGCTGCGGTCGCGCGAGTTCTCCTCGGCGTCAATGCGGATGACGACCGGCGCTTCCTCGTACATCAGCTTGAGCATGGGGTTGACATCGGCCAGCAGGTCGGGGTCGGTGGTCGCTTCCAGGGCGATGGGGTCTTCCTCGCTCATGTGGATGTAGACGGCGGGGCGCGCGCCCAGGCGCAGCGCTTCCTCGTAGAGCGCCTGGCAGAGCGGCTCGCCGGCGGGGCTGGTGCTGCGGATCAGCACGCGCTCGCCCGGCTGCGTCCTCGTCGAATAGTGGAGCAGAACGTGGGCCATCTTGTGAATGCGGGAGTCCATGAGTTCTTCCAGTTCCTTTCGTGAAGCCAACAAGTATCGCTGAGCCTGATTGAATGACGCCCGATTGTAGCACGCTGCGCGCGCGGGCGGCTAGAGCAGTTCCACCCGCGTCCGCGCCTCCACCAGCGCCAGCAACCCCTGCCAGTAGGGGAACGCCCGCGCCAGGAAGCGCTCGCGCTGCTCGGCGCGCAGCGTGGACAGGCTGCGTCCCACGCGCGCCAACAGCCGCAGCGCGCTGAATACCTCCCAGAAGACCAGGTTGGGCACTGGCCCCGCCGCTGCCTGGTACGCCTCCTGAAACTGGTCGCTGAGCGCAAGGCCGTAAGCGCCGAGCATGGCGCTGGCGAAGCCAATGTCGAAGCGCGGGTCGGCGAGGACGGCGTGCTCCCACCCTTCGATGGCGACAATGCGCGGCGGCTGGGCGACGGCGCGCTCCAGCGTATACTCGCCATGCGTGATGGCGCGCGGCAGTTCCTCAATCGCTTCCACGCGCCGGATCAGCCAGTCGAGAATCTCCTGCAGCTCCCAGGTCTCCAGGCGGCGCACCAGCCGGGCCAGCTCGCCAAAGGCGTAGCGCAGCGGCGTCACGGGCAGGTCTGGCAGCGAGTCCCAGGGGAGGGTGTGCAGCCGGGCCAGGACGCGGGCGAAGTCGGCGCCGGCGCGGGCGAAGAAGGCGTGCGGTTGCCCGGCGACACGCCAGCCCGTCACTCTCTCGGCCAGCAGCAGGGTGTGATCGTCGTGCTGGCTCCAGCCCAGGTAGTACACCGCCGGGACGGGGAAGCGCAGTGCGCCCAGCGCGCGCATCACGCGGAAGGCGCGCAGGGCCTGCACCTGCTGGGCGGGCGGGTAGCGGCGCAGCAGCACGTAGGGGGGGACGCCCGGCGCGTCCAGGGCGAAAGCCAGCCCATGCTCGCTCTCGCCCGGCGCGACCGGCGCCGGCATCGCCGCGACGCCCCGCCCGAAAGCCAGGCGCAGCACGTGGGCGGCGAGGTTGTCCGGGGGGAGCGTGCTCACGGGGCGGCGCCCTGGGAAGCGCGGGCCAGCGCCTCGTCAATGCGCGCGATCAGCGCGTCCAGGCGCGGGATGGGCGTCGGCGATTCGCTGAGGAAGGCCAGCCCGCTGCGCACCGTCTCCAACATGCCCGGCTCAGCCCCCTGGTCGAGCACGCGGGCGAAGTGCTGGAAGGCCGCGTCCGGCTGGCCGAGCACCAGATACGCCTGGGCCAGGTCGCAGCGTGTCCAGTTATCGCGCGGGTCGTCGTCAAGCTGCCACTGGGCGCGCTGCACCACGTCGCGAAAGGCTTGCTCGGCCTCGGCATCGTTGCCCAGCCGCTTGTGCAGCGAGGCCAGGTTGATCAGCGGGTACGACGAGTGCGGCGTGACGCTGCGCGCCCGCTCGTAGGCGTCCAGCGCAGCATAGAGCCGCCCCTGCCGCCGGTACAGCCCGCCCAGCGAGCCGTAATAGGATTCGCCTTCGGCGTCGGTCAGGCGTGGATCGCGGGCCAGCGCCTCCTTCAGCCGGGCCTCGGCCTGCTCCCAGGCGCGCTGGCGCTCGGCCTCCTGGCCGGGCGCGTCCAGCCCATCCCCCTGGCGGCGCAGGGCCAGCCCCAGCGCGGCAATCGCCGGGGTGAACTCCGGCTCTTTTTCCAGCGCGCGCTCCAGGTGCGCGATGGCCAGCGCGATCTCCTTGCGCTGGGTGTAGAGATAGCCGAGCAGGTAGTTGGTGGCGTGATCGGTCTCGTCAATGGTCAGGGCGCGCTGCAACGTGGCGATGGCCGTGTCGTAGTTGTGGGCGCGGACCTGCTGTTCGGCCAGCAGTTGCAGCGAAAGCACGGCGACCTCGTGCTCGACCGTCTCCTGCAGCGCAGCGAAACGCTCCTCATACGCGCCAAGCGTCGCCTCCATGCGGGCGCTGAGCGCGCGCGATTCCTCCACCTGGTCGAGGATCATGCTGCGCAGCATCCACGCGCCGAGCACCAGGGCGATGCTGATCGCCGCCATCGAGACTTCGAGGAAGCTGAGCAGGCTGCCGGTGAAGGCCGTTGCGTCGTCCGCCCGCTCCAGAATAGCCAGGGCCTCGGCTTCGCTGATCCCATCGCTGAGGTCAACACTGGGGGCCAGGCCGGAATCGTCGCGGTGCGCCGCGTAGAGCGCCCAGAGCGCGATGACCAGTGCGGCCACGGCCAGCAGCGCGGTCAGGCTGCCGGAGAGACGGCGGATTCTGTGGCTTGCGGTCAGTGGGGACACGGCCCTTCCCTTTCCCACGTCAGGGCGGACAGGCACTAAAGCTGGTCTGTGGTCTGGAGCGGCTCTTGCCCTGACCTCACCCCGCTCGGCGCTAACGCGCCTCGCCGCCCCCTCTCCGTTAACGGAGAGGGGGAAAGGCCGAGCATAGCGAGGCCAGGGGGTGAGGTCAATCAGACGCCATCTTTATGTTTCCTGCACTGCTGCCCGCCCCTGAACCCTTCCCACGCTGCGAGCGGTCTGCTATTACCATACGCCAAATAGCGCGTTCTGCAAAGTCCGGTTAGGAAATGGTTTGGAGACTGCCCTGTGCCCTGCCGGTAGGGGCGTATGCCTGAGAGGCCGTTTGAGAGGTATCTTTACCCCCATCCCCGGCCCTTCCCCCGCAAGCGAGGGAAGGGAGAAAGGACTGCTCTTGAAGTCCCTCCCCGCAGGCGGGG
>Ga0334890_1001322_pt1 | contig 33764 bp, 25 predicted proteins | sample GraSluR1_MG_3_FD_207220 | JGI IMG/M metagenome (GOLD analysis project Ga0334890, IMG submission 207220) | Sludge microbial communities from methane-producing bioreactor in Wageningen University, Netherlands - Granular Sludge_31_08-R1 | ecosystem: Engineered > Bioreactor > Anaerobic >... | reverse complement strand
CGGACCCCGAAGCCTCGGTGCGCAGCCTGGTGCAGCCGGTCCTGAAGAGGGCCGGGCTGCCGGAGGAGGAGCTGGAAGACCTCCTGGTGGCCGAGCTGGAGCAGGCCGACTGGCCCGAGCTGGTGGCAGCCCTGGCTCCGGCGCCGGTCGCCGCTCCGCCGGCCGAAACCGCCAAGGCGGAGTCGGTTGAGGGAGTGCCCCCGGCCAGCGCCGCTGCCTCGGCACCCTCGCGGCACCGCAAGTCTTCCAAGAAGTCGGACTCCTCGGAGGACATGGACGAGCCCACGCTGCAGTGGCTCTAGGTTCCTAGGCGCCTGAGAGAGGACCTCAGTCCTCGCGCAGCAGCGGCCAGGTCGGGTCTCCGGCCTGGCCGGATGCTTCCTGGACCGCCTGAGGATAGGCCTGGCGGGCCGCCGTGAACGGATCCTTCTCACCCTGCATCGCGTGCAGGAAGGCCTGGGTCAGGCCCGGGCCGGCCGAGGGGAGGGCCCCGGCCAGCAGCATCCGGTCGGGGCCAGCCATCCCGTCCAGGAGGGCGCTTCTGGCAGCCCAGTGCTCTGCGGCCGAGCCGGCGGGGGCGGTCCGGGTGTCCAGGACCACCAGCAGTCGGGTTCCCGAAAGCCGGCGGGACCATGCTCTGAGCTCGTCGGCGGTCAGCAGACCCTCGTCCGCCGTGGACAGCGAGTCCCCTTCCGGACGGGAGGAACCCGCGTAGTACAGCACCGCACGGTCGCCCGGGTGGGCCCGTCGGGCCAGGTCGTCCAGGGCCTGGAGGATGCTCTCTCGGGTGGCGTCCGGGCCCAGGTGCGAGCGCACCGAGAAGCCCTTCGTGGTCAGGGCCTCAGCCACGGTGCGGGCGTCGTCGGAGGTCTCCGACACCCCCACCACGACGGCCAGCCCTTGGCCCGGCCCACGCCGGGGAGGTCCCTCCAGCAACACCGGACGCTCGGCTCTCAGTCCCGCCTGGTCGGTGACGGCCAGCCAGGCCTGATTCGGGCCGGGTCGCAGGTCCAGGACCAGGTCCAGCTTGAGCTCCTGGCCCTTCAGCGCGGGGGGGCTGCGCCAGAGCTCGGCCTGGTTGAGCTGGACCTGGACTTCGGCCAGGCCTTGGGGGGCACGGACCAGGCCGCGCAGCGGAACGCGGGCCTGTCCGTCCTGGGGAGTCGCCAGTTCGATGCTGGGAACGTTCTGGGGAGGAGTCAGGGCCAGCCGGACCTCCCGGACTTCCTCCATCCTTCCGGCGCAGCGGCCACCCAGGGCCTCGCTGTGCAGCAGGCGCACCTTCAAGCGGGCCCACCCGGCGCCGTCCGGTTCGCCGGCCTCGACGGCCAGGGGTCGGGTCAGTCGGACCATCTCCAGCAGGCCGCGCGGCCCGGGAAGCGAGCGGACCTCCAGGAAGCCCAGGGGGGCGGACCGGGCGATCAGGCGGTCTCCCCGATGGACGCGCAGGCGCGTGTCGGGCCCGGCGGTGACCTCCTCGCTTTCGCCGTCGCCGTCCAGGTCGACCTGGAAGGCCGGGCCCAGGGTGGTGGGTGACTGGCCCAGCGAGTGGAGGGGCGGGCTCTCCAGGTGCACCTCCACCAGACCTTTGGGTGCAGAGGGGGCGTCCATGTGCGATTCCAGCAGCCAACCCAGAAGCTCGTAGCGGGGATGGGCGGCATCCACGCGGAGCGCCGAGTCCGGGTCCTCGGGGGCGGCCAGCCGGGCCAGTCGGCCCAGGGCCGTCAGCCAGGCCGCCTCCCGAGCCGAGTCGACAGGGACACCCTCGGGGTGCGGGACCGTCGAGCTGGCGCGGAGGTTCTCGGCGGGGAGCCTGGTGGTGTCCGCCGGGGTGGGCAGCGGAGCCGGGGCCTCGGCGGCACCGGGAGTCCCGGCCAGGGCCAGCAGGAGGGGGAGGACCAGAAACAAGTCGCGAGCACGCATCGTGGCCGCCCCTTCGGGCCTGGGACCCAGGATCCTGGACCTCAGCCTTCAGGCTCCGAGAGTATGGTATGATCCGCCCATGCAGGTGGTCGCCAGGGTGTTGACGGTGCTGGGACAGACGCTGGAACGGGTCCTGACCGGGCGCAGCGAGTTCCGTTTCACCACCTCCGAGTTCCATCAGACCCCCGCGGTGAATGACCCCATCCAGGCCCGGATGGTCCTGAAGGAAGTGCAGTCCGAGCTGGAGCAGAGCTTCGGCCTGAGCCTGCAAGAGCCGGTCCTGCTGAACCTGGAACGCCCTCCCGTGCGCGGATGGAAGGCCGCCGTGGCGACCCCGGAAGCCCACATCGGTCGCTACGTTCCCCGTTGGCTGGGGGAGCGGCGCGTCCATCGGATCATGATCGTCCCCGGTCTGGACCGCCCGCGATTTCGCGCGGTGCTGGCGCATGAACTGGTCCACGCCTGGCAGGCCGAGAAAGGGGTCCTGGGGCGCAGTCGCGGTCTGCGCGAGGGGATGGCCCGCTGGGTCGAGTACCACGTGCTGCTGCGCGCGGGTCGCCACGCCGAGGCCCGCCGCCTGCTCGGGCTGCGCCGCTTCCTGCTGGGACGCTCGTGGCGCAGCATCCTCGATCACGAGCGCCGTCACGGTCGGCAGGCCACCGTGGACTGGTTGCGAACCCTGGACGGGGGAACTCCAGGGGACTCGAGAGGAGGCTGACCCTTGAACGGTGGCCTGGTGGTTGGGGAGGAGCGGCTCTTCTTCGGCCTGGACCTGGTGCGAGGGACGGTCTTCCAGACCGATCCTTCCGGGCGGGTCTCCCGGATGATCGAGTTCGGCTCATCCTCCGAGGCTTCCGGAGTCGGAGGACTGGCCCTGGATGCCCGGGGCTTCCTCTACGTGGCCGATCCGGTGGGTCAGAAGCTGCGCGTCTTCGATCCCGAGGGGGTCAAGTCCCGGGTCATCGGGGAGGAGCGCCGGTTGCATCTGGCCGGAGGGCTGCAACTGGTGGAGCGCGACGGCGTCCTGGAGGACCCCAACGACGTCGCCGTCGACGCCGAGGGCAACGTCTACGTGGCCTGCGGCGAGCAGTTCATCGTGCACGGGCTGCAGAAGTTTTCGGCCCAGGGTCTCCATGTGCTGAGCTTTTCGTCCCTGGGTGAGCCCGGGGGAACCTTCGGAGGACCCCGTGGCCTGGCCCTGGACCCCGATGGGACGCTGTGGCTGTGCGACACCCAGTTCCACCGACTTCAGCGCTTCGGCCAGGGGGGACAGTTCCTGGATGTGATGGGGCCGCCCCGCGATGAGCCCCTGGTTTCGCCCCACGCCGTCGCGGTGCTGCCTGACGGAGACCTCCTGGTGGCCCAGAGCCTGGGTCTGGTCGTGCTGGGGCGGGAGGACGCGCGCCGCCGGCCCTTCACGAACCGACCCCTGGCCCGGGTTTGCGATGTGTGCTGCTGGGCGGGAACCGTCTGGATCCTGGAGAGGGAGATCGGCGGGTTCGGGGTCCGGGTCAGCCGCTTCGACGTGGAGGGGAACTTCCTGGGCGTGGCGGTTTCGGGAATGCGGGACCTGGTCGGCAAGGCCTCGGCGTGGCTGAAGGCGGAGATGGGGCGCAGCCTGCCACATTCCCGGGCCTGGCACCGCCTGGGAGTCCTGCACCACTACGTCCTGCCCGAGAGTTCTTCAAGCCTCAAGCACGCCGAACGCTGCTATCGCAAGTCCCTGCAGGCCGAGCCTGCGGGGTTCGAGGTCTGCCTGGATCTGGCGGAGGTCCTCACCCGAAGGGGTCGCCCCCAGGAAGCCATGCGCCTGTACCGGGAATCCCTCGAGAGGCGCCCCGAGGACGAGTCGGTCCGTCTGAGGCTGGCCCTCCTGCTCTGCCGCACGGGAGGCAAGCCGCAGGCCCGCCAGCTTCTGCTGGCCGGGCTGGATCTGAATCCAGAGAGCGATCTGTTGCGAGGCGAGCTGGACCGCCTGGCCTGAGCCGGGCTCCGGTCCGGCGCCAGACCTTTCTGGACCGATCCCCAGCGCCTATTCCTTGGGGCGCACCGCCAGCACCGGGCAGGGAGCATGACGCATGACCTTCTCGGCCACGCTGCCGAAGAGCCAACGCTGGAAGCCGCTGCGCCCGTGGGTGGACATCACGATCAGGTCGATGCCCTGCGACTGGGCGAAATCCAGGATCTCCTTGGCGGCCTCTCCGCTGGCATTGGCCGTCCGGATGGGGACGCCGGACTCCTGGTGGCGGGCCTTCATCTCGTCGAGGTACTCGCGGGTGGTGTCCAGGATGCTCTGCTCGATCTCGGTGTAGGTGGCCGGTGAGACCGGGACCGGGCTGACCATGAGGTGTTCCGGCAGGACGGAGGTCCGGAAGAGGACCACCTGGGCCTCGAAGCGCCGGGCCACCTCCAGGGCGGGGGCCAGGGCTCCCTCCGACAGGGGTGAGCCGTCCAGGGGAACCAGGATCTTGTGGAACATGTCGGTCCTCCTCCGCTGAAGTCTCTTACCGGGACTACCTTCTTCATGTCCGCCCCGTGGGACCTGCAAACCCGACCTTGCAAGCAGGTCTTGTCGTCGGGGGAGGGAAGCGCCTGGGGGAGATGGACGACCTGAAGGCCACGGTGGCAGGACTGGTCGAATCGCTCCAGCCGGATCGGGTCGTCCTGTGCCCGAGTGCGGCGGGGGAAGCCCCGATCGACCTGCTGGTGATCAAGGACACGCGGCTGGGCTTCCTGGCGCGACGCCAGGAGGCTCTGGATCTTCTGCCGGTCGGCTCGCAGGTCGAGGTCCTGGTCTATACCCCCATCGAGCTCGAGGAGATGTGCCGACAGGAGAATCCGTTCGTCATCCGAGCCCTCGAGCAGGGCAAGGAGCTCTACCGCCGCCCGCCCCTGGCCTGAATCCGCCGCCTGGCGTGAGAATCGGGGGCGTCGAGGCGGGCCCGCCTCGGCCGCCGAATGCCGCGGTAGGCTCCGGCCCGGAGGCGTCGAAGTGCGCCGGATGAAAAGATTCTCGCTGTTGCTGTTCCTGCTCGGGCTCTTGATGCTGCCGGCCCGGGCCGACCAGCCGGTCCTGCGCGTCCGGGGAAACACCTGGCCGGGAGGAATCCTGTTCGTCTCGGTCGAGACCGGGCGTTTCACGTCGGGAACCTGGCACTGGGCCGGGCAGTCCGGAGCCCTGACCCGCGCACCCTATGGGCTGCGCACGGGGTTGGCGGTCCCCCTGGACGCCTCGGTGGGGGGCACGGCGACCCTGCGACTGGCCTTGCAGGACGCCGACGGGCAAGCCCTCGAGTTGACCCGGAAGATCCGCGTCGAGAACAAGTGGCGCCCCGTCCAGCATCTGACCATGAGCGCCTCGAACGAGGCCAAGTACACCGATCCCCAGGCCGACCGCGAAGAGGTCCGGGTCCTGGCGGCCCTGCGCGACCTGCAGCCGGGGGCCCGCTGGATGGGGAACTTCCGGGAACCCTCCCAGGGACCGCGCTCGTCGCCCTTCGGGGTGCGTCGGGTGCGCAACGGTCGGACGGCGGGCTTCCATCGGGGCCTGGACTATGCGGACTGGACCGGGGCACCCGTGGTTGCTCCTGCAGGCGGGGTCGTGACGCTGGTGGGTCCGGACTACGTGCTGCTCGGCAACTGCGTGGTGGTCAACCACGGAGAGGGGCTGACCAGCCTGTATCTGCACCTCTCGCGGATCGACGTCCGGGAGGGGCAGGTGGTCCAACCCGGTCAGGTCCTGGGTGCGGTCGGCAACACCGGGGCCTCGATCGGCCCCCACCTGCACTACGCCACCTACTTCCACGGCGAGCCGATCGACCCCGATCTGCTGCGGGCCTTCCCTCGGGAGTGGGCCCCCGAGACACGCTAGAAGTTTCCACCCTCCGAGGGGTCACCCCGTCGAGGCAGAAGTCCCAGGGATGCCAGGCCTGTGCGCTCGTCACCCCCGGGGGGTGATCTACGAGCACCTGATCCTGTTCGCGGCCTTCGGCATCGTCTGGGCGATCGTCGCTCCGCGCGTGTCGGGCAGTCCTTGGGGCCTGGTGGCCGGGCAGGCTGCCGGCCTGGCCCTGACCGCCTGGGTCTGCTGGATCCTGTTCCCGGAGGGCGCCAGGCGCCCCCGGGTCGTCGCCGTCGCGGTCTATCTGGCCCTGGCGGCCGTCTCCACGGCGTACGCCCTGCAGGCCCCCTGGCTGCCCGCTTCCCTCCACGATCCGGAGATGGCCCGGATGACGGGACTGCTCGCTCCCGTCCTCCAACCTGTCCTGTCCTTCGAGGCAGGGAAGCGGGCCATCGGGGAGGGGTAGTTGGGGGTGGGCGGCCGGCTGGAGGGCGCCGACTATGCGCGCTCTCTCCACTCCGAGTCGAGGAGGGCGTAGACCAGGTCATCGGCCCATTCCCCCTTGAACCACAGGCTCTGGCGGAAGTGCGCCTCGCGCCGCATCCCTACGCGCTCCAGAAGCGCCACCGAGGGCCCGTTCCGAGGATCGACCGAGGCGAAGACGCGATGCCTGGACCGGGTCGTGAACAGGTGGTCGAGCAGCCCGAGAAGGGCTTCCCTGGCCAGCCCCTGTCCTTGGAATTCGGGAGCCAACGTGATGCCGAACTCGGCCTGGAGAGGAGGATCCCCTGGGAAGTGGACGCCGACATCGCCGACCAGGAGGTCCTGGCCTTGCAGGCGGATCGCCAGTTGGTGCCAGACATCGGGGGTCTCGAAGGAGTCGGACCGCGAGCGGTCGATGAACTCTGCCGCCTCTTCGACGGAGCGCGGCTCCCAGAACTGATAGCGGCACACGGCAGGGGCCGAGCGGTACTCGAAGAGGCGCGGGGCGTCGTGGCTCAGGAGCGGCCCCAGGACCAGGCGCTCGGTGAGGATTCTCAACTCCGACATGAAGGCCCCCTCTCGACCCGACACCCCCTTCTGCAAGCCGAGACACCTGGAGCGGGGCGAATCCCCAAGGTCGCCGGGCGAGTCTAGACTCACAGCCGGTTCGTTGTCAATGGGGCGGTGCCCCCCGGGTGCTGATCCTCAGCGTCGACGAATATATGTTCGATGACAGGCAGATACGAAGGCCCCCTGCGTGGAAGTGGGAGTCATCACACCGACCGTCCACGAGGGGCCTTCGAGCAGGATTCCAACATTGAACCGCAAGGTCCGCGATCGCCCCCGCGATCTGGCGCCCTGGACCGGAGCGTCCCTGCGCAGCATTGGCCTCACCCTGAATCCGCCACCTACCGTGGCATTCGGCCGCCGATCCATTTGTGACCCACCCACACCCAGGTGTGGGTGGGAAGGGCCCGTCTGCGTCGTCAGGCGCACCTCTGCGGTGCTCACGTAGTTTCCAACTACGCTCCGCTCCTCGACGCACGCCTTCCTTGCATCCAGACCCGCCTCGACGCCCTCGGTTCTCACGCCAGGCGGCGGATTCAGGCTCACGGCCCCGGCTTGACCCGCACGCTCCGTATGGTTTTCCCAAGAGGCATCGATGCGGTCTTCAGCAGCGCCTGGGGCCAGGAGGGCTTCGGGGGCGGGGTCTCAGGCGGCGCGGGTCTCCGATCCAGAGGTGGCCGGCCCGCACCGGTACTCAGGTCCGCTCTCGCAGACCCGGTCGTCGGCAGGGGTCGGGTCTTCGGCTGGCGACTCGGCCTCGTCCCCCTCCCAGGCCAGCGCCTCTCCGTCCACCAGGCGGTCGTCGCAGTAGACCCTCCAGGGTTCGCCCTCCTGCAGTCCGATCTCCCAGATGCGGGTGCCCGGGTCCGCCCCCTCCACCCGCATCGTGCCGCCGTGGAGGTGACGCAGGTGATGAGCCGCGCACGCAACCGCAAGGTTCTCGAGTTCGTCCGACCCGCCCTGGGAGCGCCGCTGGATGTGGTGGACGTGCAGGTTGGTCCGGCAGGCGCAGCCCGGAACCTCGCAGCGGTAGCCGGCCCGCTCCAGGGCCTCGCGGCGCACCCGGCTCTGGCCCGAATCCTCCTGGCCCGCCTGGCGCAGGAAGAGCAGGCACAGCACATACAGGCACTCCTCGCTCGAGAGCGCCTCACCGGTATCCCGTCGCAGTTGGGCCTCTGCAGCCTGCAGCAACCGGTCCAGGGATTTCGGCAGGACCAGGCGCAGGCGGAGGGTGGGCGGGGGCTGGATGGAGGCTTCCGGGGCTTCGGGGCTCGGCTGGCTGGCCGCTTCGCTTGAGGTGCCGGGAATCTCGGCCCTGGCCTGGATCCCGTCGCCGCCCTGGGAGGCCGCCGCCAGGGACCTCGAGCCGCCGAGAGGCTCTCCCTTCGGGGCGGTCTCGCCGGGGGAGAAGTCTGGGACGGGGGCCGACGCGGGGCCCGGTGCCGGCGCTGCGGATGTCTGGACTCCTTCCGGCGTGCTCCGGCTGGAGTCCGCCTGCTGGAAGGCGTGGGCCAGGTCTTCGAGGGTCGCTTCGAAGCCCTGCAGGCCGGCCTGCTGACGGAACTCCTCCAGGGTCTCCTCGTCCCCCGGGGCGGTTCCCCTGCGATGAGTCCAAGTGGTGGGGAACCGGGTCGCCAGGACCAGGGCGGCCTCGACCGCATCCTCCAGGCGACGGCAGGTGTGCTCTTCGGCGTAGGCCATCCAGTTCTCGGCATCCGCCCGCCGGGGCAATCGCAAGAGCAGGTCGACCTTGGTGGGCGACAGACGGCCTTCGCAAAGCGCCTGGCGCAGCACGCCGTGTTTCTCCAGGCGCTGGTCCCGGGCGGTGGCCTGGAAGGCGGTGCTGGCGGCGATCCCCTGGCTCTCCAGCCAGGCGCGGAAGGAGCGCTGCCCTGCCTCGCGGTACAGCCTTCCCTCCTGGACCCGGCGCAGGATCCGACCGCGTTGCAGCTCCAGGCGCTCTCGGGTGGCCAGCAACCTGCGGGCCAGACGGGTCAGCTTGCGGGGGCTGCGGGGGAGTTCCTGGCGCAGGAGGCAGGGGAGTTCCGGGGGGGCTTGCGCGCTGTCGGGCATCGCCTGGCCTGCTCCGCCTTCGGCGCCATCCGGCCCGGTCCGCGCACTGCCCAGGTCGGGCGCCGCGTCGCTTGGCCCGATCTTTCCGCCGCCTGAGTCGGGCTTCGAGGGAGGTGTCGTGGCCGGCCACCGGGGATCGCGCTGGAAGGGAGGCGGAGCCGAGGTGGCCTCCCCGCCGCCCGCGTCGGGCGTTGCGGCCGGCCATCCAGGATCGTCCTGGTAGGGGAGCGGGGCCTCAAGCGGCCGACCGGCCGCGAACTCGGCCAGGATCTGCTCCAACACGTCGGCAGGACCCAGGTCGCGCCCCTCCCGGCGCCGGGCCAGCTCCACCGCGGCAAGCCAGGTGGCGTAGGGCTCGGCCTCCAGGTCGTAGGTCCGGACCCGGGCGGCTTCTTTTTCTTCGCCCGCCATGGAAGAACGCAGTGGCTTCAGGGCCCGGCGCAGTTCCTGCACCGGGAGGCTGGCGGCCCGGGCCGCCCATTCGGCGTCGCCTGCTTCGTCCAGGCGCAGCAGCTCCAGGACGTGGGTCCGGGGCAGCCCACCTTCCAGGAAGGCCTGCCGCAGGATCGGCCGTCGCAGCAGCCCTTCGGCCAGGCGCACCGAATCCCAGGCGGCGGTCGCCGAGATTCCCAACTCCTCGCGACAGAAGACTGCGGGCGTCACGTAGCCCAGATGCTTGTGACCGCCCCGGACCAGAGGGGCGAGCACCTGGCCCAGGCGCAATTCGAGGAGAGGTGCGAAGCCCTCCAGTTCGGCCAGGGCCTCCTCCATCAGGACGACCTGCCGGGCCCGGGAAGGCCGGAAGCCTCGGGGGTGGTCCTCCAGGAGATCGAGGACTTCCGGGCGGAGGTCGGGACTGGCCTGGAACGCCGGATTCTCCATACCTCATTTTACCGTGGATGGGCCCGCCAGGTCCAATCTGGCGATCGCGCAATCGCCTGCGCCGCAGGGGTTTGCGCGATTCATTGGCGATGATTTGCGGCCTATTTGAAGGCTTCGACGAGACAAATCTCGTCCGGCACCGGAGCAAGCCCTTCCAGGCCCTTTCAGGGGGTCTTGCGGGCCGATATATCGTCGACATCCTTCAACGCGGCTTCTTGCCCTCAGGAGGCCCTGTCACAAAGAATTAACAATCCCCTCGGCCGCCCGCTCTCGCCGTCCGCTCTGTCCGGTCAGCCGGGTCCGCGTGAGAGGCCGGCGCACGCCGGGTCTCATCTCCGGAACCCTCTCTGGATCTCTTTGGAAGGGTCGTCGTCGGGGCTGTGGGCGGTTTGGGCAACGCGGAGCGTTGTCCAAGCGGCTGGGGGCAGGCCCCTGGTGTTCTGCACTCAAAGCCTGTCCCCGAACGCGGCACCGTCCACAGCCCGGATCGTGGGTCGCCTGATGACCGACGATCCTGGCCAGGAGCCACGACGGCCGGCCGGTGGTTTCGGGCCTGGCGGAAGACATCGACATCCTTCCCGTCCAGCCGCCCCGCCCTTCACCCCACCCACCGGCTCCGTCCCCCAAACCCCGTCACCGCCAGGTCGTCCCGAGCCCTGGTAGCAGCCACGTACAGCAGGCATCTCTCCTGCTTCTCGTGGTCGGCGAGGCTGGCCTGGTCGCCGGTCTCGCCGACAGGCATCGGCACCACGCCGTCATGCACGGCCGCCAGCAGCACCCGAGTGAACTCCAAGCCCTTCATCCGGTGCATGGACGCCAGTCGCACGCCCGGCAGGTTGTCCCCATCTTCGTCCCGGTCCAACACGACCGCCGGGATGCCAGCGGAAACCAGGAGCGGCAGGTAGCGGTCCTGCAGCAGCGAGTTCGTCCGCGCGGACAGGCACAAAGCCTCCGCAGGCTCCTCCGCCAGCCAGCCCCGCAAGGTCTTCAGCACGAACTCCGCCTCTCCATCGGCGGTCTCGAACACGCGCACCTCGGGCAGCACGCCCTCGCGCAGCGAGTGGTAGCCGCGCAGGTCGTCCTGGCCGCCGTCCAGGTCGTCGATGTCCAGTCCCTTCAACAGCGCGGTGGCCCAGTCGCAGATTCGCCCGGTGGTCCGGTAGTTGATCCTCAGGCGTCGGGAGCGGCCGCGCACCTCGATGCCGCTGGCGCTCAGCGAGGTGCGGTGCCCGTAGATTCGCTGGTGCGCGTCGCCGACCAGGAACAGGTCGTTCGCACCGGGCGCCACCATGGCGCGCAGCAGGCGCAGCGCGCTGTCCGGCAGGTCCTGCACCTCGTCGACAAGCACCGCGCGGTAGGGGAGGACGTTCGGGTGCGCCTCGAGGTACATGCGGACTTCCCGGAACACGTCGGGCCAGTCCAGGAGGTTCTCCTGCTCGACTCGGCTGCGGTAGGCGTCCAGCACGGTCCAGACCTCCGTGCGCTGGCGGCGGTTCAAAGACGTGCCCCGGCCGGTGCGCGGCGCCTTGAGGTAGCCCTCGCGGTCGGTGACGTCGTGCGCCTGGACCACCTGCTCCCACTCCTCGCGGTAGAAGGCGATGGGGCGGGGTGCGTCGTCCGGGACGGCCTCGTTCCACAGGTCCCGCAACCGGTCGGTGTCCACCCGGTGGTGCTTCACTCCCTGCGAGCGGAGGAAGGCCTCGGCCCAGGCGTGCAGGTTCTTGACCTCGATCCGCTCCAGCTCCTTGCCGCACAGCATCTCCAGGTTCTTGCGCAGGTCCCGGGCCAGGTTGCGGGTGAAGGTGGTCACCAGGATCCGCTCGCCGGGCTTCGTGAACACCGAGGTCGCCAGGTGGTGGGCCCGGTGCAGGAGCACGACCGTCTTGCCCGTGCCGGCGCCGCCCAGCACCTGGGCGGGTCCGTTGTACTGGCGCTCGACGATCTTGCGCTGGCTGGGGTGCAGGAAGACCCTCCACAGTTCCAGGGGGGCGTTCAGCATCTCGAGCAGCTCGCGCTCGCTGCCCACGACCTTGAAGCGCGTCTGGGACTCGGGGCGCTTCAGGGCCTCCACGAAGTCCTCGACGTCGACGCGCTCTGCCTTCTTGCGTTCCAGTTCGCTCAGGGTCTCCGCCACCGAGTGGCCGCTGGCCAGCAGGTACAGGGCGTCCGAGGCCTCGTTCGGCAGGTAGGGGTGGAGCTGGTCCAGGTCCGTCTCGGTGCGCAGGGAGTGGACCGAGGGAAGCAGTAGACGGGGAACGCCCAAGAGCAGGAGGTCGTCATCACAGACGCCGGCAAACAGGTGGTCCGAGGGCACCGGGGCGGCCACAGCGGCCGGGGGAGGCGCCTCGGCGCCCTCCTCGACCTCATACACCTGCAGCGAGCCCGTGATCGGGTTCACGTCGAAGCGCTTCCGCCGGGCCCACTCCATCGCCTCGTCGTGGTGGTCCACCCAGACCAGCAGGTAGACGTCCCCCTTGGGCGGCTGGATGACCACGGCCCGCCAGGTCAGGTCGATCCGGACGGTGCGGACCTTCTCGTCCTTCATGTCGTGGATCGGCTCGTAGTGGAGGCCGGGCTGGGTGGGGTCGAAGCGGAACTTCTCGGTGAATTCCCGGACCTTCTTCTGCTGGGCCTTGGGGATGCGCGAGTAGGCCTTCAGGAAGTCGGACGAGATGGCGACGGTGGGCATCAGGAACCTCCGGGATTCAGGTGGAGCAGCAGGTCATCCGGGGTGACGGAGAGGGGCAGGACCTGCCAGCCGGGCACCTCCTGCGCCCCCACGGCCACCAGCCGGTCGGGCCAGGCGAGCTCCAACTCGCCGACCACGCGTCCTGCGGAGGAGACCTCGAAGCCCACCTCCGGGAGAGGCAGCGAGGCCTCGGCGACGGAACGCAACAGCCCGTGTACGGCGGGATCGGCCAGGTCCAGCAGTTCCGAGAGCGCATCCGAGGCATAGGCGGCTGGCTGCGGCTCGGCCACGAGAGGCTCGGCGACGGGAAATTCGCCCTCGGAGTCCAGCCACTCACTGCTGAGGACCTCTGTCCCCTCGTGGAATTGCAGCAGGTTCCAGCCCGCGAGGAACGTCCGCCAGGCCTCCTCGAACTCCGGAGCGCGACGACCCTCGGCCTCGTCGAACAGCCGCAGCAGGACCCGGACCTCGGAGGACTTCCGCTGCTGCAGGGCCGAGAGCGGCACCCGCACCACGCCCAGGAGCCACGGCCGACCGTCCAGCACCCTCCCCAAGATGGCGGGCGGCGCATCCAGCAGTCCGATCGGCCCGGGAGCGAATGCAGCAGGCTCTTCCCACAGCCGATCTCCCAGGCGGAGCAAGGCCGGCATCTCCGGGAACGGCTTCCCCAGCAGCGCCAGCAACGTGGCCTGGGCCAACAGGCGCCACTGCAAAGGCTCCGGCCGCCGCAGGTAGATCTCCAGCAATCCCAGGCTCCCCAGCTCGTGCGCCGTGGCCGGCAGGGTTACACCGAGCCCGGGCGCCATCTTCTCCAGCGTCTGCCGGCTCACCGCAGAGAAGAGCGTCGGCCGCCCCTTCGCCGGCCCCGTGGCCTCGAAGTCGTCCAGGTCCTTCCACGTCACCGACCACACCGCGTGTTTGCCGGTGGCGATCAGGTCCTTCCGTTTCCGCAGGTCGTCCGCCAGCCCACCAAAAGGCTCGGTCGGCTTCACGTGATACGCGAGCCCGTCGCAGAATACCGCCACCGGCCGGGCCATGGGTGCGCCGGCCAGCGGGCGCAGCATGAAATCGGGGCGACTGGCGTGATCCACGCCCTGCGCGGAGCCGACGTCCACCTGCGGCTCCAGGAGCCACACGGGCCCCTCCTTGAGGGCCAGCTTCCAGCAATGCTTGCCATGGTGCATCGTGTCGGTCCAGGTGTCGCCGTCGCCGGCCCGGATGCACTCGGCCAGGACGCGGACAAAGCGCGTCTCGAGCTCGCTCTCCATCCGGTAGGCGAGGGTGACGTCAGACAGCGAGGTGACCTGCTGGAGTTCGTCCCAGCGGGCCAGGATGTCGCCGACCAGATCCACGGCGCGGCGGCGGGAGATGTCCGGCAGCTCGCGCTGCGACTGGTAGGCATAGACGCACCTGTAGCAGCCGTCTCGGCTGGGGTCCAGGCGGCAGGCGCAACTGCGCATTGCCTCCAGGGCCAGTTCCAGGACCCCGCGGAAGCCCTCGGGCCGGCCCAGGTCCCCGAGGTATCCGGTTCCTCCGGGGACGCCGTCATACAGGACCAGGAACTCGCGGCGGGCGGTGGCTTCGCCGGCGACGGGTTCGGAATGGGCCTTCACGGCCAGGTGGCCCGGGTTGCCCCGGAAGCGGCGCCGCAGGCCGAGCTGGAAGGCGGCTTTGAAGGAGGCCCGGTCCGGGGCCACTCCCTCGGTGAGGACGGGGAGCAGGATGCGCACGGCGTCGGACACGATCTCCCGGTAGAGGTAGAGGGGCGCCCGGCGTTCGGCCTTGCCAGAGGTCCGGCCGGCGCACCAGGCGGCGTGCTCGGGGCCGTGCCGTTCCCGCGGGTCGCGCACGTAGCCGCAGCGCAGGCACACGTCGAACCCGGTCTCGGGGTACTGCCGACCGCCGGCGTTGAACTTCGCGCCGATCCCCGTCTGCAGGCCGAAGTTCAATTCGCGCAGGGTGACGTGCTCGTGCAGCTCAATCCCGAACGGCAGCCGCTCGATGGTCCAGGCCCCCCGGGAATTCTGCGGCCCCGCGTCGATCAGGTCGGCGGTCACGTAGAACTCGCTGTCCCGCTCGTCGGTGTCATCCACGGTGCGGCTCTCCAGCATATCGGAGAACGACAGGGCGCGCTGGAACTTCACCAGGTCGCGCACCTGGCCCGAGTCGCCCCAACCGTCCATCCCGCACCGCGGGCACAGCGTGGGTGGCTCCCCATCGGGATTGGCCCTCTGGGCGTGGGTGCAGTGAGGGCACAGGCGCCACTTTTCGACCAGGGGCCTGGCTCGGCTGCCCACGTCGATCTGTGAGACCTGCACCTTGCGCCCCTCGGCGTAGAACGTGTTGAACGGCGCCAGTTCCCTCAGCGCCAGGCTGGCCGGTCGGATATACTCGTGGGCGGCGTAGCGGGGCTTGCCTTCGCCCTTGCCCTGGCGGTCCGCGACCAGCGCCTGCAGCGTCACCCCTGGCTCGGGGAAGGCGTAGTTGGGCAGCACACCCGCATCCGTCAGGACGTTGAGGGGGTACTTCTGGCCGATCTGGTCGCGGCACCGTTCCACGACCCGCACGGCGCGGTGCAGGTCCTGCAGTTCCGCCTCCGGATCGGTCACGAAGTCGGGGTCCGCCTGGATCTCGTCGATCCGCTTCGACAGGTGCGCGCGCAGCTTCTTCAGCTCCTCGCGCTCCCGACGGATGGCCTCGAAGGCCGCGAGGAAGAGGTCCGGGATCGCCTCGCCCTGGCCGAAGGCGCGGATCTTCTCCATGTGCGCGGGGCCCAGATCGTGCCCGAACAGGGTGAGGAAGCGATCGGTCAGAACGGCCGCGCGAGGGCGGAAGAAGTCCAATAGTCGCCCTGGGAACTTCTTCTGTCCCGCCCCCAGGACCAGCCGTGCAAAGGGAGGGATGCTGCGAAGCTCCTTTTCCTGCTTCGCCCAGCAATCCATCGCGTAGGCCGCCAACTGCCGCTTCAGCATCTCCGGGGCGTCCAGGAAGCAGCCGGGGGGCAGCACCTGCCCGGACATCATCTCGTGGGGGCTGGCGTAGAAGTAGAGGTCGTGGGGCTCGTGGTTGGCCATGGTCAGGCACAGGGCGTTGCCCGTCTTGCGGCCGGCCCGTCCGATCCGCTGCAGGAAGTTCGAGGTGGTGGGCGGGACCGAGCACACCAGCGCGGCCGAGAGGTCTCCCACGTCCACGCCCATCTCCAGCGTCGGGGTGCACACCAGCAGATTCGGGGCGCCGGGCCCCTCGCCGGTCTTGAATCGGTGCTCGAGCTCCTCACGGTCGCGCCGCTCCAACAGGCCCGTGTGCTCGGCGGCGAAGACCCGCCGCACCTCGCCGGAGCCGTAGATGCGCGAGTAGTAGGACTCGGGCACAGGGCCCAGGTCCTCGTAGCGGCCGCCGCACCGGAACGACAGGCACGGCCGACCCGCCCAGCGCGACGCGGCCTGGGGCGAGACCTGCCGGCGCACACCGCAAGCGCGGCAGCGGACATGATGCACCTGGAGGCCCACCAACATCCGCTCCGGGTTCAGCGCGTAGGCGGTGGCCTTCTTGCACTCGCAGGACTGCAGCAACCCGGCCAGGGTCAGCCTCTGGACCGCTGCCGCGTAGAAGTCGTTGACTCCGGGGTCCGCGCGGTCGACTCCCAGGGCCCGCGCCAGCCAGTCGCGATACCAGGTCGCCTTGCCGCCCCGGGAGATCCAGGTGTCCAGGTCGCCGATGGCAGCCGAGTCCACCAGGAACAGGGGCCTCTTGGTCCCCCGCCCCATGAAGGGCATCAGGGGATTCTTGCGCTTGGTCAGCAGGTAGGGGCTGCCACCGTTGGCGATGTAGGTCTTGAGCAGCGGGTGGTAGACCCCGCCGCGGCGTTGGTAGCGGTGCAGGAGGCCCTCCAGGAAGTGCAGGACCTCCTCGAGGGGGAGATCGTTGCGCGCCAGCAGGTTGCGCTCCCGGGCGTCCTCCCGCAGGCACTCCGCCGCTGTCCGCAGCGCGCGCTGGTCGGGCTCGCAGATCGAGCTGCCCGAGCGCTCGAGGCTGCGCCCGATGTCCGCCCGCAAGCCGTACTCCGCGGTCGCCTCCCAGGCCAGACGCTTGCGCAGGATTTCCATCAGCCGCCGGTTCGAACCCCGGCCGCCGCGCGCCTTGAACTCCTGGTGCTCGGGAAGGTCGTTCAGGTCGGGGGGCAGGAGGGAGGCGATGAGTCGGGGCAGGTCGTCCTTCATTCGCTCTTCCCAGACGTCCAGAAGCCGCTCGGCGAAATCCGCCAGCGACACCCGCCCGTCCTCCGCCACGACCGCCTGCAGCGCCGAGCGCATGTTGAAGCGGTAGGTGCGGGCGGCGAAGTAGCCCGCCCGGTGCGACGCGTCCTGTACCGAGTCGGTGAAGGCCAGCAGCTTGCGGTCCTGGTTGAAGGGCGAGAGGAAGACGTGCGAGATGGCCACCGACAGCAGGCTGGCCGCCCGCGAGCCCAGGATCCCCAGCGAGTCTTCGGTGCCGCAGTCCGGGCAGTGGGGCTGGAATCGGGGCGGGCTGGCCTCTGACAGGTTGACCTCCACCCGGGCGACCAGCCCGTCCACGTCGCACTTCGGGCACCGCGGGTCCAGGCTGTAGCGCAGGCAGCCGGGGCAGAGGTAGCTGGGGAGCTCTCCCTCCAGGGTGACCCCCAGCCGGATGTAGCGGGCCTTGCGGTCCCGGTCCAGCCAGGCGCGGTTGGTCTCCTCCAGGACGCTGCGCAGCCGGTCCTCGCCCTCGCGCTGCACGGCTCCGAAGCCCGAGGCCCCGCATTCCCGGCAATACACCAGGGGCAGGCTGTGGCTGCCCTCTTCGCCCGCCATTTCGCCGTGCCAGCCGAAGTCCGGCTGGGCGCTGAGGCGGGCCACCAGGCGCCGCACCTCGCGGATCCAAAGTTGGACCTGGCAGGTGAAGAAGGGCTCGGTGCGGCTCGGGTCCTCCTCCGTGGGCGCGGGGCGCCTGGCCCAGGAAACGAGTCCCAGGAACGAGGAGAGGACCGGCCAATGCGCCTCGGCCGGGAGCGCCTCGAAGTCCGGCTCCAGCCGCCTCAGCGCCGCCGCGACCTCCTGCCAGCCCGCAAGGCGGCCATCCAAGGCCGACAGCAGGCTGCGCAGAAAGGAGTGCCGCGCCAGGCGGTCGCCGGCCGCGACGGCATCCAGGCCGGGGTTTTCCAGCCACAGCTTCTTCTGGGCCTGGAGCCAGGCGTCCGCGTCGGAGTAGCCATCCGGGTCCAGGGCCGCCAGTTCCTCGGGCCCGGGCACACGGTCGAACTCCAGGTCCATCCCCAGGACCTCGTGCGCTGCGTAGCGGTCCTCCTCCACGACGCTGCCCGAATCGAAGTCCTCGCCAAAAACCTGCGAGGCGAAGCGGACCAGCTCCGCCGAGGACTCCGGGTCGCTCTTGGCTCCGATGGTCGCCGAGGTGCCGACGAAGGTGAGGCTGCTGGGCTTAGCTTCCAGCCGCTCTTTCAGCCGCCGGATGAGGCAGGCCACGTCGCTGCCCTGGGCCCCGTCGTAGGTGTGCAGCTCGTCCAGGACCAGGTAGCGCAGCGTGTCCGGCCCGTTGCGGGACCACAGCGGCTGGTCCTCGGGCCGGAGCAGCAGGAAGTCCAGCATCCGGTAGTTGGTCAGCAGGATGTCTGGAGGCGCGGTGCGCAGGATCAACCGGTCGTCGATCAGGTGGTCGGGCCCCGTGGCCCCGTGCACGCCCTTGCCGCCGATGTAGAGCCCCGCCGACACCTGCCCCTTCAGAAGCGGGTGCGTGTGCAACAACTGCGCCAGCCGACGCGCCTGGTCATTGGCCAGGGCGTTCATCGGGTACAGCAGGATGGCCTTGATGCCCCGCTGGTGCCGGTGCCGCCAGCAGTGGTCCAGGATGGGGTAGAGGAAGCACTCCGTCTTCCCCGAGCCCGTGCCCGTGGTGACCAGCGTGTGCTGCGGGACATGTCCCTCCGCCGAGGTCAGCCGTCGGAACGAAACGAGCTGGTGCGTGTAGGGCGTGAAGGCCGGCGCGATCTCGAGCGGGATCTCCTCGTCCGCCACGGCCTTGCGGAAGGGCAGACGCACATCGATGAACGGGCCCTTCAACAGGCCCTCGGGCCCCTGCAGGAAGTCGAAGAGCCGGGCCTCCAGCTTCTGGTCCGAGAGGTTGAAGGTGGTCTGCAGGTAGTCCAGCAGCGTGGACTGGAGCTGGGTGGCGAGGACGGAGGGGATCACGAGGGCGGGTTCGCGGGAGGAGGCACGGGGGTCCTGCTGGGGGAGGCTTGGTGTGGTGGCGGTGGTGTGTGTGGGCTTGAGGCGGGAAACCGCCCCAGGCTACCCGACAAACCTGCTCCTCCGGGCTTTCAGTGGCGCGGGCCGGTCGCCTGCACGTGAGGCTCCCTCGCAGGGAGCGTGGCTCGGAAGGCGTAAGCAAGAGCTCGCCATGAACTTCCTGCTCGACCTTCACCTGCTGCACGTCAAGCGCCCCGTCACCCGTCGGGTGCGCGTGCCGGGGCGGATGACCCTTCGGCAACTGCACCGACTCGTCCAGGCGCTCTTCGGCTGGAAGAGCATGCACCTGTACGAGTTTGAGATGCGCAAGGTCCTCTATGGGGATCACGAGATCCTCGGGACCGACATGTCGCCCCACGGCAAGCAGATTCACGACGACTCCATGTCCCATCTCCGGGACCTGTTGGCGCCCGGCCTGCGGTTCCGCTACCGGTACGATTTCGGCGACCGATGGGTCGTGGACGTCCGGGTCGCCCAGGCGGAGGAGACCCCTGGCCCGGCGGCAGTGGAATGCTTGGACGGTGTAGGGGCTGCCCCACCGGAAGACTGCGGCGGAGCACCGGGGTACGCCAATCTCCTCAAAGGCCCGAAGGTCGCGGCCAGGCTGGGCTTTCCCAGGTTCGACCCGGACCGCTTCGACCTCGACACCGTCAATCGGCGCCTGGCCCGCCTGTTCCCAGGGGGGCGCCAGAAGGCGACTGCACAGGAGCGGGTGCCGACAGCGTGGGACCCGGCTTCAGGGCCGCCGCCCTTGGAGGCGTACTGCCTGGACCGACTCAACGTCCGCCACCAGATGGTGGCCGCCTTGCGCGAGCGCCAGGGGCCCATGTCCCTGGCGGAACTGGTGGGTCGCCTGGAGCGCGCGGGCACCTCCCTCCCAGAGGGCGAACTGAGCCTGCGCAAGGCCTGGAAGCGACAGGGGCCGATCCGGGAGCGCCTGGACGGTTGCCTGGAGTTGGACCCTGACCACCAGGACTTTGAGCGCTTCCAGCGGCACCTGACGGAAGCGATTCCCGGACCGCCCGCGCCCGCGCCGCCCCCTCCGCCCCCGATCCCGCAAGGGCCGGTGACCACAGCGGAACTCCAGGCACCGGCCGGCTACGCCGTCCGTTGGTCCGACAACCTGAGCCTGCCGCGCCGCCTCACGCTGTGCCTGGTGGCTCGAGGTGGCCGGGCTCGGCTCGAGGACCTGCTGGCGGACCTGGCCTTGTACGGCGAGCCGGTCGAGCGGGATCCGGACAAGCTGAGATTCCCTGGCCATCGGTCAGGAATCCAACTCCAGGAGGGGGCCCTGGTGATCGACCCGTCCGGCCCCGAGGCGCTGGCCGCCAGCGAAGCCTTCCGCAAGTGGTGGCTCCCCCAGGCCCGTTACCTGGCGCTCCAGGATCCAGGTCGCGCCGACCGCGCGGCCAACCGGGAGGCGATGCACAGGAAGAACGAAGAGCGCCGCCAGTGGTTCGCGCACGCCACCCGAGCCCTGCTCCGGCTCTCCTGGCACGGCAACCAGGTGGCCGGATGCCTGATGGATCTGCCCTCGCGTCGGATCCGGCGCTTTGCTCCGCAGGTCCGCTGGACCCTCGAGGAGGCCCTGGAAGGCACCGAGATCGTCGTCGGCCTGGATCCGCGCGGCGTCTTCGAGCGCCTGGACCTCGCGCCCGAGGGGCACCGCTTCGTGAACCTGACGCCTCCCTTCCGGACCATCATCGTGGACGAGCGACGGATTCAGGTTCCCTTGGAGGAGGCGGTCCGGATGACCATCGACTCACCCCTGACTGCCCCGGAGGAACTGGGGCGGCTTTGGGGGTGTGGTGACATCAATGGCGTGTTGGATCGGCTGGCCGGCGACTTGGACGTGCTGCACGCCCTGTACCGATACGGCATCATTCACGGCGCGGTGCGCAGGCGCCACGACGAGGACACGGACGAAGGCATGGAAGTTGCCTGGAACCTGGGAAAGGAGCAGACGCTGTGGGAAGCCCTTCGAGCCCGCAACCCCCTCCAGATCGCCTATCGTCCGGCGGATCCCCTGCACCCCGAAGCTTCTCTGCGCCCCTTCCAGCCCCAGGACGCCAGCCATGGAAGGGTCGACGGGATCTGGCTGGACACCGGCCGTCCGGGACGCCTGGAGGTTTCGGAGGTGGCGGCGTTCCTGCCAGCGGTCGCGAGGTCGACCTGTGACGGGTCGGCGAGAAGCCCTCTCGAGGCTGCGTTCAGGTCGCGCCCAGGACGGCAGGACAGTCATCCTCCTCGACCTCCCCACAAGTGAACTGGACAATAGGGCGCTGGCCGTCATCCAGGCGGGTCGGGACGTGTGTTCGGGGGAACTGGATGAGGCCCGCGACGACACGGTCTCCTTTGACCGAAAGATGGACCTCATCCTCGGAAATCTCGGCGAACAGGGAGTCGGCCTGGTCTATGCGCCGTGGCTTCGACCCTCTGACGAAACCGACGAGGTGTCCTTGCGTTCGGGACGCGGTGTTCTGGAAGTCGTGGCGAGGTTCTGCTGTCGCCGCCCGGGTGGAGGCCCTCGAAGCCGATCGGCTCCACCTGTTGGTCGGCGTACCCACACCCGAGGCGTCTGCCCCGATGGAGTGTTCTTGGGCCGAGATGCCAATGAATATCTTCGGACAGGAAGTGGTCGACGAGGAGCCTGGTCGCGTGACCGTCGGCCGGTTCTTCGAGGCTGGCGAGTACGGCGCGGACCGAAGGCTCGTCATCCGACTGTTCCCGCTCTTGGAGGCGGCCGTCCCGGAGACCATCCTGCGGTGAGCGAAGCGGAGTGTCTGCCCCCGGCACTGGACGATCTCCCCGCTGGTCGCCGTCCTCCGTCGTTACCACGCCAGGCGCCTGGGAGCCCTGGTCCTGACTCATCCCCATCGCGACCACTATCCGGGGATGAAGGAACTTCTGGATGAACTGGAAGGCGTTGATGCCGTTGGGTTCCTGGGCTCTTGGGGTAATCCACGAGTCGCCTTGACCCTCCCCTGACTCCCTTCGCCCACAATGACGCTGCTCTCCGGCTTGCCCTCAGGGGTTGCGCTGCGACGATAAGAAGGCTGGAGGACACCATCCTCGCAGGGGCCCGCGGCATAAACCTGATCGCCGGGTCAACCGTTTTGGATGAGGGCGCAGGCGGAGCTCGGCTCCATTGTCTTTCTCCAGGGCGGGCGCAGGTAGAGGAACTCGTCGGGGCCCCGGGCTGGCCCGACCAGGTGCCGGATCTGGCCAATCGCCTTTCGGCCGTTCTCCGTCTGGATTGGGGGAGTTCCTTCTGGATCCTCGGAGCCGACCTCGAATCGAGCGGAGGGAAGCCTTGCTGGGAGGATCTGCCTCCCCTTCACGACCACGCGGGCCTGAAGCTCCCCCACCATGGTTCGAAAGGGGCCCACAGCGCGAGGTGGGCGGACTCCGAAGGGGGTCGTCAGCCTCGACTGTGGGCGCTCACCCCGTTCAATGGTGCGAGTCTGCCCAACCCTCCGGAGGATTGCCTGGTCGGAGCCTGCTTCGACAGCACCGGCCGCTGCATAGAGCGATACTGCAGACATGGGGCCCTCGAGATCCTCGCTTGAGATGGAAGGCCGGGCCTCGAACGACCGCGACCGGGCGGAGGCGGTGGTCTGCCTGGCGGACCGGCGCGCGGCAGGCATCCCCCGCACGAGAATCGCGCGCGACCCCCCCCCTCCGGGAACATGTGTTCTGGAGGGGGCCGCTTCTCGAAGTTGAACCACGCTCAACACGTGAAGGGACGGTGCTGTGGCGATGGCATTGACCGCGGAGCAGAAGCGGCGGAAGCGAGAGAAGAAGTTGGAGAAGGCGGCGCGAGAGGTCGCGGCGCCGGTCTCGCGTCCGCGGACGGAAGGCCCGCTTCTGGGGGAGTTCCTGGGCTGCTGCCTGCGAGGTTCCGGCCGCGACGGCGGACTGGTCAACCTGATGGTCGTGAGAGCCCTGACGACCGGAGGGGCCCGAGTGGCGGCGTTCCTCATCGACCCGGACTGCTTGGGCGTCAAGGACGCCTTCTGGAGCGATCGCTCCGCTTCCGCCGCCCGTAGGTCGCTGGCCGGAATCAGGGAGGATGAGGACTGCCTGGACATCGCCCCTTCCCAAGCCCGGCGCATTCTGGAACAGGCCGTGGACTTCGCCCGCGGTCTCGGCTTCGAACCCGGAGGCGACTACACCGGGTCCACGTCCATCCTGGCCGGCGTCGAGTCCGCCGCCGAAGAGGCCATGGTCCGATTCCCTTCCCAGGAGAAGCCGATCTACTTCGCCGGCCCACGTGACTCCAGTTTTAGAATCAGAGAGGTGCTGAAGACCCTGATGGAGTCCGTCGGCCCCGAGGGCTTTGACTACGTGATCGACGCCTCGCAGGTCCAGGCGGTGCAGGATGTGTTGGGCCGCCTCAAAGGCGACCGCTCCCTTGTTGATGACAACGCCCGCTGACAGCAGCCAGCCTGGTCCGAATCCTTGTTGCATGTCCTGGCTCAGGCAGCTAAGTCAGATCGCTCGGGATAGCGGAAGTCAGAAATGGGGATGGCTGCGCTGGGCCCGCGATCAGGCCCGCCAGGGCCGAGCCACTTGCTTTCCTCCATGGTTATGCGGAAATGCCGCGTGATCATGGTGGAAACTTGCCCGGGCGCGCCCGGCCTGGCGGCACCAGCAGCGTGACGGCGCTTGCGATGTCCACCGCGATGCGCCCACTGCACCCAGCAAACAGGTAAAGCACTTGATGGAGGCACCCAGGCCAGCTACACTGGCGGGGAGGTGATTCCCGTGGGACATGTCAAGATCAACCTCTCCCTGGATGCGACCGTCGCGGCTGCGATGCGGCGGTTGGCGTCGGAGGACGGCAAGCCGATCAGCCAGTACCTGGCCAGGTTGATCCAGGCCGATGAGCAGCGCCGCAAGGATCGTCTGGCCGAGGAGGGCTATCGCTGGATGGCCGGGGACTCGGCAGCCTTTGCCAGGGAGTCCGAGTCCCTGGTGGCCGAGGCCTGGCCCGAGTGGGGTCGGGAATGACCTGCCGCAGAGGCGAGGTCTACTGGGTAGATTGGCCGGAGGGTCGAGGCTCCGAGCAGCGAGGCCGCCGGCCCGCCCTGGTCGTCCAGAACGACCGGGGGAACCGCTCGTCCCCCACCACGGTGCTGGCCGCCATCAGCAGCGCTCCCCTGCCTCGCGTCTATCCGTTCACCGTGTTCCTCGAAGCCGGCGAGGCCGGTCTCCCGATTCCCTGCCACGTCAATTGCGCCCACCTGATGACGGTGGACCAGGGCCGCCTTTGCGAAAGGGCCGGTGCCCTCAGCCCGGACAAGGTGCGGGAGGTCCACGAGGCTCTGCGCTACGAACTCGACCTGTAACGGGTCAGCAGGCCGGGCACCCCTCCTCGCCTGCGTGCGCCGCCTCCGTCAGTACGACGCGATCACGGGCGGGAAGGAATGAGCACCATGGACAGGGACAAGTTGAAGGGTCTCGAGGCCGCCGGTTGGCGAACGGGAGACGCGGCGGACTTCCTGGAGCTGAGCCCTGAGGAAGCGGCCTTCGTCGAACTGAAGTTGGCGCTGGCGGACCACCTTCGGGGGATCCGCACCCAGCGCGGTTGGACGCAGACCCACGTGGCGAAGTTGCTCGGGTCCAGCCAGTCCAGGGTCGCCAAGATGGAGGCAGCGGACGCCTCAGTCTCCATCGACCTGCTCGTCAAGTCGCTCTTGCGACTCGGCGCCACGCGGACCGAGGTCGCCGAGGCCATCGCGCGGGCTGCGTGAGAGGTGGAACCGCGCACGCGGACAGGTCAAGGGCAGCGTCTCCCTGGACGAGTCCATTGGGGCTGTGATGCGGCGGGAGTCCGGCTGTAACTAATGCCGAGTCCTCCCGGCTCACCGCGGCTTGGGGGGCACCGCCGCCAGGGGCAGGAACATGGGCACGGGACGCGGGCGCTGCTGGGACTCTCCCTCGACGGCCTGGATCTCCTCGAAGCCGTAGGGCCGGTAGAAGTCGACGGCGTCCGGCTTGGCGTCGACCAGCACACCGACGCAGCCGAACTCGTCTCGCATCCGTTCGGCCAGTTCGAAGGTGTGCCGGAGCAGGAGTCGGCCGACGCCACCACCTTGGACCGCCCGGTCCACGGCCAGGCGCGCCAGGCGCAGGATGGGAACCGGATAGGGAGGCATCCTCCGCCCCGAGGGAAGCGTCGGCGCCTCCAGTTGCCCAGGAGAGACGGTGACGAAACCCTGGATCCGGTCCTTGGCCACGGCCACGTAGGTGACTCCGACATGGTGTCGGAACTGGTTCTGGCCCGCGTAGCGATGGAAGAAGAGGTCGAGGGCCTCGTCCCCGGACCGGAAGGACTGGCGGTCATCCTCGGGCCTCAGGGCCCGGACTTCAACGGTCATCGAAGAGGCTCTTCATGGCCTCCGTGGGCTGGGGCGGGCGGGCTATCAGGTCCCGCACGCGCACGGCGCTCTCCTCGGACAGGACGACCCGAGCGGGCAGGATCGCCTCGACCGGTAGCTCCTCGAGGGCCTGGAGATGGTGCAGGAGAGCCTGCTCGATCACGTAGGCACGGGTCGTGCCAGTGGCCCGGACGTATCGCTCCAGACGTGCTTTGGCCTCGCCGGAGATATGCGCGGAGATCTGCGTGGTGGCGTCCATGTCGCCTCCTTCAGGGTTTCTACATGATTGTATCATCTACAAATCTGTAGAGCAACGGGGCGTGCCTCAGGTGGTGCTGATCCTGGTTGTCGGCGAATATATGTTCGATAGTCTTGCGTCCTGCAGCAAAGGTCGGACCCCCCGATGTGGAAGACGGTGATTTCGATACGGCACGTCGTCCAGGATTCTTGAGTTCAAGTCTACGACCACTCATCGCAGGGTCCGCGACCGGCTCCACAGTCCTGCCCGGGGGGGACTGACGACCTGCTCCCTGCCGCCCCCTACGCCTCTTCGATGGGCGGTGCCCGCAGGATCCGGCAGTCGTCGCAGTAGAGCCTCCAGGGCTGGCCGTCCTGCAGGCCCACCTCCCACACGCGGTCTTCGGGCGAGTCGCCTTCCACCCGCATGGTTCCTCCGTGCAGGTGGCGCAGGTGATGGCTGGCGCAGACCACGCACAGGTTCGAGAGCTCGTCAGAGCCGCCTTGGGAGCGCCTGATTATGTGGTGCACGTGCAGGTTGGTGCGGCAGGCGCACCCCGGGGCCTCGCAGCGGTAGCCGGCCCGCTCCAGGGCCTGGCGGCGCACCTTGCTCTCCTGGCGGCCTTCCCGGCCGCTGGCGGCCAGGAACGTCAGGCACAGCACCTGCAGGCAGTCCTCGGAGGTCAGGGGCTCGGCGGCCTCCCGGCCCAACCAGGCTTCGGCCTGCCTCCAGAGCCGGTCCACGGCTTCCGGCAGGACCAGGCGCAGGCGGAGGGTGGCCTGGGTCTTGGCGCCCTCGGTATCTGCGGCCTGCGGCGACTGCCTGGCGCCGCCGGGGCCAGCGGAGAGGCTGGCCGTGACGACCACCCGGGTGCTGCAGGCCCGGGTGCCGCTGCTGGCGGCCTGCGCGGGGGGCGGGGTGCCCTCAGGCTGTGCGGATGTCTGGACCGGCGGCGGGTTGCCCTCGGCGCCCACGGATGTCTGGACCGGCGGCGGGGCAGGCGGGGCCTGTGCGGATGTCTGGACTGCTCCGGGCGAGGTCGGCGCCGAAGCGGCCTGCTGCAGGGCCAGGATCAACTGGTCGCAGGCGTCCTCCAGGGTGGGCAGGCCGGCCTTTTCGCGGAAGTCGGCCAGGGACTCCAGGTCCTCGGGGGCCGTGCCCCAGCGCTGCCGCCAGGCGTCGGGGTGGCGGGTGGCCAGCACACGGGCGGCCTCGACCGCCTCCTCCAGGCGGCGGCACGTGTGGTCTTCGGCGTAGTTGCTCCAGCTTTCCGTGTTGAAGCCCCGGGGCAGCCGCACCAACAGGTCGACCTTGGTGGCTGTCAGGAGCCCCTGGACCAGGGCCTGGCGCAGGGTGGGATGGCTAAGGAGGGCCTGGTCTCTGGCGGCGCACTGGAAGGCGCTGCTGGGGGCAACTCCTCGGCTCTGCAACCAGGCGCGGTAGGAGCGGTGGCCGAGTTCGCGATACAGCCGCCCCTCCTGGAAGAGCCGCAGCAGTCGGCCTTGTTGCAGTTCCACCCGGTCGCGCGAGGCCAGGAGCCGGCGGGCCAGGTTGGTCAGCTTGCGGGGGCTGCGGGGAAGCTCCTGGAGAAGCAGGTCAGGCAGTTCCGGCTCGGGTTCACTGGGTCTGGACTGGGGGGCCGGGGCTGAGGCTCCGGCTGCGTCGGCCTGGCTTGAGGCAGCCTGGAGATCGGCGGTTGCGGTAGGCCCGGTGTCCGCCGACGCGGGGCATGACTTTGGCTGCGCAAGGAATGGAAGGGCGACAGGTGGCTCCGAGCCCCAGGCCGATGGTTCCGCTTCCCAGGCGGGCTGCGCCGGCCTGCCCGCCAGGTACTCGGCCACGATCTGCTCCAGGGCGTGGGCCGGAGCCAGGTCGCGCCCCTCGCGGCGGCGGGCCAGTTCCAGGGCCGCCAGCCACAGGGCGTAGGTCTCCACCTCCAGGTCGAAGGTGCGCACCCGCGCGGGCTCGTGCTCGGAGTGGGCCGGGGCCTGACGCAATCCCTTCAATTGGCGGCGCAGCTCTGGGATGGGGGTGGTGGCCCGGGTGGCCCAGGCCGGGTCCTCCTCGGGCCCCAGGCGCAGCAACTCCAGGGTGTGGCTCTTGGGCAGGCGGCCCTCCAGGAAGGCCTGGCGCAGAAGGGGGCGCTGCAGCAATCCGTCGGTCAGGTGCACCCAATCCCAGGCGGTGGTCGCCCCGATTCCCAATTCTTCGCGGCAGAACATGGCTGGAGTCACGTAGCCCAGGTGCTGGTATCCCTTGCGCATCAGGGCGACCAGCACCTGGCCCAGGCGCAATTCCACCAGGGGCTGGAATCGGTTCAGTTTGTCCAGGGCCTCTTCCAGGACTACAGCCTGCCTGCCTCGTGAGGGCAGGCGGAATTCGGGCCTGTCGGCCAGGAGGTTGAGGGCCTCTGGGGTGAGTCCGGGGTCGAGCGGCGGCGCGGTATCGTCCACGTCTCATTCTACCTTGTTGGGGGCCGGCATGTCCAATCTGCCGATTGCGCAATTGCCTGCGGCTCAGGGCTTTGCGCATCTTCTGTGCGATGATTTGAGGCCCTCTTGGAGGTGGATTTGATGCTGAGGTCGCCCACCTCAAGTAAAGAGCTCCACAGGGGCTTCCAGAGGGCTTTGCGGCGGTGAAAAAGCGTGGTCTCGTGGACGAGGCATCGATGCCCTTTGATGCCCTGTGGAAGAAAGTTTACAAGGATGCATGATCGAAGGCGGCATCCACTTCGTTGGAAGGAACCTTCTCCCTTGGGCAGGGCCGCCAGGTTGACGCCGATTCTGGCATGGACCCGCCTCACCGCCCACAGTCCCGACCCAGCACGGAACCACTCGAAATGCGGCGTATGGACCAGGATCCCAGTGGTTCCCTTCGGCGCTCACTCCCGGAACAGGTCGCGCGATGGAGGGACCTTGCCGAGCCGCCTGATTACCGACGATCCTGGCCAGGACCCTGCCTCAGGTCCGAAGCGTTGGGGTGAGTCGGGGAGCGGCCTTGTCCGCGCCTCCGGGAGCGCGCCGGACTGGATCCAGTTCGTGATCCTGCCAGGGCCCAGACCTCGAGTTCCTGCCAGGCATTCTCGCCCAGAAGCACCTGGCCCGGGTTGAGCAGGCCTGCCGCGTGGACTTCCAGGGCCTCGAGCGCGTGGCGGCGGCTGGCGACTCCATCCCGGTCGACGCACAGGAGGAAGAGGTCCGTCATCCCGGAGTACCGCTCGATGATCTGGGCGAGGACGTCGCGGTCCAGGGCCTGGCCGACCCCTCGGATCACCGGGTCCCGGCACACGGTCACCCGGGCCCGGGGACGCCCGGCGGCGGCCAGCATGGCTTCGACCAGCGGCTTCAGGATGTACTGGTCGTTCCGGAAATCCTCCGGGATGATGACGACCCTCATTTAGCAGAGGCTTCCTCCGGCTCGGTGAGATACACGGCATCTTCGAGGAACCCGGAGGACATGAGCCGGCCGAAGTCCTGCTTCTCCAGCACTCTCCGGACATCCGGGATTTCCAGGAGGGGCGTGATGCGGGCACTGGCCTGTCCGGGGAGTCGATAGATCAGAGAGGCGTGGGGCAAGGTTTGTGCGCTGACCAGGCCCAGCAGTTGGGGCGAGTGGGTCGTGGCCACGAACTGGATGTCCTTGCTGCGGACCTGTTGCTCGATCAACTGCAGCAGCAGGGCCAGCCGGGTCGGATGGATGCCATTCTCGAGCTCCTCGAAGAAGTATAGGCTTGCCGGCTCCGGTCCCAGGAGCGCCGCCAGCATCGCCAGGAAGCGGAGCGTCCCCTGCGAGGCGCTGTTGGCCGACACCCGGTTGCCGTTGGCCTCGACCAACTGGACCAGGACTCTGCCGTTGAGGTCGGAGGGGAAGGCGAAGTCGGTGGCGTCCATGGGCGTCAGTTCCTTCAGCCAGCTCAGCAGGGTCTGCTTCTTGGAGTCGTCCTCGCAGATCCGCTGCAGCACGGAGGACAGGTTCTGGCCCTTATCGCCCAGAGAGACCTGGCCGGGGAGCGAGGGCCTCCTCAGATAGTCGGGCTCCAGGTCCAGGAAGCGCATGCCCGCGAAGACCTGGATCACCGCCTGAGCAGGCTCTGTGACCTTCTGTGTCTTTCCGGCAGCACTGCACAACGCCGCCCGGATCGTTTGGCCGGCACCAGTACATGGCGAGGCCAACCTGCGCCCGGAAGCGCATCGCCAATGTGAGAGTGGTCCCGGTGGCCCTGGGCTCGGACTTCCAGCAGGGCCCGATCAGCTAGGGGCAGCCTTGGCTAGGGCCGTCCGGTAGTTCCATGGCATCCACCCGGCTGGATCGGCCCGAAGCTCGACCGCGTGGCGCTGCAGCTCGGTCAGGTAGTCGAAGGCGCCCACGTGGTTCAACTCGCACGTGTGGATCAGGGTCATGAACAGGTCGCCCACGTCGGCGCCGTTCATGGTCCGGTAGTAGAGCCCGTTCTTGCGGTGCAGGACCGCCTTCTTGAGGGCCCTCTCGCAGATGTTGTTGTCCAGGGGGGCACCAGGCTGGCGGAGGAAGAGGGTCAGGGCGGCCCAGTGCGTCTGCAGGTATTTCATGGCCTTGCCCAGACCTGAGTTGGGCTCGACCCGCTTACCGTCCAACTGCTCTTTGATCCACCGGCGCAGCGATTTCATCTCCTTCTCGCTGTGCTCTTGGTGGAATTTCAGCCGTTCCCTTGGTGCCAGGCCTGCCTGCCTGGCCTGCTCATCGAAGAGATACACCCGGCCCAAGGCTTCCAGGACGAACCGACACTCCTCAGGGAAGTCGCTCAGACGTTCCACGAACTTGCGGCGGCCGTGGGCCAGACAGTTGGCCAGCATGACCTCTGTCCCCGGGCCCAACTTTGAGGTCGGCCACGACGAGCCGTCGCACATCAGCACCGGTGGTGCCAGCTCGGAGGCCCGTCGCCGCAAGACCTCCAGGATGTTCTCGCCGGAATGGTTCGGCCCGGTGAAGAAGAGGGCGATGGGGTTGCCCTGGGGACTGGCAGAGACCACACCGGTGGTGAACACACCCGTGCGGGTGTCTCCCTCCGGGCGGGTCACCTCCAACACCTTCATTCCGGTATCATCGCCGTGAAGAACATCTCCCTGGGCGCCCTGCCGGAGGAGTTCCTCTTGAGCCGGTTTGAGCAACTCAGCCCCGTCTTCCACCAACTCCCACTGGGTGGACGCCGGCAGGGGGACTCCGTAACTCTTCTGGATGGCCTCCAGCCGATTGAAGGGGATCCCGTGGCCGTATTTGGAAGTCGCAATCGTGCTGACCGCGGTCTCGTCATACTTGTCAGGGCCGACCTCCGGAGGTGCGGACGCTGTGAAGACCTTGCCGCAGAGGTTGCAGCGCAGGCGCTCGAGCTCGTACACGGTGGCGTTGATCGGGGGACCGCCGACGAAACGGACCACCGGACTGGCGTTCTTCTGGAGGTAAACCTTCCCCTTGGCGCAGTCAGGGCAATGGCATCCAGGCTGGACTTCCTGGTTGGGAACCTGGACCCGCTCGGCGCCGGCAAATGCCTCGGCCCCATTCCGGCCATGTCCGGAAGTTGGAGGACGCTTCTGCCCCGGTCTCGAGGGACCGCCCGGAGGCGCGTCCAGCAACCCGGAACTCCTCTCGCTGGTGCGCCAGGAAGCCAGGCGGGCCGCCATCGCGTGCAGCGCGTTCCGAAGGACCTCGCCTTCGTCCCGGTCCAGTGTCCGCTCATAGGCGGAGTCGATGATCCCGTCGAGCTGGTTGAGGTTGACGTCGACCCGGCGACGCCGCTTGTCTGGTTTCACCCCGGTGACTTCGGGGCCCGCACGGGAAATCATGCAAGCCCGACCGGGAATTCTGGGGAATCTTCCATGCTCGGGATAACCCGGAGATTCCAGCGCCGCCAGGTCAGGCGCCCCCGACCCTCCTCCAGACTGGCGCCCCAGCCACGGACGGGTCTCCGGCCGCGAACAGGACCTGGAGTTGATGCGCCAGCAAGGGTTCCGCTCCGCCCTCCCCCGATGGCCAAGTGCGAAACCGTCCCTGGGAGAGGCGCTTCTGAGCCAGCCAGAATCCCTGGCCATCGTAGACCAGGACTTTGATGGTCGTCCCGCTCCGGTTGCGGAAGACGAACACGCAGCCGGAGAACGGGTCCGCCCCCAGCTTGTGCCGGCAGAAGGCGGCCAACGAGTCGATCCCCTTTCGGCCGTCGATGGACTCCACGGCGACCAGGATTCGCATCTGGGGAGTTATCTGCAGCACCTCAGGCCACCAGCCCTCGAAGGACCGTCAACAAATCGGGGGCGGAGACTTCCTTCATCTCCAGCCGCAGGTGATTCCCGCCGGGGGTCTGGACCTCCAGAACGCACCCAGCGACCTGGCCTGCCTTCATCGGATTAAGGAGTTCGATGAAGGCGGGGGTGGCAGACTCTTGGGGCATATCAGCGGGGAGCGGGCCCTGGGCCTCCAGCCTCCGCTTCACGGTAGAGTAGCAGAGCCCCAGAACCTGCGCGGCCTGGTAGGGCCCCCACTCCGCGGCCACTTCAAGGTGTCTTTCCGGCAGCACTGCACGACGCCGCCCGGATCCTTTGGCCGGCACCAGTACGTGGCGAGGCCAACCTGCGCCCGGAAGCGCATCGCCAATGGGGGTGGTGGTCCCGGTGTCCCTGGGAGCGGACTTCCAGTAGGGCCCGATCAGTCAGGGGCCAACTTGGCCAGGCGTTCCTGGTAGTTCCAGGGCATCCAGGCGGCCGGCTCGGTCCGCAGCTCCGCGGCGTGGCGCTGCAACTCGGTCAGGTAGTCAAAGGCGCCCACGTGGTTCAGTTCGCACGTGTGGATTAGCGTCATGAACAGGTCGCCCACGTCGGCGCCGTTCATGGTCCGGTAGTAGAGCCCGTTCTTGCGGTGCAGGACCGCCTTCTTCAGGGCCCTCTCACAGATGTTGTTGTCCAGGGGGGCACCCGGCTGGCGAAGGAAGAGGGTCAGGGCTGCCCAGTGCGTCTGCAGGTATTTCATGGCCTTGCCAAGACCTGAGTTGGGCTCAACCCGCTTCTCGTCCAACTGCTCTTTGATCCACTGGCGCAGCGATTTCATCTCCTTGTCGCTGTGCTCCTGGTGGAACTTCAGCCTCTCCTTGGGCGTCAGGCCCGCTTGTCGTGCCTGTTCATCGAAGAGATACACCCGGCCCAATGCCTCCAGGACGAACCGACACTCCCCAGGGAAGTCGCCCAGAAGTTCCACGAACTTACGGCGGCCGTGGGCCAGACAGTTGGCCAGCATGACCTCGGTCCCCGGGCCCAACTTCGAGGTCGGCCACGACGAACCGTCGCACATCAGCACCGGTGGCGCCAGTTCGGAGGCCCGTTGCCGCAAGACCTCCAGGATGTTCTCGCCGGAATGGTTCGGCCCGGTGAAGAAGAGGGCGATGGGGTTGCCCTGGGGACTGGTAGAGACCATACCGGTGGTGAACACACCCGTGCGGGTGTCTCCCTCCGGGCGGGTCACCTCCAACACCTTCATCTTGGTATCGTCGCCGTGAAGGACATCTCCCTGGGCGGCCTGCCGGAGAAGCTCCTCCTGGGCCGGCTTGAGCAGCTCAGCCCCATCCTCCACCAGTTCCCATTGGGTGGACGCCGGTAAGGGGACTCCGTAACTCTGCTGGATGGCCTCCAGCCGATTGAAGGGGATCCCGTGGCCGTATTTGGAGGTCGCGATCGTGCTGACCGCGGTCTCGTCATACTTATCCGGGCCGACCTCCGGAGGTGCGGACGCCGTGAAGACCTTGCCGCAGAGGTTGCAGCGCAGACGCTCGAGCTCGTACACGGTGGCGCTGATCGGGGGACCGCCGACGAAACGGACCAGCGGACTGGTGTCCTTCTGGAGGTACACCTTCCCTTTGGGGCATTCAGGGCACTGGCACCCAGGCTGGACTTCCTGATTCGGAACCTGGACCCGCTCGGCGCCGGCAAAGGCCTTGGCCCCATTCCGGCCATGTCCGGGAGTTGGGGGACGCTTCTGCCCCGGTATCGAGGGACCGCCCGGAGGCGCGTCCAGCAACCCGGCGCTCCTCTCGCTGGTGCGCCAGGGAGCCAGGCGGGCCGCCATCGCATGCAGCGCGTTCCGAAGGGCCTCGCCTTCGTCCCGATCCAAGGCTCGCTCGTACGCAGAGTCGATGATCTCGTCGAGTTGGTTGAGGTTGACGTCGACCCGGCGACGCCGCTTGTCTGGTTTCACCCCGGTGACTTCGGGGTCCGCACGGGAAATCATGCAAGCCCGACCGGGAATTCTGGGGAATCTTCCATCTCCACTTTTGCCCTTTCGGGTCTGGAGCGGGGTGGCCTCGGGTCGGCCGCCAAGCCCGTCAGGCCGAGCGGGCAAGCTGGTCGCAGATGTGCTCCAGTAGCGGGCGTGGAATTTCTACGGA
>Ga0334890_1001319_pt1 | contig 33802 bp, 27 predicted proteins | sample GraSluR1_MG_3_FD_207220 | JGI IMG/M metagenome (GOLD analysis project Ga0334890, IMG submission 207220) | Sludge microbial communities from methane-producing bioreactor in Wageningen University, Netherlands - Granular Sludge_31_08-R1 | ecosystem: Engineered > Bioreactor > Anaerobic >... | reverse complement strand
CCCGGCGCACGTGATCCATTCTTGTAAAGCCGCCCCATTGCCAAGGGGGATTGACCTCAAAGGGCCGTGCGGCAAGGAAGAGGGAACCGCTCACGTCATTCGTGCTGCGGTTTCGTATGTTGTACAAAACATAAGTAGTTGTTGATCCGACAGGGCCGGATCCGAAGGCCGTGATGGTCAGGATCAGGTTGTGGGTGGTCCATACGACAGAGGGAACCGGAAGAAATCCTTTTTCCAGCAGTTGCTCAACTTGTGCGTCTTCGCGAGTTACCAGTGTTCCATCTGCGAAGAGAAATGGACTGATCGAGAAGCATTTGTAAGGCTCAATCGTTCCATCCTGGCAGAACAGGCTCTCCTTGAAATCTCCGTCCACACCTGCCGTGGTCCAAAAGCCCTGTCGTCCGGTAAGCCAGAAGGGGAATGAGCCCTCGGGTTCGATATGCGCAAGCCACTGATAGAACTTACGCGAGTCCGATTTCTGCAGCTTCCGCATGCCTTCTTCATAGCTCTTCTCGTCCCGCGCGAGAATTATCGAGCCCAGGATGCCGCTTGTGGAGTTTGTCCCTGTCACTTCAATAACGACTTCGTTCTGCTTGTAGTAATGCAGTAATTCCGAAACATCGTATTGCAGGACGCGCCGATGGCCATGATCTTTTGCGACGCCGCGTCCATTAATGCGCAATTCGAATTCATCTCTTACGTCGGTCAGACGGACAAAAGGTCTGGCGTTGGTCCATTCCGAAGGCACAAAAAAAGTGGTCCTGTAAATTCCCGTACCGTTGTTGGGATATCCTTGCCGCTCCCACGATTCATGTGAGGCAATATACTCAGAGCCGTTCTTCTCGGCGTCGCCGTGCTGAAAACGCCATTTCGTTTTAAGGAAAAATCCGGATGGATTGTCCTCACCCCACGGATGCTCCGCTGTTTTCGGAATCACCTCAAACAGTGAGTAACCCCAGGCTGTGCCGCGCCGATGGCCTTCGATTTTCACGTATCGCGCATCCGTGCCCGGGAAGTCTATATCATCCTCTCCGCCGTCGCCGTGTGTCGTTTCGTATACGCATTTCCACTGCTTGCCGTCGAGCGATGTGTGGATTGAGTAGGCGGAGGCGTAGGCCACCTCCCAGAAGAGACGGAGTCCGACGAGATGTTCGTCACGGCCCATGTCAATTTCCAGCCATTGCGGGTCCGAGAAATCGCTGCTCCATCGCGTGTCGAAACGGCAGTCAATGGCGCGTTCTGCCTCGAAGCCGCCCCCCCCCGAGGAGGCCCGCGCAATGCGTGCCGGGCTTGGGGATGCCGGTTCTGCGAGGAGGTTGCTGTTCGCAGCACACAGCAGGAGCAATGCCGAAATGATGGGCGACGCCGTTGTGTTCATTTCAGGATCAGGCTAAAGGCGCGCCGCTGTCCGAGCAAGCATGATTCCTGAACATGGCACTATCGTCACAGAAGAATATAGTGTAAATAATGGCGAAACCTTTCATGAGGAGAAAACGAATGAGCAATCGGGCCGTGATAGCCGTCGTGCTGATGTCCCTGGTTTTGATTCAGTCATCTTTTGCGAATGGGTTTTCCGGGGGGCGGTATATGAAGAGTGAGAACCCTTTCTCGATAACCTTCAATGCCGGTTACATCGGGCTCGATAAGGGGGAGGTTCGCGAAACGCGTCGCGCGTATGATCCCGATCAGTCAGGCGTTCCGGATTACAGCGCTTTTCTTTCAGCCTATACCATCGAAGAGCTTGGCTTCGATGACAACTATCTTACCCTGGGTGTAACAATGGAGAAGCAATGGCAGTATGTCACGCTTCACTTGAATGCGATGCACGCGAATCCCAATTCCGAGGCGGTGGCCAAAATGAAGGAAACGGCCAGCAAGGTGCCGAAGAAGCAACGCGGTTATTATATCGGGCTCGAAGAGGTGATGTATAACGGGAAAAACTACGAATACATGTGGATACCCGATGGCACCAAGTTTACGGCGGATATTGAAACGCTCCTGGTTGAAGCCAAGGCCAAATATACGCCGTTTCATGTAAGCGTTGGCAGCGTTCATGTATCTCCCTGGGTACACTTCGGCATCTACGGCGGATTTGCGAGCTATGAGGTGGATGCCGGTCCGGCCGAGGGCATCGTTCTCTACGAAGTCCCCCCGAAAGAATACGTGGTCAAAGGCAAGGGGACGGGGTCGGCGGGGTTGGCGGTTCCGCAAATCGGCGGTGGCGGTGAATTGCGGATTGATTTCGGCTCGATGACGAACCGGCCAGCCAGTTTCGTGCTTCAAGGCGATTTCTCGTGGATGCGATATAATGGGTCGCCAAGTGTGCTCGGAGTTGAGAGTACGCGTCATGTGGATTTCAACTGGCTGAACATCAAGGTGGACGCCTTCCTGGAGCTCCCATTGAATCGCAATGTGGACCTTATTGTGGGCGCGACGTATCGGATCATCAGGACGGACGCAACGCTGGATTCAGTTCATCGCACAGAAGAGGCGCAGGAAACACTGAGTGAGAAATACGACAAGTACGCGGAATTTGCGATCACCCAGATTACGGGGAACGTCGGCCTTCGTTTCTAACGCACGGGATAAGAATCTCTGGCCATGATTCCATGTCACGGCAGGCGGATGCCGATCCGGTAGTAGCGCGATGTGACATTCTGGAGATCCGCGGAATAACTCATCGGATCGCCGGTGCCGGGCAGATTGGTGTGAGTGACAACGGGTTGCCACGCGTCGCCAAGCCGGTCGGTGTAATAAACGGAATAGCGGCGTCCGACGAGGCTTTCCCATTCAATCAGGTGCTCGCCACTCAACATCGCTTGCTGTAACTCCATCCATGACTCGGCATCCATGGGGTCCGTCCCGATAATGGACTCAGCGGCGTTGGAGTACCCGTCTCTGTCAAAATCACCACTCTCGCTCAGCACCATGATCTGCGAAAATGCGGCGCTGCCGATGTTGCCGTAGATATCCATGGCCCAGACATAAAAGGTGTTGGTCGCGTCGGCTTCGGCGTCAGCCAGGAATCCGCTTGTGTCGGCGATGAACGATCCCGAATCGGTGCCTTCTTGATTGCTTGCCGAATAGTAGTAACCGGCAACCTCTGATCCGGCGTCGGCAAATCCGGACCACGTGGCCGATAGCGTAGTGTTCAGTGTCCACGTTGCGCCGCCTTCGACTGTGACTGTCGCACTATCGGATTCGGGGGCTTCATTGTCCACGGCGAACGCGATACTGGTGATGGGGCCGAATCCGACATCGCCATCGTCCACGCGCAGGCGCAGGCGGACGTTTGTCAGCGTCAGGCCATCGAATCCTGCGCCCTTCGTGTCCCAGGTGAATGCAACGAGATTGCTCTGAAGCACCCCGGCATTATTCGTCGTCTGAATGGAGAAGGCATTGATCCCCGTTTGCGAAGGAGCAAGGGCTGCAGGAAGTGTGTGCGCGATGGAGGATGCGAAGATGGGGAACCATGAGGAACCATTATTGATGCTTCCCTCCAATCCCAGACGGCAGAAATCGCCGTTCACGTCCCATATCTCGTTGGAGATCGTCACGATCCCGGTTCCGTCGGATGAGGTCTGGGCGACGGACAGGAATGAGACTGCCGGGGCGTGAGTGCCATAGATGGCGGTTTCGTCCCAGTACACGGTCCCTCGCCGCAGGTCGTCATTTTGCGCCCCGATGTACCAGTAAGCGTTGGTCGTTGTTTCTCCGAGATTGTGCGGGGCTCGGGAAGATCCGAAATTAACGGCGACCGGCACGGGGAGTCCTGCGCGGTCATTGAACCGAAGGTCGTATTGTCCTTGACCGAGGGCGATGCTGATGCGAAGTCCGTTTGTCGCATTCAGGTAGCGCGAAACGCCGATGATCGTTCCATTGAACCGCTCTGTTCCCGTGCTTGAGGCAGCGTTCGTTTTTGTGAGCAGTTGCATGTGAATGCTGTCTTCAGACGCATTATAGTAGCCGTATAAGCCCACGGAGTTCGCCGACCACCACGGATTATCCTGCTCGGAGCAGATCGCAAGAAGCGTTTCGATGTCATTGCCGCCGGACACGGAATCCACCTTGATAGTGGAGAGTGTGGCGGAGAAGACATGCCATGCATTGGAGTTGCTCCACGGAATGGGCGAGGCTGAGACGTAGCCGGACGATTGCCATTGCCAGTTGGTGCCAGGCCGGATACGAAAACAACCGTCCGTTTCCTGGAAGACTGTGGCGCCGAAATCCCCGGACCGGATCCAGATATTGCTCATGGTGTTGTCGTTGAAATTGTCGAACAACGCATAGGTTCGTGAGAGCGGAATGCCGCCGCTTCCCGGCGACGCGGGGGTGGCGGTTAACGCAAGACGATCGAAGAACAAGCTGCCGGCCTGGTCCGGCGAGCTGAAAAGCGCGCAGGAAAAACGGCCTGACGTAGTGCCGACCGGAGGAACGGCCGAGATGCTGAACGGATGCCAGACGCCGCCGGCATAACTTGCATCGAAGCGCGCGGATTCATCAGTCCGGAGAAGACCTTCCGTTCCATACCATTCAAGAAGCAGTGCGCCGTAGGCATTTTCACCCGAAAAGGGTTCGCCGTTTTCGGAAAGGATATAGCCGGAAAGGTTGTATTGATTACTGGCAGCAAAATATTTTATGGCCTGGTAAAGTGATTGATCTCCGGTTCCTTCACCTTTCCACAGCTTGAGCGATTGACGGCCATGGATGGCCGAGCTTGAGCGAATGGCTCCAGCGTAAACCGAGCCCTTGACGCTCCATGAAGGGACGTTGGTGATAAAGCCTTCCGCGCCGTCTTCAAAACTCAAGTTGTCACCGAGAGGCGGTGGCGGCTCGTAGGGAAAGGCCAGGCGGATATCAATGATGCGGTTCCCATTATAAGTGTATTTCTTTCCGCCAGGGGGCGTGGTCCATGTGAACGGGTCGTTACGGTCGGCGCTGACCACAAAGCAGGCTTTGTAGTCGGTTGGAGAATAGGATGCGGCAGGAACCGGCGAATTATCCTTGTACGGCGAGTTGTCGAATACAAAATCCACCAGCAGGTTGCTGCGCGCATCGTAGACGAAGGATGTCGAAAAACCGAACCCGTACCAACCGCGCGTTCCGGACGGCATGGAAACGTTGGAGACATGTACGGTTGTCCAACCGCTGTTCAGGAACGAGGCGGCCACCGTTTCCTGTGTGGTGTGACGCATCCGAATCGTGTAGCGATCTATGGTGATGTCGGGCGCGCTGAGCACGTTTATGAGCAACTGCGTGATGGGTCCGGAGCGTCCGATATCGTCGCGGCGATACAGCACCTGGGCACGATGCCGCGTATAAGTGGAGTCAAGCGGAGCGTTCCATGTGCTTGCGCCGCTGCCGTTGCCCAGCTGAATAACCGTCGTCCCGGGACCCTCTTCACCGTTTCCGCCGGCCGTAGAAGGCAGTTCTGCCACAGCTCGCGCCGCGACCTCCTCCCATTGTGCCGCGCCGCGACCGTTCTCATGATTCTGCGCGCCGACGCAATAGTGGCCGGAGAACAGCAGTTCACTTAAGCTGTGCAATCCCGTGCTGCTGCCGGACACCGTTGTGATGGAAATTGGATTGTCCTGGTAGAGCGCGGCGACCGAATAATTCGAATAAACGAGCGAGAAGCGCAGTTCGATGCCTGAGTTGTTAAAGAAGGACGAAGCGCTTGAAATCGTTCCGATATAGCGAGAGTTGCCCCATGTTCCGGGACTTGACCGCTTGGTCAAAAACTCAACCGTAAGCTGATCGGCCGAGGCATCGTATCCCGCGCGGAGAATAGCCGCGTTGGACGCCGCATAAGGATCAAGTGCAGTCCCTGGCCCTTGAATCAGTGCATGATAAGCCCAGGCATCCGCGCCGCCGCTGCTACGCGCCAAAGCGACGGAGATGGTGGCGAGATGAGCCGAAAACAGGTAGCTCATTCCGTCGTCGCCCCATGAAAGTGGCGTATCCGTGCGCACCCCGAGCGAGTCGTCGTCCGACGCCGCCGGAGTCACCTGGAGCCGTCCGCCGGATTCAACGATGCGGGTGCTGCCGGGATCGTTGTATCGCACCCAGATATTGCTGAGTGTGCCATCCTCGAAATCGTCGGAAACAAACGTGCCTGAAACCGGTTCATAGCAGAAGTCGGCCAGCACGAGTTCCTGGCTGGATAGCGGCGACTGGCCGTTGAACATCCACATCATCATGCGAACCACTTCATTGGTGTCGGGCGGTATGTCGTCGCCTTCGTAAGTCCATGCCGAGATCAACGCGCTGGTCGAAGCGGGCGCATCTGTGTGCCCGTACCAGCTCCGATACTGCACCTGGCGCGGAGCCCATCGGAACTCATGCGTGGTGAGCGAGCCGGTGAATGAGTGCGCTCCTTCGTTGCGATGCCCGGAGATGTAGTAGGGCTGCACGGTATAGAATAGGTTTGTGGGAGCATCCACATAGGCACGTGTGAACTCGATGTCCAGGCCGGGGAGAGAGGGGCTGTGCGTTCCAAGGCCTGCGACTACATTCGAGTCGAGTAGATCGGGGCGCCCGACGGTCTGCCAGCGATACACGCCATGACCGAGCGAATCGGCCGATTCAACGCCGCCACAATACCATGTGTCACCGATATTTTTGACAGACAACCGGAGGTAGTCGTTACCGTCCACATTCACGCATTGGGCAGACCATTGGTTTTCATCCGGATCGCCCAGCGTATCGCGAACGTTCCAGGTGCGTCCTTTCCATTCAAATGAGATTGGGTGGAATTTCAGGTCAACGGTTTGCTTCTTCAGAAGGTTGGCCATGTCGCCCGTCGTCAACCAGACCTCGACCGTTGCGCCGGCCGTGTTTGGCCAGGTAAAGGTGGCGACGCTTTTTGCGGGCAAAGTGTACGTGAAGGATTGGCCGGACCAGCGGAAGGTGAAGTCGCGTGATGAAGTATTCGGGTTGCAGGCAATCGCGACCATGGAGGTGTCTGGATTCACAAAGGCCACCGTGTAAGGGCCTCCGATCGCGGTCTCGGAGGCCTCGATGCGCCGCGCGCCGGGACGCAGGAAGCGGCTTGCGTGACCCAGCGCATAATATTCCGAGTTTGTGGTGATAACGGAAGTGTTGGTGTTGATCGTCACCAGGCCGCGGCAGGTACTGCAACCTCCGGCGATTTTCGGTCCGCCGTTCTGATCGAGCGCGAGGTTCCACTTGATCACGGTCTTGGACCAGTGGCGCAGTGAACCGATGATTAAGGTTTGCGCATCCCAGAGTAGAGAATTGGAGAAGCTGCCGGACCATGAACCCGAGGAGCATTCGGTGAAATAGATGTCCTTGGTTGGATGCGCATCCCGAACGAGCGATTGAACGGAGACATCACCCGCATAACCGTGAAAGGCGGAGCCGGCGGCATAAGCCGCGGCGCCGGCATCGTTCAGCACGGTAATAGGATAGTTGAACTGGTCCCAGTTGTGATCATAGACGAGGATCTTTGTCGCGATGGCGTTGGTCGCGAAATCACTACCTACGCGCTTGATCAATTCAATCTGGTTGGACGCCGCCATGTATGAGCCGGCATACGTGTTCGGTTCGTAGAGCGGCTCGTTCTGCAGGGTCAGCGAATGGATAGGCAATCCATGCGCCGTGTAGGCATGGATGAACTTGCGGAGGTAGGCGGCATAGACTCCATATGCATTGGTTTTCAGCGTACCGGAATAGAGGTCACCGCCGTTCTTCATCCATGCCGGGGGGCTCCAGGATGACGCCATGATTTTCAGGTTCGTATTCAGCGTGGCGATCTTCTGGAGAAGCGGAATGATGTACGATTCATCGTAGGCGATGGAAAAGTTGGTCAGCCCATAATCGGTTTGTCCGAAGGGCATATCGTCATAGGTATAGTCCTGCAGGCGGAAGTCTGATGATCCGACGGGCTGGCGCAGGAAATTCAGGCCGGCGCCGTTGGTAGGGCAGAAGAGGTGAATCAGCAGATTGCTTCGCGCGGCAGGTGAAAGCTTGTTCTGGATCAGCCACGCGGAAGAGTCGGTTAGCGATGCGCCGAAGCCCTCGATCTCCTGATAGGTGATCGAAGGATCAATCGTTACGATTGTCTCGTGCGCCTGGGCAAAAAAACAAAACGTTAAAGACACGAATACAACTGTGGCCCACCGGTACATCATAACGGCATACAACTTTATCGTGCCCTCCCATCACAAGAAATGGGCACGGTCCCAGTCCTTGTCGTAAATAAATACACGGCATGGCATTGGGAGTAAATAGCTCTATCCAAGTCTCGTGTAGATTGCATTAAATTGCACGGAAAAACGCGAATTATTTCTTTTCCGCGGTCTCGATGAGCATCGGGTTGAAGCGGTTCTTTGCGAAGAGATACCAGGCGGAAGGCGAAACGCTGCCCTTACGAATGTCCCACCCGGTGAATCCACCTTCCGCGTTCAGCACATAGGGGACGGCCTTGAGTTCGCGGCCGTCGAGGTTGCGGTTCACGATCATCAGGTCCATCTGGTTGGCGTAGAAATTTCCGCGCTCATGATTGCCGACCGCAAAATACGCGCAGGCGATGTGACCGACGCCGTCCACCCAGATGTTGTTCACCAGAGCGTTGGGCGAATGGAATACGCCGACCACGGTTTTGCCGTTGAACTCGACCGTCTTGCGGAACCGGAGATCGAAATCCGGCACGTCGAGTAATTCAGCGCCCTCGGGCGCGTAGGCCAGGGCGCGCCACGTATAGAGATCGAGCGGGAGATTGCTGCCTTTGAGCTGGCTCTCGAGCCAATGCCGGACCTTGCGTGCATGATCTCCCATGCCCAGCAGGCGGAAGAATGCATAACAGTCAATGTTGCCTTCGTGGTGACCGTGATCTTCGTGCAACCGTACATCGCCCTTGCGCCATCCGTGTTGAACGTACCCGCCGCGTCCCTCATCCGTTTCCTTGAACCATGAAAGGACGAGGTCCGTCATGAGCTGTTCGATTTCGCTGTACCGGCCCGATCCGTAAAGCTTGTCGTAGTACAGGTAGGTGTACATCAGCCACACCATGTCGCCCATCCATCGGTCGCTTTCCTTGTCCGCGTAAAACAAGACCTGTCCGTCCTTCTCCACCGGATGTGCATTCTGGAAGAATCCGCGCGCTTCGCCATTATAAAAGAGGTTCTGGCGGAATTGTTCCGTGTTATCCCGATCGGTCGCGCCGGCGAAGAAATCCAGAATTCGCTCCGCTCGCTCACGCTCCCCCTTGACCAGGAAAGCCATGGCGGCGAGCGCGTTGTTGAAGGTCTGGATTTCCTTGTCCTCCAGTGTTCCGAGAAGATTCTTTGCAGATGTGCTCGTGTCCTGGACGTGCTTGAGCCATTCGAGCACCAGTGGTTCTTCCGGAGCAAGAACAGCGTCGCGGCGCTGCCGGACTCCGAAACCGGGCAATTCTCTGTCCGGGTCCAGTTGCGGTCCGGCCGGAGACAGGGTAGGGGGCGTTCCCGCCGGAGCGGGTCCGACCTCGGACAGCCAGATCGTTCCGCGACCGCCTTCGCCGGCAGGAACCACCATCAGTTTTGCGAAGTTCTCAAACGTTGCATTCTCGCCGCCCCACCAATATTCGACAGTACTCATATCCATTACAACCGATGTCCAATCATTGAATTCATTTTCCAAAGGAAGCGTTCGTCCATAAACCGATCCATCGCTATCAATCAACTTGATTTCAAGGCCGCCTATGCCCTTCGCCTTGATGTCGAACGCAAGGGGGGTGATGTGCGGATCCACGCCTTCGTGGATATCGCGGATGAACTCGACATACCCATGACCTGATTTCGGCATTTTGTAATCAATGCGAACGGCTTGTCTTCCATCGAGGAACTCGTCAGTCATAGCGGCCGAGCTGCCTTTGCCGCTGTTGGTTGTCCATTGCGCCGAAGTCGCCCAGCGGCGCGGGGGCGGAACGCGTTTCGCGAAGCGCGGAGGAATGAATCTTCCGCATCCGGCCACGAACAAGCAAACGTGCAGAAACAGGAGTCGAGCAGCGTATGCAGGAAAGGGTGTTTTTACAGAGTTCATCATGACAAATAGATTGCCAGATCTGCAACCGATTACAATAACTAATTATTAATTAAACGTGGATTTTGTGTCCAAGTACTGCTTGATTCGGACTGATTTACTCAACAGTATTTCAATATGTGTGTATGCTAGGGCCGGAAAGGGGTCATTTGTTATGGTGGGTATTATCGCTCTTGTGGTGTCGCTGGTTGCGCTTCTGCTGGGCATTGTTGCCTTGGTAAAGGCTTCCGACCTTCGAGAAGACTTGAATCGCCAGAAGCGCCTGCACGGTGAATTGTCGGATACCTTGAAGACGCGGCTTGAAAGCCTGGCGAAGACGATGACATCGCGTGAGAGCCCCTTTGCACCTGCGTCTCAGCGATCAACACCGCCAGCCTCTCAGAAATCTGCTCCACCGGCCTCTCCCAGTCCCCAGAAGTCGGCGCCACCTCCGCCTGCGCCAGAGCCGGCAGAGGAACAATTCATCAATTTCGACTGCTCACACTGCAACCAGAATATTGATGCGCCGGCAGCCATGGCGGGATACCACGTATCGTGTCCGACCTGCTCAACACTCATTACCGTTCCCCTTGAATCCTCCAGCGCGGCAGCGGCGCGAGCCGCCGCACGCGAGGAAAATCAGCCCGTAATTGGTGATGACGTGGATATGGAGGAAGAAGTGTTGAAGGGTGCGACCGTGCGGATAGACATCAGCAAAGTCTTCGAGGAGATGGAGCCGCCGAAGCGGCAAATCGTGATCAAGCGTCGAGGATAACCTGATTCATGCCCGACCGCACAGGTCGGAAGATGCGAAGCCCTTCAGCACCTGGAAAGCATGATGGCCAGGAGGGCCAGCATGATCAAAGCCCCTCCGATACGGAGTCCGACCTGTGTATGCGTAGGCACTGGAAATTCATAGTTGCAGATCGGGCAGCGGTTGTTATTGACCGGGATTTCGCAGCCACAGGATGGGCACTCGCGCGAGCGGAACGACTTGTCTATTTCCAGTTTCAACGTGCCATCCGGTTGGTTGGACGTTCCTGGTCAACGAACTTGAACACGGTTTCGCCCGGCCGGACATAGCCGAATTCTTCGCGGGCAACCTTTTCCACGAATCGCGGATCGGAACGCAGCCGGTCCTGTTGTTCCTTGAGGTGACGGAGGATTTCTTCTTCCATCCGGATCTCCTCCTGCAGCACGGCCTCTTTGCGCCTTAATTCCTGGTGGTGCTGTATCTGCGGCACGAAAATAGAGATGCCCAGGACCACCAGCAATACGCCGATGGCAATCCAGCCGAATCTATAAATCATTACCCAGATATTCATAAGAACACCGATACCAGTGTATCCCTGCGCCTCACAATCGTTCAACCGGAAATGGAAAATGGTTGATGGCGCAAGCCATCAACCATTTTCGCGCATTTTATGAGTAGTCGTATCAGCAGCCGTACCGCGCCACGTCACCCAGGAGCTGCTCGATGCGCAGCAACTGGTTGTATTTGCAGATGCGGTCCGTGCGGCTCAATGAGCCGGTCTTGATCTGGCCGGCATTGGTGGCGACTGCGATATCGGCGATGGTCGCATCTTCCGTCTCACCGGAACGATGGCTGATCACGGAGGTGTAGCCTGCGGTCTTGGCCATCTCGATGGCATCCAGCGTTTCCGTCAGGGTGCCGATCTGGTTGACCTTGATCAGGATCGAATTCGCGACGCCCATATCAATGCCCTTCTTGAGAAACTTCGTGTTGGTGACAAACAGATCATCACCGACTAGCTGGATCTTGTCGCCCAGCCGCTCTGTCATCAGCTTCCAGCCTTCCCAGTCGCTCTCGGCCATGCCGTCCTCGATGCTTACGATCGGGTACTTCTTCACCCAGTTCTCCCAGAAGTCCACCATCTTGTCGGCGTTCTTCTCGGACTTGTCGCTCTTCTTGAAGACGTATTTCTTTTTCTTCGTGTCGTAGAACTCGCTGGCCGCGGGATCGAGCGCGATGAACACGTCTTTGCCAGGCTTGTACCCGGCGACGACGATTGCCTCCATGATGGCGTCGAGCGCCGCAACGTTACTCGCGAGGTTCGGGGCGAAACCGCCTTCATCGCCGACGGCGGTGCTAAGGCCCTTCTTTTTCAGCACGCTTTTGAGAGCGTGGAAAACCTCGGTGCCCATGCGCAGGCCTTCGCAGAAACTCGGTGCGCCGCGGGGCACGATCATGAACTCCTGCACGTCCACCGGAGCGTCCGAGTGCGCTCCACCGTTCATGACGTTCATCATGGGGATGGGAAGCGTCTTGGCATTGGTGCCGCCGATGTAGCGGAAGAGTGGCAGGCCGAGGTAGTTGGCGGCCGCGTGCGCGGTCGCGAGCGAGACGCCGAGGATCGCGTTGGCGCCAAGCTTCTTCTTGGTCTCCGTGCCGTCGAGCGCGATCAGCGCCTGATCGAGTGCGGTCTGGTCCAGCGCATCCATCCCGATGATTTCCGGCAGGATGACTTCGTTGACGTTTTTGACAGCCTTCTGGACGCCCTTGCCGAGGTAGCGTTTCTTGTCGCCGTCTCGCAACTCAACGGCTTCGTTTTCGCCCGTAGAGGCGCCAGAGGGGACGGCGGCGCGGCCTATATCGCCCGTGGCGAGACAGACTTCGACTTCGACGGTCGGATTGCCGCGGGAATCCAGAATTTCACGGCCAATGACATCAATAATCTCTGACATGTTGCATCTCCTGTTTTTATGCGGGTTGAAACCGATTCGATGAGTGCGAAACCTAGGAGAATCGCGCCGGTAATGCAAGACACAAACGAGACGCAATTACGTGTTTGCCGTGGCCGTTCATCTGCTTATGATGAAGCGAGAGATGAAGTCAGTCCGTAAAAAAGTGGGCCTGTTGGGCGGGACGTTCAACCCGGTGCATTTCGGGCACTTGGTGCTGGCGCGCGAGGCGATGAAGCGTTTCGGGTTGGACGAGATTCTTTTCATTCCCTGCGCGGCCCCGCCGCACAAGCAGGCGCCCGACCTCGCATCCGGGCGTGATCGGCTTGCGATGCTGCGCGCGGCAACCCATGACGAGCCGCGTTTCAAAGTGCTGGATATCGAGTTGAAGCGGGGCGGGGTGTCCTATTCTATTGATACGCTCCGCGCGTTGAAAAAAAGCCGGCCGCGAGACCACTTCTTTTTCATTATCGGAACGGACATGCTGGCGGAGCTTCATACGTGGCGGGATATCTACCGGTTGCTGGAGCTGTGCGAGTTTGTCACGATGGCGCGGCCGGGCATGCGAGCTTCTCGAATTCGCATCCCGCTCGATCCGCCGTGGCCGGAACGGCTCCGCGCAAACCTGTTCCGGGGGAAGCTTGTGGATATCGCCTCACGGGATATCCGGGCGCGTGCCCGGCGCGGCTGGAGCATAGATGCTCTTGTCCCCGAAACGGTTGCGCGCTATATTCGCGCGAAAGCCCTGTACGACAGGAAGGAGATGGGAACATCGAAGCGCTGATGCTTGCACGAAAGGCGAAGGAAGTCCTCGAAGCCAGGAAGGCTGAAAACGTGACCATCCTGGATATGAGTGGACTGTCTTCGGTCACCGATTATTACCTGATTGCCACCGGCCAAAATTCTCCGCATCTAAGGGCCCTCGCCGGAGAGCTGGAGATTCGTCTGAAAGCGGAAGGCACAAGGTGCTACCGCACGGCCGGCACCCCGGAAAGCGAGTGGATGGTTGCCGATTACGTAGATGTTGTCATTCATATCTTCACGGCTCGAACCCGCGAATTTTACGACCTTGAACGCCTGTGGTGCGATGCGCGCCGCGTGATGTAACATGACGATCGGCCAAGGAATATTGCTGGTCTTTACCGTGCTGGGCGGACTGGCGCTGTTCATCTTCGGCATGAATATCATGACCGAGGGGCTGCGCCATGCCGCCGGGAGCCGGTTGCGCAAAATTCTTGCCCGGGCAGGGCACAACAAGCTGAACGGCATGATGCTCGGCATCCTGCTGGGAACAACCATCCAGACCAGCGCGGCCACAGTCATGATGGTCGGACTCATCAATGCCGGACTGATGACTCTACTGGAATCCATTCCGCCGATGCTTGGCGCGAACATCGGCACAACGCTGGCGATGCACCTGATCTCTTTCCGGTTGGGCGATTATTGCTTCATCGGAATCAGCATCGGCATGCTGCTGTATGTGACCGGTTCAAATTCAAGAAGACGTCCGGTCGGGCAGGCGCTGCTCGGCTTCGGCTTGCTTTTTCTCGGGATGAACATCATGAGCGGGGCGGTGCGCCCGTACCGCGAAGTCATGGCGCCTTTCCTCGTGGGGATAGACGGCGCGACATGGAAGGGCATGCTGGTGGGTGTTGGCGTTTCCACCGCCATTACGGCGATCATTCAGAGCAGTGGCGGGATGATCGCGATGGTCTTCGCCCTGATATCCGCAGGCGTAATCACCAGCCTGGAGCAAGCCTATCCGATCATTATCGGCGCGAATGTCGGTACATGCATCACGGCCTTGCTCGGCAGTATTGGAACTAATGTGGAGGCGCGGCGCTCGGCGATATCCCATCTGACATTCAACCTGATGAGCGCCGTCTTCGGGATTCTCACAGCCGGCCTTTTTTATCGTTTCATACCCCATACGGCGGGCGATTTGATTCATCAAACAGCCAATGCGAATACGATCAAGATGTTGCTCAGTGTACTCATCATTATCCCATTCATACAGACGCACGCGTGGCTGGTGCGACGGCTCGTTCCCGCGCGGGAGCCGCCTCCGGAGCCGACGTTCCTGGATCAAGAGCTGCTAAAGATGCCGGAAGATGCGCTGGCGGCGGCTTTGCGCGAGTTGCGTCGTGTAACGAATATCTGCGTGACGAGCATGCAATTGGATGCGGAATTGATTATCCGAGACGATCGCCGTCAGATGGGGTGCCTGACACGCAACGAGCAGGCCGTTGACGATATCAAGCTCGCGGTGCGCGATTACCTCAGGGAGTTGACGCACCGTTATCTTTCCCGGCGGCAGGCGATCCTGATCCAGTACCTGAACCGCATCATAGTCAATATCGAGCGGATACACGATCATATCGAAATGATCGGAGCGCTTTCCGCGCAGCGGCATGCAATTCCTGACGCGCGGTTCACGCGCGAGGGATTGAACCTGTTGTACGAGGTATATGACACAACCTTGAGAACGTTGAATCTGCTGGCGGCATCGTTCCAGTCTCCGGAGCCCGACTTCGATGCGTCCGCGCGCGCCGTGCTTGCCGCACGCGATGAGCATGTCAAGCACAGTCATCGCGTGCTGGCCGAATTCACGGAAAAAATATCCAACCACGAATATCCGGCGATCTCGGGTGTCTTCTTCACGGAATACGTCAGCGCGTTCGACCGGATTGTGCGTCATTGCAAGGTGATCGCATTGGATGAGGTTCAGCCTGACTTCCGTCTGAAGCCGAGCAAGTTTTCACGCAAGGCGGATCCAGCTCCTGTTTTCGAGGCGCCCGAGTTAGTGGACCAGGACTTGTATCTTGAGTGGGTGCGCCGCGAGCGGTTTGGCATGGTGAAGGCGGAGCCCGAACATCAAGACCCCGGCGCCGGTGAATCGGGGAAGGCTTGAGGCTTTTTTATTCCCGTTCGATTGCTTCGCCGGTCGTCAATTCGCGGAAGCGAATTTCGATGACGGAGTCCCTCATGGCCTGACGATCCGAGAGATTTTTCCGGAGGCGCTCCAGGTCCTTTTCCATTCGCTCGATATGCTTGAGCCGGGTCTGGCCGCGAAGATCGAAGAGCTGAGTCAGTATTTCACGGATAGGCCCCGCGAGTTTCTGTTGTTCTGCCGGATCATTGGCCGCGCGATAGGCCAAAACGAGTTCGTTCAGTTCGCCTTGCAACCTGTTATACTCGGGATTCGACGGCTCGCCTTCGGGTCCCGGCGGAAATGGAGGTCCGAATCGGCGTCGCTGTTGCTGTGGCCGGTCCTGCTCCGGGCCTGGCTCGGGAGGGAAGCTGAATCCTTCAATGAATTCTCGTCGTTGCTCCTCCGGCATTTCGTTGACGGCTTGCATGATTCGGGGAAACCGGCGCAAACGGATCATGCCCCGCTCATACTTCAACGCCTGGTGAAGCTGTTGACGAAAAGCGCGGGGATCCTCGCGGCGCAATTGCTGGAGCCGCTCAAATTCGGCCGGATTTTCCCGGCGGAGATTTTCCATCCACCGCATGGGGGGGGACTGCGGCTCGAAGTCCGGTGGTGCGAATGGGTGCTGTTGAGGTGGGGGCAACAGGTCCGGCCCCTCTTCATCGAACGAAGGCCCGTAATGCGGCCCCTGGGCTGCGGCGGACAGGACAAAGCCTGCCGCAAAAAGCATGATAGCCAGACGTTTCATATTTGCATTCCCTCCAGTTCCAGGAGTTCGCGCGCCAACCGCTCAATTTCATCGAGTTCCGACGCGTCCCCGTTGCTCCATTCTTTTGCCGCTGTCGCCAGCATGTTGCTGAGTTCATCCAATTCTTCATCAAAGCCATCATCCCAGGCGAGCGCCGACCGGGTTTCCATCACCGCGGTTTCGGCGCCTTGTCGTGACGGATGCAGGACGGGTGAAATCACTGCGAAGAAAGCGATGAAAAGAAGGATGCTCAGTCCGGCGTAGAGCAGGGCGGGTCTCCATTGCCGGAGCAGCGGCTCACGGCTCGGGCGGAAACGAAATTCCTCGCTCCGGGAAACTTCCCGGCGGGCGAACGAAAGAATGTTCTCGATTTGAGCCGAATCCGGATCGGCCGTCAGTGTCCGGGCCGCATCGGTGACGATGAGCGTTTCTTCCTTGAACTTACGGCATTCCGCGCAGCCTGCAATGTGTCGCTTCAAAAGGGCTCGTTGGATCGCGCCGAGTTCCCCGCTCTGTTCGAGCAGGATGCGATTCCTGTATGTCTTGCAGCTCATGTGGCGGCTCCTTTCAGCGCGGCGTAATCATCCTGCAGCAAATGCCTCAGCTTGTTCAACGCATACTGCATTCGCGCCAGCGCGGTGTTGATCGAAGTCTGCTGTATCTTCGAGATATCCTTGAAGGAGAGGCCGGCCTGCGTACGAAGCAGAAACACTTCTTTCTGCTCGAGCGGCAATTGTTCCACCGCCCGGAGAATCCGCGCGCCGAGTTCCCGTTCCGCGACCTCGGAATCGGGGCCGGGCGCCGGGTCCGCCAGGCGGGTCTCGATGGGGTTCTCCGCTTCGTCGTCGGTCCGCGGCATGAGCGTCTCCATCGGCCGTCTTTTGCGCACGCGGTCAATGACGAGATTATGCGCAATGCGGAAAAGCCAGCTCACGAAACTCTTGTCGCGATAGGAGCTCATGTTGCGGATCGCGCGGACCCAGACTTCCTGAAAGATGTCGTCCGCGTCGTCGCGTCCCTCCGTCATCCTGAGAATGAACCCGAATAGCGGTTTCCGGTAGCGTTCCACCAGCATGGCGAGCGCTTCCACGCTGCCCCTGCGATACTCGGCAAGCCATGTCCGGTCATCCGTTTCCATCGTTTGTCCTTCATGGACGAACCGCTCCATTCATCCCTATAACGGATGGGGGGCGGCTTTTATTGCAGGTTCAGCTCCTTTTCGCTTATCCCGTACAGTTTTTTGGCGCAATCCGGGCAGATGCAGTGAGAGAAATCGGCTTCGGAATGCTCGCGGACATATTCCTCGATCTGCTGCCAGTAGCCCTTGTCGTCCCGCACTTTCTTGCAGGCCGCGCAGATCGGAAGCAACCCGCGCAATACGCGGACCTGTGCGATGGACTCCGTGAGTCGGCGATTCGTTTCACGGAGGTTTTCCTCCACCGCGCGCTCGTATGCGAGTTTCTGGATGTTGATATCGAGCAGGACGCCTGCCGCGAGCAGCAGGAAGGCGACGATCACGTCCACGTAAAACTTGTCGGCGGGCACGAGTACATAAAAGTCGCCGATCTTGTTCACCGCGAGGACCGCGAGCGCGAGCAGGACCCCGGCGATGGTAAAAAGCCATTTTCTAAAAAAGATCATATCGCTCTCCCATCTTTGCCGCGTCCGGCGGCCCGTTCCAATGCCTGGAAAACAGGCTATCATTTTTTCCAATGTCTGGAAATTTCCGGAATCCATGCCGCGAAGAAATCCCAGGCCTTGCGCGCGATCGCCGCGCAGAAAACGAAAGCCGTCATTATCTCGTTGCCGAGTTCGGTTCCGAAACCGGTGAGGGTGGGGGAAGCGATCATTACGATCCACAGCGCGATGCCGAGCACGTTCATCAGGTAGATCAGCGCATAGGAAAAGAGGCGCCCATTTTCATGGATATCCGGCTGGTGTTCGAGCAGTGTGCTGATGGTGAACGTCAGGTGAAAACCCCACGTGAGACCTATGAGTCCCAGCCAGAAGGGTTCGTACACGTGCAGGTCGAGGAAGAGTCCCAAGGCATGATAGGCCAGAATGACAAGCACGGTATAGAGCGGAAAAAAATAGGGCGCGAGTTCGATCAGGAAATTGCTTTTCGAGAGGGTGACGCTGCCGCCCTGTTTCGATATCCGGAGCTTCTTGATGCGCGCGCCCATGACCCATCCCCAGAGCGCGTGGGTCAGTTCATGGGCAAAGACATAGCTGCGGACCGGGCGGGACATGGACAGGTAGAGGAAGACCCAGAACAGGAATCCGATGATCAACCCGCGCACGGACCAGGGGATGGCAGCGGCGGAATCGGGCTGAATGGACCGCAGGAGCGTGACCAGCGTCGTGGTTGCCGCATAGCAGAAGGGGAGCAGCAAGAGCCCTGCAAGGAACTTGATAAACTTGTCCACCGTTTGGATCGAATAATAATAACAGGGTTGACTTCAACTTTCGCGCGGCTAGTATTGCACCACTTTTTCGGGCCGGGATCAACAGCGTAAGCCGCTAATCCCGACCGCCGCCGGTTCAGGCGGGAGAATGAAACACGGGAGTCAAGAGAATGCCGACACTTAAGAGTGCTGAAAAGAGAATGCGAACATCCGAGAATTCCCGCCAGAAGAATGTGGCGGTACGGACTCGCATCAAAACCGCTCGCGCCGCGCTTTTCAATGCGATCCAGCAGAAGAATCGGGACGTGGCGGAGAAGGCCTATCGCGCGTATTGCTCGCTGCTCGACAAGAGCGCCAAGGTGGGCGTGATCACGAAGAACACGGCCGTCCGACGGAAAGGGCGCGCGGCAAACCAGGTGCGCGCAATCTAGGATCGAAGCCGCCAGGACATTTGGGGAGCCGCCGACGCGACGCGTCGGCGGTTTTCTTTTTGAACGGTTTTTCTACCACGCTTCAACCACAGCCGGAACGATGCGGCTGCCGAGATCACGAACGGCGGCGGGAAGCCCACGGGCCTTGGAAGAGGTGAAATCGCCCGCGACATCGAAAGTGGATTCGCCCTGAATCAGCGGGTTCTCCGCAATGACTGCGCCGGTCTTGGAATTCGTCAGGAGAACGCGCGCGGAAATAAGCAGCCGGTATTCATTTGCCGCGGTACGGCGCACCGTATCGTACGTGATGGGCTCGAGCTGGTATCCCACGATTGTAACCTTGAGGATCGAGTCGGCGATTTCGGGAGATCCGGCAAGACGCAGGGACCCGTCAATCTGCAGAGCCTGAACGGTGGCGCGCGTCGCGTCAATTTCGATGAACGGCTCGTCCGTTTCGTTCAGGAACGTGGGGACGTAAACCGTGCGGATTTCAGGCGGCAACATGGACCCCAGCTTGTACGTTGCGCAACCGGACAGCGTGAGGCCGATCACGGCCGCGGAAAGAACGAAAGAAAGGGCGGCGAGTTTATTTTTCATTGGATGTGGTCTCCACGATCTTCTTGAGTGCTTCTATACGACCTTTGGCCTTTTCGGTCCAGTCGGAATCCGGGAAGTCTCTCAAAAGCGTCTCGTAGGCAATCAGCGCCGATTTAGGCCGTTTTTCGATGCGGTCATAATACGTGGCGGTGTTGTAGGCCAGGCGCGCGCGCTGGCGGCGAAGTGATTCCGCATATTCCCGGGCCTTGGGCGCAAGATCCGACCGGGGATAGGTGGTCAGGAAGAGCGTGGTGGTGGCCCAGGCATTTTCCAGCAATTGCTTGTTATTCGGGCTTTCCTGCGCGAGCGTGTAGAAGCAGTGAGCGGTGCGGAACGACGCCTTCTCGGCAAACGGGCTCGCGGGGTAGCGTTGCTGGGTGCGCATGTAAGCGGCCACGGCCTGTTCATATTCGAGCGACTTCTCGTAGGCTTGTCCGACAAAGAACTGCGCTTCCGGCGCGCGCTCCCACTGGGGGCCGTTTTTAACAATGCTTTCGAAAAGCGGCGCGGCGCGCTCGGGCGCGGTGAACCCGGGGAAAAACAGGAACTTGCCCTTGCGCCGATTCATGAGAATTTCGGCGAGTTCAAACTGGCGATGCAGCACCTCGTCGTAAGGAAAGAATCCGGTGTGATGGTCGAAGAGCCGCTGATATTCCTCGAACGCATCCATCAGTTTGCCGCGGTGATCGAGAAGGCGGGCATACTTGTATTGCGCTTCACCGGCCTGCGGCGATTCGGGCCAGAAGCGGGTCAACGCCAGGTAGTGGCGCATCGCGCGGCGCATTTTGCCTTCTTCGAGAAGCTTGTCCGCGTAAGCGAGTTGCTGGTCGGGCGTATTCTTTCGAGGCCTGCGGAAAAAGTAACGACCTTTGCGGCCGCTGGTCTCTTCATAGACCTTGCTTGCCGCGGCGCAATCGAAAACAGGCCACGCAAAAGCAACAAGAAGAACTATCAACAAGGCTTTTCGCATGCGGCACACATTAGGATGCGGTGCATACGGGGTCAAGAGGGAACGGCGCGTATCGGAAACTCTTGCCGCCCGCCCGTGAGGGTAGTAAAGTCCGCGCTCATATCCGTTTCTTTACGCTTGAACAGACTCTAAATGGAGATATGCGATGAAGAAAGTTCTGATTCCCACGAAGCTGGACAAGGTTGCAAAGGATATCCTCGAGAAGAGCGGGAAGTACACGGTTGTCCAGGAAGACAAGGTGGCCGACCTGGCAGCCTTTGCCAAACAGCATCCCGACGCGCACGCGATCGTGGTCCGCAGCGAGAAAGTGACCGCTGAAGTGATTGACGCCATACCGGCCCTCAAGGTCGTCATCCGCGCCGGCGCGGGATACAACACGATTGACACCAAGCATGCGCGCAAGCAAGGCGTGGACGTGATGAATACGCCGGGGGCGAATTCAAATGCAGTCGCGGAAGAGGTTGTCGCGATGATATTGGCCGATGCCCGGCATCTTGTCGAAGCGGACGCGTCCTGCCGTGCGGGTCAGTGGGAGAAGACCAAGTTCATGGGCCGCGAAGTTACCGGCAAGACGGTCGGCATCGTGGGGCTTGGCTACATCGGGCAGTTGGTCGCGAAGCGGCTGAGCGGTTTCGAGTGCCGCCTTCTCGGTTACGATCCGGTGATTTCTTCCGAGCGCGCGAAGCAGGTGCACGTTGAACTGGTGGATCTGCCAACGCTGTTTGAGAAGAGCGATTACGTGACGCTGCACATTCCGGAAAACAGTGAGACGAAGGGGTTGGTGAACGAAAAGCTGTTGTCGCGAATGAAAACAGGCGGAACGTTGGTCAATTGCGCGAGAGCAGGCGTCATCAATGAGGCCGATCTGCGCAAGCTCAAAGCCGAGAAGAAGATTCGCTTCCTCAACGATGTATATCCGAAGGACGAGGAAGGGCCGAAGAGCGTGGCGGATATCGCCGATCTCATGTTGCCGCATCTTGGAGCGAGTACCAAGGAGGCGAACTGGAATGCCGCGAAGCGATCAGCGGAACAGTTGCTCGAGTATGATGACAAGGGCATCACCAGTTATGTGGTGAACCGTGACATTCCCGAGGGATTGGACCGGGCGTACGGTGAGCTGGCGTATACGCTCAGCCGGTTGTGCCGTCACGTGGTTGGAAAGGATTTGAAGCTGAAGTTGATCGAAACGAGTTTCTATGGCGACCTGAAAGCGTTCTCCGATTGGCTGGCGGTTCCCATCACGGTTGCGATCAGCGACGAGCTGGATCGTTCGGCCGACCCGAAGGCGGTGCAGAAGTATCTCAAGGACATGGGGATCGAGTACAACAACCGCGAAACGGACGAAGGCAAGGGGTACGGAAATTCCATCACCGTGGATTTGACGTGCAGTCTCGATGCCGGAACACTCAAGAAAGCAAGCGTGCGGGGTACGGTAGCCGAAGGCATTATGATGGTGTCGCGTATCAGCGACTTCCAGAAGCTGTACTTTGAACCCAGCGGGCATACGGTGGTGTTCGGGTACAAGGACCGTCCGGGCGTGCTCGGGCAGATCGGTGCGGCGCTGGCCAAGGCAGGCGTCAATATTGACGATGTGCGCAATCCGCACGACTCAAAGGGCGAGAACTCCATCGCGATCCTGAAAGTGAACAGCGCCGTTTCAGCGGACGTTGTTCAGTCAGTCGCGAAAGAGATCAAGGCCGACATGGCGTTCTACGTGGAGTTGTAGAGCGGCCAGGTAAACGTCGAACATTCAACATTGAACGCCGAACATCGAACCTTCGACGTCCAGAACTCCGGGGTCACCGCCACTTTTCGAACAGCTCGTCGAAAAGGTCATGCTGCGCGCGCAGAGGGCGCACAAAGAAAGACGAGTTCTGCCGCGTTTCAAATGGGGGCGGGCTGACGATGATTTCCTCATCGTATGGCCATTGATCGCCCAGCGACACCCAGGGGCCTGATTGAGAGCGACGGCTGGCTTCCTGGATTCGAACCATCCGGTATTCCGCACCGGCGGCCTGGTAAATGAAAAGCGCAATCAGGATCAGAAAGACGTTCAGTTTAAGCAGGCCGATGATTCCAAAAACAATGGCCATGAATCGTCCGACTTTCGCGGCCACGCGGGTGGCTGTCAGACGACCCAGTTTTGGGGTGAGCCACGCGCGGAAAATGCGGCCGCCGTCCATGGGAAACGACGGCAACAGGTTGAAAAGGGCAAGCATGAGATTTACCGCGCCCAGCAGCATGATCACGGTGCCTGGCCGGTGCATCCCCGCTGAAGACAGCGCGATACCGGCAGCCCAGCCGATGATGGCGAGAAGAAAGCTGACGGCAGGCCCGGCGATGGCGACCTGAAATTCATCACGCGGATCCCGCGGCATGGATTCGAGTTGTGCCAGGCCGCCGATGGGGAGCAGCAAGATGTCGCGGGCAGGGCAACCCTTGCGCGCGCCGACCAGGGAATGACCGACTTCATGAAGCGCGATGCTTGTGAACAGCCCGATGGCGGCCACGACACCCCAGATTATGGAGGGTGGGCGCAATGCGAGTCCGAAATCAAAGGCAATCAATGGCAATACAATCAACAGGGTGACATGCACCCGGATCGGTATGCCCCAAAGACGTCCAATCTGGAATGATCCGCCAAACACTTTTTGTGCCTTTCGTTGTATAAGAACAATCTTATCACGATCGTTTGAACTTGTGTATGACAAGTTGAAGCAATGTGCGTTCAAAGTCAAAGAGCCTCCGCGTATCCGCATCAGCCTCGGATGCCTCGTCACATTCCGCGAAGCATGCCGCCTTCGGCGGGAATGGCGGCGCCGGTAATCGCGGACGCTTTTTCGGATGCAAGAAATGCGGTGATGGCGCCGAGTTCGGCGGGATGCTGGAAGCGGCCCTGCGGCAGCCTGGCAAGAATTTCGCTTGCGACTTCATCGCGTTTTTTTCCGGTCACGCTCATCGTGTTGGCGATGAGCTGCTCGTACCGCTCGGTGAGATAAGCGCCGGGCATGATTGAATTGACCGTGATGCCATCACCCGCCACTTCACGCGCCAGCCCTTTCAAATAAGCCGTTACGCCCGCGCGATACACGTTGCTGAGCACGAGATTTTCCACCGGCTCCCGAACGGTCAGAGAGGTGATGGTTATGACGCGCCCCCATTTGCGGTTTCGCATGGGCGGAACGAAATGATCGCACATCTTTTTGACGAAAATTAAAATGCTTTCGTTTGCCTTCCGCCAGATATCGTCGCCGAGGTCCATGCTCTTTCCGGCCGGCGGGCCGCCGGTGTTGTTGACAAGAATATCCACGGAGCCCCACGCATCGGCCTGTTCCATGCAGGCCAATAGTCCTTCCTCCGTGGAGAGATCGGCGGCGATGGAGGTCACGGTCTGGCCCGGCTTGAAGGTTCGCATGGCCTGGTCGAGGTTTTCCCATGACCGGCTGATGATGGCCACCTCGCACCCTTCATCCGCCAATGCCTGTGCTGCGGCAAGACCGAGCCCCTTGCTTGCGCCGCCCACCAATGCCTTTTTTCCGCGTATCCCGAGGTCCATTGCGTGACTCCCCATGTGTATGCACACCTGCAGGATATACAAATGACAACGCAGGCGCCCCGCGTCAATCTGCAACTCCGCCATAATCCTTTCTTAGTGCTTCGCGAGCAGGTTTTTCATACAATTCCGGGTGGGAATAGGTCTGTGGATGACTACTTTTGCACATAAACATTATCACCTTGTCGGCGTGGCAGGTGTCGGCATGAGCGGCCTTGCGCAACTCCTGCTTGCCGAGGGGGCGGAGGTGTCCGGGTCGGACCGTTTTCGTGACCGCGGTGAAGATCTGGATGTGCTTCATAAGCTGGAAAATGCCGGCTTGCGTCTTGTTGCGCAGGACGGTTCGGGGCTGAAACCGGAGACGGAGGCTATTGTTGTCAGTACCGCGATCGAAGACGACAACCCGGACCGCTTGCGGGCCCTGGAGCTGAAGATTCCAATTGTTCATCGAGCCGAAATGCTTGCCTGCATGGCCGCGGGACGGAAAGCGGTTGCCGTGACGGGAACTTCGGGCAAGAGCACGGTGACCGGTATGATTGGCTGGATCTTTGAGTGCCTGGGCATGGATCCGACGGTTGTGAACGGTGGCGCGCTGGTGGACTGGCGAAGCGAGTACAGGATCGGGAATGTCCGCGTGGGCCGATCCAATGTCTGGATCTTTGAAGCGGATGAGAGCGACAAATCGCTCCTCCGTTTCCAGCCGGACTGGGCCGTGATCACGAATGTTTCAAAAGATCATTTTGAAGTAAACGAGGTGCGTGAGCTCTTCCAGCGCTTCGCATCGCAGGTCCGCCGCGGAATCGTATGCGGACCGGGCGTTCGGGAGATTCTTGAAGGAGGCGGTGCAGCGACGCTTCTGCGTGGCTTGGACCTGGCGGAAGAAGTATTCATTCCCGAGGCGGAAGGCGGATTTCACAGCTTCTGGTACAAAGGACTCACATTCCGTTGTCCGCTCATCGGCCGGCACAATGCGGAGAATGCTTTTGCGGCGGTGGTGTTGTGCGATCGGCTCGGGCTGGATCTGGCCGCGGTGCGGAATGCGTTGAGCAGCTTCAGCGGCATCGAACGACGCCTGCAGCCTGCGGGCGGTGCGCATGGAGTGATCGTTGTGGACGACTATGCGCACAACCCGGCCAAGATACGCGCCGCATGGCAGGCGGTCGCGCCCATGCATGCGCGTATTCTCGGCGTCTGGCGGCCGCACGGGTTTGCGCCGTTGAGAAGCATGATGAACGAACTGGCGGAGGCTTTTACAGGCATTTGCAGGCCGAGCGACCGGGTGTTTATTCTGCCCGTCTTTTACTCCGGCGGGACGGCCAACCAGGCCGTGACATCTGAAGACCTGGTGAATCTGCTGAAGAGACGGAATGTGGAGGCGTGGGCGGTGCGTGACTACGATGCCTTGATTCACGTTCTTGCCCCCGAATGCCGTGCTGGAGATTGTGTTTTGTGCATGGGCGCGCGCGATCCATATCTCCCGGTCTTTTCTCGCAGGTTGGTGGCCACCCTCGAGAGCTTGTGAAACGGCGTGCTTGCAAGTATCTTCCCCTCCATGGCAACCGACGATTTCATAGAAGTGGCGCGTTTCGGTTCGGAATTGGAGGCCGAAGCGATCGGACATGCGCTGGACCAGTACGAGATTCCGTTCTTTGTGAAGAGCGAAGATGCGATCTTCGGACAGGGGATGGCGTCCGCTTCAATTAAGAGCGCCAGCCTGTGGGTTCCGGCGGACCGCGCGGCTGAAGTGTCGGAGTTGCTGGGATGCGTGGTGAAGTTGCCGCCGGATGCCGCGGAAGAAATGGGTGAATCGTCGTGAGCGATGCCGATTCAAAAATCCATGCCACGGAAATCCCCGGCGGATATCGAGAAGTGCTTCGCGTGGCCTATCCCCTGATCATCAGCATGGGGTCGTTCACGGTGATGCAATTTGCCGATCGCATGTTCCTGTCATGGTACAGCGCGACGGCGATCCAGGCGGCGCTGCCGGCCGGCATCCTGTCATTCACGCTCATCTGTCTGTTCATGGCGCTCGCCGGTTATGCCAATACGTTTGTTGCGCAGTATCATGGCGCGGGCGATCGCATGGGGTGCAGCCGTTCGACCGTGCAGGGCGTTATCCTTGCTGTCGCTTCGTGGCCGGTGATGCTGGCCCTCATGCCGATCGGCTGGTGGTTGCTGCGGGTGAGCGGTCATGCGCCGCCGGTCTTTGAAGCGGAGATGCAGTATTTCAACATCCTGATGATCGGCAGCGTCACGGCTCCTCTCGGCGCCGCGTTCAGCAGTTTTTTCACGGGGCGCGGCGACACGCTGACGAACATGTATGCGCACGTTGCGGGGAACGTTGTGAACATTCTGCTGGATTACGCCATGATTTTCGGGCGGTGGGGTTTTCCGGAAATGGGGATTCGCGGTGCGGCGTGGGCGACGGTGATTGCCGGTTTTGTCGCGCCGTCCATTTTTGCCTTTCTGTATTTCCGGCCGCAAATGCGCGAGCAGTATCAAACCACGAAGCATTTGAAGCTGGATTGGCCTCTGATGAAGCGCCTCTTCCAATTCGGTTTTCCGTCGGCCGTGCACCTGCTGCTGGACGTGGGTTCGTTTTCACTTTTTGTTCTGTTGATCGGGCGCATGGGCCGCGTGGCCCTGGCAGCCAGCAACATCGCTCTTGCAGTGAACGGATTGGCCTTCATGCCACTGCTCGGTTTCGCAATGGCGGCAACGATCCTGGTTGGGCAGTACCAGGGGCGTGGCGAGAGTGCATATGCCGAGCGCGCGACATGGACGTGCATGAAGATGGGCTGGATGTACATGGTTGTGATCGCAATGACTTTCGTGTTCCTGCCTCACGTTTACTTCGAGCTGTTCACGGGCCGGGGCGCCGATGCATTGGATATCGCTGAAGTGCTTCCGGTCGGACGCTACCTGCTGATCATGATGGCACTCTGGGGCATGATGGATGCGGCCAGCCTGGTCTTTTCCGGCGCGCTCAAAGGCGCGGGCGACACGCGTTTCGTCATGGTCTATTCCGTGATCATCGCGTGGGGCGTCTGGCTCACGGGGGAGTTCCTGATTATCGCCGTATTCAAGCTCGGTGTTATCGCTGCTTGGATCTGGCTGACCGTGTATGTCTTTCTTCTGGCGATCGGATTTTTTATCCGATTCCTGGGGGGCAAGTGGAAATCCATCACGATCCTGGAGCCCAGCGTGCCTATCACGCCCGACCGTCCGGGCGCCGAAGCGCTCGGATTGGTGGAATAAAGAAGTCGTGCTTCACCGGCTGATCTACTGAGCCGGGGGGTTGCGTTGCTGCTGCTGGCCGTCCGGCGGCAATCGCATGATGCGGAACGTTCCGGAGACGGGATCATAGGCATAGCCCGTGCCCGGTGGCGGTTCGGGAATGACATCAATGAATCCTGCGCGCACGACCTCATTCAGGTTGGTGGGGAATCGGCCGAGCAGTACATGGAAATCGCGTATGCCTTGTTCCAGGTTCTTGTAGCGCGCGGATGCTTCTTGTCTTTTGCGTGAACGCTCGATCAGCGCGCGATAGTCCGGTTCATCTCCCTGCGTGGCCGGCTCGGATCCGCGTCCGCAGCCTGCGATCAATCCCGCACCTGTCACGGACAGGACGATTCCTGCCGTGCCGAGGAAGCGCACGATATCGCGGCGGAAGCATCTGAATCTTTTCATCGAATTTGATTCTCCGGCTTGGCAGCCATAGCACAGGCCGACACGCGATTCAACGCTTGTCCTTTTGCTTTCCAAGTCACGGCCATCGTCGAGGTGAACGAAACAAGGGCGAACACCGACGCCCATCGAGGCAGCATGAAAATCACCGGCGGAAGCTCGACGAAGAGCAGGCTTCCGGTTTCGGTATAAAGCGAAACAGAAACGGCGACCACTTCAAGCAGCGGTACCAGCATGAAGACGAACGAAATCCACGCGCTGATTTGCGCTTCGATTCTGAACGTCGAATCATGTAACACGCGGGCGAGTTCGGCGGCCAGCATGTTGATAATGAAGAAGGTCCATGCTGTGACCAGGAGGAGAACGATGACGTTTGCGGCGAAATACGGTTCAGATGGAACCCTTTTCCACCAGTGAACGAAAGGCGCAAGATATACCTGCAGCAGCATGAGGAGTATTGCAAAGCGAAGTCGCCGGTTCCAAAGCGCCGTTAGAGGCCCTGTTCTTTTCAGGTACATGACCCCGCAATAGGCGATCAGTACGCCGACCACGTAGGCGGGCAGCCTGATGCGGGGTAGCGTAGGAAACGAAAGCGCGCCGGTGAAAAGCAGAAGGCCGATGGGCAGTCCCCAGAAAAAGCACAGGAAGCCGCGCGCGATGCGAAGCAGCACGGCGGGAGTAAGCGCGACATTCGCGCACGAGGAAGGCTCACCGCTTATCAACTTCTCTTCAGGCATGGGCGGGATTATGCGGGGAACGGAAGACGCTGGCAAGGATGAGAAGGGAAGAGGGCATCCGTCTTCCATTGACCAATAGGCATTCCCCATTACACTCTTGAACTCATGAAGCCATATCAGCCGCGAATTGTCGTTGCGTGTCTCGTGATCATTCTCTCGATTGCTCAAGCCGGCGGCGCTGTTCGTGATGCCGATCTCGCAGCAGTGGCAGACCCCTCCTTGGATGTCGGCAGCGTGGCCGCGCGGCGCATGGAAAATGGACGCCTGATGTTCGAGGTTTCAACGATCGCGGCTCCCCGCGTGGAGCAGGTGAGGATATTTCTCGATACGGACCCGTCCGGCGGCGCGCCGGACACGGGGGCGGATTTCATGGTTGAGGGATATCGCTTCTATCGCCGTCCTGTCCGCGCGCGAGGCTGGCAATGGGATGAGATCGAATCTCCGGCTGTCGCCCGGGACGGGCGCTCTATCATCTATGTACTGCCGTCCATTCCGGAATTGGAGCGCGGCGCATGGATTGTCGAGACTATTGATGCCCGGCTTCAAACAGTTGATCGGGTTCCGGAAAAAGGAAGCGTCGCCTATACCATCGCGGAGTTGCCTGAATGGCAGCCTCCCATGCGCGCGAGTCCCGCGGACATCCACGACCTTCTGGATTACGGTCAATTCTCCCTGTCCGTCAGGCTGGATACGGAGTTGAAGTCCGTGCGCTGGACCGATCTCGATCGGCCTTGGCCCGCCATGCAATGGACGCCCTTGTTCCAGGATTCACCTGTGCCGTTGAAGATTGTGTTGCAGGATTGCGCAAGCGGGGAATCCGTTGCGCTTGAGCCGGAATCCGTTCGCGCGAATGAAGAAGCAATTCTTTTCGAGGGTGAAGAGCTTGGTGTGAACTGGGCGATCCTGGTCGAGCCTGCGGGAACAGGTGCGATGCGGGTGACCGGCAGGCTTGAAGCAGAAAATGACCGCGTGTTGCGCTTGGAGATCCGAACGCCTCTGGATGGAGAGGGATGGGTGTGGCATGATGACTTTCGATCTGCGCGGCAGTTGGATGCCGGGGCAGGGGATCTTGCGAATGTCGTGTCGAGTCCTTTCGGGGAGCGATCGGTTTATCCGTTTGGTGCGGTCAGTCGGGATGCGCACATCTTGTCGGTGGAGACGGATCCTTTCGAGCCGCGCGTGTTCTGTGTATTGGCGCGGACCGAAGAGCAGGCGTTGGCCATCCAATATGACCTCGCGTTGACTCAACAGACATCCAATTTCCCCGGACGCGCCACGATTCGATGCGAATTCCGCTCCCTGAAATCAGCGACAGGCAATCCTTTCAGAGCCGTTCTGGCTGATTTTCAGAAACGTCATTCCGCACCGCAAGTTGCGCGCAGCAGTCAACTCAATCCTGATGGGTTGGTGCATCTCGCACCATGGGTTCAGCGGGTGCCCTTGTCGGCGGGAATGGCGCGCACGGAAGAAAACGTGGAAATTCTTTTTCGGCTCGGGTTGATGGAGCATGGTCCCGTCGCAGACCTTTCGGCTGCCACACTGTTGGGCGCATGCATCGGGGCTGATGGGAAATGGCCTGTCGCTTTCGATGCGGGCGCAATCATTCCGGTGAACGTGGACCCCGATGCGGGCGCAATACCGGAGTTGCCGGTGACGCGCGCGGGGGCTGAATGGAATACCATTCGCGACTACCTTAACGAGCCTCGGATAGCCGGCGTTCGTTTTGAAGCCATGCAAACCGAAACACCGGATTATCGCGAAACCGCAATTGGTGTCGCTGATTTCCCTTGCGTTTTCGAGCCGGCCGTATTGAGACCTTGTGTTGCCAATTCGTTCAGCGGCTTCGAGTTCATGGCTCTTGCATCCCGCGCTCTTGCCACAAAGGGAAAAGTGGTTTTGGGAAGCAGCGCGACCGAGCCGACGCCTTTTCATGTTCAACATGTAGATGGTGTTCTTGAAGAAGTGGAATGGTTGAACACCGGGGCATTCGTGTCGGAAGAGCATGATCGCATGATCCGCAGACGTGTGCTCGCGGGAAAGAGACCTGTTGCAGTGTTGTTGAACGGTCCGTTCGACACCCTGTTGCCTGAAGCCGTGAAGCGCGCTTTCGAGGAGGCGTTGTTCTGGGGCTTTGTGCCGCGCTTCTATCGGGATAGCCGTTCAGGGACGCTTCATGGCAGCAATCCGGCGTGGATTCGTCGTGATCAAGCGTTGATCAACACCTGTATGCCTCTTGCTGGACGACTCGCGGATGCCGGATGGGAGCCGGAGGGGTTCGCGTCCGTCACGCCGGACCATGTTCGCATGGAACATTTCGGTGCAACGCAGGCCGTGCGTCATATCACTATTCGCAACGAAGACGAATGGATCGTGGATGCACAAGTGCGGCTTCTTGATGGGAGCAAGGACTTGGTTGTTTTCAATCCGCTCAACGGCGAATGTGCGGTTGTGGAGGAGGGCTTCCCGATCAGGCTTCTGCCGGGCGAGATTCAGGTTCTGGATCTTTTCGCCGCTTCCGATATTGAACAGGAGCTTTCGTTCCTCGGCGAGTGGCCGGGGGGATCTGGAGAGGGGGCGGCAGGACAGCGCTCGTTGGCGTCTCTGAAGGCGGAACGGGCTATCGGGATTGAATGCAACGTTCGCGTCCCCGTGCCGTCGGTTCGGGATGATCCGAACCGGCTGGAAATCGTTGTCAGAAACAAAAGCGGAAAAGCGATAACTCTTTCCGGTGTGCGGGTGATCGGGACTGTGTTTCGCGAAGCTGAGCATCAGCGCATCGTAATTGAGCCGGATGCCGTATCAACAGCTTCGGTCTCGTTCCTTGCCGCGGATATACCCGCTTCCGGCTGGCTGGAGGTGCTCTGGACGGTCACGCAGGAAGATGTTGAATTGGCCTGCACAAGATTCATCCGGCCGCGCGTCGGGAATTCCGTTGAGTTTCGCGCGTCGCCCGCGCAGGTTGAGGCGGGTGGATTGGAAACGGACTTGCCGTTGGTTGCGATCAATCACTCGGCGAATCCAAAATCGTTCACCGTGACATGGAGAGGCGACTTCCGGGGCGGCATGCGGCCGCTGGACCTGGCGCCGTTCTCGACACAGAGAGTTGGTTTGCCGATACGCGCTCGCCGCGCCGGGCAAGGGGAGATGTATGCGACGGTGGAGCAGGGCGATCAGCGCATCGCCGTCATCCGGTTCGATGTCAAGCTGACGGGGAGTAAATAAAAGATTTCTATCCTGTCGAAAGAGGTCATCGTCATAACTGCTGTTGCCGGGACTGTCAGCACGCTTGACTTTATGAAGTTCGTTGCGCCATTCTTCTGTTCAGTCTCGGTCTCGGGGTGGAGGGTGCGTCTGCTGTATCCGCTATAAGTTGTCGGGCACATATCCGGAATGTCGGCAAGGGGGACAATGTGAAAACACGAATTGTCGGGCCGTTGCTTTTTATCGCCGCTGTCGGAGTTTCGGCTTCGCTGTTTTTACTGAAGAAATCCGCTACAACTTCAAGTTATAATGCGGCCAAACAATTGGTATCATCGGAACGGACTGCCGTGGATACTACAGAGTCTGCGGCTTCCCAGGCGCTTCCGGTCACACCGATGAGGGTGTCGTTTGAGATAGCGCGGCCTGTAATGAGTGCTGTGCCCGCGAGATTGCAACCGATCCTTTCCCCTGACACTGGACTTCCCTATCAGTCCAGAATGAATGCGTCCCGCGAATTGGAGTCGCCTTTGACGCGGGATGAATGCGGGGCAATATATGCCTTCCTGCATCAATCGGCTCAGGAGGCCGGCCTTCGGCCACAGGAATTGAACGCTCTGAAAAATCATTTGGTCAATATCGTCAAGATCAATTCGACGGATATCCTTTCCTTGATCCGGCATCTCATGACGTTGTTCTACGATACCGGGCAGGACCCTGTTTGGCGCGAATACTGTGTTCAACACCTGGGAACATTGTACGTGCAAGCCGGAATACATCAGCCCGCGCTGGTCAAGTTGTTTGGCGATGCGTTGCGGGATAAGGAAGGCAGTTTGGCGGGAACCGCCCTGATAGCATTGAGGCTCAATCGCCGGAATGAGCCTTACACCTCCCGCCTCGTTGCTGAAGAGGCTTACGTCGTGGCATCTTCAGCCGAATACAGTTCCGCATCCCGCACAACCGCTCTTCAGATTGCAGCGGCGGAAGATGATCCGCGTATTGTGCAATTGGCGCGCACCGTGCTGCGTGAATCAACCGATGTTCACTTGCGGGTATCTGCATTGGCCGTTTTGGGAAAAATGGGCGATTCGACGGATGTGGATGGCATCGAAGCACATGCATCTTCCGGTGATGTGCGATTGCGTTCCGCCGCGTCGGCCGCGCTGAAAATGCTGCAATCTCGTTCGTGACCGAACGTTCGGGGGTCGCCGATGAATGGGGAATCCGACGTGTCAGATATGAAGAATATTGCTGCTCGAAATACTGCGGAGCCGGGACGGCGCAGTGAGCAACTTATCTGCGGCATTCTTGAGACAATGCGCGAAAACCCTTATGCTTTCAGGACGTGCTCGGATATGGCTTGCGAAGCACGACTGAGTGTTTCGCATTTCACGAGAACCTTTAAATTGGTAGTTAACGAAAGCCCTCGGGAATTCTTAAAAGCAAAGAAAAAACAACAGGCGGAAGAATTGTTGAAGGATCCCAAACTCAATATCAAAGAAATAGCGGAAAAATGTGGATTTCAGAACCAGAATCATTTCTCCGCGTGGTTTAAAAAGCGATTCAAATGTTCTCCATCCGACTTTAGAGCACGGATTGAAAGAAAATAGCACGAATTGAAAGATCGCCGCTCTTTACTTCACTGATCCGACTTTGCTTACCTGCCTTCAGAAGAAACCGGTGACGCTTGGTTCCGGCACGCAAGAAATCGGCTCTGCACCAAATAAGGGGGCATGGCGACGCCAACCAGTTAAGCACATAAGGCCCTCACTCTCAATCGGTAGTTCTGGAAGTTTCGGTAGCCGTATCCTCTTCGTG
>Ga0334890_1001312_pt1 | contig 34061 bp, 28 predicted proteins | sample GraSluR1_MG_3_FD_207220 | JGI IMG/M metagenome (GOLD analysis project Ga0334890, IMG submission 207220) | Sludge microbial communities from methane-producing bioreactor in Wageningen University, Netherlands - Granular Sludge_31_08-R1 | ecosystem: Engineered > Bioreactor > Anaerobic >... | reverse complement strand
GGGGAGTAGTCGACCTCCACCGTCTCGTCCTCATCGTCGATGGGCCTGAGGGAGAGGAGGTAGGTGTTCGTCGACTCGACGTCGATGTCGACGACCTCAGCCTGGAGGGGGACGTAGCCGTCGGTGGGGGGGCCCCCCCCCCCCCCCCCCCCCCCCCCCCCCGCCCGCCCCCCCCCCCCCCCCCCCCCCCCCGCCCCCCACCCCTTCTCTATTCGTGAGGATTCATCGTTTATCATCTTTAGGAGGAAACAATGTCTTTACAACCTGTTTTGATCAACGGCGAATGGCGCGCGTCGGACACGGTGGGCGAATTCGAGGCCATCAACCCATCGACGAAGACGGCGCTGCCGGAGACGTATCCCGTATCGAGCGCGGCGGAGGCCGAAGCAGCCATCCACGCCGGATATGAGGCGGCGGTCGCGCTGCGAGCTATGTCAACAGAAAGCATTGCGCGCTTTCTCGAAGTCTATGCAGACGCCATCGAAGCGCGGGCTGAGGCGCTGGTCGAGGTCGCACACGCCGAGACCGGGCTGCCCAAGTCGCCGCGCCTGCGCAATGTGGAACTGCCGCGCACGACGGACCAACTGCGGCAGGCGGCCGCCGTCGCGCGCGAGCGCTCGTGGTGTCTGGCGACCATCGACACGAAGCGCGGCATCCGTTCGATGTACGGAGCACTCGGTGGGCCGGTCGTCGTCCTGGGGCCGAACAATTTCCCGTTTGCGTTCAACTCGGCAGCGGGCGGGGATTTCGTGGCGGCGATTGCGGCGGGCAATCCCGTGATCGCCAAGGCCAACACCGGACATCCCGGCACCACGAAGCTACTTACCGAGGCTGCGTTCGAGGCGATCCAGGCCACCGGCATGCCGCCGGCGCTGGTGCAACTGCTCTATCGCGTCAAGCCGGACGTGGGCTACCGGCTGGTGAGCCACCCGCTGGTCGGCGCGACCGGGTTCACGGGCAGTCGCGGCGCGGGTGTGCGCCTCAAGGAAGCGGCGGATAAGGCCGGCAAACCGATCTATCTGGAAATGTCGAGCATCAACCCAATCTTCGTGCTGCCCGGCGCGTTGGAAGAGCGGCTGGATGTCGTCGCCGGGGAGTTATACGCCTCGTGCTCGCTGGGCGTGGGGCAGTTCTGCACCAAACCGGGGTTCGTCGTCCTGCTGCAAAACGACAAGAGCGAGGCGTTCCTGGAGAAGGTCAACGAGCACTTCCAAAGCCCGCCCGGCGTGCTGCTGGGCGCAAGCGGCGTGTGGACCATTGCCGATGCGGTGGAAAAGCTACAGGCGGTAGGCGCGCAGCTTGTGACCGGCGGGTACGAGGTCGAAGGGCCAAGCTATCGCTACGCGAACACGCTCCTGCGCGTCTCTGGCGATGACTTCCTGAAGAATCCACACGCGCTGCAAATCGAGGCGTTCGGCGTCGTGTCACTCGTCGTCTTTGCAAAGGATGTCGCGCAGATGTGTGAAATCGCCGAGGCGCTGGAAGGCAACCTCACCGGCTGTCTCTACTCCCACACCGGCGGCGACGATGACGCGCTGTACGACCAGGTCGCGCCGATCCTGCGCACCAAAGTCGGACGGCTGCTCAACGACAAGATGCCCACCGGCGTCGCCGTCAGCCCGGCGATGAACCACGGCGGCCCCTACCCCGCGACGGGCCATCCCGGCTTCACCGCCGTCGGCGTGCCCGCGTCGTTGTTGCGCTTTGGCGCGCTGCACAGCTACGACGCCGTCCGCCCCCATCGTCTGCCGCCGGAGTTGCAGGACAAGAATCCGACGGGTGCGATGTGGCGGTTGGTGGATGGGGTGTGGACGCAGAAGGATGTGGCGTGATACGTGAAGCGTGATGCGTGATGAGCCTTCATATTCGAAAGGCCCAATCAGACGAACTGCCTGCCTTGTTAGCACTGTACGAGCACTTGCACGCTGCTGACGAACCACTGCCAGACGACGCGAAAGTACGGCAGGTCTGGGACGACATCGACCGCGATCCGAAGCTGCATTGCTTGGTTGCAGAAAGGGACGGCGTTTTTGTTGCGTCGTGCATCCTGGCGATTATCCCCAACCTGACGCGGGGCGCACGGCCTTACGGGTTGATCGAGAACGTTGTCACCCACCCGTGTTATCGTCGTCAGGGCGTTGGGACGGCGCTGGTGCGTCACGCGCTCGCCGTCGCGTGGGAGCGCAACTGCTACAAAGTGATGCTGCTCACCGGGCGAAAGGACGAGAAGGTATTCCAGTTCTACGAAAAGGCCGGGTTTCAGCGCGACGTGAAGACGGGATTTATCGCTTACCCGGACACGCATCTTGTCAACGGGTTGAACGGATGAAACGGATTTTCATCCTTCCATTCTGTGATCTATCTTCAGGAGTTATAGAATGATACTCGATGGGCACATACACATTGACGACGGCCCGGAAGATCGGGAGGATTTCGCGCGGCGGCTACGCAAGGCGGAGGTAGACGGCGGCATCCTGCTTTCTCCCGCGCCAACGTGTTTTGCAGGAGCGATCCACACTGCGTCACCGCGGGAGCGATTGGAGAAGGTGTTATTGTGGTGTGAAGCCGGGCCGAACCTGTATCCTTTCTACTGGATCGACCCAACGGAGACAGATGCGCTGAAGCAAGTCGATCTCGCCGTAAGCAAAGGCGTCGCCGGATTCAAAGTCATTTGCTCCACCCACGATCCCGGCGATCCGCGCGCGCTGCGCACGTACCAGGCCATCGCCGAAACCGGACGGCCCATCCTCTTTCACTCCGGCATCCTGTGGGACGGCAAACCCTCGTCGCCGTACAACCGGCCTGCCAACTTCGAGGCGCTGCTGGACGTGAAGGGTCTGCGGTTCGCGTTGGCGCACATCTCGTGGCCTTGGACCGACGAGTGCATCGCCGTCTACGGCAAGTTCCAGGCCGCTATGCGGCGTCACGAAGATCTTAATGTGGAGATGTTCATCGACACCACGCCCGGCACGCCACCCATCTACCGCCGCGACGCGCTGACCCGGCTCTTCACCGTGGGCTACGACGTGGCACGCAACGTCTTCTTTGGCAGCGATAATCACGCTAACCAATACAACTCAGATTACGCCCGCACGTGGATCGAGCGCGACCACGCGATCCTCACGGAGATTGGCGTGGATGAGACGACGATGAACAACGTCTTCGGTGAGAATCTGAAGCGGTTTGTGGAAAATCGGCAGCCCTGATTGTTTGCAATCCATAATCTGCAATCTGCTCAATCTATTCCGAAAATAGCTCTCCTGCCGAGCAGTTTTCATCTTTGGTGGAGAGCGTAGCTCATGTTGTCTGCTGACAAAAACAAGGAGTCAAATCGTTATGAAAATCGGCATCAGTTCCTACAGTTTCCATCGTTTGGTCGATACCGGCGCGATGAGCCAGCTTGAGGTGATCGCCGTCGCCAAAGATATGGGCTTCGACGTGATCGAGTTCTCGACGTTTCACCTGCCCGAAGGCGAAACGCCGTTGACGTTCGCGCCGCAGGTGAAGGCGGAGTGCGACCGCGTGGGCATCGAGATCGCCAACTACACCATCGGCGCGGATTTCCTCAACGGCAGCGGGGGCGACTGGCAAGCCGAGGTAGAGCGTCTCAAGGATGAAGTGCGCGTCGCGCAGATCCTCGGCGCGCCGGGGATGCGCCACGACGCCACACGCGGCTTCGCACCGGATTACGTGGGCGCGCGCGGCTTCGACGACGCGCTGCCCGTGCTCATCCAGGGCTGCCGCGCCGTCACGGAATTCGCCGCCGACCTGGGCATCAAGACAATGGTGGAGAATCACGGCTTCTTCTGCCAGGATAGCGAGCGCGTGGAGAAACTCGCCAACGGCGTCAATCACCCCAACTTCGGCATTCTCATCGATATGGGCAACTTCCTCTGCGTGGACGAAGACCCGGCGCAGGCCGTGGCGCGGCTGATGCCCTACGCTTTCCACGTCCACGCCAAAGACTTCCACGTCAAATCGGGGAATGAGCCGAGTCCAGGTGAGGGGTGGTTCCAATCGCGGGGCGGGAATTTCCTGCGCGGCGCGATCATCGGGCACGGGAACGTCGCCATCATGCAATGCTTGCGCATTATGAAGAAGGCCGACTACGATGGCGTGCTGTCCATCGAGTTCGAGGGCATCGAAGAGCCGCTCAAGGGGATCAAGATCGGATTGGACAATCTGCGCCGCTTCGTCCGCATGGCGGGGTAAAGAGAATCGAACAGGATTAACAGGATTTGCAGGATTTTATTCTTCATCCTGTCAATCCTGTTAATCCTGTCCAAAAATCATGAGCATACGATGACTTCATTTTCCTCATTTTACCAGACGCTCGCCCGGCTACAACACAATACGGGCGTCGTCATCCCCGTTTATCTGCCTGAAGGTGCAGAGAGTCACGACGCGGCGCTGCTCGAAGAGACGGTCGCCGCGTATTGCGCGCAGGTCGACGATCCCGCCGTCATCTGCCTGAGCGTGGATGGCGCAGATTTCGGAGCGGATGTGGCGCTACGGCTAACCAATCAGTATGGCGTGTCGCTGTGCGTCGTCGAAGAAAATCGCGGCAAGCTGTGGGGGGCGATGCACGGCACGCGGACGTTACTCACCAACGATACGCTGGATTACATCGCCGTGGTGGATCAAGATGGCGATCACTTTGCTAACGAGCTGCTCAACTTCGTGCGCGCCGCCGACCACATCCGTGCGCAGACCGGGGACGAGGGCGTGATGGTGCTGGGTCGCCGCATCTCGCTGCACCGCCCGATGGGGTTCCTGCGCGGCGAGTTGGAGGCGCTCGCTGACCGTGTGCTGCTCGACGCGCTCCACTACCACGCTGCCGTGACCGGCATCCCGCTGCGCCTGGAGTACGCCACACTGCTGGATGAAGCGCCGGATTTCCAGTCGGGCTACAAGCTGTTCAGCCGGACAACCGCGCAAGCCGTTTTCGATTCTGAACCGCACCAGATGAACGTCCCAGATGCAGCCTATTATCGCCACGCTTGCGAAACCGTGATGGCGGTCGAGGCGTTGGAAAGCGGCGCGCACCTGGGCGTGGTCAACCGCAGCACGTTCAACGAGCAGCCGGTGACGCACTTCGGCAAGCTCAACCAGGCGCACGCCACGGCGGATATGATCATCTGGGGATGCAAACGGCTGGGGGTCCCTTACCCCTTCGGCGCGCAGTGGCTGGCGAATCACGCGCCGCGCCTGCTGCTCAATACCATCGTCCCCCAGGGGAAAGCGGAAGTGGAGCAAGTGCGGCAGCTCGTGCGCGAGGCGTTTGCGGGGCAAGACACGGGTGCGGCTGGACTCCAACCGTTATTCGTGTAAGATTGTAGTTAAAGCTATGCACAAGATTATACGTTTACTCGGTCGAATCAACGTCTTTAGTATCCCACCAGGCCTGACGCCGACACAGCGTCAGAACTTTTTCTATACCCAAATGGATGCGCTCGGCGTAGGATTGGTCGCGGGCGCGTCGCCGTTCCTGGCGGTGTTCCTCACCCGGCTTGGGGGGACGAACTTCCAGGTGGGGTTGCTGAGCGCCATGCCGGGCTTCACCGGGCTGTTCCTGGGACTCATTATCGGGCGGTTTCTGCAAACCCGTTCGAACATCGTGCCCTGGTACAGCCGTATTCGCCTGCTCGTCTTCTCGGCGTACACCCTCACCGGGCTGATGGCATTGATCCTGCCGCAGAAAGCCACCATCACCGCCATGCTTATCGTCTGGGCGTTGGCGAGTATCCCGCAGGCGATCCTCAGCGTGGCGTTTACGGTGGTGATGAACGCCATCGCCGGGCCAGAAGGCCGCTACACGCTGATGAGCCGCCGCTGGTCCATCCTGGGAATCACCTCGGCGGTGATGACGATGGTGGCCGGACAACTCCTCGACCGGATCGCCTTCCCGTTGAACTACGCCGTGGTCTTTTTGCTCTTCTCGATGGGCGGGTTAGTCAGTTTCCGATTTTCCAGCCGGATGCAGGTGCCGCCGCTCAATGCCGAGGCGGTGGGCAACAAAACGCCGCTGTTCCAACAACTGAAGCACGATGTGCGCCTGGTGTTTTCCGAACGGCCTTTCATCGCTATGTCCACCAAGCGGTTGATCTACATCTTTGGCTCCACCCTCGTCGGACCGCTGTTTACACTGTACTACGTGCGCATCGTGGAGGCGAGCGACGCCTGGATCAGCGCCATCGTCACGATGCAGAGCTTCGTTTTGTTGATCGGCTATTCGATCTGGACGCAGCAGCACCGCAAACGCGGCTCACGCTTCATCTTGCTGAGCACGACGCTGGCGCTGGCGCTCTACCCGGCGTTGACCGCCATCACGCGGCTGCCATCGCTCCTGGTACTCTACGCAGGAGTCGCGGGCATCTTCCAGGCAGGGATGAACCTCGTCTTCTTCGACGAGTTGATGAAGACCGTGCCCCCACAGCACAGCGCCACCTTCATCTCGGTGGATCAAAGCGCGCAGAATGCGCTGGCGATGAGCGCACCGCTCATCAGCACGAGCCTGTCGAACTTCATCGGCATTCCGGCGACGTTGGGCGTCGGTACAGTGGTGCGCCTGGTAGCCTTCGTGATGTTTCTGCGCGGCAAGGAAGGGAAGCCGGCGGTAACGAGTCACCAGGAATCGGTAACGAGTAATCAGGAATCAGTAACAAGTAAAGAGTAAAGAGTAAAGAGTAACGGGTTACCAGTTACCAGTTACCAATCACCATTTCGAGGGGAAAGACAAGATGAAAACCACAATTCGCAGTCTTTTGATGATATGCATCATCACCTCCCTCATAATCATCCCACCATCAGCAGTCAGTGTTGCCGCGCCCAGCGATGATTGGGAGAACTACACTTACACGCTCACCCAATCCACCACCGCCTACCAATTCTGGACGACGACGCCGAGTGAGCGCGTGTTCAAGGACGCCAACGCACCCGCCGCGACCGGCAGCGGAGTGAAGGTTTACGCGGCGCGCAACGAGTTCGAGCCGTTCCAGGTCGTCGTCAAACCGGCGGCGTCGGGCAACGTCATCGTCAACATGGGCAGTTTTGGCAGTGGGATCACGGTTGAGCTTTATCAGGTGAAGTACGTCTATCTGGATGAGGCGACCGACAGCCTGGGACGCACCGGCCCCTACCCTGATCCGCTGTGGCCCCTCGCCAACGGGGCCAGCGTGGCGCTGACCGCAGGCCAGAACACCGCGTTCTGGTTCAGCGTCTACGTCCCGGCGGGCGTCACTTCGGGCAATTACACCGCCAATATGACCATCGGCGGCGTGGCGATCCCGGTCACGCTGCACGTCTTCAACTTCACTATCCCTGACGAACTGCACGTCGAATCGCAAATGAACTACTCGCACCAGAGATTCCTGAGCGCCTACAGCGTCCCCGGCCTAGGCGATGAATATTGGGCCTACGTGGACGGCATCAAGCAGTTCTTCATCGACCGCCGGCTGACGCCCAGCAGCGTGCTGTGGTCCGGCGGCCTGACCGGCGGCGGTACGTTTGCCAGCCCGTACATCGACTACGACTGCGGCACGCACACGCTCTCCGACCCCTACAGCATCTGGGGTTACGATTTGCTGGCGGAGCGGTATCTCGACGGCAGCGGTTTGCTCGGCGGGCAGTTCACACAGCCGTTCAACGGGGGGACGGGCTTTCCATCATTCATGGCAGCGGGCTTCGCACATAACGATCCGTCTGCCGACCAGCGGCCCTTCTCGTTCTGCGGCATCACACGCAGCGCGAGCGACTGGCTGCAGAACCCCACTTCGGCGTACAACACGGCGTGGTTTGCCTACGTCACCGCGATGCAGAACTACCTCAACAGTCACGGCGACCTCGCCAAAGCCTATCACTACTTCGCCAACGAGCCGCAGGATCAGGCGGACTATGACGCGGTAGCCTGGTACAGCAGGTACAGCCATCAGGCCGCACCCAACCTCAAGCTCATGGCCTCTGAGGAGCCGAAACCCGAAATCTACGACCAGCCCGGCGCGCACATCGACATCTGGTTGCCGGTGCTGAACAACTACGATCCCGTCGTCTCCCATACCCGCGAGCGCGACCACGGTGAGGAAACGTGGGTCTACTTCTTACACGGCACACGCCCGCCCTACTTCAACCCGATCACGCTGGATCACCCCGCCATCGAGGGCAAGTTCACCGGCTGGTTCCTGTGGAAGTATCGCGTGCGCGGCATCGCCTACTACGCCGTCAACGACTGGAGCAAGAACCCGTGGACGGACCCAATGACCGACGGGCAGAACGGCAACACCTTCCTGCTCTATCCGCCTTCCGAGAGCAACACGCCGATCTCCTACGGCTCCAATGGGCATCGTCTCGTGCCCTCGATCCGCCTGGAAATGCTGCGCGACGGCTTCGAGGACTACGAATATCTCTACGTCCTCGCGGGCGGGCAGCCACAGGTGGACGTGATCAACGCCGCCGACGCGCAGGCGAACAAGATCATCACCGGGCTGACAAGTTACACGCGCCACAGCGAATTTATGTACAACCTGCGGCGTCTGATCGGGCTGAAGAACGGCGGCGAGATCGCCACCATCCCCGACATCACCCCGCCGGCCACCCACCCGCGCGCCGAGGGACCACCCGGCAATTACTACATCAACTTCCAGGACCCCGCCGGAGAGCCGTCCGCCGACCCCCTCGTCGTTGACGGGCATACGTACACGAAAATCGGCAGCGCGGATTACAGCGCCGTCGCCGGATACGGCTGGTACGCCCCCAACGAAGTTCACTGGATGACGACCTACCTGAGCAGCGGCCCGAACGTCTTGCAGCGTAGCATCCTCTACTCGGATTACGGCCGGCCCGCCACTTTCGAGTTCGACCTACCCAATGGCGATTACAACGTCACCGTCTCCGTGGGCTGGCAGGGGAAGACGTATTCGCACAACTACATCGCCATCGAGGGCGTTGTCTTCGTCAACAACGAAGCGACCAGCCCGTACATCGTCCGCACCAAACGCGTCACCGTCACCGACAACAAGTTGACGATGGCGATGGGCCTCTTCGACGAGTACACGATGCTCAACTACCTCGACATCGAAGCCGCCGGGCCGACCGCAGCCTTCACCGCGGACGTGACCTCCGGCGACGCGCCGCTCACCATCCAGTTCACCGACGCATCGATCAACGGACCGACGATGTGGGCGTGGGATTTCGAGAACGACGGGACAACCGACAGCACCGACCAGCACCCAACGCACACCTACACCGCGCCAGGCGTCTACACCGTGCGCCTGCTCGTGACCAACGAGAGCGGCAGCGACGAAACCGTCAAACCCGACTACATCACCGTGCGCTTGCCCGCCGTGCACGATCTGCGCATCACCGATGTCCAGACCGAAGCTGGCTCGCTCACCGCCCACCTCTGCTGGACAGCACTCCCGCAGGCCGTCACGACGACGCTGCGCTATTCATCTACGTTCATCACCGATGGAACCTGGGCGGCGGCGGCCGCCATCAGCGACAGCGTGCCGGGCAGCACGGATACCTTCACCGCGCACGTGCACTATGCGGGCGGGAGCGTCTACTTCGCGCTCAAGTCACAGGATGCCGGCGGCGCGTGGCTTGGACTGTCCAACAATGCCTACTGGCCGAGCTTTGAGGTATACTTACCGCTGGTCATGCGGAATTGAAAGGAACAGGATGATTACGGCTGAAGAGGCGATCAACATCTATCAATGTCTTTTGGAAAACAATATTCAGGTGTGGCTGGTTGGTGGATGGGGAATTGACGCGCTGCTCAGCGAGCAAACCCGGCCCCACAAAGACCTCGACATCATCATGCTGGTGGATGACGTGGGACGACTACGCGAACTCCTGAGTGACGTCGGGTACGAATTTGGCTATCTTTGGGAAGAGAACCTTAATACCGTCGATGCGCACGGAGTCGAGACGGTTACCGCCTTCGTCTTGCAGGATGGCGAGGGACGCGAACTGGATGTCCACGCGATACGCCTTGACGCCGAGGGTAACGGGATTCCGGCATGGGATGCCGAGGGCCGCATCCTCAAGCGCCAGGACCTTGCCGGTAAAGGCATCATCGCCGGAGTGACTGTCGCCTGTTTTACCGCCGAAATGCAGATGGCGTGCCACACGGGCTACGAACTTCCAGAGAAGCAGGCGCACGATTTGAAGCGATTGCACGAAAAGTTCGGTGTCGCGTATCTCGACGAGTTGCGGAATCCCTTGTAGCCCGCGAACTGGTTACTGATTATTCGTTACGTTGCTGAGTCAGGGAGTACAAAAATGACGACAGACACAATCCGTTGGGGCATTATCGGCTGCGGGAATGTGACCGAGGTGAAGAGCGGGCCGGCGCTGCAGAAGGCGCGTGGATCGCGGCTCGTCGCGGTGATGCGGCGGAACGACAACCTGGCGCGGGACTACGCGCAGCGCCACGGCGTCCCCAAGTGGTATAATGACGCCGATGCGCTGATCCACGACCCGGAGGTCGATGCCGTGTACGTGGCCACGCCGCCCTCGTCACACAAGGACTACGTACTGGCCGTCGCGCAGGCCGGAAAACCGGTGTACGTCGAAAAGCCGATGGCGCGCACTTACGCGGAATGTCAGGCGATGATTCAGGCGTGCGAACAAGCGGGCGTGCCGTTGTTTGTGGCATACTACCGGCGGATGCTGCCGCGCTTCCTGAAGATCAAAGCGTGGCTGGATGCAGGCGCAATCGGCGAGGTGCGTAGCGTGAACACCGTGCTCTACAGGCCGCCGTCGCCAGAAGATTGCAGTGACGAGAAACCGTGGCGGCTCGATCCAGAAATCGCAGGTTGCGGCTATTTTTGCGACCTCGGTTCACACATCCTCGATTTGCTCCAGTATCTCCTGGGGCCAATCGAGACGGCACAAGGCTATGCCACCAATCAGGGCGGGTGCTACGAGGCAGAAGACGCCGTCAGCGCGACGTGGCTGCATGAGAGCGGCGTCCTCGGAGCAGGCACGTGGCACTTTAGCACACAGCATCACGTGGATCGCACGGAAATCGTAGGAACGACGGGCATCATCCGCTACGCGACATTCGACGACGAACCGGTGGTACTCGAAAGTGAAGAGGAAACCGGATCGATACACATCGAGAACCCGCCGCATATCCAACAGCCACTCATCCAAACGGTCGTGAATACGCTGCTCGGTTATGGCGAATGTCCAAGCACCGGACACACTGCCGCACTGACCAATCGCGTGATCGACATGATCTTGAAAAATCCGCGTCTGGTACTTTAGAAAATATACAACGATTTGCGAGATAGGCGGTCTATTCCGCACAAGGAGGCATCATGCTTCACAATAAGGTAAACCGAAATTTCATAAGGCTGTGCCTGTTTTTGCTCGTGCTCGCTGGCTGCGCGAAGCCGCTCCCCACGCCGGAACCGGTCACGATCAAGTTTCCGAGTTACGAGCCTGCCATGGCGCACTACACGGCGCTGGCCGAGCAATTCAAAACACTTTACCCCAACATCACTGTCGAATTGGTTCAGTTGCAACAGCAAGGCAGCAATCAGATCACCGACAACGACGTATTTATGGCGGATCAACTCGCGCTGGCGCAATTGGTGCGACAAGGCGCCATCCTCAACCTTACCCCCTTGATCGAACAAGATAACAGCTTCGATCAAGGGGTATTTTACCCAGGCGCGTTCGAAACGTTCCAGTATGAGGGTAGAACGTGGGGCATCCCCTCCGACATTAATATGCTGTTGATGTACTACAACAAGGACCTGTTCGACCGCTATTCCGTCCCCTACCCTACCAGCGGGTGGACGTGGAACGACTTTCTCGAGCGCGCCGAGGACATCAGCGATCCGAACAACGGTGTATTCGGCTATGCAATCCAACACGATAATGATCTCGCGATTATGGAGCCGATCCTGTTCATCTATCAGCATGGAGGACAGCTTTTCGATAGCTGGCAAAATCCCACGACCATCACCTTCAACGATCCACTGAACGTCGAAGCGATGGAGTGGTATGCCGGCTTGATCCATACGCGCGGCGTTGCCCCTTCTCGCAAGCAAGGCCCTGACTCTATACGGTACTACCCGTATGGTGGCGTGATGCAAGGCAAGTTCGGGATGTGGATGGGGATGCTCTCCGACCAGGGTGGGATCACCTGGCCAATGCGTTGGCAAATGCAATGGGGCGTCGTTCCGCTACCCCGCGATCACGCCTCATTCACCTTGGCGACCGTCAATGGGTTCTTTATCTCAACGAAGACACAGCATCCAGATGCATGTTGGAAGTGGATCATGTTCCTCAACGAACAGATGCCTATACTGAATATGCCAGCACGCACGGCACTGGGCGAATCAGGGCAATATGAGCAGCTCGTCGGCGCAGAGGTCGCTGCCACAGCGCGCGCGGCCGTCGGCGACGCTGTATTGATCAACCCGAACCTGATCGGCTTTGAGCAAGCTTTGAACGCGCTCGGCGCCGCCTTCACGGCCATCCGCGACGGTCAAACGTCCGCCGAAGCCGCGCTAAACGTCGCACAAGAGCAGGCCGACTTTTGAAGTACGACTAATTTCTGAGGAGACATCGTATGGACGTATTGATCAGGAGCAACCATGACGAAATGAGCCTCTGTGCAGCGCGGATCGTCGCCGCGCTGGTACGCGAGAAGCCGAACGCAGTTCTCGGCCTGCCGACCGGGTCAACCCCTATCGGAACGTACAAAGAACTCATCCGTATGCACCGCGAGGAAGGACTGGATTTCTCAGGCGTGACGACGTTCAATCTGGACGAATACCTGGGAATTGGCAAGGACATGTCCAAGCCGTATACAGAGGACCAAAGTTACGCCCGTTTTATGTGGGAGGAGTTCTACAAGAGCATCGAAATTCCGCCTGAGCAAACCCACATACCAGACGGATTGACAAAAAATCCCGACGCAAGTTGCGTAGAGTACGAGGAAGCGATCCGGCAGGCGGGTGGCATCGACTTGCAGGTTCTAGGCATTGGCAGCAACGGCCATTGGGGGTTCAACGAGCCGGGGACGCCGCTGGCCTCGCGCACACACATTGTCACACTGACCCAACAAACGCTGGATGACAACTGGGAACTGTTCTACAGTAAGGCCGGCGGCAGACGGGAAGATATGCCGCACTTTGCCCTCACGATGGGCGTCGGGACGATTTTGGAAGCGCGACACATTGTCATGCTCGCTGCGGGAAAAAGGAAGGCGAATATCGTGGCGCGAGCATTGGAAGGGCCACTCACGTCTCAGGTAACGGCTTCTGCGGTCCAGTTATGTCCGGGCAGAGTAACCGTGATCCTTGACGAGAAGGCTGCGACGAAATTGGCCAACATCGACTATTACCGCCACGTCGAGCGCGTCAAAGCGCAGTATCACACCGAGTTAGGATGAACCTGGACGCGCTTCTAACAACACACGGTCCCTGCACAGGCGCCGAATTACTGGCCCTGGCAGGCATCGAGGTCTTCCCGCTCTGGCAGACCTGTCGCACGCAAGCGGGCATCGTGATGCAGCACGCCGGGCAGCGTTACCTGCGCCTCGACAAAAGGGTCGAGGGCTATGCACGCCTTTCCCCTTCCATCGGGCGCGAATTCCTCACCTACACGGTCATCGGAACGTATGCCCAGCGTGAAGCCGTTGTCGCACGCTGCCTGGGGATGCAAGAGGAGTTCACGCGCATCAGCCAATACAAACGCACGTTCGCCCGTGATGTACTCCAACGCCTCATCGACACAAATCCCCACCGGGAGCAATTTGAGGCGCATCTTTGCTGTATGATCGCCGGGGACGTGACATACAATATGGCCCATACCGTCGAACGGCCCGAACCGAGCACCGGACGTCCCGTGCGTGGCTCAGACCTCGACGTGATACTCGTGGCTGACGAACTTCTGCCCGCCGAAGCACTCACGTCGCTCGACGACACGCTTTACCGGGAAAAATGGAGTATGCTCGTCCTCCCACAGATACGGGAGGAGATCGACTACGTCATCAAAGACATCGCCAAAGTCATGACCCAGTTGCAGTTCGACAATTTCCGGCACATGGTCGCCTGCAAAATACTGCATGAAGGCGAATTTCTGTGTGGCAATGCGGCGCTCTTTGCGCATCTCAAGCGCATGGTCGATGAAGCCGGCATAGCCGAGAAGTTAGCGCACATGGCAGACAAGGCCGCCCAGGAACGCGAAGCGACCGAGAGACAACTGGCTAGCCATCCCACGACAGAACACTTACAGACCTGGCAACACCTGTTTTACACCAACGAAGAGCAGGAGGAGATCTACTGAGTCGCCGTTTTTGTTTCTTTAGAGTTGGTCTATAATGGTTTTAAACCATCCAGAAAAACAGGTGCCCTTGATTCTCAACGTCGTATTGCTCTTTACCAGCGTCTTTGCCGTATCAACTGCCGTGATCATGATCAAGGCCAGCACGCTGCACCCGGCGCTGCTGGCGGCATTGCGGCTGTTCGTGGCGACGGCAGCACTGACGCCCGTATTCTACCGCGATTATCACCGCCATCGCGCCGCGTACTCGTGGGGACACGTGCGCACCTCGCTGCTGCCGGGTCTGATTCTGGCGGCGCACTTCATCTCGTGGACCATCGGCGCGCGGATGACACCTACCGCCAACGCCAGCTTCATCATCGGCCTGGTGCCACTGGCGATGCCATTCTTTCTGACGGCGCTGATCCGGGAACACCTCACCCGCAACGAGGTCTTGGCGACGACCATTGCACTTGGTGCGGTAGCCGTGCTTACCATCGCCGACTTGAACCTCAGCGCCGAGCACTTTTGGGGCGACGTGATCTGTTTCGTCTCTATGCTTTTCTACGCCGGGTATCTGGCACTCGGACGTAAAAACCGTCACTTTCCGAGCGTGTGGTTGTATCTCGTTCCGCTGTACGCTGTGGCAGGCGTGGTCTGCTTCACCATCACCCTCTTCCTCGCCAACCCCTTTCAGCCATACAGCGGAAAAGACATCTGGCTCGTGCTGGGCCTAGGGATCATTCCCACGGTGATCGGGCACTCGCTGATCAACCGCGCGATGAAATACTTTCGCGGGCAGCGGGTGAGTATCGTCAATATGGGCCAGTTCGTATTCGCAGGGATTCAGGCATATTTCATTTTCGGCGAAATCCCGCACCGGTCGTTCTTCATCGCCAGCGGGTTATTGATCGCCAGCGCAGTCATCGCCATACGAGAAACCGAAAGTCGAAAGCCTGTCTGACATTTGATCATGGATTTTGAACTATAAATCAGGAGGTTATGATGCAATACCGAGAGTTAGGACGCACCGGATGGAAAGTATCCACAATCAGCTTCGGCGGCTGGGCCATTGGCAGTTCTTGGGGAAAGGTCAAAGATGAGGAATCCATCGCTGCTCTGCATCGCGCGGTCGATTTAGGCGTCAACTTCTTCGACACAGCCGATGCCTATGGCGACGGTCGCAGCGAGCAGTTGTTGGCGCAACTACGAAAAGCGCGCAGCGAGGAAATCTTCATTGCCACAAAAGCCGGGCGCCGTCTCAATCCGCACATTGCCGAGGGGTACAATCGCGCCAATCTGACCGCTTTCGTCGAGCGCAGCTTGCGCTACCTGGAAGTCGAGGGCCTGGACCTGTTACAACTCCACTGCCCACCCACCGAGGTCTACTACATGCCTGAAGTCTTCGGCGTGCTCGATGACCTGGTACAAGCCGGCAAGCTCCGCTACTATGGCGTCAGCGTCGAAAAAGTCGAAGAGGCGCTCAAAGCCATCGAGTATCCCAACGTGCAAACCGTACAGATTATCTTCAATATGTTCCGTCACCGTCCTGCCGGATTGTTCTTTGAGCAAGCCAAACTCCGCAAAGTCGGTATCCTAGCGCGTGTCCCGCTGGCGTCGGGCATGCTCACCGGCAAGATGAAACCCGACACCAGCTTTGACGCGAGCGATCACCGAAACTACAACCGTCACGGCGAGGCTTTCGATAAAGGCGAGACCTTCTCCGGCGTGGATTATGACGTGGCGCTACAGGCGGTCGAGGAACTGAAGGCCATCTGCCCAGAAGGGATGAGCCTGGTGCAGTTCGCGCTGCGTTGGATTTTGATGTTTGATGCGGTGACGTGCGCCATTCCCGGCGCAAAGCGCCCCTCACAGGCTGAGGAGAACATTGCCGCTGCCGATATGCCGCCGCTTTCGGCCACGGTGATGACAGAGGTGCTGCGGATTTACGACCAGCACATCCGCGCGTTGGTGCATCATTATTGGTAATAATATGACCAAACGTGATGTCATCCATGCTGTGCTGGAACATCAGCGCCCGCCCTACGTACCGTGGTCGCTGGGTTTTACGTATGAAGCAGAGGCGAAACTGCGCCGGTATTTCGGCCAGGATGATCTGGAACCGTTCCTACACAACCACATTCTCGGCTTGGGAAACGGCATCGGATTCTTCACCGATTTGGGTAACGACCTGGTACAGGATGTGTTCGGCGTCGTATGGGATCGCAGCGTGGACAAAGACATCGGCGCGGTCCAGGGGCAGGTGTTGCCAGAACCGACACTCGCAGGCTACATCTTCCCAGACCCGCATGATCCGCGCCTCTTCGCGGATATTCCCGACCGGATCGCACAATATAGCGACCAGTTTCGTGTCTTCCAGATCGGGTTCAGTTTGTACGAACGGGCCTGGACAATGCGAGGGATGGAAAATCTGATGATGGATTTCCTCGACCACCCGCAGTTCGTCCAGGCGCTGTTCAACGCCATTGCCGATTACAACATCGCGCAGGCCGAAAAGGCGTTGGCATACGATATCGACGCCGTTTACTTCGGAGACGACTGGGGGCAGCAGCACGGCTTGCAGATGGGGCCGCGTTTGTGGCACAAATTCATCTACCCTGTGCTGCAACGGATGTATGCTGTCGTCCGTAACGCAGGCAAATATGTCTTTATCCATTCCTGCGGAGACGTAGATGAGCTTTTCGACGACCTAATCGACATCGGTCTGAATTGCTTCAATCCGTTCCAGCCTGAAGTGATGGATGTGTTCGCATTGCTCAGACAGTATCGCGGACGATTGACCTTCCATGGAGGGCTTTCGACGCAACGCACGCTGCCCTACGGTTCCGTGGACGATGTGCGCCGTGAAACGCAACACCTGCTCGACGCCGGACGCGATGGCAATTACATCTTCGCACCGGCACATGCCGTCGAAGGCGATGTACCGTTGGAAAACATGCTTGCATTCATCGAGCAGTTGCAAACACAACCCGGTTACAAGTAAATCCTGGATAACGATGGCCTGGTAATGAGTAGAATGAGAGTATAAAGCTATGCAGAGCAAGTTTGCGACATTACGCTTGAAAATCATCGGCAGTATCATCGTCACAACGGTGATCATCTTGATCCTGTTCTATCTCCCGATGCGACAGGTGCTGATGGAGAGTTACACCAGCCTGGAAGAGCAGACTGTGTCCCGCGATATTCAGCGAGTGTTGAACCAAATCGCTAACACCATCGAGGATGTTAGAAAAACTGCCGCAGATTATGCCAGTTGGGATGATACGTATGCCTACATGGAGACCTTCGATCCAACCTATATCGATTCCAACTACATCGACTCCACCTACATCAACAACCAGATTAATATCGTGATGTTGATCGATACATCTGGGAAAATCGTCCATACAGATGCATACGATCTGGTTAATGAACTCTACCTTCCTATGCCAGAACAACTTCTAGCACTGGAAACCGGCGACCTTCTGTTGACCCCGATGCAAACCGGGGAAGGCGTGGAAGGGCTTCTCGTCGTGGAAAACCAGCTTGCGTATATCGCAGCGCAGCCAATTCTCACAAGCGACTCCGGTGGGCCACCCCGCGGCGTGTTGATCATGGCGCGCTTCCTTGATGAAAGTATGATCGCGCGCCTCGCCGAGATCATTCAACTATCACTGGAGGTCGCGGACACAACAGATCCCGCACTTGCCCCACAAGTGCAAACAGCTCGAGACACTATGCGGGAAATGGCTGCCGAGTTATTGATCGTGCCAGAAGATCGACAATCGATTGCCGGTTACGCAATGCTAAACGACATCTACGAGCATCCGGCGATCATCCTACGCATTGTAAGCCCCAGGGACGTATACGCGCAGGGCAGAACCACCCTTACGTACCTGGGCGCTGCAATTTTGCTCGCAGGCGTAGCATTCAGCGCGGCCATGTGGTGGCTCATCGGGCGATTGGTGCTGGCGCGCCTGAACGACTTCCGCACCGATGTCACCCACATCGGCGTTTTGGGCGGCGCCGGCGATTTTTCTAGTCGTGTGCCGGTACAAGGTCAAGACGAACTATCCCAACTCGGCGCGACGATCAACGTAATGTTGGACAACCTGGAGCAGTATCAAAAAGAACTGCTGATCCAAAAGCAACGTTTTGAGAACCTCGTGTCGGTGGCACGCGCGACCGTCGAACGCCCCGACTTATTGGCTACGATGAAAAACGCCTTGGAGGCTGCACGTGTCATTACCCGCGCCGAACGCGGCAGTGTGTTCGTGTTGGACGAACTCGGGGTGGTAACCTACAGCATCCTCGCCCGTGAGGGCGTCAGCAGCGCCGAACGGCAAAAGGTTGTCGGGCAGGTGATGGATATCGGCCTGGCCGGATGGGTGGCGCGCCACCGTCAAACCGCATTGGTCACCGACACCGAACAAGATCCTCGCTGGTTCCCCCTACCAGACATCCCTTACGAAGTACGCTCCGCGTTGGTCGTTCCTATCTTCAGTGGGCCGCGCAAACTCGGTATTCTGACACTAACCCACCCCGAAGTGGGACACTTCAATCAGGATGACCTGGAATTGATGCAAGCTGCTGCCGATCAGATGGCGCTGGCGATTCGAAACGCGCAGATCTACGACGATCAACGACGGCTCGCAGAGCGCCAGACTACCCTCTACGAAGCGTTGCGCACGATTGGCACATTGCTCGATCCCGATGCCGTCCTGCTGGTGGCGGTCGACAAAATCGCCGCGTTGACCAATTGGCCGGTCGTCACGATTCTCTTGCCAGACAAGAAAACCGAAAAACTGACCCTGCGGGCGAGTGCCGGACAACTGCCGCTTCCTGAGCAATGGAGCATCGGACTGAACTACGGCAACATCGGTCGCGCATTCAGTACAGGCGAGATGCTCTATATCGACAACACACAAACGCATACAGCCGGCGTCACCGTATTCGAAAAAGCCGGTTCGCAGATTGTAGTCCCGTTGCGCTATGGACAACGCACCCTGGGTATCCTGAATATCGAGCACGAGGGTGTTTATGCCTTCAGAGCCGATGATGTTGTTCTGGCAGAATCGTTGGGAGACGCCATTGCGCTGGCGCTCGAAAATGCGCAGATACACAATCACGTGCGCCAATACGCGGCGAACCTCAATATGATGTACTCATTGGCCCAAGTGACCGGTCATTCCCTGGAACTTGAGACCATACTTCCCGAGGCGTTGGACTCTATCCTGGATTCTCTGGAATTCGAGGCGGGTTTCATCAGCCTCTTCGATCCACAACGCAAACAACTCAAACTTGCCGCTACCCATGGGATCCCTGAGACGATGAACGAGCAATTACAAGTCGTCCTCAATCAGGACGAGATCCGCGATTATGTCGCGCAACAGCACATCCCTTTGTTGATCGAGGACCTTTCCAAGCAGACGCCACTGACCGACAGATTGAAGGCCGAAGCGCCTGAACTGCTCGAACGTCTTCTGGGTTGGGGGATACAAACATACGTCGGGACACCTTTGGTCCAACAAGGACGGACCATGGGGATGATCGGTATGGTCGCCCGCCAGACGCGCGTCCTATCGTCGAACGACCAGGCTCTGCAAATAACCCTGGTTCAACACCTCGCTACGGCAATCACCAACACCCGCCTGTTCCAGGCCGTCACCGACGAGCGCAGCCGTCTGCAGGCGCTCATCGAGTCTTCGAGCGATGGCATCATCTTCATTGAGGCCAACCAGAGAGTGCCGATCATCAATGCTGCGGCGCTCAAATTCCTGGACTTGCCGGTTGTGCCGCAAGAATGGATCAACCGCACCACCCTCGACTTTTTGGGCATCCTGCGACAGTGTGCTCCCGAAGCCGCACGCACGCTGATCGGGGAACTGCGGCGCGTGCAACACGCTGATACAGAGGCTGCCGAAGGTGAATTCGAGGTATTCCCGCGAATAATCCACTGGTACAACCTCCCCGTGATGGCCGAGGATACTGCACTCGGTCGCCTGATTCTACTCCATGATGTGACCGCAGAACATCTGGTAGAACGTATGCGTGAAGACTTGACGCGCACGACGGTCCACGATTTGCGCAACCCGCTCACCAGCATCGCCGGAGCAATCAAGTTATTGGAAAACGGGATTCAGAGTACACTCACGGATGAACAGCAACGCCTTCTGGACATCGCCGACCGCAGCACACAGCGTATGCTCAATCTAGTGAACGCTATTCTGGATATAAGTCGCCTGGAAGAAGGGCAAATGCCTTTGGAGTATACCATCATCAGCTTGCACGACTTTATCGATGACGTCATCCAATCCCAAATGCCGCTCGCCATCAGCAAAGACTTGCACGTCGAGAATAGGCTCCCCGTTGAATTGTCCCCGGTTTTGGGCGACCGGGGATTGTTGGAGCGGGTTTTTCAGAATCTCATCGGCAATGCGATCAAATTCACCCCTTCCGATGGGACCGTGCGTATTACTGCCCTCGAAAAAGCAGATGATCCAAGCAAGATCTACGTTTCGATCAGCGATACCGGAGCAGGCATTCCGCCGGAAATCCAGAGCCGGCTGTTCGAAAAATTCACCAGTGGCAAGCAGACTGGGCGCGGCACCGGGTTGGGACTGGCTTTTTGCAAGATGGTGCTCAACGCACATAACGAGAACATTTGGGTGGAAAATAGCGGCGAACAAGGCACGACCTTCACGTTCACGCTTTCACATTTATAACACAAGGACAAACGATGCTGACAGAACGCGAACGATATCTCCAAACCCTATTCTTTGAAAACCCCGACAAAATCCCGCTGTCGCCTGGCGGTCCGCGCGAATCCACGCTGGAAGCATGGCATCAACAAGGACTCCCTGCCGACGTGCGGTGGTACGATTACTTGATGTCGCTACTCGGCATTGAGCGCCAACCCACCCAACCACGCGTCGATCCGGGTGTCTCGTTCATCATGATTCCCACCTTCGAGGAAAAAGTGCTCGAGCACCGTGACGGGCATTACATCGTCCAGGACTGGATGGGCGCGATCACCGAGATTTCGGATGAATTCGACTATACCTATATCCGTGCCGCCAAAGACTTCGTCACGCGAAAGTGGCACGCGTTCCCAGTCAAGACGCGCGCGGATTGGGAAGAGAAGATCAAGTGGCGCTACGATCCCCGCGACCCCGCGCGCTTCCCCGCCGACTTTGAGGCGCGCTGTGCCGCGCTGCGCGAACGGGATTACGTGTTGAGCTTCGTTTTCAGCGGCCCGTTCTGGCAACTACGCGAGTGGTGCGGCTTCGAGGGATTGTGTTTCCTGATGGTTGAGCAGCCGGATTTCGTTGAAGAGATGGCCGAGTTTTGGACAGCCTTCGTCCTAGAAACGCTGGAACCCATTTTGCGCCTCGCCCCGCCGGATCACGTCCGCTTCAACGAGGATATGGCCTACAAATTGCACAGTATGATCTCCCCCAAGATGATACGGCGGTTCATTATGCCGGGATGGGAAGCGTGGATCAAGGCCATCAAAGCCGCCAATCCGCGCTGCGTGGTGGAGATCGACTCCGACGGTTACGTGGGCGAGTTGATCCCGCTGTGGATCGAGGCCGGCGTGGATGCCTGTTCGCCGATGGAGGTCGCAGCGGGAAACGACATCGTCGCCTTCCGCCAACAGTACGGCAGACAGATGGCCTACCTCGGCGGTATCGACAAGCGCGCACTGGCGAAGGGGGGCGACGTGATGCGCGCCGAACTGCTGCGCGTCGTCCCACCGCTGCTGGAAACCGGCGGTTTCATCCCCGGCTGCGATCACGGCGTCCCGCCGGATATCTCATGGCCGGATTTCGTCGAATACACGCGTCTGCTTGCGCAACTAACGGGTTGGTTGTAAAACAAGATAGAGGCAAAGGTTTAACGATTCGGAGCCAGGGATAATTGAGAATTTATGCGCAAAGGACTTTATCTTCTCAACGCCAACGCCTATGCTATGATTTACGGCGCAAAAGAACGCGCGCAGATCAAACAATGGGTCGAGATATGCGCGCCGCCGCAAACCCCAGAGGCCATGGCTGCCGGAGACTGAAGGGATGATCACCGGAGTGCACCTCGCTGCGATGAAGCCCGGCGCGACATTTATCAGCACCGCGCGCGGCGTGGTCGTGCGCGAAGCGGAAATGATCGCCGTCCTCCAGCAGCGCCCCGACCTCTACGCTGTGCTCGACGTCACCTCCCCAGAACCGCCAGAACCCGGATCCGCACTGTACACGCTGCCTAACGCCATCCTTACACCACACATCGCCGGCTCGCTGGATGCGGAATGTCGCCGCATGGGACAGTACATGGTTGAAGAGCTCCGGCATTACATAGCGGGTGAGTCACTCAAGTGGGCAATTACGCGAAAACGGGCGAAGGTGATGGCACAGAAAACAGACGGCAAACGGCAGGTAGTAGATAGGGGGCTGTATGAGAAGGATTAGACCATGAACGAGAATAAAACGTACACCTCGCCCATCTCCAAAACGGCGCTCTTGACGGCATTGGGGTTTGGACTGGCAGCGCTGCTCGTACGAGCAGCAAATTTGCGAATCCCGGTTGTTGGCACTCACGTGGTCTCAGACCCACGCGAGTTGTTTGTTATCCTGGGGGCGGCGTTAAGCGGGCCAATTGGAGGTGTGCTTTGTGGGTTGATGGCGAACAACTGGTTTAACGAAGATTCGATTGCCCTAATATCAGACTGTAGCGCTCACATACTAGGCGGCCTTTGGATGGGGCTTGCCTACAAAAACCTTGTATATGCACGGTTAAAAATGCCATCGTTATTGTTAGGCTGGGTGGGATTGGTATTTGTGTACTATTACCTTGTGGTCATTCCAATTTTCATTGGCGTCACTTACACTTTTCTCCCAGCCTTAGTTAAACCGTTATTTGGCGCATTGTCGTTTGGACAAGCTTACACGGCCTTCGCTCAGGCCGCCACCCCGGAATTTGCCATCACGGTTATCATTACCGCCATTATCCTCGCCATTCTTCCCCCCAAGTATCGGCGTCCGCTATGGTAATCGAAACGAATAATGTGGGATAACTCAAAATGCTTAAAAACTCGTTGGCTATCAGATTGGGACTCTGGTTTCTGACACTCTCAATTTTCCCGCTGGCCATTTTGGCAGTCTTCGTTCTGAATGACGTCGCTGCAAGCTTTGACACGCTGATGCGTGAACGCCAACGTGAACAAGTCCGGCTATTGGCCATTGTGCTGCCACATCCACTTCAGATCGAAGTTCTCACCTCTTGGCAAGAGAATGCCCTCGAACAAGACGAGCGTTTATACCTCGTTGACCCAGCCGGATATTACCTGTTTCATCCGGATCAAAATAAGACGGGAATTTCAATCAGTGACGACTTTAGCCCAGATACCGTCAAGAAAATTCTGTCAGGGACAACCGATGCTGTCATAGAAGCGCAGACGGGACAAGTGATTGGCTTTGCCCCTGGCCAGGAAGGCAACATACTCGTCATGGTTAGTGCTGATGCCCTGGGCAAGGAACTGATGTCCGCGATTCGCGGTTCTTCGCAAATCCAGATTTCGGTAGGCCTGTTGATTATGGCTATCGTTGGCGGGATCGCGATCTGGCTCGTGGTTGGCCAACCCGTTCGGCAGCTAACCAGGGCGGCTGAACGTATTGGTCAAGGAGATTTGGACGTGACCCTGGACCCCGAAGATACCGTGGATGAGCTGCAAGTGCTGGCACTCACTTTCAACCAAATGGCCAAACAGCTCCGCACGCTGTTTCGTGACCTGGAACAGAAAGTAGACGAACTGGCACGGGCTGAAGAGGCCGTCCGGGCCAGCGAGAGATATTTCCGCACACTGCTTGCAAATGCACAGGACACCATCACCGTCTTGAATGAGAATGGTACGTATCGTTTCGAGAGTCCTGCCGTTGAGCGCACATTAGGTTATAAACCGGAAGAGTTATTGGGAAAAAGTGCCTTCGATTTCATCCACCCGGAGGATCGCAGCGCTGTTGTGGGAGTATTTCAGCAAGGTTTGGAACAATCGAGAGACCCACAGAGAATCGAATTTCGTTTCCAACACCGGGATGGTTCGTGGCGGTATCTTGAGTCAATTGGACAAAACCTGCTTCATGATCCTGTAGTACAGGGGATTGTCGTCAACTCACGCGACATTACCGAGCGCAAGCAACTTGAGGAGCAGATCCTCCAGATCCAAAAAATGGAGGCTATCGGTCAGTTAGCCGGGGGCATCGCTCATGATTTCAACAACATCCTGGTGCCCATCAACCTCTACACTGAGATGGCACTGAGGAAGCTGTCACCGGATGAGAAGCTATATGCTGACCTGCACGTTATACGAGAAGCAGCGGGGCGAGCCGCCGACCTGACACGTCAAATCCTGGCCTTCAGCCGCAGACAGGTGTTGGACATGCGCGTACTGGACCTCAATGCGATTGTCCAAGACTTCAAAAAAATGCTCCAGCGTCTGATCGGAGAGCACATTGCACTGGAGACTTGCCTGCAGCCTGATCTCTACCCAGTCAGAGCCGATAAGGCACAGATCGAACAAGTATTGCTGAATCTGGCGGTTAACGCTCGCGACGCGATGCCTGTTGGCGGAAACCTGACCCTTGAAACAGCCAATATCTACCTGGATGAAACCTACGTCAGCCGACACGCAGATACACTGGTACCCGGAAATTATGTTATGTTGACCGTCAGTGATACCGGTCACGGTATGGACGCCGCCACGCAACAGCATATTTTTGAACCCTTCTTCACCACCAAAGCTCCTGGAAAAGGCACGGGATTGGGATTGGCAACCGTCTTTGGTATAATCAAACAACATGAGGGGAGCGTCTACGTCTACAGTGAAACGGGTAAAGGCACGACCTTTAAGATCTACCTACCAAGAGCGGAAGGAGCTGTTGAAACCTTTGACACCACAATCACGCCCCCACCTACGCTGCGCGGGACGGAAACGATCCTTGTGTTTGAGGATGATGCCGTGGTCCGCAAATTGGTTGGTGAAACCTTAACGAACCATGGATACCGTGTTATTGAGGCCCAAAACACCGAAGAGGGCCTACGGTATGCAGCCACGTACAAGGGGCCTATCCACCTTCTATTGACTGACGTCATTATGCCGGAAATGAATGGGCAGGAACTTTACCAGCACATCGCTACGCTTCACCCTATGATTAAGGTGTTGTATATGTCGGGTTATACGGACAATATCGTTGTCCATCATGGCATACTGGAGGCAGGCACAAACTTCCTCCAAAAACCCTTCACAATTGATAGCCTGACACATAAAACTAGACAGGTTCTGGATCAAACTTCATCTACCGCATCCGATATCAGAACTACCTAATTTGATTCAGGAAATAGGTTACGCTAACATAAAATCAAAAAGGAGCCACAATGAAAGGTATCATTCTCTCTGGCGGGCTGGGAACGCGTCTTTACCCTCTGACAGTCTCCCTGTCCAAGCAAATTCTGCCCATCTTCGATAAACCGATGATCTACTATCCACTCTCGGTGCTGATGCTCGCCGACATCCGCGAGTTCCTCATCATCTCGACGCCGCAGCACATCGAGTTGTACAAGAAGCTCTTCGGCGACGGGGCGCGGCTCGGCCTGGATATCCAGTACGTCGTGCAGCCCCATCCGGGCGGCATCGCGCAGTCGTTCCTGCTCGGCGAGAAGTTCATCGACGGGCAACCGTGCGCCCTGATCCTCGGTGACAACTTCCTCTACGGGCAGGGCCTTTCGGACCTGATGGCGAAGGCAGGGCGACTCACCGATGGCGGGATGGTCTTCGCCTACTACGTACAGGACCCAGAGCGGTATGGCGTCGTCGAATTCGACAAAGATCTGAATGCGCTAAGCATCGAAGAAAAGCCTCGGCAGCCCAAATCGAACTACGCCGTCACCGGCATCTACTTCTACGATCACCATGTCGTGGAGGTCACGAAGGGCCTTAAGCCGTCCGCGCGCGGCGAACTGGAAATTACCGACGTCAACAAGGAGTATTTGCGGCGCGGTAAGTTGAAGGTGCGCATCTTTGGGCGCGGTTTTGCCTGGCTAGACACAGGCACGCACGAGAGCTTGCTGGAGGCCAGCGACTTCGTGCAAACCATCGAACACCGGCAGGGCCTCAAGGTCGGATGTATCGAAGAGATTGCCTATCGCAAGGGTTACATCGGGCCGGAGCAACTGCTCGAAGTCGCCGACTTCTCGAAGGACAATCCTTACTGCCTCTACCTGCGCGAACTGGCACAGCAACCGCAGACAATGGAATTACTCTGAGTATCCGGTATCCAATAGCACAAAGGAGTTGAATATGTCGCATCCAAAGTTAACCGCACAATTGTACACCGTCCGCGATTTCTGCAAGACGTTGGAGGATTTCGACGCCAGTATGCAGAAAATTCGCGACATCGGCTATACTGCCGTGCAAGTCTCCGGCATCGGGCCAATCCCGCACGAGGACGTGAAAGCCGTCACCGATAAGTACGGTCTCAAGATCGTCATCACCCACGTCCCCTTCGAGTACCTGCAAAATGACATCGACGCCGCCATCGCACAGCACAAGCTGTGGGACTGCCCCAACGTCGCCGTCGGCAGTATGCCCCGTCCCTACCACGAAATGGGCGAGGCGGGTTTCCACCAGTTTGCCAAGGACGCCACCGAGGTCGGTAAAAAACTGGCGGACGCCGGACTGACCTTCAGTTATCATAATCACAGCTTCGAGTTCGTGCGCTTCGGCAAAGTGACGGGCCTGGACATTATCTACGAAGAGAGCGACCCGCGCTATTTGCAGGCCGAAATCGATACGTACTGGATCCAACACGGCGGCGGCGACGTGGTGGCCTGGATCAAGCGGATGAAAAACCGCATGCCCGTCGTCCACTTCAAAGATATGGTTATGGTGCGCGGTGAACAAATGTGGGCCACGCAACAGACTATGGCCGAGATCGGCGAGGGCAACCTCAATTGGCCGCGCATCATCAAGGCGTGCAAAAAGGCCAACGTCGAGTGGTACGCTGTCGAGCAAGATCGCTGTATGCGCGATCCCTTCGAGAGCCTGAAAATCAGCTACGACAATCTCCGCGCGTTGGGCGTGGAATAAGGAGAGAGACGACCCCCTATGGACAACATCGCTATCGAAAACGCCGGGTTATCGCCTGCCCGTCTCACCCGCATCGACGCGCTGATGCGACGGTACGTAGATGACGGCAAGCTCGCCGGCATCATCGCCACCGTCGCCCGGCGCGGGCTAACCGTTTACCTGGAAAAGTTCGGCATGATGGACATCGAAGCCAACAAGCCGATGCAGTTGGACGCGATCTTCCGCATCGCCTCGATGACCAAGCCGATCACCAGCGTCGCCATTATGACGCTGTACGAGGAAGGGCACTTCCACCTGAATACACCCATCGCGGAGTTCATCCCCGGATTCAAGGACACCAAAGTCTTCGTGCAGGAAACGGATGGCGGAATCGAAGTTGCCGACCTCGAACGCCCGCTCACGTTCCGCCACCTCTTCACCCACACAGCGGGTCTGAGCTACGGCTGGAACGAGAACGATCCGGTGGATCGGGCGTATCAAAAGGCACAACGGGAATCCGATATCGATCCAGACAAAGCTACCGTGAAAGACCTGGTCGAGAGCCTGACCGCGCTGCCGCTCGCTTTCCAACCGGGAACGAAGTGGCGCTACAGCTATGCCATTGACGTCCTCGGGCACATTGTCGAGATCATCTCCGGCAAACCGCTCGACGTGTTCCTCAAAGAGCGCCTCTTCGAACCGCTGGGGATGGTCGACACGGATTTCTACGTTCCCGCAGCCAAAGCCGGCCGGCTGGGCGCGCTGTACGGTCATCCCGATAACGCCCCCACCCTGCAACGCATCGAATCGCCCATGCACGGTCATATTTTCCAGAAACCATCCTTCTTTTCGGGCGGCGGCGGATTGATGTCCACCGTCCATGACTACGCCCGCTTCGCGCAGATGCTCGTCAATGGCGGTGAGTTAGACGGTGCGCGTATCCTCAGCCCTACCACCGTTGCCCTGTACAGCATCAACCACATGCTGGAAGCCGCGCTGCCTTACGGTTTCGCCGAGGGTGAGGATCTTTACCACTGGGGCTACGGCTACAGCCTGGGCACGCGCGTGCTGATGGACGTCTCCAAGACCGGCCTGTCCGGTTCCGTCGGCGAGTTCGGGTGGGATGGCGCGTTCAGCACTTACTTCTGGGTCGATCCGAAAGAGGCGCTGTATGGCTTACTGATGTTGCAGCACCAGCCCAACGCCTACTACCCCATCGCGCCGCAGTTCAAGCAATTGACGTACCAGGCGCTTACCGCGTAAAACAAACCTGACAGGTCTTGAAAGACCTGTCAGGTTTTTCTAGGAGACCTATGGTCCAACCGAATGTCCTCATCGTGATGACCGATCACCAACGGGCGGACACTGTCCTGCCTGAACATCCCGCCATCAAGCCGCACGTGGCGCGATTGGCTGAAGAGGGTGTGACGTTCACCAATGCCTATTGCCCCTCACCGCACTGTTGCCCCTCACGGGCCACATTCTTCAGTGGACTGTACCCCTCGCGCCACGGCGTGTGGAACAACGTCTGCAACCGGCAGGCGCTCAACACTGGCCTCAATCCTGGCGTGCGGCTGTGGAGCGATGATCTGGCCGAGGCCGGCTACGATTTGCACTTCTCCGGCAAATGGCACGTCAGCGTCGAAGAGTCGCCGAAAGATCGCGGCTGGACGGAGCACTTCGTCAGCGGAGCCAGGGGTGACTATCACGGCGCACGTTGGGAGCATTATCGCGCGTTAGCAGCGCAGCCTGACGCAACCACCCGCGGCGAAGGCGAAATCCTGCGTCCGGGCTACGGAACCTACCGGCTTTACGGGACGGCGGATCAGGCCGGTCAGCACGATGAAGTCGCCACGCAGCACGCCCTCGACTTGCTGCCGCAACTCGCCCAAAGCGACAGTCCGTGGGGTCTCTTCGTCGGCCTGATCGGGCCGCATGATCCCTACGTCGTGCCGCAGAAGTACTTGGACATGTACGATGTGGACGACGTTCCCCTACCCTTCAGTTACGGCGACGAAATGGCCGACAAACCCCGCATCTACCAGCGCATGCGCGAGATGCGCTTCGGTCAACTCTCGCCGCGCGAAGTCCGCGAGGGGATCCGGCACTTCTGGGCCTACTGCACCTACCTTGACGACCTTTTCGGGCAGATTCTCACCGCGCTGGACGTGACCGGGCAGGCGGAGAACACACTCGTGCTCTACATCTCCGACCACGGCGACTACTGCGGCGAGCACGGCCTCTTCGCCAAAGGGATACCGTGCTTTCGCGGCGCGTATCACGTCCCGGCGGTCATGCGTTGGCCGGGAGGCGTGCGCAATCCCGGCCGCCGCGTGGACGCGCTTGTCTCACTCGCCGACTTCGCACCGACGTTTCTGGAACTGGCCGGGCAGCCACTCGAACGGCACTTTACCGGAGCGAGCCTGATGCCTTTCCTGCGCGATGAAAGACCGCCGGCGTGGCGCGACGCCATCCACACCCAATGTAATGGCGTCGAACTTTACTACACACAGCGCTCCGTGATGACGCGCGAGTACAAATACGTCTTCAACGGTTTCGACCAGGACGAATTGTACGACTTGCGTGCCGACCCTTACGAGATGCGCAACGTCAGCGAAGATCCGGCCTACGCCGAAGTCAAACGCGATCTGTGCGGGCGGATGTGGCGCTTCGCCTATGAGGAAGACGACACCGCCATTAATCCCTACATCACTGTGGGCCTCGCGCCTTACGGCCCGGCGGAAGCCTTCCGCCACACACAGGAGACGCCATAATGTTCACCATCGGCGCATTTGCCATCATTTTCGACGGTGCAAGGCGTGTGCTGCTATGCCATCGCCGCGACATCGATATGTGGAACCTGCCCGGCGGCGGCATGGAAAGCGGTGAGTTGCCCACAGAAGCCGTCATCCGCGAGGTCAAAGAGGAAACTGGCCTGAATGTGACCATCGAGCGGCTCGTTGGCGTCTATGGCAAACCCGATAGAGACGACGTGGTTTTCACCTTTACGTGTGACATTACTGGCGGGCAGTTGACCGAAACCGACGAATCCGATGCCTGTCGCTATTTCGCGCCGGACGACATCCCACTAAACACCAATCCCAAACAGGTCGAACGCATCTACGATGCCATCGAATCAAGCAACCAGCCGGTCTTCAAATTGCAGGAAGGGCCGGCGTCGCGGGAATGGCTGCCCGTGCAACGGAAGCACGCCGCGCACTTGCAGAAGATCTTCGAAATTCGCGCACAAATTAAAGACACACACCCGCTTCTTGAGCACGTCTTCCCTGTCGCCATCGTCGAGAACGACCAGTTCCTCATCTTCGATGTCGATCCTTCCGGAAAACGGTACACCTTCGTCAAACAAGCACCGACGCCGATGCCGGTTCCCCCAGGCGTGCGCGCGGCGTTCCCACTGGAGTGCTACTGCGGCAAACCAGCCTGCGTCGTCACCGACGATGTTTTCGATACACTCGATGGCTACGTCACCATCTTCCACGAGTTCGTCCATTGCTACCAGTACCAAACCTGCGAAGACAGACTCAAAGCCACGTTGAGCGTCGCCCGGCAGGCCCAGGCCACCAACGACTTTATGTGGGAGATCACCTACCCATTCCCTTACGACGCGCCCGATTTCGTGGCAACCTACGCGACGTTTCTCGAAGCAGCGGCGCGAGGCCAGCACAACGCCATCCGCGACTGTCGCGCACAGCTACGCACCCTCTTGCGTCCCGGAGACTTTGAGTATATGATTTGGCAGGAGTGGAAAGAAGGTTTCGCGCGCTTCATCGAAAATCGCATCCAACAGGACCTCGGCCTTGCCGAAAATCACGGCGGTGCCGAACCGCCCTTCAGCCGCGTTACCTTCTACGAGGGCGGCGCGCGCCTTATCGCCTCTCAACCAGAGATGGCGGCAGACATCGAAGCGCTGTTTCACTGGATCAAGGAAGTCGAATAGGAGCCCGTATGGAAAACCGATTGAGCCAGAAGACACTGAAGTTGTTGTGTTCGCCGCTGTCGCTGAGCGCAATGGCCGTGTTACTGATCAACGATCATATCCTGCGACGCTTTTGGCCCTCGTGGATCACAGGCAAACTGGGCGACTTAGCGTGGTTGCTGTTCTTCCCCTTTGCGCTGGCGTGGATATGGGCGCTACTCCTGCCCCGGCGCGAACATCTGGTGCGGGGACTGGCGTTTGGCATCACGGGCGGCATCTTCGCGCTGGCGAATACCATACCGGCGTGTCACGCGATGGTCGTCAAGGTAGCAGAATGGATGCTGGGGTTCCCGGTGATATGGGTGCGGGACCCATCCGATCTGATAACACTGGTATCACTGGCAGCAGGATGGGCTATGTGGCAAAAAGCGCCAGATGTGAAAGCGTGTACCGAAAAAGCTTATACCACTTCTCCGCGAGGTCTTGTCGCCAAATGGGATCGACTGGCGCTGGCAGCCGCGGCGCTACTGACGGTGGCAAACTCGGCAGGGCCGCCGCCTGTCGGGGTTGAAGACCTGATATACAGGGAAGGCAGCATTTACGGCCTGGCGGGGTACTACAGATACGAGGGCTATGTAAGTCGCGACGGAGGTCTTTCGTGGGAGAGTTTGCTCATAGGCTACACCTCAGCCCAGGGCAACTATCTTATGGACGGGGAAACGCAGATTGAGGTCTCTGAAATGCGCCCGGAGCACACCACAACTGAAGCGGATCGTCTCGCATCGCGCATCCTGGATGTGAATGGCACAGTGCAGTATCGCTATGCCTCAGGCAAACCCATCGAGCGTTCCGAGGACGGCGGCGCAACATGGCATGAAGTGTATATGCGCTCCGGCAGCCCTGCGGATGAGACGTACTACGAGCGTTTGCATCCGAACTACACTTTCTATCCCGGTCCGCTAGATGCAGTCGCCGATTCAGAGACAGGCAACGTCATTTTCGCTATGGGTGCCGAAGGTGCGCTGGTGCAGACGCCAGACGGAACGTGGACGTGGGTCGAGGTAGGACCCGCACGTCGGGCGGAACTACGACGTGGCGAGGGGATGTGGCTCGTATTGCAGGGTGAACTGCTGCTGGCGGCCGGCTTCGGGCTACTGGCAGTCATGCTACTGCTGGCGCGCTGGCGGCGGAGTGTGGTGCGGAAAAGTTTCCTGGCGCTCTACTGGCTACTGTGGGGGGCGAATGTGCTTCTGATGCCCGAACTGCGGACAGGCTACCCCGCCGGCATAGATATGATGTTGATGTCGGTGGGATGCATCTATTTACTGATCCACATCGGCGTCGAGGTGGCGATGACAGTACCCAAGCAGGCCACAGTGCGCGAGGTTGGACGAGTGGCGCTGACAGGGCTGCTCGTTGCGGCAGTATTCTTGATCCCCTATTTCCTGTGGGTGCTGGCCGTTATCCCGTGGTATGCTCTGGCAGCAGGACTAGGCGTAGCCCTGGGTGTAACGGTTATGGTGGTGTTGGGCCGAGGACGCAGACAAGGCTCATAGCTTTGATGGCAAACAAGAATCTACTTCATCTGCGCGCAATATGGTTGCCCATCTGCTGACAGAAATACTGAAGGATCAAGGAGACATAACCTATGGAAACACGCATCTTTGGCAACACCGGTTTGACGGTAAGCCGCCTCGGGATTGGACTGGCGGAAATCGGCTTTCACCTGACGCTGGAAGAAATCAACGCCGCGTCAGAAGTGCTCAACACGGCACTCGATGCGGGCATCACCTTCCTCGACACAAGCGCCTGCTACGACATCAGCGAAGAATTGATCGGGCGCACGATCGCGCATCGCCGTGACGAATACGTGCTGGCGACCAAAGCCGGGCATGTCACTGGCGGCTACGTGGGCGAGAACTGGACCGCGCAAACCGTCCGCGACAGCATCGACCGCAGCCTCGTGCGAATGAAGACCGATCACCTGGACCTGGTGCAACTGCACTCCTGCGACGTGGACGTTCTGGAGCACGGCGAAGTCATCGAGGTGCTGCAACAGGCTAAACAGGCCGGCAAAACGCGCTTCATCGGCTACAGCGGCGACAATGAAGCCGCGCGGTGGGCCGTCGAGAGCGGCTTGTTCGACACCCTGCAAACCAGCTTCAACGTGGTGGATCAGAACGCGCGGCTGTACCTTTTCGGGCCGGCGAAGGCGCGCGGCATGGGCATCATCTGCAAGCGGCCCATCGCCAACGGTGCGTGGGGTGCGGAGAAGGCGCCGAGCAGCTATGCCGCCGAGTACTTCGCGCGCGCACAGAAGATGCTGGCGATGGGGCCGGTCCCCGGCGCGCCGGAGAACCGCATCCTGCTGGCGCTCGGCTTCGCCTTCGCCCACGAACAGGTGGACACCTTCATCGTCGGCACGCGCAATCCCAAGCACCTCAAAGCCAACATCGACATGGTCAACACCCAACTACCCATCGCGCCGGAAGCCGTCGCCGAAATCCAACGCCGCTTCGAGCAGCTTGCCGACGGCCCCGACTGGTCGCAGCGTGAGTAACCTCAACGGATTGAACGGATTGAACAGAAAGTCTTTGCACTCAGCCCTGGTTGACTGACAGAAAAAGTTAGAAGGCGTGTTTTCAAGTACCGCAAGTAGCGGTATACTCTCCGCGATTCCAGTCACAGGAGAGCAAACATGAAAAACACGCCTCGGATATATGATACATT
>Ga0334890_1001310_pt1 | contig 34143 bp, 27 predicted proteins | sample GraSluR1_MG_3_FD_207220 | JGI IMG/M metagenome (GOLD analysis project Ga0334890, IMG submission 207220) | Sludge microbial communities from methane-producing bioreactor in Wageningen University, Netherlands - Granular Sludge_31_08-R1 | ecosystem: Engineered > Bioreactor > Anaerobic >... | reverse complement strand
GACATCGAGCGCATCCGCACGGCCAAGACCTTCGACAATGCCCGGCATTGAGCTTCCCATAACGGATATCCGGCGCGCGGCCGCCGATCCCGCGTTCTGCGCCGCCATGGGCGCGCTGTACGTCGAGCTGGATGCAGAGATTGCTGAGCGACGGGCGGTTTGCCTGAACCGGGGCGCCTGCTGCGATTTCGAGCGGTACGGCCACCGACTGTACGTGACGGCTGTGGAACTGGCGTACTTCATCGCGAACGCCGGCGTGCCGCTCCGGGCCGGGGGGCCGGCAGGCGATTGCCCGTATCGCGAAAGCGGCCTCTGTGTCGCCCGGGCCGGTCGGCCGGCAGGGTGCCGGATCTTCTTCTGCGATCCGGATGCTCAGACCTGGCAAGGGCCATTGACCGAACGGATTCTGGACCGGCTGCGGCATGTGGGGTCGCGGTTCGGCGTGCCCTATGTGTACGTGGAATGGCGTGCGGCCCTGTGGGCGTTGTGCGAACGCGAATCGTGCTGATCAGGGGTTGCCCGCGCCGGGTGCGACGGGCTTGCCGGCGGGCACTCGGTAGCTGGCCCCGCATCGTCCGCAGCGGGTGGGCTTGCCGCGCAATGACTCGGGCACGCGTTGGCCGTGGGCGCAGGTCGGACATACGACGCCCACGCTCGGGACAGGGGGTGCTTTGGGCTTGGCGGCCGCCGGTGGTTGCGGCTTGGCGGGGGCGCCGGGTTTCTGTTTGGCCGTCTCTGCCTTGGAAGCGGCTGCCGCCTCGAGCTTCTGCTTCTGCATTTCGTCGAGGGCGTATTGGCGTGAGCGTTTCTTGGCGTCTCGGGCCTGCTTCTCCAGCCTTCGTTTCCGGTCGACCTCGGGGGACTGGGCCGCCAGTTTCTTGAGAAGCGACTCGCCCACGGCAGCCTCGTAGCACTGCGTGAAGAGCATCTCCCATTCGCGGCACTGCAACATGCGGACCACTTCCAGGTTGATGCGATCCAGCTTCTGGGCCCGGGCCAGCTCGTAGAGGTCGATGAACGCGAACGGTTCCCAGACCGGGTCAAACTCCATGATCTGCCTGAATCGGGCGAGCGTCTTGTCCTTCACCACGCCCATCAGACGGATCGTCTCCACCGCATACTGCGCGAGAGGCGAGTAGATGGCATGAGGGCCCATCGCCTGGAAGACAGCCTTCGCCTCGGACACCTGTCCGGCCTGACGATGACACAGCCCGATGAGATACTGGCGCTCCGGGTTGGGCGCCGGGCGAGCCGTGTCCACGGCATCCTGCAGCCAGCCGTTCCACAGGTAGAGCATGGCCCGGACGGCCAGACCCATGTCCGGCTTGGCCAGCGTCGTCCGGCCGAACAGGCTGATGTCGTCCAGGCTCTCCAGGTGCCGCTTGGCGGCTTCGTTCGCGCGCTCGGCCCATTCCAGCGGGGGCAACTGGGCGCCGCGCAGCATGAGTACGTAGGTGATTTCCGGCGCCAGCAGGGACGTATCCAGCTCGATCATGATCTCGATCCGTCAGGCAGCGCGCGGGAGCCCGCGCGACCCGTCTCATTGGGTATTCGGCCTGATCCGGACGCCGCTTTGACCCGGCTCTGGATCGGGGATTGGCGGCGAATAACAGGCTTTCTATCGGCCCTGGGAACACACAGGGCGACTGGCATGAACCCGGGGCCGGGGCCCGCGGCCCGGCAGAATCGGCCTCGATTGCCGGTTCCTCCTGCTGGGCGGCGGCCTGCGAATTGTCCCGGCCCGGAGCCCCACGGGCGAGCAAGCGCCCTTGCCGAATCGGCGAAGCACGGCTACGTTTTTGATCCACGCGATCCTGCACGCTGGAGTGGAGACAACGAACATGCACAGTCTTATCAGGTTTGTTCTGCTGGCCGCCGGGGGTCTTCTGGCGGCCGGCTGCCAGCCGGTCCGGCTGGACGGTCCGATCATCGCGGAGGTGATGACGGGCAGCGAGGTCTGCACCACGCTGCGCGACTTGTCGGTGCCCGGCGGACGGCTCAGCGGGTCGGCCAATGGCGCGCGGGCGGAGGCGTACGTGGCGGACAAGCTGCGGGCCTACGGCCTGTCCAACGTGCATTTCGAACCGTTCGCGATGACCACCTGGCGAGACCGCCACACGCGGGTGATGGTGCTCGACGACCCGCCGCGCCGGCTGGACGTGGCCCAGGCCCTGGGCAACTGCCTGTCCACGCCGGCCGAGGGCGTCACGGCCGAACTGGTGGATGTCGGCAAGGGATCGCAGGCGGAGTTTGAAGCGGTGAAGCACCGTCTGCCCGGCCGATTCGCCCTGGCCCACTACGGAGACGTGCATCGCAGCCGGAAGATGGAGTTTGCCCTTCAGTACGGCGCCGCGGGGCTGCTGCATATCTCCCACCTGGACGATCAGGTCGTCGTCGGGACCTGTCACGGCAAACCGAGTCCCACGCCCGGGGTGGCCATCTGCAAAGCCGACGGCGATCGACTGGCCGATCGCCTGGCCGCCGAAGAGACGATTCGCGTGACCATCCAGATCGAGGCCGACTGCTGGGAAGCCCGACCTCGCAACGTGGTGGCAGAAATTCCGGGCGCCGGGCGACGGGCGAACGAGGTGGTGCTGGTCTGCGCGCACCTGGATAGCTGGCATCTGGCCGAGGGGGCCATGGACAACGCCTCCGGTGCGGCGGCCATTCTCGAGGCGGCCCGGGCCTTGGCTCGGGTGGGTCCGCGCCCGCGCAGGACGATTCGCTTTGTCTGGTTCATGGGGGAGGAGCACGGGCTGTTTGGCAGCGAGGCCTACGCGGAGGCCCACGAGGACGAAATGGATCGGATCGTGGCCGTCATCAACGTGGACATGGCGGGCGAGCCGCGGAAGTTTGTCACGCACGGCCATCCGGAGATGAAGTCCTTCCTGGAGGCCCTGGTCCGGGAGCTGCCGGGCTATGTATTGGAGCCCGACGTGGCCAGCAGCGTACACACCTACAGCGACCACGCGGCGTTCATGAAGCGGGGGGTGTGCGCCCTGGCGATCTACGGAGAACTCGGCCCCGGGGTGCGCTTCTACCATACGCCGGGGGACACGTTCGAGACGGTGGACCGGCGCGGGGTGAACGGCCATGCGGCGCTGGTGGCGGTCCTGGCGCGCCGATTGGCGGATGCCGAGCCGATGCCCGCCGCGCGGATGGACCCGGCCGCGCTGGCGGAGGAGCACGGCTGGTGACCGGGACGGGTCAGGCGGCCCGGCGCCGGGCGGCCCGGCGGGATTCTTCGGGCGAATCCGAACGACGTCGACGGCGCAGCCAGGCGATGGGCTGCAGAATGGGTTTGACGATCAGGTTTCGATAGAGCGATCGACCCACCCGATACATCACGAACGCCACGGAGGCGAACCGGCGGCGGTCCAGGCACCAGCGTACAAAGGGGTTCAGGGCGAAGTTGACCGCGCGATGCGCCGTCCGTGCCGACAGGCCGGCGTTTCGCAGGCCCAGGACGATCATGAGCCAGACTTCCAGGTATCGCAGTGCCAGGATGTGTCTCTTACCCGTGTAAACGAAGCGGTACGCCTCTTTGGGGCGTTCGTCGATGACGCCCTCGGCCCGGGCCCGGTCGTAGAGCACGCTGCCCGGATAGAACTGCAGCGGGAAGATCCGGATGCGGGCCGGGCCGCGGTGGTGCTCGGCGGCGAACCGAAGCGTCTCGATGCGGCTTTCGTCGCTCTCGAACGGGTTGGCCACGAGATAATGGTACTCCGCGGGCAGCCCGTGGCGGGCGATGATCTCGATGGCGTTTGCGACCGTCTCGGGGCGGGTCGGGCGGTTGTAAAGATTTCGCAGCGTGTCGGGTGATCCGCTCTGGATGCCCATGCTGATCAGGGAGATGGGCAACCGTGCCAGCCGCTCGATTTTTGCGTCAGTCACCGTGTTCGGAAACGCGTCGATCTCGATGGGCAGGTTCACGCGTGTCCGGTAGGCCTCGACGAACTCCTCGATTTCCTCCTCACTGCGGATGAGGAACAGGTCATCGATCAGGTTCACGGCCTCCACCTGGGGGTGGCGGGCGCGGATGCTTTCCAGCTCGGTGATGACGCTTTCGGTGGAGCGCTTGCGCACCCACTTGCCCAGGCCCGGTCCCCGGTACACGCGCATCTGCGTGCTGTTGTTGCAGAAAGAGCAAGAGTACGGGCAACCGCGCGTCGATGAGGTGCGATACCTCTCCAGCACGCCACCCAGCCGCTCGGGCCGGGCCTCCACCAGCCGGCCTCGATGCACCACCCAGTGCCCCTCGAGGTCGTAGTCGGGGAAGGGAAGGCTGTCCAGATCACACGTCAGGGGGAACGCGGGGTTCTGCACGAACCGCCCGTGGCGCAGATAAGCGAAGCTCCGCGTGCCTGTGGGATCATGCCCGGCGGCCAGCGCATCCACGAACTCCAGCATCGGGTTCTCGCCTTCGCCGACGCAGACGTAGTCCGCCACCTCGGCCGATTCGTGGGGCGCGACCGTGGCGTGCGTGCCGCCCCAGACCACCGGCGCCTGCAGGCCCGCTTCCCGCAAAATCGCGGTCAGGTGGCTGGCGCGATGGAACGAGTTCGTCATCAGACTGAACCCGAACACGTCCGCGCCACGGCAGTGATCCACGAAATCGTCGCGCAGGGCCGGCGAGACCTCCACCTCCGGTCTGCCGGGCGGGGAGTTCAGGAACAGAAGCGTTACGCGGTGCCCCGCCCGCTTGAGCACGGCGGACACGTATCTCATGCCGAGGGCGATCGGATAAACATAGGTCGAGACCAGAACGATGTGCATTGTGATTGCCTCCCCGGGTACACACCCGGCCCTCTGGGGCGGCCCATGCGGAATCCCGTGACCAGACTGCCGCATTCTCCGCCCCGGGCGGATCGCGTCAAGTCAAGGGGAGTCCAATCGCCTGATTGCCTTGCGACGCCGATGCCGGTATAGGAGAAGGGCTGGAATAGGCTCACGAGTGTCGTTTCGATGGAGCTCGCCGTGCCCGACGCCCTGAATCTTGTTTCAAACTCCCGCTTTACAGAGGGTCAACGCCGACCGCAAGACTGGCGGTGGATCGCCGAGGAGGCATGCTGCACGTGGCAACGAGTGCCGGCGGGAAACGGCGCTCCGGCCGGAATGCAGATCACCGTGAACGGAGCGTCGCCTCGATCCAGACGGTCCGACGGCGTCCGGTACGTCTGGTCGCAGCGCGTGCGGGCGGCGGGCAAACAGTTCTACCGCGTCGAAGCGTTGTTCACACTGGGCGATTCGCCGGACGGTGCAGCCGGTCCGAGGGCCGGCATCGTCCTGTCCGTGCAGCCGCTCAAGGGGCATGCGCCGATCGGCGAGCGCCTCGATACTCCTCCGGCCCTGGCGGAAAATGGCACGCTACGGGCTTTCTTCCGGACGCCACCGAGCGCAAACGGCATCGACCTGCGCGTGGGCGTTCGAGGAACGTCCTCCGCCGTCGTTTTGCAGGAAGTGCTCGTGCTGCCCGTGCTGGAGCTGGAGTTCTGCTCGCACCCGGCGGCGGTCCCCGCGCCGTCCTACGCCTCTCCGCCGCCGCGGACCGTCAAAACCATCGGCCTGTGCGGCGAGGTGGATGAAGACCGTCCGCTGGTCCGGGCGCTTCGCGCTCGCTTCGGCCGATCGGCGGTTCGTGTGCTGGATGCCGACGCGCTACGGTTCGGACGTTCCCGATCGGCGCCGCGCACGGGGTGTGATGCGATCCTGATTCAGGGCACGCCGCCGCCGGCGCTTCGCAGCATGGCGGTGTTGCAGACGCTGGCGAGGGATCACCTGGTGGTCATCGGCCTAGCCGGGCTCGCCCGTGTGGCCCGCGGGGCGGTGGAGGTCCGCACCGTGCGGCAGAAAGACGATCTGCTCTGCGCGACCGTCCATGAAGCCAACTTCATCACGCGGGGATTCGCCCTGCGTGATTGCTTCCCATTTGCCTGGCGCGGCCTGAACGGGGCGGACCCGCGCGTGTTCGTACACAACCAGGTCCGGCCCACCAAGGCGTTTGCCGCGTTCTGCAGCCGGCACGGGTTTGCCGTTCTGCTTCGCAGCGAGACGGACGCGGACGCCAGCTCCGACCGGCCGCTCAGCCTGTTTGCGGGCACGCCGGGGGGCGGTCTGCTCGTGCTGGATCTGGAACCGATCGACACGGCCCCCTCCACGCTGAACGAGCCGAACATCACTCTGCACCTGCTGCTGAACGCGCTGGGGGCCGATTCGGCGGCCCTCGGCCAGTACGCTGTGCCCGCCTGGACGCACCGAGAGTTCTGGGAGCAACTGCTGGACGTCGAGCAGCGCTTTGACTCGTACGGCGCCGCGTTTGAGGACCTCGCCGCGCCGTACCGTCCCGACATGCGACCGCGGCTGCACGTCGGCCGGCCGACGAAAACGCTCGGCCTGCCGGTCGTGGAACGCCCGGTCATCCTGATCCGGACCGGTTTGTCCGGCTCCGATACCGACGGCGTGTACGGCACGCTGAACTGGATCAAGGCGCTCCTGCGGCCCGTTCCCTATGCCTGCCCGTATGCGGCGGCCTTCGTCTCGCGGTTTCGCCTGGCCTGGCAGATTGTCTGTGCAGACTGGCCCCGGGACGTGGGTTGGCTCCGGCCGGAGGCAGGGCCCGCCAGGTGCGAGCGGCTGAACCCGGACCGCGCGGCGATGGTCATCGACATCACGAACTCGGACACGCAGACCCTGCGGGTGGCTATGCCCGAGGCGTCCAGCCTGCGTGCGCGTGCCGCGCTCGGCCTGCCTGCGTTGTGGAACGCGGCCTTCGCCGGGCGATACTTCGGATGGTTTCCGGCGGCCGGCCGACCGCTCGCGGATCAACGGCACTACGCCTGGCAGTATGACCGGCTACTTCCGGAAGTGGTCGCCGAAGACGCGCCGTTTGACACGCCGTTTCACCGAAGCACTGCGGCCGCGGGGGCGGAGCTGGTCCGCCTGGAAACTCCCAACTCGCCGGCCGATTTCGAGTGCAACTCCATCCTGCGGACGGACCGCGTGGCCACGCTGGTGGAACTGCTCGTCGGCCTGCACGGCGGCCTGCTGCTGACGAATCGGCACGTGTCCGATCTGACCCTGCGCCTCCCCGAGGGCCTGGTGTCGTCTCGCGACTCCCTGCACATTCTCCGGGCCACGCCGGATCCCGCCCGGACCGATTCGCGTTCCGTACCCGCCGGGACCGCGAAGCCGATCACCCTTCGACCGGGCGAGGCCCTGTGTTCATTCCGACAGGCGTGAGACTCCCCCGGCGAACGCGCGGCTTTTCGCCTACGGCTCGGTCGTCGCATTCATGCGGGCCAGCGGGCTCGGCAGAATCGGCGGCGTATCGAAGTCGCGATCCATCTTCGCCAGGTCCAGTTCCTCAAACAGCAGGGCCGGGACGACGAGGGTCCGGCCGGAACCGCTGCTGCTGTTCAGAACATAGGGCTGGTCCCCAGCGGCCAGCATGCGCTTGAACGCCTTAAGGTCGAACTGCCCGATCTCGACGCCTCGCACCCGTTCTTCCCGACCGTCCGGGTAGACCTTGTGTACGACCAGCGGCGCCCGCAGTCCGGCCGCCCCGGTCGCCTCGATGCGAATCGCGTATTCCAGGCCCTCGTCCTCCGCCGCCTCGATTAGTTCTTTTCGAAGGGAGTCCGGGTCTGCGGGGTCGTCGGCCGTCACGATCAGACAGCCCATGGTCGTCCGTCCCCCGCGGCCGTGGCCGGTGGATTCCGAGAACTCCCGGGACGGGTTTCGCGACATCAGCAGGGCCTTGAGCCGGCCGTCTTCGATCAGCGGCACAGACCGGGCCTTGACGCCCTCGTCGTCGTACGTGTAGTGACCGAGCGCCGGCTCGCCGTGCAGGGTCTCCACGGTGGGGTCGTCCACCACATTCATAAACCGGGGGAGCACGCGGCGGTTTAGCTTCCGCGAGAAGTCATCGGGCGGCGTCCGGCTGCCCACCGGGCGCTGGCCGCCGGCAAAGTTCCCGGCAAACCGTTCCGCAAACAGCTCCGCGGCCGCCTCCGCCTCAAAGAGCACCGGGCCGGTGTACGAATCCAGCGTGGGCGCGCTTCGGACGGCCAGCAGCCGGTCCGTCATGTGCCGAGTGCGACGGATCAATTCTTCGGTGGACGGCAGGTCTTCCAGCCGCCGCGCGTAAACCGTCAGCACGTCCGCCAACGGCATGCCGTCGTCCGCCTGCACCACCGCGTAGACGTTGCACGTGTACACCCGGCCGGCCGTGCGGATTCGCGTCCCCTCGGAGTTGACCAGATACTGCGTGCCGCCTTCCGACTGGATCCACGCCTGTGAGTTCTGCACGTCGGGGTAGTCGCGGAACACGGCGGAAACCTCACGCGCAATCTTCTCCAGCGGCGCCACGTCGGCCGGCGGCTCGGCGGGCGGCTCAAAATGAACGGCCACCGGGGCGGCGGCGAAGTCGTTGGGTTTCTCCTCGATCACCTTCGTCTTCATGAATGCCTGCTTCTGGGCAAAGGCCTCCAGCACGTCCTTGTAGTTGCGGTCCGTGGCCCACCAGATCGCCTGGCGTATCACGGCGTAGTCGTCTTCCAGCGGGACGGCCGCGTCCCGCCCGGCTCGATGGTAGCCGTCGCCACGGTAATTCGTGTTGTCCAGCTCGTAAGAGCCAACGCGGACCTGGGTGGTCAGGTTGCGCGACCGGTTGGCGTTGCTTCCGACGATCGCGCCGAGAGACGCCACGGCATACGACCGCGCTGCGTCCTCGAGCCGAAACTGCAGGAAGTAGGGGTCTTCCAGACCTTCCATCCGCAGCTTCGCCTGGTTGCGGTCCAGTTCATCCACCAGTGCCCGCAGCAGCACGTCCTTCTCCAGCTCTGCCGCGACGGGATCGTCGGCGGCCGGGGCCGGCACGTCGCCTCGTAGCGGCGCCGCAATCACACATCCGAGAGCCAGACTCAGTAGAAACCGCTTCATGAGTTGCATCTCCACAGTTCGTTGGATCGGCCGGGCGCGCCCTTCCGCGAATCGGTCGCAGTCATCGTGACCGCCGCGGGCCGTCGTTGTGCTCGGAACCCTTCCGCTTCTCTGCCGCCGCCGGGTCACGACTTGCCCTGCATTCCCGCAATCTCGACATCTTCCTCAACCGGCGGTGCGATCGGCGCCGGCAGAATGGGCGGGCGGTTCTGGGCCTTCTGTTTCTTCTCGATCTCGATCTGTTCCACCAGCAGGCTGGGCGCGATGGCCGACACCGGGATGCTGCCGGACTCGGCCCCGCAGTACCCGTTGAAGACGGCCGGGTCGTCCGCCGTGGAGAGGATCCTGGAGAAGCACGTCAGCGGCGTGCCCACAATGTCCACGCCGCGCACCAGTTCGTCCGGCCGTCCGTCCGCGTACACCCGGTACACGAGAATGGGCAGCACCTTGAACGCCTGCGGCCCGCGCACCCGCGTCGTGGTGAAGCCGCCGGAAATGTCCCGGAACAGAAGCCCGTATTCCTTGTCCTGCCTTTTGCACTCCTCGATCAGCCGGGCCCGCAGCTCGTCGTACGGCACCTCCTGGGACGACTGGATGAAGAGGTTCCCCTGCCGGGACACGACGCGCTGCCCGGGCCGCCGCCGGCCGTGCCCGTCGGACTTCGTGATGCCCCGGGCTGGCGTGCGCGACATGAGGAACGTCCTGAGCACACCGTCTTCCACAAGCCGGGAGGCCTGTCCCGGCACGCATTCCTCGTCGAACGGATAGTACCCGTTGAGGTCCTGCCCGCGGAACGTCCGCTGGGACGGGTCGTCCACCACGCTCAGGAAGTCGGGAAGGATGGACTCGTTGAGCTTCTTGGCGAAGGTCTGGCCCTCATCCACGTCCTTCTGCCGATGGCCCTCGATGCGGTGCCCGAAGATCTCATGGAAGAACACCGCCGCTGCCCGGTTTTCCAGGATGGCCGGCCCGGTGTACGGGTCGACGATCGGCGCCGCCCGCAGGGCCAGCACTTCCTCGATCACCTGGTCCACCGCCTCCGCAACCGTCTTGTCGTCGGGCAGCCCCGTCGGCGTGTGGGCGTCAAACGACGTCTGCTGGGAAAGCTCCATGCCGTCCTCGGCCACAGTCCCCGCAGAAATGCTGATGCGCCACCAGCTTTGTCCGAACTGGATCCGGCTCCCCTCCGAGTTGACACTGAGCCGGTTCACCGTTTGCACCGAGAGACTGACCTGCGAGTTGTAGATCAGCGGGTGCTCCCGGAAACGCTGCGAATGCGCCCGGATTCGCTGCCTCCAGACTTCCTGATCCACGGCGTGGGAGAGCCAGGGCTCAATCCCCACGGACGGCTCCTCGCGGGAGAAGTCGTCCGAGGGGTCCTCCTCCTCCACTTTCACCTTCAGGTTCGCCTGCACCTGGGCCAGTCGCTTCGCCGCGGATTTGAATTGCTCGTCCGTCTTCAGCCAGATGGCCTGCCGGGCGGCCAGAAGATCGTCCGTCACCGGCAGGCGAGCCACCCCGCCGCCCGTGTCGTACGAGCTGCCGAACGAACCCCGGATCTGCCGCGTGTTGTCCAGCGAGTAGTCGCCGCAACGAACGTCGACATCCAGCACCCGCTGGTGCGTGTCACTGTCGTAGTGGATCGCACCCAGCGTGGCCGCAACGCTCGTGTTCTTCGTGTCCGTCACCGAATACTGGAGAAAGTACGGTTTCGTGCCGTCCGGCGAAACCAGCTTCTCCATGGACAACGCCAACTCGTCCGCCATGACCGGCAGCAGCGCGTGCTCCGCCACCTCCGCCCGGGACGAGTGGACCAGAACAAACGTCACGACCAGGACCGTCACCGTACAGAGGCGCCCAAGAGTCCGACGAGAAGGATGAAGCGTGAGTAACATGATCGGTTCCTCGCTACGGGGTACGCCGGGCCCCGACGACCCGGTACGCAAGAGTATACCCGTCCCCTGTGCCCACGGCCAACCGGTCCGATCCCTTCCGATCGTTGTGGCCGACTGGCGGGGGCCGATTCCGCGGTTACAATCCGGTCGACCGGCCGGCGTGTGCGACACGAAGCGCGATGCGACGCTCGCCGGCGTTCGTTTGTTGTCGGGAATTGTACAAAATGGACGTCGCGTTGTTCATCACGTGCCTGACCGACACCTTCGCCCCACGTGTGGGAGTGGCCGTCGTGCGGGTGCTCCGGCACTTCGGCTGCACCGTCCATTTCCCGCCGAATCAGACCTGCTGTGGCCAGCCGGCCTACAACAACGGTTTCCTCCGCGAGGCGGCGGCACTGGGGCGGCGCATGGTCGACGTCTTCGAGGGATACCCCCACGTGGTGACGCCGTCTGGCTCCTGCGCCTCGATGGTCATCCATCACACCCCCGAGCTGCTGAAGGACGACGTCCGCTACGCCGCCCGGGCCCGCGATCTGGCCGGCCGGACGCATGAGTTCGGCGGGTTCCTGCGGGACGTGCTGAAGGTGGACGTGGCGGCCATTCCCGTGCGTTCGGATCGTCCGCTGACCTTCCACTACAGTTGTCACATGCGCGGCATCGAGCCGGCGGAGCGGTCGGCCCGGCTGGTCAGCGGCCTGGGCGGCGTCGATTACCGCCCGGTGGAGCAGATGGAGCAGTGCTGCGGGTTCGGCGGGGCCTTCTACGCGCTGTATCCGAACATCAGTCAGGCCATCACGCAGGAGAAGGTTGACCGCCTCGCGGCCACCGGGGCTCAGACCGTGATCTGCAACGAAGCGGGCTGCACTTTTACGCTGGAGGGCGCCGCCCGGCGGATGGGCAGGCCGTTACGCTTCCTGCACCTGGCCGAGGTGTTGGCCGAGTCGCTGGGCCTCATGGAGGACGAGCCGTGAGCTACCTGCGACGCTGGTTCGCGACAAACGTGGACGCGGCCCTGGCCGACGAGGCCCTGCGGGCGGCGGTGGGCAGCGCCGCCGGGCAGAAGATTCTGGCCAGCACGGCCGCCAAGGCGGAGGTGGCCGATTTCGATTCTCTCCGCGACGTGGCCGCCCGCATCAAGCAGCATACGCTGGATCATCTCGACACCTACCTCGAGCAGCTCATCGAAGCTGTGCAGGCCCGTGGAGGCGTGGTACACCAGGCGGCCACCGCGACCGAGGCGAACGAGATTATCGTGCGCATCGCTCGCGAGAACGGGTTGAGCCTGTGCGCCAAGGTCAAATCCATGGCGACCGAGGAGACCGGGCTGACCCACGCGTTGGAAGCGGCGGGCCTGCGAGTCCTGGAGACGGACCTGGGCGAGTTCATCGTCCAACTGGATCACGACCGGCCCAGCCATATCGTCACCCCCATCATTCACAAGGACCGCCGCATGGTGGCCGCGGCGTTCGCCCGGGAGCTGGGCGTTGACTACACCGAAGATCCGCAGGCCCTCACCATGCACGCCCGGCGGTACCTCCGCGACGTGTTCCGGCGCTGCGACCTGGGCGTCAGCGGGGCCAATTTCGCCGTGGCCGAAACGGGCACGCTCTGCCTATGCACCAACGAGGGCAACGGACGGCTGACCACCACCCGGCCGCGCGTACACGTGGCCCTGGTCGGAATCGAGAAGCTCGTGCCACGACTGGCGGACCTGGCCGTGTTTCTGAAAGTGCTGGCCCGTTCCAGCACCGGCCAGCCGATCACGGTGTATACGTCGCTCATCGCTGGCCCGCGGCGGCCTGCCGACCCGGACGGCCCGGAGCAATTGCACGTGGTGCTTCTGGACGCCGGCCGGCGGGCCATCCATGCCAGCGAGTATCGGGAGGTGCTCCGCTGCATCCGCTGTGGCGGGTGTCTGAATGCCTGCCCCGTGTTTCGACGAATCGGGGGGCACGCGTATGACAACGTCTATCCCGGGCCGATCGGCAGCCTGCTCGCGCCCCTGATGAACAACTTCGAGCGGTACGCCGACCTGCCCCAGGCCTCCAGCCTCTGCGGCCTGTGCCGGGACGTCTGCCCTGTGAAAATCGACATCCCGGACATGCTGGTTCGCCTGCGCCGCGACCAGGTGAGGCAATCCGTTGTGCCGTGGTACCGGAGAGTGGGCTTTCGGCTCATGAGTCGGATGCTGTCAGCCACTTGGACGTACCGCATGGGCCAGGGCCTGCTGCGCCTGGCCACGCGGCCCTGGGCCGACGGCCGGTGGCTGAAGCATCTACCCGGCCCGGGCGCCCGCTTGACGCAGCATCGCGATGTCCCGCGCCCCGCTCCGCGATCGTTCCGCGACCTGTGGAAGCGCGGTGAAGTGGAGTAGGGTCCGCCGCACAGGAGAGTCAGGAATGGCCGCGATCGGTCCAAAACCGCGCCCCGACTGGGACCTGTCCGGCACTCGCCGGCTGGGCCCGCAGGCCGACCGGGTTTCCGTCTTCGCGCAGCGAGCCGGGCAGTTGGGGATGCTCGTTTCCCATTGCGACGAGGCTGCTCTGCCCGCGCACGTCGCCGGCCTGATCGCCCAATACCGGCCGCTGAACGGCTGCGTGAAGGTCATCCTTGAGCCGGCGCTCTTCTGTCGCGTCTCGATAGCCGCGGTCCTGGAGGCGGAGGCCAGGCTGCTGGATCCCCACGACGGCGACGAAGCCGTGTTCTCCGCGGACGTGGGGATCACCGGCGTCGCGGCGGCGGTGGCCGAGACGGGCAGTCTGGTCTGCACCAGCGGCCCGCAACAGTGGCGGGGGCTGAGTCTCATTCCACCCGTGCATGTGGCCATCGTCCGGGCGGACCAGATTGTGCCAGACCTGCTGGACGTTCTGGCCACGGCGAACCCTGACCCACCCGCCGCCCTGACCCTCATCAGCGGTCCCAGCAAGACGGCGGACATCGAAGGCATCCTCATCACGGGCGTCCACGGCCCCGGCCACGTCCACGTCGTCGTTACGGAGCCTTCCGAGCGACCGAAAAACCGGGCCGCGACCGATGCTGTTCACAGCGCCCCGGGTGAGGAATAGAATGGGTCGCGGAGGTTGGGGCTGGTCGGGCGTCTGCGTCATGGAGCAGATGCGGCGGCCGAGGTGCGGATTATGCCTGTGGACAAGGAAAGCCGGCTCGCCCTTTGGATCGGCGCTGTGCGGGAGTGGGCGCCCACCGTCCGACCTCGTCTGGTCGAGTGGTGGGAGGTCATCCGCGAGAACCCCGTGCTGATCTGGCAAACCCCGGCCGTGCGATATTCAGTGTACGGCCTCGGGCTGATCGTGGCCGTGCTCGTTCTCCAGTGGGGCGCGTCCCTCCTGCTCCCGCCGCAGATGGTCGGCAGTGAGCCGGCCCGCACGGCCCAGTTTCACGTGCTCTGCTCAAACCCTTCCTGTGGACACCATTTCGTGATCGAGCGGAAGTTCAAGTTCAAGGACTTCCCCGTGCAGTGCCCCAAGTGCCACCAGCAGACCGGCCATCGCGCCGTACGCGTCAACACCGGCCCCGACCGGGGCAAATGGGTCATTCAGCGTTGAATCGAGTACACGAGTGGGCTCGCCCGTCCTGGCGGGAGTGCGGAAGGCCGCAGAGACCGCGTGGTCGCGTCTTCTCTGCGGCCTTCGTTCGGTTGAGCAGGCGTGCTCCTCACGCCGGCGGATGGGCGTCCATACATGTCCCACCGGCGGCGACCGTCAGCGAGCGACGCGCACCATTTCCGAGAGAATCTGCTCCGCGCGTTCTCCGGTCACCCACTCCACGTGGCCGTCCGCGAAGGCGACGTTGAGCCCGCCGTCGCGAAGCTCACGCTCACAGAGGACCGCCTCGGTGGGCGCCGTCTGCGTGCTCACGCCGGATCGATACAGGTACGAACCCATGCGGTCGACGGTGTCGGCCGTCAGCACGATCGGGCCCTGCTCATACGGTGCGATGAACTGCCGCTCCGTCAGCATCCCCTGCCGGACCAGTTCACTCAGGGTGGCCGGCCACTGCCCCTTGTGCTCGTTCGAGTAGATGATGCAACTCGTAACAATCCCCCTGATGTTCGCCGCCGAAATCGCCCGCCGGGCCTGCTCCCGGCTGGCCTGCAGACTCTCGCCGATGGACTGCACCATCACGTCCCGAACCGACTTCACGCCGGGAGCACGAATGACCAGGTCCAGCGTCAGCGTGTCGACTCCGGACGACAGCGTGCAGCCCAGGCCGGCGTCCGAGGCGGCAATTTGCTCGATGGCCGTGCGAATGCCGGCCGGCACCTCCGACTCGAACTCGGGCTGCGCCTGTGCCAGCCTCAGCAACCCGGCCAGGTCCACATAAGCCAGCTTGCACGGCTCCTGAGGCAGAGACTTCATGACGGTGGTCATGCCTGGCGAATTCGCGAAGGACTGTCCGTCCACCTGAGCGTCGACGACGGTTTGAATTGCCTTTCCGTCTTGGCCGATCACCAGATAGTCGTTCACGACGGCCATGCCGAACGACGGTCCGCTCCCCGCGACCGGCGTCTGGATGATCACGCCCTCGTACGTCTGGGACGCAAACGGCAGATCGTAGGCCTGGGTCAGTGCTCCCAACTGCTGCGTGAACTTGATCGGCTCGGCCAGCCGCACCGCCGCTACCCAGTTCTCCGGGCCGTCCATGCCGACCTTCAGCGCGACCAACCACTCGTCGACCAGGTTGCCCAGGAAATCCTGGTGCGGATCGAAGCCCAGGTCCGTTCGCCATTCCGCGCATTCCTCACGGAACTCCGCGGCGATGGCCGGATCGATGCCGTCGAGCAGGGCATTGACCTGGTCCAGCGAGTCCGCCGCGCTGCAGAACGCGCCCCGCACGAAGCCCGTGTAGCCCGACGGCACCAGCCGCGTGATCTCGGCCTTTCCGTTTCGCGGGACGAGCATCTCCGGCAGTCCGCCCACCCCCTCGTCCAGCCCGACGGTGACGCGGGCCCGAAGCTCCTGGTCCGACTGCCATGACACGGTCAACGCGGCGGCCTGCACGCGATCGAGCCCCAGAAGGTCGAACAGCGCATCTGCGCCTTCGCTGCGCGCCTCCTGCTTCAGCAAGGGGTGGAACGGCCGGTAATCCAGATAGAACACGGCGTCCGTCGACACTCCCGGCCGGCCGACCAGCCGCGCGTATGCGTCCGTGCCCACGAATCGCGGTTCCATCTCACCACCGGCCAGCCACGTGTCGACATCCGACTTGCGCGTGCTCGCGTAGACCACGCCGTCCTTTACGCCGGTCAACAGGCCGATGGGCATCGGCCCGGGCAGCCGGATGACACGCAGCGGTCCGGCTTCGCTGACTCCGGCCGTCGCAGACGCCGGCTCCAGCTCGCGAAGCATGCCGAAGACATCCTCGTCGAGCCGGCGGAAGAACTCCGCCTCGTCCACGGTCAGCCGCGTGGCGAACTCGATCCGCATCTGCGGGCCGGTCAGCGGTGTGCCCACGACCGCCACCATGGTGGGGCCGCCGAAGATCGCGGCGGCCGGCGTCAGGGGCGTCCTGCCTTGGCAGTCCCCCGCCAGCATCGAGGCCAAGTTCAGCAGGTCGGCAGGTTTGTCGAGGTACAGCAAGAACGATGGCTCGGCCGGGGCCAGGGAAAGAATGGGCGGGGCGGCCGGTTTGGCCGGTTCGGCTCCCACCACGGGAACCACCATCAGCAACCAGGGGATCAGAATGTATGGCTTCATCGGATGTACTCCGTATGCAGGCGTTCAGGCGTCCGGGCCTACTCGTCGCTTGTCTCAGTCGGCTCAAAGGGCTTCACGTCGGGTGCGGGGAACTGGAGCACGTAGTCGAATCTCCACGATCCGGGGCGTTCACTCTTGCCGCCGTCATCCACCTCATTCTCCCCCACGCTGTACAGCAGCCACCCTTTGCCGTCGACCTTGTACTTGAACTCCCTGCCGCAGAAGGGATCGATCAGGTCTTCGGCCGCAAAAGCAGGGTCAAGGCTCGACAAGCGTTCCGCCGGTTGACCCTTGTTCTCCAGCATGTGCAGGCGCAGTGCGATGGCGATCCGCGTCAGCATCGACTGTGTCCTCAGCCTTTCACTCATGACACACGCTCGCGTCAGCGAGGGCAGCAGCATCCGGGCAAAGATATCCCAGTGGGGAATGGCCATCACGGCTTTCTCTTCGTCGAAGGTCCTCCACATTTCGGAGTACAATGGGTGCTGAGTCAACTCGTACTGTCGGTCATAGAACTCCGTGAAATGCTGCTTGATCGTCCGGTCCGGCAGGATCAGTCGCCCCACGCGGGCTTCCAGCTTCTCCCAGCCGGTGTCCTCCCGGTTGATCTCGTAGCCGCCGCTCATGCCTCCGATGCTGTCGAGGTTCTGGAACAGACGTGTCGGCTTCGTCACGATCTCGTCGACGATGCCTCCGCCGAAGATGCGCTCGTAATACAGCCCACGCTCCACCGTCGGACGCCGGGCGTCCAGCTCCTTCAACGTCTTCTGTATCTCGCGAAGCTGGCTGGCGGAAATACCCTCGCGGAGGGCAAGCTCACAGGCGGCCCGGTCGCCCAGGGACCAACAGGCCACGCCCACGAGGTTCTCGATCAGAGTGATCCCGCCGCCGACGTGGCCGCCCAATCGCACGGCCGCGACGTAGTTCTCGAACGCCCGGTCGTACGCCCCCTCCGCCTCCAGGCGCCGGCCGTCCACCACCAGCAGCTTGCACAACTGCCGATGGCTGCTGAGGCTCGGCAGCAGGATGGAGGTGATGCTGCCCTTCGGATCGCCGAAGTAGTAGCCCTGGAACGTCTCCATCTTCGCCGCTCGGCGTCCCGCCGCCATGGCCTGTTGATTGGCCGGGTCCATGAGGAAGGACTTCAGCGTTTCATCGTGGCCCTTCGGCCAGGACGAGGTCAGGGCGTAGTCGAAGGCTTCCTGCAACTCCTCCGGCACGTCCTTGTACGCGTTGATCGCCTCCAGGCAGACCCAGAACGCGTTCTCCTCCCGCGGCGGCTCCACGACGTCGTATCCGCGACGCCGCAGCTCCTCGAACGGCCAGACCTTCATTTCTTCCCCGCGAAAAGCGATGACCTCCGGTGCATCATCGCCGCCGGTTTGCGCCGAGGCCGGCGGGCCCGCCAGTCCGAGAGTTACGCCGGCGATGACCCCCAGCGCCGCCAATACTGACCGTGTCATTCGTGGTTCCTCCTGCGCCCCCGGGGGGTGATCCCGCGGGACGGATGCCGCACCTGCCCGGCCCGGACATTGCCCGGGGGTTTCTTGCAGCGGCACTCGGCTTTCTTACAGGGTGGCACGGATTCGCAGGGTGGCGCTTGCTATTTGCTGTTCCGCCGTACAATGCGCCCGTGGACCAGACCCAGACCAGCTTGCTGTGGGCCGTTCGCGACGGGCAGGACACCCGCGCCTGGGCCGATTTCTACCGCATCTACGCCCCCCTGGTCCGCAACTACACGCGTCGTTTGGGCCTGCCGGACGCGGATGCGGACGACGCCGTGCAGGAGATTCTTCTGGTCGCCCACGACGGGCTGCAGCACGGCAGCTACGACCCCCAGAAAGGCCGGTTTCGAGCCTGGCTGTACGGGGTCGCCCGCAAGCGGGCCCTGATGACCCACCGGGCCCGACGCCGACCCTCCCGAGCCCAGGCCGTTCCGTTTGACACCGGCGTCGATCTGCTCAGCAGCCTGGAAGATCACCACGACGAGGCGGACCGCGAGATTTGGGAGCAGGAGTGGCGGTTCGCCATGCTGGACGAGGCCCTGCGCCAGTTGCAGGGGACGCTGGGCCAGAAGGTGTATCAGTCGTTCATCCTGTATGCCATTCAGGGCTCGCCGGTGGAGAGGGTGGCCGACGAGCTGGGGATCTCTCCGTCCAGCGTGTACGTGTATAAAAGCCGCGTTCTGGATGCCATAAGGGAGTGGGTTTCGCGGTTTGAGGATGACGCCCATGAACACGGGCCTGCCTGATCCATCCATCACGCCGGCCGGTGCATTCGAGCCGTCCGACGAACACCTCATCGGGGATCTACGGGTGGTGCTCGCCCGGCGCGCGGACGCCACCGTGGCCGCGGTATGCCCGGCGGACTCCCTCATTGGCCGAAGGCTGGGGCACTACGAAATTCGCGACCGATTGGGCGAAGGCGGCATGGCCCGCGTGTACCGGGCGGCGGACCTGGACGCGCCGCGGGAGGTGGCCCTCAAGCTGCTCCTGCCGGAATACCAGGGTCGCGACGACGTGCGGGCCCGGTTCGAGCAGGAAGCGCTCAGTATGGCCCGCGTCCAGCACGAACACGTCGTCCGCATCTACGACTGCCCGAAAGACGCGGACCTGACCGCCATCGCCATGGAACTCGTGTCCGGCGGCAGTCTGCGCGACCTGATCGAGACCGGCCGGCGGCAGAGCCAGCGGTTCACCGTCGACGCCGTCGTGCGCTTTGCCCGGCAGGCGGCCTTGGGCCTGGGCGCGGCCCACCGCGCCGGCATCGTGCATCGGGACATCAAGCCCGCGAATCTCATGCTCGACGAATCATGCACCGTGAAGGTGGCGGACTTCGGCGTGGTCCTGGCCCTCGAACGGGCGACCTGGCTGACCGGACTCGGGCGGCAGATCGGCACGCCCGCGTACATGAGTCCGGAGCAGTGCCGCGGCGAGCGCGTCGGGCCGGCCAGCGACGTCTACTCGCTGGGCGTGACGCTGTACGAACTCGCCACGGGGCGCCTGCCGTTCAGCGAAGACGCCGGCAGTCCGTTCGCCATCATGCTCAAGCACATCCACGAGATGCCGCCTGACCCGCGCACGTACCGTGATACGCTGCCCAAGTGGCTGGTGTGGGTCCTGCTCAAATGCCTGGACAAGGACCCGCAGGATCGATATCCCGACGGCGACGCCCTGGCGGAGGCACTGGTCACCGCCCCGAACGAGCCGGACCTGGAGGAGACGGACGAGGGCCCCAAGACCGTCTGGCGGGTGAACCCGGTGGCCATTCGCGAGCAGCTCAAACAATTGCCGCAGCGGGCGATCGTGGCCTGGGCCTGCCGGTGCGCCCGCCGGGTCCAGCATCTCAACACCGATCCCCGGCTGGACCGCTCCATCGCCATGGCCGAGTCGACGGCGTTCGGACCGGCCGGCGATGCCCCGCAGGAATCGCTGATGCACGCGCTGCAGCGGGTGCAGAAACTGCGGACCGCCTCGTTCCGGGCGGCCTACACGGGCGGTCCGGCAAAAAAACAGGACCCCGCCTCGCATGCGGCGCTGGCCGCGGCGGCGTCGGGCGCCTGTGCCGCCGCCCGCTGCGCGGAAGATGCCGCGGCCGACGCGGCGTTTGTCGCGCAGAACGCGGTGGCCGCCCTGGAACTGGCTGAAGGGCCGGTGTCAGAGTTCTGGCAGTGGGCCCAGCGTGACTACCAGCATCTCGTCACCGCCAGGCTCGGCGAAAAAGGCACCGTCGGCCGCCCCATCCCCCCGGGCTTCTGGCAGGAGCGGACCTGAAGCAAGGTCATGGGGCCGGTGACGTGGAGCGCTGCAACACGGTCCTTCTGCACAGTGCGATCGGGCGCGTGGGCGACACGCCATGCTCCGTGGGCCGCTTCCGGTTGCTCACGCGTCGGGGTCGTTCGCCCGGTACTTGATGACGCGCACGCGTTCCAGGGTGACCAGGCCCTCCTGCACCGCCTCGTCGATGAACGGCATCAGCGTGTTGATCTTCGCCTCGCTGTCCACGATCTCGATCACGATGGGCAGATCCTCGGACAGCCGCAGAATTTTCGCGGTGTGCATGCGGCTGTGCGCGCCGAAACCCATCGGCCCCCGCAGGACGGTGGCGCCGGCCATGTGCAATTCCCGGGCCTTGATGACGATGGCCTCGTACAGCGGCTTGCCCTGCCACTTGTCGCTTTCGCCGATGAAGATGCGCAACAGATGGCCTTCTTCGGGGATCTTCATGGTGTCACACTCCCAGCCAGTTTTCCGCCCAGCGATACCCGGCCCCCACACACACCAGCCCCAGCACGATGCTGGAGATGATGTTGAGCAGCGCTCGCCACGTCTGGCCGGCGTTCAACAGGGCGAACGTCTCCAGGCCGAACGTGGAGAACGTGGTGTACCCGCCCAGCAGGCCGATGAACAGCGCGATGCGGTACTCTTCACGCACCAGCACGCGCCCGGAGAGCGCTGCGGCCAGAAAGCCGACCAGCAGGCAGCCGGAGATGTTGACGAGCAGCGTTCCGATGGGAAACGATCCGTTGGCCAGGCGCTGCGACCAGCCGACGACAGCGTAGCGCAGCACTCCGCCCGCACCTGACCCGATGAAGATGAGCACGACCTTTGTCATGGCGACTCCTACCTGTACGCGGCTAGGGCCTTCTCACGCTTGCGTAGGAGTCATCAGCCCCAGGCCGGGGGGCAGTTCACGGTGAACTCCATCACCATCTGCATTGTAAGGCGAACCGGTGGACAACAGAAGACCGGGTCCATGAGCCCACGGCCACCCCAGGCAGGCCGTCATGTTCCCGGTGCGTTCTCCGGATCGGCGGGCTCCGCAGGGGCATCGCCCGCGCGGCGGGCCGGTGAGATGTGGATGAACGCGCGGTCCACGGTGTCGATCGCCTCGACCGCCTCACGGACGGACTCGCACACGTCATGGGAGTCGATCGTGGATAAGTCACCGTCCACGCGGGCCGTCAACTCTACGTGTACGAACGTCCCCACGTAGTGTCCCTTCACATCGCCGACCGAAACCACGCCGGGCACGTCCCCGGCCGCGGTCCGGATGCGGTCCAGCAGACCCGCGCCGGGCGAGCGGCCCATCAGATAGTCGATGTTCTCCATCCCGATGCGGTGGCCGCTGTAGAGGATGTAAATGCCTACCAACAACGCCGCCACCGTGTCCAGCAGCGGCAGCCGCAGTTCGGCCACCACCACCGCCACGAGCCCCTGCATCGCCACGAACACATCGTTGCGGCAATCCACGGCCGTCGCCCGCAGCGCCGGGCTGCCCAGGAAGCGGCCGCGACGGTGGAAATAGACGGCCAGCCCCGCCTTCAGGCACGCCGTTATGCAGAGGGCCACGATGGGATACAGGCCGATTCGCTCGGGCAATCGGCCCTGGACGAGGTTCACCACGGCCGTCTTGCAGACCTCAAAGCCCAGGATGCCCGTAAAGATCGCCACAACCAGCCCGGCGATCGGCTCCGCCCGCCGATGTCCGAAGGGGTGGTCCTCGTCCGGGCGCATCCACGCCCAGCGCACGCAGAGCAGGACAACCACGGACGACACCACGTCGGCCAGCGAGTTCAAGGTTTCGGAGAAGATGGTCAGGCTGTCGGACAGGCTGGTGGCGCTGGCCTTGAGGGCCAACAGAAACAGGTTGGCCGCAATCGCCACCTTGGTCGCCCGCATGGCCACCGACCTGGGCATCACCACGTCTCCATCGCAGACCGATCGCCGGCCCGCATGCGTCCGGGCGTCTGCGTTCGGCGGCGTATCCTACCGCCCCGAACAGCCCTTCGCGACGGGGCCTTCCGGTCGGCCGGCCCAATGGTACCTCCGCCGGGAATCCAATGGACGCCGGATGGCACGTCGGACATAATGCCGCCGGGCCATCGGGAGGCAATCGTATGACAAAGAGCTCTCAACGCCGTGCCGTTCCCCGCTGGCTGTGGCCGGTGGCCGCGGGAACGGCGTTCACCGTCGTGGGTGTGTTGCTGATGCTATGGCTGGCCGGCGTGTTCCGGCCGAAGATCGACCCATCGGTGTCGTCGGCTCCGCCCCCACGGCCGGTCGGCAGCCGACCGGTGGTTGACGTTCGGACCGTCCGCGTGCCGAACATCGAATCGGCCGTCGGGACCATTCGCGCTGTGCATGAGGCGGCCGTAGCGTCCAAACTGCTGGCGCGGGTGGTGGAGGTGAGTGCACAGGCCGGCCAGGTGGTGCAGAAAGACGACATCCTGGTTCGCCTGGATGACGCCGACCTCCAGGCGCGGCTCCAGCAGGCCCAGGCGGCGGTGGCCGCGGCGACGGCCGCGCGGGACCAGGCGCAGGTGGAGTTCGATCGCATTGCAAAGCTGAGAGAGCTGAACCAGTCCGCCCCGATCGAGTTCGATCGGGTCCAGTCCGCCCTCAAAGCAGCCGAGGCCGACCTCATCCGCGCGGAGCAGGCACGGACGGAGGCCGAGACCATCCTGGCGTACGCGACTATCCGGTCTCCGATTGACGGCATCGTTGTCGACAAGCGAGTGGAGGCGGGCGACACCGCTCAGCCGGGGCAGGTGCTGCTGAACCTGTACGACCCGACTCGCATGCAGCTTGTGGCCCGGGTACGCGAGACGCTGACCCAGCGACTGGCGGTCGGCCAGGACATCGAGGTCCGCATCGAGGCCCTGGACAAGCAGTGTACCGGGCGGATCAGCGAGATCGTGCCCGAGGCCCAGACGGCCAGCCGGAGCTTCTCGGTCAAGGTCACCGGGCCGTGCCCGCCCGGGATCTATTCCGGCATGTTCGGACGGCTGCTGATCCCCCTGGACGACCAGGACGTGCTGGTCGTGCCGAAGGATGCGGTCCGCCGCGTCGGCCAGCTCGACCTGGTGGACGTCGTGGACCCGAAGGCGAACGCGCTCCGGCGGCGCATCGTGCAACTGGGTGAGCCCGTCAATGGGGACATCCAGGTGCTGGCCGGTCTTCGGGCCGGCGAGAAGGTCGCGCTGCCGGGCTAGCCGCCGGGGCGTGCATCGGTCCGGAACCCAGGTCCGCAGCGGGAAGAGCCATGAACCCTACGCACAACCCGACCGTCGAGAAACACGGATTCGTCAACGCGATTGTTCGCAGCTTTCTCCACTCCAACCTGTCCCTCGTTCTGGTCCTGCTGGCGGCGGCGCTCGGCGTCACCGCGCTGTTCGTGACGCCGCGAGAGGAAGAGCCGCAGATCGTCGTGCCCATGGCCGACGTGTTCGTGTCGTTCCCCGGCCATTCCGCCCGCGAGGTGGAGCAACTGGTTGCGACTCCGCTGGAGAAGCTGCTCTACGAGATCGACGGCGTGGAATACGTCTATTCCATGTCCTACGAGAACCAGGCCGTCATCACCGTTCGCTATTACGTGGGCGAAGACCGCGAGCGAAGCCTGGTCAAGCTGTACAAGCGGATCGACGAGCACATCGACATCGTGCCGCCGGGTGTCACCGGCTGGGTAGTCAAGCCCGTGGAGATTGACGACGTGCCCATCGTGACGCTGACCCTGACCGGCTCCACGGCCGACGAATACACGCTGCGGCGGCTGGGGGAGGAGATGGTCCGGCGCCTTTCGGCCGTGACGGACATCTCGCGGACCTACGTGGTCGGCGGCCCGCCACGCACGGTGTACGTGTACCTCGACGCCGATCGCCTGCACGCGTACAACATCTCGCCGCTGGAGGTGCAACGGGCCATCCGAGGCGCCAACGTCACCGCCACCGCGGGCGAGTTTGCACGCAATGACGAAGGGATCCGCGTCGAGGCCGGCGTCGCCTTCGCCCGGCCGGACGAGCTGCGCGAGCTGGTCGTGGGCGTTGCCGACGACCGGCCGGTCTTCCTGGCCGACGTGGCCACCGTGCTGGACGGACCGGCCGAAGCTGACAACTACGTCCGGCACGGCTGGGGCCCCGCCCGCGGCTTCGAGACAGAGGCCCGCTTCCCCGGCTCCGTCATCGGCGGCGCCCGGCACGACGCGGCAGAAACCGGCGCGGCCGGGCAGCCGGCGGTCACCATCGCCCTGGCCAAGAAGAAGGGCACGAACGCCGTTTGGGTGTCTGATCGCATCCTCGAAGCCGCCGCGGAGCTTCAGCGAGAGATCGTTCCCCACAACGTGGACGTGGTCATCTCCCGCAACGCCGGCCTGACCGCCGACGACAAGGTCACCGAGCTGATCGACGCTCTGGCCGTGGCCGTGTTCATCGTCGTCGCCCTGCTGACCCTCAGCCTGGGCTGGCGGGAGGCCCTCATCGTGGCGGTGACCATTCCGGTGGTCTTCGGGCTCACCCTCGCCGTCAACCTTCTGTTCGGCTACACCATCAACCGGGTGACGCTGTTCGCCCTCATTCTGTCGCTGGGCCTGCTGGTGGACGACCCGATCGTGGACGTGGAGAACATCACCCGGCACTTCGTGATGCACAAACGGGCCACCCGGGCCATTGTGATGGAGGCCGTGGCCGAGATCCGCCCGCCGCTGATTACGGCCACGCTGGCCGTCATCGTGTCCTTTCTGCCCATGTTCTTCATCACCGGCATGATGGGCCCGTACATGCGGCCGATGGCGTTGAACGTGCCGGTCACTATGGCCATGTCCATGTTTGTGGCGTTCACCATCACGCCGTGGTTTGCGTATCACCTGCTCCGCAAGCGCTTCAGCGGGGGTAAAGCCGCACCGGCCGTGGAAGATCCGCACGACATTTCCAACGTGAAGCAGACCGCGCTGTACCGGTTCTTCTATCCGCTGATGGCGCCGCTGCTGCATTCGCGAAAGGCGGCGTGGGGGTCCCTCGGCGTCATGGCCCTGTTGACCGTGGGCGCCGCCGGACTGGCCGCCACGCGCCACGTGCCGCTGAAGATGCTTCCGTTTGACAACAAGAACGAGGTGCTCCTGGTGCTTGATTTCGACGAGGGCACCACGCTGGAGCGGTCCGACGCCGCCGTCCGCGACTTCGAGACCTTTCTGCAGCAGGTCCCGGAGGTCATCGACTATACCGCGTACGTCGGCGTGGCCTCGCCCATGGACTTCAACGGACTGGTCCGGCACTACTACCTGCGGCAGGGCCCCAACGTTGCGGACATCCGGCTGAACCTGGTCCACAAGACCGGCCGATCGCTAAACAGCCACGCGCTGACGCTCCGGCTGCGGGACGAGCTGACGCGCATCGCCCGCGAGCACCGGGCCGTCCTCTCCGTGGTCGAACTGCCGCCCGGCCCGCCCGTGCTGGCCAGCGTGGTGGCGGAGGTCTATGGCCGGCCGGATCAAAGCTATGACGTGCTGATCACCGCCGCCGATGTCGTCCGCCGGCGCCTGGAGGCGGAGCCGGGCGTGGTGGACGTGGATAGCACGGCACAAGCCAGGTGGCAGAAGCTCGTTTTTGCCACCGACCGGGAGAAGGCCGCTCTTAACGGCGTGGATGTGGAGCAGATTGCCGCCACGCTTCAGACTGCGCTGGCCGGCGCGTCCGTCGGCACCATTCGGGAACCGGCCGAACGGAATCCGCTCGAGATCGTATTGCGCCTGCCGCGTCCGGATCGCTCCAGCGCCGCGGACCTGGCTCAAATCCACGTTCGTGGGCGGGACGGGACACTGGTGCCCTTGGCGGAGCTGGGTCAATGGCGTGAATCCACGGTCGACCAGACCATCTACCACAAAAACCTGGTTCCGGTGGTGTACGTGTTCGCGGAGACGGCCGGGCGACCGCCGGCCGACGTGGTGGTGGACGTGCAGGCCGACCTGCAGGCGGATTCCCATCACTCCACCGGCTACGTTGCCGACGCCGCGCCGCGCCCGGTGGACGAGCGGACTTTCCTCGCCAACGGAGGAGGGATCGGCTGGTCGCTTCCGCCGGGCACGCGTGTGGACTTCGCCGGCGAGGGTGAATGGAAGATCACGCTGGATGTGTTCCGCGACCTGGGGCTTGCGTTCCTCGCCGCACTGGTGGGCATTTACATTCTGCTCGTCGGGCAGACCCGCTCGTTCGTCATCCCCGCCGTGGTCATGATGGCCATTCCCCTGACCATCCTGGGCATCATGCCCGGCTTCTGGCTGCTGAACGCAGTGGCCGGCGGCACCGTCGGCGGCTATCAAGACCCGATCTTCTTCACGGCCACCGGCATGATCGGAATGATCGCCCTGGCCGGCATCGTCACGCGTGACTCCATCATTCTGGTGGATTTCATCCACCTGTCCCTGCGCCGCGGGCGGTCGCTCTTCGACGCCATCATGGAAAGCCGCGTGGTCCGCTTGCGGCCCATCCTGCTGACGAGCGTAACGGCCATGCTGTCGGCCGCGCCGATCACGATTGACCCCGTCTTTTCCGGGTTGGCCTGGGCGCTGATCTTCGGGCTGTTCGCCTCCACCGTGTTCACGTTGTTCGTGATCCCCGTGACTTATTGGCTGCTCTACGCCCACAAGCCCGGCCACGGCCTGCCCATGGAAGATGAGGAGTCGTGAGGCCCTCGGCTCCTCCATGTTGGGACGGGCCCTCGAGCCAATCGCTGCCGGACTGACATATCCAGTTTGGCGCGTCGGGCCGAGAAATTCTCGCCCAGCGAGAGCTCGCATGTGTGGGACCGGCTTTCCAGCCGGTCTGACCTTTCCTGTGGGACCGGCTTTCCAGCCGGTCTGGCCTTTCCTGTGGGACCGGCTTTCCAGCCGGTCTGGCCTTTCCTGTGGGACCGGCTTTCCAGCCGGTCTGGCCTTTCCTGTGGGACCGGCTTTCCAGCCGGTCTGACCCGGGAGGCACGCCACATCCGCCGGATGGCGGATGCGGCATGTTCCCGCGCGCCACGGACTACTGCCCGGTCAGATCATGATCGGCTTGCCGAGCTTGCGCCGCACCGGTGCAAACTGGGCCGCGTGCATCAGCTCATGCAGCCCGATGAGGTTGAACATCGCGCCGATGGTCGGCGCGTAGCTGCGCATCGCCTCGGGCGAGGGTTTGTCCAGGTCCGCATCGGGAATCGACTCCAGAGCGGCCAGCGTGGCGGCCCGCTGCCGGGACAGCCACGAAAGGTACTGCTCCTTCCTGTGGACCTTGGCCGGGTCGTCGCTGCGGCAGGTCTCCGGCGTGTACGATTCCACAAAACCATCCGGCAGAGTCGGCATGAGATACCCGGCCTCACTGGCCATCTGGTGCTCAGAGGCGATGAGGTGTCCGAGTTGCCAGGCCGTATGGTTCGCCTCCGGGGTGGAGCGAACCATCAAGTCCGCGTCCGTCAGGTCGCTGACGTACGCGGTCAGAACCTGATGGCACGTCTCGATCGTGTTTCGAATTACATCCTTAGGTGTCATAGCACTTTTCTCCGCACAAAAAAGCCCCGCGCCGGCGCGGGGCGGCCTCCGCGCGATCAGGATTCGCGCGTGTAGGTGATTTCCATGCACTTCTGCTCTTTGCCGTCTGGACCGCTCTGGTACATCTCGAATACGCACTTGCCCTTGGACACCTCGCGTAGAACGCCGCGCATCTTGGTGGGCCCCGTGATCGGGTCATCCGTCTGGCCCGTCATGGTCAGCGTCTTGGTCGCTTCGTCGTAGGTCCCTTCCATCTGGGTGATGCCGGTGGACATGCTGTCGATCCAGACGGAGACGTGTTTCTTCTTGATGTTGTCATACCCCATCAACTGGATGCCCTCGAAGGGCATTTCCTCGCTCAGGCAGCGGTAGTGCTCCTTCAGGTACCGTCCGTCAAGGACGAGCTCCATCGTGCTGACGCCCGGGCTGATCATGGGCTCGCCCGGTCCCATCCACATCTTCGACTCGGTCTTCCACTTGCCGACGGACTCCTTGAATCGTTCGTGGTGCGGTCCGGGCGCGTTGAGCTCCGCCCACTGGGCCATGATGTCCTTCACGCTGGGCGTTGCCGGCTTGTCTTTCTCCTCTGTCAGCGTTTGGGCCGTGGCCAGCGCGGCCGCACCCAGCGCCGCCATCAGCACGCACTTCACTACGGTCTTTCCCATGTTCATTCTCCTTTTTCCGACCCGATTCTTGGTTTGCCAGCGGCGGCGCGCCACGCGTCGCCGTCACGATGGGACACCATACCCGATTCCACAGGTTTGGTCAATGTTTGGTTCACGAATTCTCTTCTCGCGGCTGCGCCGATAGTGACAACTACCTTGATAGCAGCAGGTTACGAACGCGGCCCGCTGCCATTCCCGTGCCGAAACAACGTGGTTCCGGCGGTCTGGACGGGCTCGCGACTCCGCTGTGGCGGCACCCTTGCCCCTGCCCTTCGCGGTCGCCACGGCTGCGGGTTATGGTTATCGTTCCGGTGCAATTCGATCGGGGCTCGGCAAGGCGGGCGCCCGCGCGATGTGTGATGTGCGCAACTAGGAGGCGATTGGGATGTTCGATGCACTGCCTGGAGCCATTGTCGCTGTTCTGACCGTCGTTCTGTGGGTCGGTTTCTGGGCCGCCATCTTCCGGAAGGCGGGTTATTCGGGACTGCTGGGGATCTTGATGGTCGTACCCGTTGCCAACGTCATCTGGCTCATCGCGTTTGCAGCTCTGGAGTGGCCGGTTCATCGCGAAGCGGCCCGCCTTCGCTTGATGCTGGGCCAGGGCCGCGAAGCGGACGCAACCAGCGTGCTGGGGCAGGCCACTCGGCTGGAGCAACGCGGCGACTGGAATGAGGCCATCGCCCTGTGCGAACTGGTGGCCGAACGTATGCAGGGTCAACCCGACGCCGATGACGCGCGCCGGGTCAAGGAGAGCATTCAGCAGAAGCAGCGGCTGGGCGGGTCGTGAGTTGTGGCACATCGGGCGGCATGCTGACCCCGCACAGAACGATCTTCGGCACGCCGCGTTCCTCAAAACTCCCCGCGGGATCGTGAACCCCCGACTGAAAAGCATGGCTTTGCGCCCAACCAGTCCATCTGGCCCGTTCTGAACTGCCGATCGACCGGCACTCGCTCGGCTGACCATGCCCGGCATACAAGCCCCAGGTGCAGCCGCGGCCAATTGTACAATCTTGCACGGCTCCTATTGCGGGACACCTGACGCGATCTTAGGGTTGTCCATGCCCGGGGCGGCGGAACCGCATCTGCAAAGCGCGGTCTGTTGGCGGCCGGAGAGCGCAGGCTGCATATCCCCAGGATCATTCCACGTGTCAGCGCGGTCAACGTGCCAAGGAGAAGAATCATGCATCCCCTCACGGTCTGCGGAGCCCTGCTCCTGCTTGTGATTCCGACTTGTCAGATTCCCATGGTCGGCGGCCCTTGTGAGTATGCGGACACGCCCGGCGTGGCGACCATCGTGTCCGTCGAGCCCGCCCCCAGCAGCGCCCTGAACTGCACCAACAACCCGGTCGAGGTCGTCTTCGACTTCACGCCGGACGATACCGCCCAAGCCGGTCGGGCGGCCACCAGCCGGACGCTCACCATTGGTGAGGGTCTGAACCCACCGCGTTCGTGGGTGCAGGCGGAAGGCCTGACCGTGGGCTCCCAACACACGTGCATCCGGCGTGACATCACCAAGGGAGCGTGTACGCCCGTGATCTACCGCTTCCCGGACATTGACACGCAGGCCGGACTGACCGCCTGTTATGCCACACCAGAGCCGGCGGGCTTCACCCTGACCGTCGTCCCGCAGGAGATGAACGACGCCATCAGTGGGCAGGTTTGCGTGCTTCTGGTCACGGTGGCAAACGAGGAAGGGGAGGATTCGGACGAGCCCGTCCGGATTTCGGCGACGGCCAACGACGCCGCAGTGACGGTGGAGCCGGAGGCGATTCTCCCCGGCGAGGTGTGCGAGATCACGGTCATCCCGGCCGTCACGTTCCCGGACGACTGGGAGCCGCAGCCGCAGGAGGCGGACGACTCGCCGTACGGCGACGGCGTGGAGGTGCGGGTGTCCATCGTCGGCGAACGGGACGGCGGCGAGCAGACGGCGGACGTGAGCATCAACGTGCTGCCCGGGGAGGACCTGGTCGAGGAGTACGCGACGGAAATGCGCGACCTGTTCATCCCGTGGCTGGCCGAGGAGCATCCCGAGTTCGGCATCACCGCCGACACGGAGTGGACGCCCACCATCGTCAAGCCGCACATTCTGGTGGTCACGCACTACCTGTTCTTCAGCGAGGAGTGGGAGATGAGCGTGATGTGGCACGTGATGATTCCGCCGTACAACTGGGCGCACATCTACCTGCGGCCGCGCTACACCAGCACCGTGCCGCAGTATGCGTACGAGATCCCGTCGGTCACCGCGGATCCGCTCCCGGACCCGGTGCCGATGGAAGTGCCGACCGAGATCGACCGCTAGGCGACGAGCCTTCCGAGTAGCCGCGCAGGGTCCGCCCAAGCAGAGGCGGACCCTGTGCGGCTGACTCTGCCGGTGTCAAAGTGGCTGGCCGTTCCTGCTTGCGACCGGAGCCGGACAAGAAGGACGCGTTGCCAACGCTGTTTGTAAACTACTGTATGCCAATTTGTTATGTGTATTCTCCGATTCCTGTTTGCCTCTTTGGCCGTGTAGTATATACTGCAATATATACTAATCGGAGATTCTGAATGGTTGCCATTGCGAAGGTGTTCAAAAACGGAGCCAGCCAGGCGGTTCGCCTGCCCAAGGAGTTTCGCTTCGACTCGGACGAGGTCTGTGTGAAGCGTATCGGGGCGGCCATTCTTCTGTTTCCCCGGGATGCCGCGTGGGAATTGATGGCGGATGCCCTCGGCAAGGCGGACCCCGATTTCCTGAGCGATCGCAATCAGCCTTCGCGCGCCGAGGAGCGCGAACCGCTGTGACGCGCTTCATGCTGGACACGGACATCTGCGTGGAGTTGCTGCGAGGCCGCGCGCCGGGCGTGTTCGATCGGATGCGTCAATGTGATGTTGACGCCGTGTCGATCTCCACGATCACGCTTGCCGAGTTGTACTACGGAGTGAGGAAATCGGCTCGCCCCGCGCATCACGAAGCCCTGCTGATCCGGATTTGCGCGCCGCTGGCTGTCCTCCCTTTCGATGCCCGGGCTGCCGAGACCTGCGGCAGAGTGCGAGCGGCGCTCGAACAGGATGGTACACCCATCGGTCCGCTTGACACACTCATCGCGGCGCATGCCCTGTCGCAGGGACTGACTCTGATTACGCGTAATGATCGCGAGTTCCCTCGCGTCTCCAACCTGCTCGTGGAGAACTGGCTGTCCGCATGAGTGCCTGAAACATGCCCTGCCCGTCGGTTCCTCTCGTGCTTATGCCGCTTGCGGGAGGCCGCAGGCCCCTTCGGGCGAAGCTGTCGTGATGGGCCTTGTTGCGTTCGGCCACAGAATCGGCAACGATTGCGGCGGGGCACTCGGACGCACGGACGAGCCCGTCCTGCAAGGAATCGCCATGCGCTGCCCAACACGCACATTGGCCCCCGCGGACCCTCAATGCCGCTCAACCCTCGGACTGCCAGCCTTTTGGCCCCGTGTGCCCAGCAGCCCCCGCAGCCGCCTGGGCAACCCCTTCGCCCACCAGGGCCTGCCCCTGGACGCCGAAATCGCCAGCTACCAGAACCGGGCAAGGCAATACAACCCCGGCCTCAATCGGTTCATGCAGAGGGATCCTCTGATCACGCGTCCCCAAGCGGGGAGCGGGTATCAGGATGGGGCGAGTTTGTATGTGTACGTTCGTAGCAACCCGGCGAAAGCGACAGACCCACTCGGAACAAAGACGTGTAGTGGTTGGGCCCCTACCGGCTCCTCCTCTCCTAAGGCAACCAGCGCCATCCGACTCACGGGGGGTGGCGTTCAGTGCATTTGGGGAACATGCCGGACGCGCACCCGCACATGCATGCCCTGGTACGTGAAGCCATGCTACACCGAAACGTTGGAACTCTGCAACACTCCCGTGCCATTCATAACGACTGTGCTGCCGGCGCCAGCTCCCTTTCCAGCAGGACCAGGTCCTGGAGTGAATATCGTGGTGTACTGCAACAATTGGGCCCCAGGGCCAGTAGGGGGAGTGATCCCGGTGGCGGGAGGCGCGCCACCCGCCGGTTTGCCGCCGGAGCCTCCGGCGACAGCCTGGCCGCCGTGATCGGGAGTATGGATCTCAGACTATGAAGTATCTGTTGGGCTGTTTGATCGCGCTGGCCATTGCGCTGTGCGCAAGCCTGATCTATGTTTGGGTACAGAGCTACGCCTCAGAATCATGGCTCGTGTATCACCAACCGTCAATGACCCAGTGCTTTGCATGGCACGGCGAGGTCTTCGTGTGGCGTGGCCAGGCGCTTCAATGCCCGTCGCTTGCGCCATGGCATTGGGGCGTTACCGCATCCACCCATCGGCCTACGGGGCCCGGTCTGGTCGCGATACCTATCTGGCCTTTCGTCGCCGCACTGCTCGCGTGCAGTTTCTGTACGTTGCGTCCCTTTCTTCCTCACTACAGAAGAAGGCAGAGGAGGAGGCGAGGACTCTGCGAACACTGCGGCTATAACCTGCGGGGCCTTACCGAGGCTCGCTGCCCCGAGTGCGGGCGCGACACGACCATCCATGAAGGAAAGGAACGGATGTGCCAATGACAAGGAGAGTCTGGACAGTCAGACTTGGCTGGGTAGTCGCCAGTGCCATCGTCGTTGCCCCGACCGGGTGCGGAGCGCAGTACTACATCGGGCGAATCGAACAGCAGCCTGACCGCGCGAACGCGTGGTTTGTACACGAACTCGGCAAGTTCCCGCACGACGAGCAAGCTACGGCTTGCCTCATCGATCAGCTTTGCCGCGACCAACCGGGGGCCCGATACTACGCTGCCGAGTCTTTGAAGCAGCATTTGCTGTACTGTAACGATGCGCTTAGGGTTCGGGCCCTCTTGCAGCTTACCAAGGTCCTTGACGATTCGAGGTTCGCTCTCGTGTCGTTCCCGATCTACGGACCTTTGCTGCCAGGTGGCTCGCACTTTACGGAGACATCAGTGCGCATAAGAGCCTTGGCCACGTTGGCTAGTTCGACACAGAAGGACTTTGGATTTGACCAGGAACGATGGCGAACGTACATCGAGAGCCGAGCTGCAACTTTGTCAAAGGACAAGTGACTCCTCTGGAACGCGTGGAATCGGCCGGTCAAAGTAACGCTTCAGGACGCGAGCAAGGTGGTCCAGGTGGCCGAGTACGACGGCACCTGCCCATGACGCGGCGCACCGGCTTGGCCGGTCGTGCATTCCACGCAGACGCGCAGCGTCCGCGACGTGTCATGGGTGGGCCGGCGCATCCGCAAGGTGGTCACCAACGCCGGCGATTTGGACCTTGACGCGCCGCGCGGCTTCTGCGAAGCCTATGTCGCGAAGCGACGCCCGTGCGGCGCACGGAGCGGCGAGTCAAGGGGGACGGGACCGCGGTGTATTACTACAATGGCCAGGGCCAGGCCCAGGCCCCAGGTTTCGTGTCGCAGGATCTGAATCAGTCGCTGGGTCGATGGCCGCGAGCCGTTGAGCCGTTCCTGCCATTTGGGCAAGGGCAGCTCGCGGGATTGTAATCAACCACGCCCATAGGGCGTGTACGTGTTTAGCGTACGGGGGTGGGCAGGAGGGTCAAGTACGGGCGTAGGGTCTCGACGAAATCCTGGCCGCGTTGGTGGCAGGTGGCGGCGAGGCTGGCGAGAATCTCGAAGGTCGTCTTGCCCC
>Ga0334890_1001305_pt1 | contig 34205 bp, 36 predicted proteins | sample GraSluR1_MG_3_FD_207220 | JGI IMG/M metagenome (GOLD analysis project Ga0334890, IMG submission 207220) | Sludge microbial communities from methane-producing bioreactor in Wageningen University, Netherlands - Granular Sludge_31_08-R1 | ecosystem: Engineered > Bioreactor > Anaerobic >... | reverse complement strand
CGGGCTACGTGGCCCACCGCAAGGGCAGAAAGAAGACCATCCGCGCCAGTCTGCTGGTGATCGTAGGCTTGACGGTTCTCCTTTTCTTCCACGACCCCTTAAGCTCAGGACTCTCGGCTTCCTTGCGGCTCTACAGCTTCTGGCTCATCATGTTCGCCTTCGGAATGTTCTGGGTGTCCATCGTGACCAATTCTTTCCCGATGCTCTGGCAAATGGCCAGCTGGGGCACCATGGGGATCTATACGGGGCTTTACTACACGGCAAGCCAGGGTGCCGCCATCCTCGCCCCGGTGCTTACCGGCGCTATTATCGATCTGGTGGGATACAGAGGCATATTCCTCTTCTGCTCGGCCTGTATGCTGGCGGCCTTCCTCGTCATGGGCAAGGTGAGATCGGGAGAACCGACTGAAAAAATGAAAGAGTAGGCGTTGTAAAACCTTTCGGGGCTGTCGATACTATAAAAGCAGATTCTCTTAGATTAGGAGGAAGGACCATGAAGTCACAGGATAGACCCAAGGCGGCGGAGAAAAAGAAGCCGCAGAAAAGCCTGAAGGAAAAAAGGGCTGAGAAGAAAGCCAAGAAAGAATCCAAGTCCGAAGAATAAGCCGTTGAATGGAAAAGGGACTGTCTTGGACGTATCCGAGACAGTCCCTTCTTTATGTCTTCCATGGCAGAGCGGTGGTTCATTTCCGCCAGGTCGCGGGTTCAATCCCCTCCCTCGCTACCAAGTTTTTTAGCCCCCCATTTAGAACGGATCATGCGAGAGATCCGTCGTCGTACTCGAGTCGTCGGCAATTTCCCTGACGGCAACTCTGCACTCATGCTGGTGACCTCACGTTTACGGTATATTGCAGGCCGTCAGTGGGGCACTCGGTGCTACATGAATATGGACCTGTTATTCAAAGGAGAAATCGGCTACCAGATAATCGAGGCATAAACTGGAGCCGGATGAGGGCTCCTTAAAATGTGCGAAAGATCGTTGACGCTACCCTCGACAAATGGTTGCATAAGTACAATTATGAAAGACCGCACCTTAGCTACAGGAACCAGGGAAGGCGGCCATGGGATACCATCGAGCTGTTCCTTGCCGGCACCCCCGGACTGTAGCTAATGAAGGTTAGGAATACACATAAAAAAGTCACATTTCATTCGGAGCAGTCATATCGGATCATATTCTCTATGGAATCATCATCCATAGCATTTCACTATCTTCCGATGAGATATTGACCGTAATGTGTTTTTGTTTTACATCAATACAAATGCTATCACCAGGTGTTAGGATGTACACACTGTCATTGATGGTAATTTGCAGCTTACCTGAAAGCAGGTATCCAAACTCATATCCAGTTGCGGAAACAGGATGGTGTTCCGGAGAGTTCGCCGTCGAGCCTCCAGGTTCAAGAATATTATAATAAACAGAAAATTTATCAATACTGCCAGGAGATAATTGATAGTTAGTTAAGCCCTTTGCTTTGCTCATTAATGGTCGTTCATTGCTACGGACTACAGGGCTATTGTTAGTATCGCCAACTCCAGTGAAAAAATAAGATACTTCAACACCAATTGCACGGGCTAAAGAATAAAGTGTATTGAGTGATGGATTGGCTTTATCGTTTTCAATCTGGCTTATGAGGCTGGATGTGATTCCTGACATTATAGAAATATCTTTTATTGTAAGATTTCTTTCTTTACGGGCGCGCATTATATTTTTCCCAACGCTGACTTTCAACACAATATCCCTCTTCCGTTTAAATAGTAATTGTAGCTTAAATATATGCGTTACAGGCTATTTCTATATCGTGATATTCATTGAGTGCATCAACATACTCAAACTGGAGATGTACCTCACTCTTTGAGAACCCCCACTCGTCAAAGACCTCCAGTACCTTGGCGATATTGTTAAGATCTGTAAGGTAAACCACGAAGGAGTATGCTTTCTTAATGCTAGTGCCACTCTCCTCCATATTAATTGCCAGGTTTCTGAGGCACTGGTGGGCGCATTCCTGTATGTCGTTGCTTATCTTGTTTTGCGTACCAGGAATAATGGCTCTTACGCCCGAGCCGTAAACTCTATTACCAACGACAGCGCTACGGGCAAATGGACCAGTAGGTACCTGCCCTTTAGAAGAACTGATTTGTTTGTGCGGCGCCTTCGTAGCAGTAAATATCAGTCTCAAGCCAGCACCTGCCTTAAAGCCCCCTCGTTGCAAAATAATGCGACAAGGAAAATGTTCTTGCTGAGTCCACACGGTTTTCTGCGCCTCGTTAATAATGGGTCGGTCGTGCATATCAACCATTTCAGCAATGATGAAAATTATATCATGCATGGTCAGCCCGTCTTCTTTAAGCGTTAGGGCGGCAAGCTCAAAAATTTTCTTTATCTGTTCATTTAAAGGTAGATTGGTAACATCCACCTTATGAGCCACCAATATTTCTGCAGAGTCAAAGGTTATAAGTTGATTCATTACTTCTCTTCCTTTCATATAAGAATCAATGGATGGATTCTCCGCCATCCAAGAAAAGACAATGCCCTACAAGAAAGTCTGAGGCTTTTGAACATAAGAACAGTATAGGTCCGATATAATCAAAAGGTTTTGCTATTCTACCGAGCGGGATATTACTCTCAAAGAACTCCCTCTTTCCAGGATTATCTTTCAGGAACTTCTGAATGAACTCAGTGTCTGTTGCGGTTGGGGCAATTGAATTAACATAAATATTATCTTCTATCCACTCTTGAGCCGCAATCTTTGCAAAATGAATCATAGCAGCCTTGCTTGCGGCATATGCAGAATACAATGGATTTGCAATGACTCCCTGAATGGAAGTGGTTATGACGATTTTCCCGCCCCCAGTCTTTTTCATCTGCTCGGCCATCTTCTTGCATACTAAAAAGCATCCTGTCATATTTATCTCGAACGTCTTTTCCCATTCTTTCTTTGTAAACTCAGAGATTCTTTGGCGATTATTATAGCCTACGAAATATATAAGAATATCTATCTTCGAAAATCTATTGAAAATACTGCTGAACATGTCATCAATACTCTGTTCTTGAGTAACATTAACCTCAATAGCCATAGATTCAACATTGTTGGATCTGCATTTGTCTGCAAGTTTTTCAGCTTTTTGTACATTTAAATCAGCAATGATCACATTCACTCCAGCCTCACTCAATGCTATGCAGCTTTCACTGCCAATTCCGCCGGCTCCACCGATGCATAAGGCTGTTTTGTTTGTTAGATCAAAAATCTTATGACTCAATTTTTACTCCTTTAGTCAACTACTATACGCTTTTTAGCAGATGTATTATACACAATGTTCCCTAACCGACATTGTCTAAATAATTTCAATTTGACTTCGTTATTAAATCGCTACCCCCGTATTATACACCAATCCAGGCAGCCAGAGGCTCAACTGCGGAAAGACAATCAATAGAATTGTCGCTAGCACCATTATAATAAGGAACCCCCAGGATCCCTTGATAACCTCAGGCATAGTGGCCGGTCCTATCTTCATCGTCGTGAACAAACATAGACCAAAGGGCGGCGTCACAAAACCAATTTGTGCCATCATTATGGCTATAACGCCAAAATGGATTAGATTTATATTGTAGTAACTTAAAACGTTTACCAGTAGAGGTCCCAAGATAACAACAACGGTGATAACGTTGGTAAAGCACCCCACAACAAGGAACATGAGACACAGTAAAACCCACAGAAGAGTCGTGCTGGAGATATGGTTGGTAATTGCATTATAGATAAGATCCGGCAGCTTTGCCGTAGTCATAAACCATACGAACACCTGCGCAGTAGCAACTGTAATCGTAAGCGTTGCAGCACTTACGGTAGATTTACACATAAATGCAAACAATTGTTTAAGCGAATAAGAGCGGTAGATAACCAACTCTACCAGCAACACATAAAAAACCGAAACAACTGCCGCCTCAGTTGGCGTAGCCAAACCTGTATAGATGCCGCCCAGAATGATAATCGGGAAAAGCAACGCCCAAAAACTATTCAACAATATCCTTATTTTCTCTTTCCAGGGCGCTCCTTCCCCTCTGGGTATTTTATGCTTGACCGCATACCAGACAACATAAGCACTCATCATAAGCGCAGTCATAACTCCGGGTATGAAACCGGCAGTAAACATTGCGCCCGCCGATATATTCATAGCGACGGCTTGCTGCAACATCGGGATAGAAGGAGGAATCATTACGCCTATAGTACCCGCGACGGTTATTATACCTAGCACTAAAATCCTTGGATAACCGTTCTCCAGGAGTTTTGGCATCATAAGAGTGCCGATAGCAACAACACAGGCAATAGCTGAACCTGTAATTGCACCAAATAGTACGCATGCAAAAATTGTCGCTATGCCCAAGCCACCAGGAAGCCGGCCTAAAAAGCAGTTAACAGATGACACGATTTTTTCTGAGGTTTTACCTTTTGCCGCAAGATCGCCAGAAATGATAAAAAAAGGTACGGCAAGCAATAAAAAGCTATCACAGCCAAGAAACAACTGCTGAGCTAAAATTGTGCCATTTTTTCCAGCCATCAATACACCAACTGCAGCAGAACCCAATACAACATGCGCAACGGGAACTCCAATAATCAATAAGATGAAAAAAAGGGATAATGCAACTGCAATCATTTTACGTTCCCTCCCTGTTTATCCGCTATAGCCTTTTTGCGAGCCGCCTCTTCTTCTAAACTTGCTGCAATCTGTGCTTCTTGTTCTGAGATAATCTTCTCTCCCCGACTCGCAGCACTAATGGATTTGAGCATCTGGACGAAATAACGCCAACCCATTGTCAAAATTGCATACGTCACAAATACCCAAACTGGCCAAAGAGGGATGTTAATACTTTCACTTTTCCTATTCATCGCAACAAGTTTACCAGTCCATTTATAAGCATAAATTCCAAGATAGAGGTATAGCACTGAACAAATTAAATAGCCAATCGCACGAAGCACATGACCTATCCGAATGGGAAGTGCAGTTACTAAGGTATCCATAACCATATGACCCTTATTCTTTACCGCGATACTGCAGCCGATCAATGTTGTAATTACCAACATATAACGCGAGAATTCCTCATTCCATATCAGACCTTGAATTTTTAGCGCACGAAGCGCTAAATTATATATGAGTATCAGGCCAAACGCCAGCGTAAGAATAGTTATAAAGTATTCTTCTATAGTCGATACAATATCGCTGAACCTATTATAGGCTTTTATTATTGATGAAGCTTTTTTAAATCTACTCATAGCTATTACCTCCGATTTCTTAGAGCTAAAATGCAAGGAGCAAAAATTAGTGTTATTAATAGGTTTCTCTCTTGGAGTATATCCCCAAGGGAGAAACCTTGTAGTATATTTAATTAAAAGCGAGTAGTTCAGCCACCGGACGCATGTTTTCAACCTTCTCGAGATTAACAATTGCATCAATAAACTTATCAGCCTTTTCTTGGCTCAAATATGGTTTCGTGAATTTCTTAAAATTGTCTATGCACTCAATTAATGTGAAATTATTACGAGGATGGCCTTTGGGATATCGTAAGACTTCCTTATATAAGGTTCCGTTATTAAGTTCAACTTCTACGGTAACCTCGGGGAATTCGCCGCTTCCCATGAAGTTAACAAAATGGTCATAGGTAATTACAAACTCGCCTGGATAGCTGAATTTTTTGGTAAAGGCAATCAATTCCTCACAATTTCTCATCTCATCTGTGAACCACGATAAACCTGGGTCATTGGGCTTCATAAGATATGCCGTGCAACAATATGCAATGTTAAACATCGCATCAATCATACCGCGAGCACTCTTAGCGTAATCAGCAACTAAAATATTCGCGGGAGGGCTTACGCGAATCGCTTTAACATCCTCCATTTTAAATTTATGTTTATTATAAAGTTCTGCCAAACCATCAACTGGCGCCTCAACCCAAATATTGACAGGCCAGTGTTTAATAACAATTTCATTCGTATACCAGTCTTTCTTCCAATTCTTTGTATACCACTCAGTACGATTACGATCAGAGATCATTTTCCACAGACCATTCCAGTCATCCAATGCAGCATAGCAGTTTTCAAAACCTGCATCGGTAATCATAGCTGCTTCAACACCGTTTCTTGACGCAATACCTTGTGCATAGTGCCAAATATCTGACATATTATTTATATGAGCATGTTTATTAGTGGGCACCTGCATATGATAGGAAGCAGCCCCAAAAATCTGCTCGAATTTTTTATAGTCCTTATCAAAGCCCATCGCTTTAGCTGCCGCAATAGTAGAGGCCAAAATAGATACGCTTAGAAGCGGAAACCTGAATCCATCGTTTACATATTCTCTGGTTGGTTGCATTGCCATACCTGCACGAGTGTAACCCTCAATGGCAGTAACCAGATTTAAGATATACTCCTTGCCACTCTTCTGGTCCCGCTCCGCAAATCCAAGGGCAACTGGAATTGTGCAGGGACTCGGGTGACCGATCCAGGAGCAATCCTCCCAATCAAGAATATCGGTCATAGTTCCGTTAGCAAAGCAAGCGTTCTCAATAGGGACCTTCTTGCCGTCTGAGCACCAGACTGTCGCCTCTTCCACACCTCCGCGTTTTTGTGCCAACAGTATACTTCTCTGGCACTGTTCGGTTAAAGCTGAAGCAATCGAAATTCCGACTACATGCAGTGTGAGCTTTTTTACCTGCTCAACGACTGAGGCAGGAATATCTTCGTATTTTAGATCGCATAAAAGTTCTGACAATTGTGCTGTATAGGATTTTTCCATGAGTCTCTCTCCTTTTCTATAAGCTAATTCACACTTTTATGTTTTATTACTAAGTATTATTCTATGACTTATTCACTCAATTAAGCGTAGTGCCTTATAGCTAATTAATCAGAAACCTAACCGGCCAACTCATAGCCAAGCCGACCGGTTAGGTATTCAAACATTTTACATGAACCCTAATAATAGAGGGGCATATAGCTCCATTTCTTTTTAATTTAACGCTTATTGCGATAAGCGGTCAGTGAATTTTGAAGAGCATCCCATACTACCTTGCCGCTCTTTGAATGCTTCTCCCATACTGGGGTAACAACCTTTCTCATCTTCTCAACTTCCGCTTTAGGAATATCTGAGTAAGGTGTAACCTTCACGCCAGTCTGTTTTATCATTCCCAATACTTTCGCATCCATCTTGGCCTGGTCTTCCATACCAAGCTTCTGCGCCTCCGCAGCCGCTTTCATGAAGATCGCGCGATCTTCTTCGGTAAACTTCTTATTCCAACAATCGTTAGATACGATGCAGTTGATAGTCTGAAAGAATAAGCGAACCTCGGTGCTATATTTTTCAACCTCGTAAAACTTGTAGTTATAAAAGAACGGCAGCGAGAGATCTTCGCCGTCAACCGCGCCCTGCTGTAGAGCTGCGTAGAGCTCTCCGAACGCGATACTCGCAGTGGAGGCACCTAGCGCTGCATAGGAATCTGAATAAATTACACCCGGCTGAACACGTAACGTGATGTTTTTAAAGTCATTTAAGGACTTAATTTCGTGTTTTCTGTTCGCCAGAGCTCGGAACAAGCCATTTGCCGGACCGATAAACTTAAAAAGGCCGTATTTATCAACCGCCTTAACGAGCGTTTTCTGGTATTCTGTACCCGAATCGAGGCCAGCTACTGCCATAAATTCTTCGGAACTATCAAACAAGAACGGTAACAGAGACAAACTTACTTCAGGAGTAACTGCCGAAAAGGTACCCTCAGACAGGGTCGCGATATCCAGATCGCCACTAATCACCTGGTCAAGCATGTTAGGTTCGCCACCCAATTGGCCATTGGGATAATAGTCAAAAGTAATCATACCATTGGAGTATTCTTTGACTTTCTCCATTAGATACTGAGCAAATGGTCGCTGATTATCGAACTCGCTGTCATTACCCAGTTTTCCGAAGGAAACTTTAAGGGGCTTTGTGCGGGAGTATCCACCACTCCCGCTCGCGAAGGCAATCTGGCTGCCCATAATCACCAGAACTAGAACAATCGACGCGATCCTGTAAAACCTTCTCATAGATACCTCCCCCTGTTCATTCGATTATAACCTTATATAATTCAATATGGTTATCAAATTTTGTTCACATCCAATTTCAACCCTAATGTTCAGAATGCCCTTTCACGGGGTACAACCTCCATCCAATGCCCATCTGGATCTTTGACAAAATAAACACCGCGCTGCGGACTCTCCAAGCACACAATACCCATTTCCTTGTGATCTTTCAGGGCAGCCTTAAAATCATCAGGAACAAATCCAATATGAGGAATGAATCCAAGCCGTTCCTCATTTTCTTCGGGAAAGTAGGCGCCTACATCCTTATGCCAAGTTATCTCTAATCGATGCCCTCCCATTTTACTTTCCATAAACACCAGCCGGAATCCCATTTCTTCCCGTTCCACCTGTCGCACCACTTTCATACCGAACGCTTTTTCATAAAAAGCGATACTTCGGTCTAAATCCGCAACAACGATGTTGCTGTGGACAGCAGTAAACTCCATTCACGACACTCCTCAGATACATATTATCCAATATTTAATATATTAAATATTTTTTTTCAAATTTATTTTTATTAAAATATAACTCGAGGATAGTATTGAATCTTATTTCTGTCAACTCTTTTTTTAACGTGAAAAGTACTTGCACGGGCAGGTTTGAATTCGCCATAGATGCCCAAAACGAAGACACTCTTAGTCTTATAAGCCTTAGAAAGAGGTTTGGACTTCCCCCAAAACGGTAGACACTTGCTATACTCATAATTCAAGGCAAGGAGAATCGGGATGGGAGTTCCAAAGTACTCGGAAGAGTTCATGGCAGAAGCAGTGCGGCAGGTCACCGACCGCAACCGGTCAGTATTGGAGGTATCCAGAGGCTTGGGAGCCAGCGACGCTACTTTGTATACCTGAATCAAGAAATCGGGCAAAAGCATGGGTGCGGTAAAGCAAGCACAGTCCCTGGGGTACGAGACTCCAGACACCATCTATGAGAGCAAGTTTCTGGGAAGGGAACTCAAAAACGTAGCATGAGAGGAACAAGAGTCCACCTTATTTCAAGCTCTTTTCTGTCTAGACAGGTGGGCTCATAATACCCACCCCTTCAAGCTCCTAGAGCAATTCAAGCAGTGGATCCATACAATCGAGAAGATCCTCCAGCGATAGCCCTGCCGAGATAATAACCAGGACATACCCGAAAGACGGAATACCATAGGCTTGAAGAAGCTAACCGGACACAATGAGGGAATACATACCCTTACCACGCTCCAAGATGGCCTTATTGCTTCAAGGAAAGAACTCAAGCCGGAGAAGACTCTCCTCAATCCATGTATGCCATATGTAGGTATAGAAATTTAATAACTTATATTTATTTATACTATGTAGCTATAAATATTATTGTATGTTCAATCCCCTCCCTCGCTACAAAACGCTTCGTCGCCATAAGGCGCCCCATCCTAGTCGGGCACAAGAGCTTGTATCCTCAAAAGCTGGAAATCTCTCCTACTCTTCCGCCAGGCCCGCTTCAAGCCGGATAAACAATCCCTGCGCGAATTCCTTATACGAGTCATCGGATACCACGAAACCGCAGGCGTCGGCGTCCCCTGTATCCAGGGCCATAGCCTTGCCTTCCCAGGATTCTGCGTAAGATTCGGTGATTCGGCGGCCTTCGGCGCCCTTGCCGGCGGCGAATACGGCCACCAGTTTCATTTCCGCCCCCGGCTTGGGTGAACTGGATAAGCCCAAAAATGCCGGAGGAGGGGGTACGATGCCCAAGGGTCCTATGAGGGTGCCTGGCCCGTCGTCGAAGGTGGAGCGTACCCGTATCCGTATGCCCAGTTTCCTGGCGAGGTCCGCCGATTTGTCGTGCAGGACCCTTGCGCCGTGCCGGGCCAGCCTGACCATGGAATCGTAGTCCAAAAAATCCATGAAGGGAGCCTGGGGAATCAGCCTCGGATCCGCCTTGGCCACCCCGGGCACGTCCTTATAGATATCCACGAAGTCGGCGCCCAGGGCCCCCGCGATTGCCACTGCGCTGGTGTCGCTCCCGCCTCGTCCAAGGGTGAGTACCCTTCCCGAACCGTCCATACCCTGGAAACCTGTTACCACAGGCACCGCGCCTTCGTCCAAAACCTTCCGCAGCCGGGAGGTTTCGATGTCCCCTGGATTGGCGTCCAGGAAGTCCCCGGTAGCGGAAATGCCGGCGCTCGAGGCGGTCATGGGCTGGGCCTTGATACCCCTGGAGTTGAGGAGGGCGGCGATGAGGCATGCCGAAATAACCTCTCCGCAGGAAGCGATGAGGTCGCGGCTTAGCCCATCCGCGCCGCCGGGATATTGGTTCAAAAGATCAAGAAGGGTATCGGTGGCGTAAGGATCTCCCCTTCGCCCCATCGCGGAGACCACAAGGATCAGCCTGTCCCCGGCTTCCAGGGCAGTCTTGACCTTGGAAGCCAGGAGTTCCCGGGAGGCCGGGTCGGCCAGGGAAGTGCCGCCGAATTTCTGAACGATGAGGGCCATAGGCTCTCTCCTTATCACAATTTCCGGGGTTTGAGGCCCTTTTTGACCAAAAGCTCGCCGATCTGCACGGCGTTGAGCGCGGCGCCTTTGCGAAGGTTGTCCGAAACCACCCACATGTTGAGCCCGTTGGGCACCGTGGGATCGGTTCTCAACCGGCCTACGAAAACGGCATCCTGCCCGTCGCAATCCAGTGCCGTGGGATAGAGAAGCCGGGACGGATCGTCCATCAGTTTTACCCCGGGAGCCTTTTCCAGCAGGCGCTTGGCCTCGGCCAGGTCGATGGGTTTTTCGGTCTCGATGTTGATCGACTCGGAATGACCTCTGAAAACTCCGACCCTGACCGCAGTGGGACTCACTTCCACCGCCGGATCCATGATTTTGTGGGTTTCGTGGACCATTTTCATTTCTTCCTTAGTATAGCCGTTGTCCACGAAAACATCGATATGCGGAATAGCGTTGAAAAGTATCTGCCGGGGAAACACCGACACCTTGATTTCTTCGCCCCGGGCGTACTGGCCGGCCTGGGCCGCGAGTTCCCGCATCGCCGGACCGCCGCCGCCTGAGACGGCCTGATACGTGGACACCACGATACGCTTGATCTTATAGGCGTCGTGGAGGGGCTTGCAGGCCACCAGCATTTGGATGGTAGAGCAGTTGGGATTGGCAATGATGCCCTTGTGGGCGTCCACCGCATCGGGATTTACCTCGGGCACCACCAGGGGGACTCCAGGGTCCATTCTCCACGCGGAGGAGTTGTCCACCACGATGGCACCTTCCGATGCCGCTATGGGAGCCAGCACCAGACTCGCGTCCGCGCCGGCGGAGAAGAGAGCGATATCCACATCCTTGAAGGCGCCCTTGCCAGCCGCCCTCACCTCGACCTCTCCTCCCCTATATCTGACCTTCTTGCCCGCCATTTCGGGTATGTCCATGGGGATGAGGGTAGAGATGGGGAAGTTCCTGTCTTCCAGGGTTTTGATCATCTCCGTGCCTACGGCGCCCAGGGCGCCCACGACAGCGACTCTATACATCGATATTTCTCCTTGCGATGCTTATCGCATCCTGTACGAATTTTCTGGGGAATTCGGCGGTGATCACCGCCGTCTTGTTATTGCGTTCCGGATTTATTATCGAGACGATCTTGCCGTCGCAGAGTTCCCGGCCCAGTCTATCGACCATCCGCACCGTATCGCCAACCGAGGGATAGGGTAAGTATTCCCATGGAAAGCGCACCCGGGCCCTGTCGTCTTTGACGCTTTTGATAGTGATGGCGAGCCCCGGGCAGGCGGGGATGCAGAGTCCGCAGACCGTGCACTTGGTCCTGTCGATCACCGGGAGGTTTGTGATAGGAAAGCCGACGGTAATGGCGCCCTGGGGACAGGACGTCTGGCAGGGATTGCAGGGGATTTCCTCGATACACTCGATGCAAAGACAGCCCCGGCCTTCCATTTCCTCTTCCGATGCCAACTGTCCCACCGCCCGCAGCTCTTCCAGAGAAGGGGCCCCCGTCGTTTTAAGCGCTTCGTTGTTGCTCATGCGTCCTTCCTCATGGCCAGGATCCTTTCTTTGGCGGCAAAACGCTTCTGCCCGAAGACACCCTGCCGGAGCGCCTGTAAACGTTCCCGGGTCTCGTTAGTCCTTGTTTTCATGGTTTGGTCGTCCATATAGCCCATGGCCCAGGCCGCATGGAGCCCCGCGAGCCTACCCTCTTCCATGGCTGTACTCGCCTCCTCAACGCCGGCGATGTCCCCCACCACGTAGACCGATTCGTTGCTGGAGCGCATATAGTCGTCGTGGGCGGGCATATTGCCACCCAGTTCGGGCACATAGATCTGTCTGCATCCCGCCAGACAGGAGAGCTCTATTGAAGGAGTCAGCCCTACGGCAAGGCAGATCGTATCCACGTCCAGGATCTGTTCCGTGCCCGGAATCGGCCTGAACTTTTCGTCGATCTTGGCGATCACGGCCTTTTCGACACCTTCTTTTCCCTCGGCTCGCAGGATGGTGGTCGAGCAGTGGAAGGCCACTCCCGCCCTGCGCACCTTGGCGGTATGCACTCCGTAGCCGCCCAGCCTTGGCAGGGCTTCGATAACCGCCGCCACCCGGGCGCCGGCCTGCATGAGTTGGTAGGCCACTATCACCCCCACGTTGCCCGAACCCACCATGAGCACCTTCTTGCCGGGCAAAACCCTGTGCACGTTGATGAGGGTCTGGGCACAGCCGGCGGTCATGACGCCGGGCAGGGTCCAGCCGGGAAAGCTCAGGGCGTTCTCGGTAGCCCCCGTGGCGAGGATGAGCTTCCCTGCGTCCAGGGTATAGGACTTCGACCTATCCTCCACCGCCCAGACCTTGAGCCCGGACTCTATGCCCACCACTTCGGTCTTGAGCCGCACATCGATGCCGAGACGCAGCGATTCGGCCAGGAGTTCCTTTCCGATATCGAAGCCCCGGATGCCTGCCTTATGCTCCCGGGAACCGAAAAATTTATGGATCTGCTTGAAGAGCTGGCCGCCGGGTTTGGCGTTTTCGTCCATGAGCACCACCGGAGCCCCTGCCTTCTTGAGTTCGATCGCCGCACAGAGTCCCGCGGGACCGGCGCCTACCACGACGGCGGGCTTTCCATCGTTACGCATGGTCGGCCTCCGCCTGGATATTCCAGTTGCCCACGCCCTGTTGACGCTCCACCCTCATCCCCTCCCGCACCTCGGTTACGCAAGTTCTCACCCCCGGTACCCCGTCCACGGTCATGACGCAGTCGGTGCAGCGCCCAATACCGCAGAACATCCTGCGGGGCGAGCCTTTCTTGGTATAACGGAACACTGTTACCCCGGCGGCCACCAGAGCGGCCATGATCGGCTCGCCTTCCAACGCCTTGAGGGGCTTTCCTTCGAAGTAGATAGTCAATTCCTTCTGAACCGGCATATCCCCGAGGACGGCATGTTTGGCTATCCTCGAGCCGGGGGATTTTTCTGCGTTCATTTACCCAGCCCCAAATCCTTCAGCGCCTTGGCAAGCGCATCGGTTACTTCCGGCGAGGCGGGCTTGAGGGGCGGCCGCAAGGGGCCAGCCTCAAATCCGCAGAGCTGGAGCGCCCGCTTGACGGGGACGGGATTGGGCTGGAGGAAGAGAGCCCTGTTGATCGCCTGAAGCTTTACGTGAAGCGCGGCCGCCTCGGCGATTTTTCCGACCAAATAGGCTTCGATCATCTTCTTCATGAATGGAGCCACCACGTGGCCCGCCACGGACACCACGCCGTAGCCTCCGATCGCCAGGGTCGGAAGGGTAAGGGCGTCTTCTCCCGTATATACCCTAAAGCCGGGCGCCGCATCGCGGATAACCACCGTCGTGTCATCCAAGTTGCCCGCCGCGTCCTTGAGCATGGTGATCTGTCGCACATCCTTGGAAAGCTTTACGATCGTCTCGGGCCGTATGCTGATCGCCGTCCTGCCCGGGACGTTATAGAGCATGGAAGGGATTTTCACCGACGAAGCGATGGTGGAGAAATGGTCGTAGAGCATGCCCTGGTCGGGCTTGTTGTAGTAAGGGGCCACCAGCAAGAGCCCGTCGGCCCCCGCCTCTTCGGCATCCTTGGCGTTCTGTACCGAAACCCTGGTATCGTTGGTGCCCGCATTGGCGATCACCGGCAGTCCCGTGGCCTTCTTTATCGCCTGTATGAGCCCGATCTTCTCGGAGCGGGAAAGCGTCGGAGATTCTCCGGTGGTCCCGCTCACCACGAAACTTTCCACTCCCTCGCCTGCCAATCGCTTGGCCAAGGCGGCTGCGGCTTCGATATCCAATTCCAGCGAATCCTTGAACGGTGTGGCTATGGCAACCATCAATCTCCCGAATTCCATACGATCCTCCCCTTCTTTGCTCAGCATTGTCCCTGCCTTCAATCCGGTAGTACCGGACAAGAGGCTCTTATTCGTCCATCGCCTTTATCGAGACAGGTCTCACAGGTTGTCTGAACGAGGAGATCTCGATCTCTTCGGGCTTGAGTTTCAGTTCCTCGGCCAGGATGCGCTCCACCAGACGTCTGCAGGATCTGCCCTGGCAGATCCCCATGCCAGCCCTCGTCCAGCGTTTGATCTCGACCACGCTCCGCGCTCCCGCCCTGATCGCGTCCCGGATCTCCGCTTCAGTCACTTCCTCGCAACGGCAGATATATTTCTCGTCTCCAAGACCCTTGTTCTCGTCCATTGCCTACTCCCTGTAATGTTCCCAGTACTTTCTCACGTTTTCCATGAGCCCATCCACGTGGGCCAGCATACAACGTTCGGCCTCGTCCGGATCGTGCTTCCGCAGAGCTTCCAGAATCGAGCGATGGGCTGTCCTGTAGGTCGCCCCCACACTTTTACGCATATATTCGAAAAGCTCCGTTTGCTGACCAAGCATGGCCAGGATTCCGTAGACCGCGGAAAGAACGGAATTCTTGGAAGCCTCGGCGATATTCCTATGAAAGGCGATATCCACTTCGGCGATACTCTCTCCTCTGGAGGCCTTATCTTCCTGATCCGCTATGATTTGTTCAAGCTGTCGGAGTCTGCTTTCGCTTATATTCTCCGCCGCCAATCTGGCTGTCTCCCGTTCTATCGCCCTCCTGGCCTGGAGGACCATGATATATTCGTCCAGGATGCTGCTGTCTATCAGCTTTTCCAGCTCCTTGCTGTGCCTGCTTATAGACTTACTCACCCTGGCCTTGGTGATAGCCTTCAAACCTTCCTTGGTAAGCACCCGGCCCTTGTTGGCCTGGCTTTCCACCAGTCCCAACGACTCCAGCCTATAGAGAATCCTTCCTATGGAGGCGGAGCTCACTTTGAAGCCCTGCTTTTCCATCTCCTCGACGAGACTCCACGAACCCAAGGGCTCGCCCGCGGACCTGATGCACTCCAGGAGGATCAGATCCCTTTCGTCAAGGTCCAGTTTCATAGGTTTACACTCCCCCCTTTCCGCAAAAGCGGCCCGGATCGAAGGCTTTCATGGGGAATTCCGGCTTCTTGCCCGTAATGAGGTCCGCCATCACAAGACCAGTGATCGGGGAGAGGGCGATCCCGTCGCCCTCGTGGCCGGCGGCGATGAAGAAACCCGGTGCCCCGGGGATCTCCCCCAGGAAGGGCATACCGTCGGGAGTGGAGGGCCTCAGTCCCGCGAAGGTCCTGATGAAGTTTATCTTGGACATGACCGGGAAGAAGCGTTCCACCTGGGCGGACAGAAGTCCTATCGCCTCCGGATCGGTGCTTTTGTCGAAGCCCCGGTTTTCCCTGGTGCTGCCGATCAGATAATTTCCGTTATGGGTGCCCGTAAAGGCAAAGCCCAGCCCAAAGCGCTCGGCGGGCGTTTGGACAGCCGCCCTTCCGTCCGGCCTGCTTATTGCCGGTTCCTGCGGCTTGAGCTTGGACACAATATACTGAGCGCTCCATACGTTGGTCGCTCCCAGGGGAGGGATGGCCTCGGTGACGATCACCTGCCCCTTACGGGGGGTTATGGGCACTTCGAAGCCTATCAGCTTGGTTATATCGTTAGCCCATGCTCCCGCCGCGTTGACCAGGACCTCGGCCTCCACCCTGTCGCCGGAATCCAGAAGAAGCCCCCAACCCGACTGCAGACGCTCCACCGCCGCAGCCCTGGTCCTGGACAGGAACTCCATGCCCTTCCGCCTGGCCCCCAGAAGAAATGCCTTCATAAGGAGCATGGGATTCACCTGGGAATCCCTGGCGCTGTAAGTGGAGGCGATGATGTCGTCGGCCACCAGGGGCTGGAGCTGCAGAAGACGCTTTCGATCTATGATCTCCACCTCCAGGCCATAGCGGTTCTGGCTCGCGACAAAGTCCTCCATGATGGCCAGGTGCTCTTCGTCCTCTATGAGAATCGTCCCTCCCCGGGTTTCGAATTCGATGTCCGAAGGAAGTTCGTCCTTGAGGCTTTCGAAGCGCTCCAGGCTCTTGAAGGCCATCTCCAGCAGGATACCAGGCTTCTTGGACTGGAGCAGTATCATGTCGTCGCAGGAGCCGGAGGCTCCTGCGCCCATGACGATCTTGTCGATCAGCAGGACCTTCTTGCCCCGCTTGGAAAGTTCATAGGCTATGGAGGTGCCGTTCACCCCAGCCCCGAGAATCGCCACATCGCAACGCAAGTAAGCCATAGCCTTCCTCAGCTTCCCAGCAAGCCGGAATGGATGAATCCGGCCAGACTGATGATATCGAATACAGGTTTTCCGCAGGCTTCCTGTATCGCCTTTTTGAAAGGCGGCATGTTGGTGCATTCCAACACGATGAATCGTAATTCCGGTTCGGCGGCAGCCAAGGCGACGGCCTGGGCCCTCAGCTCGTCTTCCGCCTTTTCCACATCCAGGCAGGGCGCTGTCCCCGGCGGGGATTTTTCCAGGAAAACCCGGCTGAACTCCGGTTTTTCGTCCATTCCCGCCACCGCCAAAGGAATGTCCTGAACCCCGCAGTTCCTGAAATGCCGCTCCGTAAGGGATGCCGCCCGGGCGGTCAAAACCCCGGCCTTGCCGCGACGCCCGAAGATCTCGTAGAGCAGGGGAATCTGCAGAAGGCTGGAGCTGAAAAGAGGAACGTTCACGGAGGCGGCCAATTCGGGCTGAAAAAGGGCCAGGAAACCGCAGCTCGTGGTGATAGCCCCCACCCCCTCGGCTTCCAGCTCCCGGGCCGCGGCGATGAAGGGCTCCACCAGCTCCGGATCGGCCTCCTCCACCACCCGCTTCGGCGAAGCTCCCAGAACCCGCTTGTAGCGGACGGGAAAGGGAAAGCTCTTGGCGTTTCCGATATCGCCGGGGATCCGGGGAAAGCGGGTATCCAGCATGAGGATACCCAGGTCTTGGCCGTAATTGCCGTAGCCCCCTTTTATAATCATGCGACTTCCGCCTTGAGGGCTTTTACCGTTTTTCTGTTCACCGTCAGGAAGAGCGCGATAGCGGCGACGCCGACGACGATGATAGCGATCTGGGGCAGCAGCTGGCCCATGATTTTGACATTGCATACCAGAACCACAAGCCCCGCCGTGACAAGCCCGAGCAGTATGCGGACAATTATGTTGAGATGCTTGAAGAGGTAGCCCGAGAAGGTGGCGGCCCAGAGCCCCGATATGATTACGCCCAAAAGGAAGGTGGCGATAATATCCAGCGGCGTTCCCCGGAGAATCAAGGCTGGGTTGTACACAAATATGAAGGGAATCAGATAGCCCATGATAGCTATGAGCGATGATTCGACCCCCGTTGCCAGGGGCTTGGTGCCCGCTATGGCGGCCCCGCAGTAGGAGGCTATGCAGACGGGAGGCGTCACCTCGGCCATTATGGCGAAGTAGAACACAAAGAGGTGGGCAGGGAGCGTCGGGATGCCCAAGGCCATCATGGCCGGTCCGCCGATGGTGACCGCGATGATATAGGCCGGGGTGCAGGGCAATCCCATGCCCAAAATGAGGCAGGTAATCATGACCAGGATGAGGGCGGGCAGAAGGAAGCCGCCGGAGAAACTCTGAATGGCCGTCGCTATGCCCAAGGCAAGGCCGGTGTAGGTGACCACGCTCACCACCATGCCAGCCCCGGCGCAGGTGACGCCGAGCATAATGCAGTTGTAGCCTGACTTTTCGAAGATTTCGAAGAGCTTCTTGGGCGAGAGCCTGGTATCCTTGCGCAAAAAACTCAGGAGGAAGGATGTCCCGATCGCATAGGTACAGGCGCCGAAGGGCGAATAGCCGATGACGAGAAAAGCGATGAGGACGACCAGGGGCAAAAGGAGATAGGAATCAAAAAAGACCTGTTCCCAGGAAATCATGTCCTTGGGATCCATCGCCTTGAGATTATCCTTGAGCGCCACGAAGTGGACGCGCCAGTAAATGCTCACGTAGTAGAGAACAGCCCCTAGGGCTGCCGCGAGGGCTATGGTGGCGTAAGGGATGTTGGTTATCTCCGACATCACGAAGGCTCCCGCGCCCATGATAGGCGGCATTATCAGGCCGCCGGTGGATGCGGCCGCTTCCACGGCGCCGGCGAACTGGGGCCTGTAGCCTAATTTTTTCATCAAGGGAATGGTGAAGGTACCGGTGGCATATACGTTGGCCGAGGCGACGCCGGAAATGGAACCGAAAAGACCGGAACTCACCACGGCGATCTTGGCCGGACCTCCAGGCCCGCGGCCGGCCACCTTGGTGGCGAAATTGGTGAAGAAAGCGCCGGTCTTCGTGGTCTCCATAAAGGAGCCGAATATGACGAAGATGGCGACGAAGGTGGCGGTGACGCCCGTTATCCCTCCGTAGATGCCCGTATCCGTGAGCAGATAATTCATCTCCACCAGGCGGGGAAAGCGCAGGGGCCTCGAATAGAGAATCCCCGGAAGATAGGGCGCTACGAAAACGTAGAGGAGAAACACCGCCACGAGAATAGCCATGGCCGGCACGACCACGCGCCGTATGGCCTCGATGATCAGGAGAATATTGATAGTGCCCAGGACCACCTGGAGGGTATCCATCGAGGAGACCATCTGCATTCTCATATTCAGCGGTTCATTGTAGATGATTATGTAAAGAGCCGGGACAATCGAAGCCAGGGCGAGCACCCAGTCCAGGGCGCTCGGCCTGTCCACCGGCGAGTTTTTCTTGGTTGCCGGAAAAAGAAGAAACGCCATGGGAAGGAGGAAGAGCATATGGACGCCCCGCTGGATGCGCGGCTGCATTATGCCGAAAACCGCGGTATAGAGATAGAAAAGGGCGATCAGGGCCGACCATACTCCTACTATCCACTTCAGCGGAGCTTTGAGATTACGCATAAATTCCCCTTTGAATAAGGCAACGAAAAAGTTTTAACGTTATAAAACGGGTTTCGCCCTTCCCGCCGCGGGTCGGGCGAAACCCTCATCCTAGACACCCCGAAAAGCTGTTATTTGATGTATCCCATTTCCTTATAGTATTTGAGAGCGCCCGGATGCAGAGGAACCTGCACCGTGGTGCCGGCGTTCTTGGGCTCGAACACCTTATAACCGGCGCCGAGCTGGACCAGGAAAGCCTTGTTCTCGTTGAGAACCTTGGTAAGGACGTAGACCACATCCTCGGGCATCTTGGGGCTCACCAACATCTCGGTGGAGTGGCAGAGGGTCTGGATATCATTAGGCATACCGGCATAGGTGCCGCCGGGAACTTTGGCCAAGCCCGAATCCAGGGCTACCGTTCCGTAGGTAGTGGCGCAATGGTTGATAACTTCATCGGAGAGCGCCATCAGGGTGGCGGGCCTACCCATGGCCATTTCGGTGATGATAGCCGCGGGGAGTCCGACACAGGTGAAGGCGTAGTCCACATGCCTGTCCTTGAAGAGGCTGGGCATGTCGCCGTAGATGGCCTGGATCACAGTGCCGCCGGCCTGTTTGATCTTGTCATAGGAGAGACCATAGTACTGAAGTACGAAGGAGGTCATGACATACTCGGAGGTACCGGTCATCGGGGCGGCCACCTTGACCTTCTCCCCTCTCTTAACCTTGGCTACGAAATCGTCCAGGGTGGTCACGCCCTGATCCTTGGCGGCCAGGAAGTGATAGTAATCCACCGCCAGGGTTCCGGCGAAGGCCATGATGTTCTTATAGGCCTTGTCGTAGATGGGGGCGATGCCGTTATAAGCCGCCTTATCCACATAGCCCACGCCCCAGGCTATATCCGCATCCCCCTGATGCAGGGCGATCGGGTTGGCGACGCCGCCGCCGGGGATTACCTTGATTGTGATACGGGGCTCTTTTTCGTTCACCAGCCTGGCGAACCCGCCGGCCACGGTGTACCAGCCGCCGCCCATGCCGCCCGCCACCCAGGTGTAGGTTCCTCCCTTCATGTTCGCCGGTCCCACCTGCGCAAAGGCCAGGCCGCCCACCACGAAGCCGAGGATAAGCAAGGCCGCTACTTTTCCGAACTTCTTCATCTTTGCCTCCTATTGAATCGACTCACTCATCAACAGATGAGCAATCGTAGAATGGCTTTTTTAAGGTGTCAAGAAAAATCGCAATAATATAGGATATATTTTACATTAAGCCCTGGGATGTGGCGGGGGCCGAAGGCGACTTAAATCCGATGCAGAATCTTTCCACCCACGATCGTGGCCTGCACTGTGGCATCCCAAAGCGAGTCCTCCCCATCTTCGACGAGGTCCCTGTCCAACGCCACGATATCGGCCCACTTGCCGGCTTCCAGGCTGCCCCGGGAACCCTCCTCGAAATTGGCTCTGGCCGCCCAGATGGTCATGGCTTTGAGGGCATCCACCCTTTCCATGGCCTGATCGGAACTCCAGCCTCCTTCAGGTCGCCCCTCGTCGTCCTTTCTGAACGCCGCGGCCCTGAAACCCCTCAGAGGATCGGCCTTTTCTATGGGGAAGTCACTGCCGTTGGCCAGCCAGCCGCAGTGCTCCAAGAGATCGCGATAGCGGTGGGAGCGATACATCCGTCCCGGGCCGAGTCTGCTCTCGGTCCAGGCCATATCGGACACGGCATGGACCGCCTGGATCGACGGCACGATTCTCAGACGGGCTATCCTTTCCAAATCTTCGTCGGTCAAAAGCTGGGCGTGCTCGATCCGCCAGCGCAGATCGTTGCCGGGTTCGAGGTGGCGCCCGTAGGCCTCCAGCACCAACCTGGCAGCTCCGTCCCCAATGGCGTGGACATTCATCTGATAGCCGCACCCCCGGGCAATGCCGCAGATCCTGTCCAATTCCCCCTCTTCCAGGATTTGCAAGCCCCGGTTGCCCGGATCGTCGGCGTAGTCCTCCAGAAGAAGAGCGCCCCTGGAGCCCAGCGCTCCATCGGCGTACATTTTGAAGGAGCGTGCCGTCAGCCTGTCCTTGGCCAGAGGGCCTCGACGCGCCAGGGTTTCGATATTCTCCGCGCTCGGCGCGAGCATGGCATAGATTCGGATGTCGAGAGAGCCCTCTTCATGAGCCCTTTCCATGGCCAGGACCTCCCGCAGTTCGGTTCCGGCATTGGAAACCGAGGTCAGGCCTAGGGATAGGCAGCTGGCCTGGGCTTTGAGAAGAGCCTGCCGCATTTCGCTCTCCGAGGGGGCGGGAATGGCCGCCCTCACCAGGTCCACGGCGTTGTCCAGCAGCAGACCCGTGGGGAGACCGTCCCGCAGCAGCACCATGCCGCCTTCGACCCTGCTTCGGGCGTCAAGCCCCGCCGCCGCCAGGGCCGGGGCGTTGGCCACCGCGGCGTGACCGTCGATGCGGATGGCAATGGCGGGAGTGCGGGGAAAGGCCCTGTCCAGAAGGCTTCGATCGGGGAAATCCTTTTTCTTCCAACGGTTCTGGTCCCATCCCCTGCCCTGGATCCAGCCCGATGGGGGAATCTCCGAGGCGGCCATAAGAGCCACAGCCTCCTCCCAGGAGGATGTATCGGCAAGCCAGGGGCGTTGGAGGACAAAGCCGTAGCTCAAAAAGTGACAATGGGGATCCATGAATCCGGGATAGGCGCAGGCATCTCCAAGGTCCAGGTGGCGGGGGGCGGAAAAATAGTTTTCAATTTCCGCGCGGCTTCCGACGGCCAGGATCCTGCCATCCTTGACCGCCAGCGCCTCGGCCCTGCCGAAAGCCCTATCCACCGTATACATACGCCGCGCCCTGACGATTAGATCCGCGTTGCGGCCGCGCGATTCCCTCATTGTCATGGCACCACTATTCCCGATTTGGGCGGAAGAGAAAAGGGGCCCGGCGGGCCCCATCAATTGAAAATGAGCCTTCCGATCGAGGAAAAGCAGCCGTTCTCCCTGTAATAGAGTTCCTGCCCCGCGGCAAGGCCGCCCCTCATCCGCTGACCGTCGCCGTGGCGGTTGGGAGCGGCGACGGGAGCGGGGGCGCACAAAAGCAAACGACAAACCACGGTTGCGGAGCCTGCCCTTCCTGCGCCCATTCCGGGACCTTTTTCCGAGACCTTCTTACCGCTTTCCTTTAGTCTTCCCGCTCGTTTAGTCTTCCTGCTCGTTCCACTTGACCGGGACAATGGATTTTTCGTTTTCCTTGTCGAAGTACCGGGCTTTGGACATGACCGGGTCAAAGACAATGGTGTCCCCGTGCTTGTACAAATGATGGGGATCTATCCTCGCCACCATGCCCTGGGTGGGGGTGGATGCCTGGAGGTGTATCTCGGCTCCCAGGGGCTCCACGACGGTCACCTTGGCGGGTATCTGCCCCAAAGCCTTGGTCTGGGTAGCCACGTTGAGGTCCTCGGGCCTGATGCCGAAGGCGAGTTCCTTGCCCACATAGGGCTTGAGGAGATCCAGATGGGAGGGGTCGGGTTCGAGCTTGAAGGAGCCCTCGTCCACCAGGAGTTTCCCCTCCTCCTCGACGACCTTGGCGTTCAGGAAATTCATGGGAGGAGAACCTATGAACCCCGCCACGAACTTATTGATGGGATTGTTATAGAGATACAGGGGGCTTCCAATCTGCTGAATCAGCCCATCTTTCATCACGACGATCTTATCGCCCATGGTCATCGCCTCGACCTGATCGTGGGTGACGTAGATCATGGTCGCCTGGAGCCTGTCGTGGAGCTCGATCAGCTCGGCGCGCATCTGGACTCTCAGCTTGGCGTCCAGGTTGGACAGAGGCTCGTCGAAGAGGAAGACCTTGGGTTTCCGCACAATGGCGCGTCCCACGGCCACCCGCTGGCGCTGGCCGCCGGAGAGCTGTTTGGGTTTGCGGTCCAAGAGCTTCTCGATGTCCAGAATCCTCGCCGCCTCCTTTACCCGCTGGTCGATCTCTTCCTTGGGCAGCTTCCGTATTTTGAGACCGAAGGCCATGTTGTCGTAAACCGACATGTGGGGATAGAGAGCATAGTTCTGGAACACCATGGCTATGTCCCTGTCCTTGGGCGGCACGTCGTTCACCAACTTGCCGTCGATGAGGAGTTCGCCCTCGCTGATGTCCTCCAAGCCGGCGACCATGCGCAGGGTCGTCGTCTTGCCGCAGCCCGAGGGGCCTACGAGAACCACGAATTCCTTGTCCTTGATTGTGATGTTGGCGTCCGATACGGCTCGTACATTGCCTTCGTACACCTTACCGATCTTCTTGAGTTCCACCTTGGCCATTGATGCCTCCCTTGTGGGGTTTATGTTAGTCTTGTCAGTGTAACGCCGCTCCGCGTCGGGGTCAACGTAAAAACGCTCGCCCGGGGCGCTCAGGCCCCAAGTTTCGATCCGATCCAGGCCTGGGCGGCGATGCCGAAGGCTACCGCCACGTTCAACGAGGCTTTTATTCCCTTCATGGGTATGCTGATTCGATTCGTGCCGGCCAGAGTCAGGGCGGGTTGGCTCAAGCCCAGTTCCTCCGAACCGAGCAGGAGGACCCCCCGGGACGGAAAGGTAAAATCGACTATGCTGCTTCCTCCCAGCTCCAAGGCTAAAAGAGGACCGTGGACGGACAAATCCCCGAGTTCGCATCGTTTCCAAGGCATGAGCTTCACAGCGCCCATGGAGGACCTGGCCGCCCTTGGATGTCCGGGATCGGCACAGAGGGGAGAGAGGAGGACTTCCTCGAAACCCAGGGCTTCGGCCGTCCTCAGTATGGAGCCTACGTTGAAGGGCGAGCGGATATCCTCCAGAAAAACCCTTAAGCCCGGGTAGAAAGGCCTTGTCTCAGCCTGCCCCGCCGCGGCCTGTCCGGCCTGCGCCGCGAGCCCGGCCGGCGCCCGGTAATCGTGGAGGTCCCAGTCCGCCGGCGCCTGACCCGATACGCGGGCCAGGTAATGCCTGAAATCGTTGATGCCCCGCAGGACAAGATTCGGCTCCTTTGCCGAGGCAAGCGAAGCCAGGCAGGTGCCGGCGGCGATTTTGAGCCCCTCCTCGGATTCTGCGTCCGAAGCCAGGAATTCCGTCAGCTTTCGGGCGAAGTCCCGGGCTTTTCGCCACTCCCGGCCATCCGCGATGTCCAGCTCCGCCCGCTCCAGTAGCAGGGCGCACTTGCGCGTGCGAGAACGCCCGTGGAGCTTGGCTATCCGGAGAATGATCATCGCTCCTCGACCTCTCCGCCCTGCTTCCCCGCCCTGCCGGAAACCAGGATGGCGAATTCTCCCTTCTGGGGTATGGGATCATCCGAACCCTCCGCCAGGCGGCTAGCCAGTTCGCCGGCAGTACAATCCACGATTTGTTCATGAAGTTTTGTCAGCTCCCTTCCCAGGCAAACCCTGCGCTCCGGAGCGAGCTCCGCCAGGTCGGCGGCCAGGCGGCATATCCTGAAAGGGGACTCGTAGAGGAGAAACGCCTCCTCCCTGGCCAACAGCTCCGCCAGCCTAGCCCTGCGACGGGCTCCCTTCGGGCTCAAAAATCCGTCGAAGAGGAAGCCCCTTTCGGCAAAGCCCGCCACCGAGGCCAGGGCCGCCAGGGCCGAGGGGCCGGGAATGGGGATGACCCTGTGCCCAGCCGCCCTCGCCCGCCTGGCCGCCCGAGCGCCGGGGTCCGAGATCCCGGGAGTACCGGCGTCGCTGCAATAGGCGACTTTTTTGCCCTCCCCAAGAAGCTTGAGTATTCGAAGCGACCCCCTTTCCTCGTCGTTGGCGTGGCAGGAGACCAGGGGTTTTTTGATGGAAAAATGGTTCAATAGGCCTAGGGTATGCCTCGTATCCTCGCAGGCGACAACATCCACCGCCTTGAGCGTTTCCAAAGCCCTCAGACTAATGTCCCCCAGATTTCCTATCGGAGTCCCGACCATATAAAGATCGCCCACATTCCACCTCTCAAGCCCATTATTCAGGCCACGTCTATCCTAAAACAGATTTTATAGAAGGACGGCCCGCGGGAACAGAGCGCCCCCGCCCTACACTCCTTCCCCATCCTCGATATCCGGCGGGGAAACCTCGACAAGGGTCTTGTTTCGTAGTATTTTTTCCCAATGCGTCAAGGCATTACAAAGAAGTACATATTCCTCGTTTTTTTCATAGCCCTCTTCATTCTCGTGGCGAGGCTCTTCTACCCTTTCATGACCGTCATACTCTGGTCGGGACTTCTCTATGCCTTCATCAACCCCCTGTACGAACGCTGTACCAAACTGCTTCAACACGGCAAGGCCGCCAGGAGCAAACGCCCCTTTTCCGAGAAAATCCTGGCGGGCGTTTTTTCCGTCCTGGGGGTTTTGATCATCATCGGCCCCTTGAGCTTTCTAGCCCTCGAGCTGGTGAAACAGGTGGTCAGCCTCTCCAGGGATTTCCTGAACTTCATCGATAAAAACGCCGAGTTGTTTTCCCTCGGCCCGAACAGTCCAGTGGGGGGGCTTATAAATAGACTCTCCGAAGGAGCTATCGACCTCAGCCGTCTGAACATAGTGCATGAACTCAAAACCACCCTCATGGCCAGCTCGGGCAAGCTGATCGGCTTTTCGGGCACCCTGATAAAAAACGCCGCCAGCCTTGCCATGACCCTCGCCTTCATGGTCTTCACCCTCTACTTTCTCCTGGTGGACGGCAAGCACCTGGCAGGCCTTGTGGTTTCGGCCATACCCATAGAACGAACCTATACCACCATGTTCATGGAAAAATTCAGCGAATCCGGACGACAGCTCATACTCGGGTATTTTCTGGTCTCCATCTACCAAGCCTTAGCCATGTTTATTCTCTGCCTCATTTTCAAATTGGAGGGAGCGCTGGTTCTGGCCGTCCTAACGGCCATAGCGTCCTTCATACCCATGGTCGGCACCTCCCTGGTATGGGTACCCACGTCGCTGATTCTGGGGCTCTCGGGCAGCGTGGGCAGAGCCGTGGCCTTTTTCCTTCTCGCGGCGTTTTTCGTGGCGTTCTCCGACAACTTCATCCGGCCCATGGTGCTGGGGGAGAAGCTTAAAATCCATCCCCTTCTCATATTCTTCGCCATCGTCGGCGGCCTTCGAATATTCGGCATAAACGGTCTGCTTTTAGGTCCCCTCATCGTGGTGATCTTCTTCGCCGCCGCCGGGCTTTACGAACAAATCGACGATATTCAGGCCCCCGAGCCAGATAAAAAGGAAACCAGCTCCCCGTAATAGGAATCGTCGATGGGCAGGCCTCCCGCCGACCGCCCGATGCCGCATTCGGGTTTCTTCGGACCATGGAAGTCGGAGCCGGCGGTGATAAGAAAGCCCCGCTGCCTGCCCATGCGTTCCAGAATCCTGCACTGCCCGAGCTTGGCCGCCGGATGATAGGCTTCGATGCCCGCCACGCCCATGGTTTTCCATTCGTCCATGAGCGCCGCGAGCTTGGGTTTTCCCACAAAAAGCGAATAGGGATGGGCTACCACGGCGAGCCCGCCGGCGCCCCGAATAAGCCTTAGGGCTTTCTCCAGGGCAAGGCAATCCTTGGAAAGGTAGAAAGGCCTGCCTTTTCCCAGGTATTTATCAAAGGCCTCCTGCCTGCTCCGGACGAGACCTTTTCGAAAAAGCGCTTCCGCGATATGAGGCCTGCCGATCCTCCGGGTCCCCGCCAGCGAGCCGATTTCCTCCAGGTCGATCGATATCCCCTCTTGATGAAAAAGCCCGGCGATTTGTTCGTTTCGAAAAGCCCGGGCATCGGCCAGTTCGGCTAAAGCCCCGAGCAGTTCCGGATTTTTCTCGTCCAGCCCCAGGCCCAGGAGATGGAATTCGCCGGGGTCGAAATCAATTTCGATTTCCACCCCGGCGATAAAATCCAAACCCAGTTCAACCGCTTTAATCCTGGCCTCGGCGATACCTTCCACCGTATCGTGATCCGTGAGCGCCAGCGCCTTCAAGCCGGTTTTTTTCCCCAGGCCGATCAGCTCGGAAGGGCTGAGTTCGCCATCCGAAGCGCTGGAATGGGTATGGAGATCGATCATTCCCGGGCCGCTCGTATCGCTCCGTCCCGGCCGAAGATCCGCAAGGACGGTTTTTTCCCGAGATGCGAACTCAGCATTGCGGCGTAGGCGAGCATTTCCCCGTCGGACAGGGCCTGGGCCGAGGGATCGGCGGTAGTTCTGGCGATGGTATAGAGCTGAATCGCCTCGATCTTCGCCCCCAGGGACAGAAGCCTGTCCAGGAGCGCGGCGTAGGCAAGAGCTTCCCCGGTTCCCGGAGCTTCTCCGTTCAGGGCGCAAACCATGGTCTGGAGAATGACCGGCCAGCTTCGGGCGAAACGACCGATGCCGTCGACTATGTCATCCAGCCTGTATGCCGACCGGGAGAGGGCCTGAAACCCATCCTGGCTTCCCGAGTCCAGCTTTGCCCAGATTTTCAGCCCCTCCCTCTCGACGTAGCGGGCGAGCAGCTCCGATACGCCCGGGTCGAGGAAGCCCGTGGAATTGGTGATGATCACCAGTTCCGAAGCGCCGGCGATACTGGAAAATCGCCGCCGGTATTCGGCGCAGAGTTCGAGCGCAGCTTCAAGATGAGGGGAAAGACTCGGCTCGCCGTTTCCCGAGATGCAAATATCCTTGATCGGCAAGCCTGCCCAATGCCGAAGGTACCTGCGCTCGAAAAAATCCTTAATGGCGAGATTCAGATTTCCGATATCGAATACGGTCCGGGTTGTTTCGTGTGAAACTTCGCAATAGGGGCAATCGAAATTGCATCGTTTTCGGTCGGGGAAAAGATTGACGCCAAGGGAGAGGCCTTCCGATCGTCTTGAAAAAACGGGATATACCAGCGAAGCCCCATTCTCTCCTCGCTTATGACTGACGACCTCTTCGCTGAACATGGGCATATAGTATCGTCAAGGACCTTTTCTGTGCAATGATTCTCCGTTATTCCACCGCTGTCGGCGGCGGTCGGATTTTCTGCATAAGAATACGGCCAGGAGAATATTTATTCGCTTCTGCCCGGGACGGACTTGACAGGCTTCTTCAACTTGTGCTTTCATGCTTTTCATAATGAATCGGAAGTTTTCCCTTCCAATGGGATCCAAAGCCCTTCATCATCACCACGGCCACCATCGCAGGGAAGCCGGGGCATCGCGGGGCTTGATCCGTTTATAAAGGCATCAAGCGTGCATAGAAAGCGCCGGCTCCTTCCAGCCGGCGCTTTTTTTGTCGGGCCGAGCATTTCGGTCTTTCCAAAAAGCGCAGCCTGAACGAAGGGGCGCGGTAGAACAAGGAGAGACCATGGATACGACGAATTCGGTATTGAGAGTAGGCCTTCCCAAGGGAAGGATGCAGACGAAGGTAGTACAGCTCCTGGCCGATGCCGGACTGCCGGTGAGTATCGAGGAAAGGGAATACAGACCACGGCTGGGAAACGGCTTCAGCCTCAAAACTCAGGCGGGGCAGCTATCCTACGAAACCAAGCTTTTAAAACCCCAAAACATTGTGGAAATGCTCTCCTCGGGAAGCCGGGATGTGGGCTTCGCCGGCGCCGACTGGGTCAGGGAGCTGAAAGCGGACTTGGTGGAACTCCTGGATACGGGCATGGACCCGGTCTCGGTGGTCGTCGCGGCCCCCGAAAGACTGGTCAAGCTGATAGGCGAAGCCGGCACTCCGAGAACTCCCTGGAACAAGGCCTGCGGCAGAAATCCGATCGTAGCCTCGGAGTACGAATCCCTAGCCCGGGAATGGATGGCCGAAAAGCTGCCCGAAGGGGTATTTATTCGCTCCTATGGAGCGACTGAAGTCTTCCCTCCCGAGGACGCCGATATCATCATCGATAACTGCGCCACCGGCAGTACCCTCAAGGCCAACGGACTGGTAATCATGGAAACGGTCATGAAGAGTTCCACCAGGCTCTACGCTTCCCGGCAGGCTATGGAAAATCCGGCCAAGAAAGAGGCTGCCGAAGCCCTGGTGCTGATCTTGCGTTCCGTCATGGAAGCTCGCAGGAGGGTTATGCTGGAGATGAACGTGGAAGAGTCCAAGCTTGAAAACCTGATCGCCATTCTTCCCTGCCTCAGATCCCCTACGCTTTCGCCCCTGGAAGGCGGCAAGGCCTACGCCGTCCGGGTCGCCGCCCCCAAGGACCAGCTGGCGGCCTTGATCCCCGAGATAAAACGACGGGGCGGAACCGATATCCTGGTCATCCAGCTCGGCCAGCTGGTTCCCTAAAAGGAGTCTTGCATTATGGAACAGATTGAATGGCTCAAGCTGGACGCGAACGAGGGACGCTGCCTTCTTTCCCCCTCCCAGCTGGCGAGGATCCTCTCGCCCGAGGTCGCACGGCGCTATCCCCGCTCTGATTTGCTCGAGCGTGATCTGGCGGTTTTTTACGGCCTTCCCGGGGAACAGCTTATCGCCACGGCGGGAGCCGACGATGCCATCGAGCGGGCATTCAGAACCCTGGCCGGAACAGGATCGAAGGTACTGACCACAGTTCCCGGCTTTGTCGAATTTCTCGACGCCGCGGTCAGGGCCAAGGCGGAGTTTATCGGCGTGAAAAAGAGGCCGGGCACGGCTGTGCCTGTCCAGGAAATCTGCGACAGAATTCGCCGAGACAAACCATCGCTGGTGGTCATCGCCTCTCCGGACAATCCCGACGGGAAGATATTGGGTATCGAGGATTTCGACCTCGTCAGCGGAACCTGCCGCAGCGAGGGCGCGGTTTTTCTTCTCGACCTCACCTATCTGGATTTCGCCGATGACCCGTCGATTCTCGATCGAGCGCTCAAAACGCCGGGAGTTCTCATCACCGGCAGTTTTTCCAAATCCCGGGGGCTGGCCGGATTCAGGGCGGGCTGGGCAATGGCCGGGAGCGAAGGAGCGAATCTCATCGGGCGCTTGCGCGAAGCCGGGCCGCCCTTCTCCCTATCTTCTCCCGCGATCGAAGCGGCCAGGATCGCCCTCGCGGAAACCGATGGCGCCCGGGTCGCCTTTGTGCAGAGAATCAAAAAAGAACGGATGGAACTCAAAGAGGCTTTAGGGGCCGCGGGGGCGCAAACCTGGCCGTCCCAGGCCAACTTCGTGAGCGCCTTCGTGGCCGACGCCCAAGCCTTTTGCCTCGATCTACGCGGAAAGGGAATCCTGATACGACGCTGGCCGGGCAATCCCGACACCGAAGGACTTGTGCGGATAACCTGCCCAGGCGAAGAGCGGGCATTCAATCGACTGATGAACGCGCTCAGGCGCGTGGAGGGAGCACGATGAAAAACGATACGATAGTCGTCGCGAGAAAAAGCAGGGAGACCGATATCGAGCTGAAGCTGGGCCTCTTTCCCGGGGCTTCGGACATTCGTAGCGGTATAGGCTTTCTCGACCACCTCCTTACCAGTCTCGCCCACCATGCCGGCTGGACAGTACAGCTTCGCTGCCGGGGCGACCTGGAAGTGGACGAGCACCACAGCGCCGAAGATGTGGCCATCGTCCTGGGCATCGCCTTCAAGGAGGCATTGGCGGATAGGAGAAATCCCAGGCGCTTCGGAACAGCTTACGCCCCCCTGGACGAGGCTCTGGCAAGGGCCGTGGTCGATCTGTCGGGAAGACCCTGGTGCCGGATAGATCTGGGGTTCCGGCGGGAGAGCATCGGAAGCATGGCGACGGAAAATATCGGCCACGTCCTTCAGAGCTTCGCCATCAACGCCGGCATCTGCCTCCATGTCGATCTGCTGAAAGGCGAAAACGATCACCACAGGGCGGAGGCTGCCTTCAAAGCCCTCGCCTTGGCGCTTCGAACCGCCCTTCTGCCCCTGGAAGGCATCGGCGACGACCAGCCCGGGGGGATTGGGGCAGTCCGAGAAGGGGTCGCGGGCCCGCTGAATAGCACGAAGGGTAGGCCAAGCATCGTCATATCGAGGATAGACGAAGCCGAAACGGGAAAAGCGCGATGAAAAAACCCGTACTTGTCATCGCCTCCACCGGGGCCGCCAATCTCGCCTCGGTGGTGGCCATGTGCGAAAGGGCAGGCGTCGAGCCCGTCATAACCAAGGACCCGGGCCTGGTCGCCGATGCGGAAAAACTTCTTCTTCCGGGGGTCGGCGCTTTCGGGGCGGCCATGGAAAATCTCAGCGCAGGCAAACTGGACAAGGTTCTGGCATCGAGAATCGATAAAAAACAACCCACCATGGGTATTTGTCTGGGCATGCAGCTTTTCTGCGAATCCAGCCATGAGGCCCCGGGGGTAGGCGGCATCGGGGCCATCCCCGCCAGGGTCCAGCGATTTTCCCCGGGACTTCCTCTGCCCCAATTGGGCTGGAACAGGGTCCGGCCTGGGGGCGGCGAAGACTTTATCGAAGCCGGCTGGGCTTATTTCGCGAACAGCTACAGGATCACCGAAGTCCCCGAGGATTTTTCCTGCGCCTGGAGCGATTACGGAGAGCGCTTTGTCGCGGCGATGACCGCGGGGGTCGATCCTGCGAGCGGAATCCCCGCCATCCTGCTCTGCCAGTTCCATCCAGAATTGTCGGGGACCTGGGGACAGAGACTCTTCAGGCGCTGGATGGGGTTGGAAGCACGCGTCAGGGAAAAGGCTAAGGGCGGCGAGACGGGGTGCCCGGGAAAAAACCCGAGCCCGGCCTCCTTTCGGCGGGGGACGGCGTTGCGAATACTCCCCTGCCTCGATATCAAGGGGGGAAGGGTCGTAAAGGGCACGCGCTTTCAGAACCTGGTGGATTCCGGAGACCCGGTCGAGTTGGCGGCTCGATACGAAGCCGAAGGCGCCGACGAAATAGCCTTGCTGGATATCAGCGCGACCATCGAAGAGCGTCGTACTGCCCTCGAATCGGTGACGGCGGTGCGCAGGCGCCTGTCCATTCCTATTTCGGTAGGCGGAGGGATCCGTAGCATTGAGGATGCGGAACGCCTTTTAAACGCCGGGGCCGATCGGGTATCGATCAATAGCGCGGCGGTGAGAAACCCCTCCCTCGTTCAGGATTTGGCAGGACGATTCGGTGTACAATGCGTCATCGTGGCCATCGACGCGGCCAGGAAGGCCGACGGAAGCTGGGAGGTCTTTATCGAAGCCGGCAAGAAAAACACAGGTATCGACGCAATCGAATGGGCCAGGCGCTGCGCCGGCCTCGGAGCGGGCGAGGTCCTTCTCACCTCAATCGATAGGGACGGGACGGGCCTGGGTTATGACGAAGCGCTCATAGCTTCCGTCGCCCAGGCATCGGGCATACCGGTGATAGCCTCGGGCGGCGCCACTCATATAGGGCATTTTATAAAGGGAGCCCAAGCCGGGGCAAGCGCGCTCTTAGGCGCCGGGGCCTTCCACAGAGGGGAACTGAGCATCGAAGCGTTGAAAGGCGGCCTTGCGGCTTCGGGCATGGAGGTAAGACTATGATAGTACCGAGTATAGATATTCTTGGTGGAAGGGCGGTCCAGCTGAGGGGTGGCCGTCATCCGGTCCTGGAGGTGGGAAATCCCGAGGCTCTGGCCGAAAAGCTCTCCCGGGCAGGCGAGATCGCCGTCGTGGATTTGGACGCGGCCCTGGGCAAGGGTTCCAATACGGAGATTATACGGCGGATCATCGCCAAGCATCCCTGCAGGGTCGGCGGCGGCATACGGAGCAAGGAACTGGCCCTGGAATACCTGGACCTCGGAGCTCGGGCGGTGATGATAGGCACCAAGGCAAGCCCCGAGTTTCTCGCCGATTTTCCGGCGGAGCGTCTCATAGCGGCTTTGGACACGAATAAAGAGAAAATCATGGTCGAGGGCTGGACGAAGGAGACCGGGGCGGACCTGTTCGCCAGAATCGAAGAGCTCAAGCCCTATGTGGGTGGTTTCCTGGTCACGACGATAGACAGGGAGGGAGAGATGAACGGCTTCGACTTCGAACGGGCGGAGGCGATAGTCAAAGCTGCCTCAGGCAGGCGCGTCACCTTCGCCGGGGGAGCTTCGGGGGGGAAGGAAGGAGCCGCCCAAATCGCCCGCCTGGACGCCCTGGGCGCCGACGTGCAGGCCGGTACGGCCCTTGCGACCGGAGCCTTAAGCCTAGCCCGGGCTTTTTCGGCCCCTTTGAGTTCAGACAGGCCGGACGGACTTTGGCCGACCACGGTCTGCGACGAGGGGGGTCGTCTCCTGGGCCTGGTCTATTCGGACCTGGAAAGTCTAGATGCCGCCTTCGAATCGGGACGGGGCGTCTATAAATCCCGTTCGAGAGGTTTATGGAAAAAGGGTGAAACCTCGGGCAACCGGCAGGATCTGATCCGCGCCGACCTGGACTGCGACAGGGATTGCATACGGTTCACCGTGCGCCAGAATGGAAAGGGGTTTTGTCATCTCGGGCGCAGGAATTGTTTCGACAATGGTTTCGGCATAGAAAAACTGTCCAGGACCGTCGAAGCCCGATTCAAGGAGGCTCCCGAGGGCTCTTATACCAGGAGACTTTTCAGCGATGAAGGCCTTTTAGCCTCCAAGCTGAGGGAGGAGGCGGACGAGCTGGCCAAGGCCTCGGGCGCCGCCGAAGCGGCTTTCGAGGCCGCCGATCTGATTTATTTTTCCCTGGTCAAGGCTCAAACCGAGGGCGCCGGCCTAAGAGACATCGAAGCGGAATTGGAGCGTAGATCATACAAGGTTCAGCGCAGGCCGGGCAACGCGAAACCCGGTTACGAGGACGCGGAGGGAGGAAACCGATGGACGGGAATTCACTGAAAAATCCCGGAATTCCGGTTTTTTCCATGCGACGCATATGCCCGGAGGAAATACCGACTCCCTCGGGACGACTGTTTCCGCCCGATGTGGAGGAAAAAGCGGCAAAAATAATATCGGAGGTACGAAAGGGGGGCGTTTCAGCCCTTAGGCGTTGGGCGGAAACCCTGGGGGAACTCTCCCCTGG
>Ga0334890_1001300_pt1 | contig 34328 bp, 22 predicted proteins | sample GraSluR1_MG_3_FD_207220 | JGI IMG/M metagenome (GOLD analysis project Ga0334890, IMG submission 207220) | Sludge microbial communities from methane-producing bioreactor in Wageningen University, Netherlands - Granular Sludge_31_08-R1 | ecosystem: Engineered > Bioreactor > Anaerobic >... | reverse complement strand
CCCGCTCGAAATCCAGCTCCTCGGCCGCGTGCAGCATCTCCTCTTCCAGCCGGGCCATCAACTCCGTCCGGTCCAGTTGCTCTTCCGACTCGCGAATGGCCTGGGCCGCCACGCGGCGGGCGCTCAGCTCAGACTCCAGCCCGGAGCGGATGGCCTTGATGATCGTTTGCGGCGTGATGCCGTGCTCCCGGTTGTAGGCCATCTGGATCTCGCGGCGGCGATTCGTCTCGTCGATGGCCCGCTGCATGCTGGGCGTCGTCTTGTCCGCGTAGAGCACAACCTGGGCGTTCACGTTGCGGGCGGACCGGCCGATGGTCTGAATCAGCGAGGTCTCACTGCGGAGAAAGCCCTCCTTGTCCGCGTCCATGATGGCCACCAGGGACACTTCCGGCAGGTCCAGCCCCTCCCGCAGCAGGTTCACGCCCACCAGCACGTCAAAGTCGCCCGTGCGCAGAGACTTCAGAATCTCCACCCGTTCCAGCGTGTCGATCTCGCTGTGCAGGTAGCGGCAGCGATGGCCTTCCTGCTGGATGTACTGCGACAGGTCCTCGGCCAGCCGCTTGGTCAGCGTCGTCACCAGCACCCGCTCGCCGGCGGAGACCCGCTCGTGGATGCGCTGCAGCAGGTCGGCCACCTGCCCGCGGGCGGAGGCCACAACGATGGCCGGGTCCACCAGGCCCGTGGGCCGGATGATCTGCTCCACGACTTCGCCGCCGCAGACCTCCAGCTCATAGGGCCCGGGCGTGGCGGACACGAACAGCGTCTGGTTCCACATGCCCCGAAATTCCTCGAACCGCATGGGCCGGTTGTCCAGGCACGAGGGCAGCCGGAATCCGTGCTCGACCAGCACCTCCTTGCGGCTGCGGTCGCCGGCGTACATGGCTCGAAGCTGGGGAATGGTCACGTGCGACTCGTCGAGAATGAGCAGAAAATCCTTCGGGAAGTAGTCGACCAGCGTGTAGGGCTTGGCCCCCGCCGGCGTGCCCGCCAGGTGCCGCGAGTAATTCTCGATGCCCGAGCAGTACCCCACCTCGGCCAGCATCTCCATGTCGTAGCGGGTGCGGGCGGCCAGGCGCTGCGCTTCGAGCAGCTTGCCGTGGCGGCGGAACTCGGAGAGCCGCTGCTCCAGTTCCTCCCCGATGGACTTCAGGGCCGCCTCCAGGCGGTCTTCCGGCATGACGTAATGCACGGCCGGGAAGATGAAGAGCTTTTGCTCGTGGGCCAGCGTCTCGCCGGTCAGCGGGTTGATCAGCTCGATCCGCTCGATCTCGTCGCCGAACATCTCGATGCGGTACGCGATCTCGTCGTAGGCCGGATGAATCTCGACCACGTCGCCGCGGACGCGGAACTTGCCGCGGTCCAGGTCGAGCGTGCTGCGGGAGTATTGCAGGTCCACGAAGCGGCGGAGCAGGGCGTCGCGCTCCACGGTCTGCCCGACCAGCACGGCGATAATGCTGGCCTTGTAGTCCTGTGGTGAGCCGAGGCCGAAGATGCACGACACGCTGGCCACGATCACCACGTCGCGCCGCGACACCAGGGAGGACGTGGCGCTGAGGCGCAGGCGGTCCAGGTCGTTGTTGCGGGATGCGTCCTTCTCGATGTAGATGTCCCGCTGGGGGATGTAGGCCTCGGGCTGGTAGTAGTCGTAGTAACTGACGAAGTACTCGACGGCGTTCTCCGGAAAGAGGGCCCGGAACTCCTCATAAAGCTGGGCGGCCAGCGTCTTGTTGTGCGAGATGACCAGCGCCGGCCGGTTCAAACGGGTGATCAGATGGGCCATGGTGAATGTTTTGCCCGAGCCCGTCACGCCCAGCAGGCACTGCTGGGACGCCCCCCTCGTAAACGCCGAGGCCAGCCTCTCGATGGCCTGCGGCTGGTCCCCCTGCGGCTCGTACTCGCTGACCAGTTCAAACCGATCCACGCCCACCTCCCGCGTTTTCGCCCCTTCCCGCCCGCGAAGCGCCCCGGCCCCTGCCGGATTCCGGGCAGTATAGGGCTGGTCATCGGGCCCGACAACGCAGACCGCCCGGCCTCTGCACAACGCGAGAAGCGGGCACCCCGGTCGCCCGGCCACAACGCAAAGGCGGCCCCCGCGGTGAACGCGGAGACCGCCTCGCGAGTCCCTTGCTCTCTCTTCTCTCTCGGCCGCCGCCGTGGCGGAGGAGTCTCGTCAGGCCGCCAGGTAGCTGTCTTCCAGCACCTGCCGGATTTTCTGCAACGCCCGGTTCTGAATCTGCCGCACCCGTTCCTTCGTCACGCCGATCATCAGGCCCACCTGCTCCAGCGTCTTGGGCTGGGCCGTGTCGGGGTCCGGCGCGGACAGGGCGAACCGCTCGTCAATCACCGTTCGCTCGACGTCGTTCAGCTCGGCCAGGTTCTTCATGAGAATCGACCGCAGCTCGTCGATGCAATTGATCTCGTGTTCCTCTCGCTTGCGCTCGATGAAGTCGCTCTTCTCGATGGCGGGGTCAAACTCCACGGGAAACCGCCCGCGATGCCGGCTGGCCCGCATCGCCACCCGGGAGAACGCCTTGAGAATGGACCGGCACGAGTACGTGCTGAACTTGAACCCCAGCCCACAGTTGAACTTCTCCACGCTGCGGAGCAGTGCCATGTTGCCTTCGCTGATCAACTCGTTGTAGTCGACGCCGTTCAGACGCGTCCGCTTGGCCATCGCCAGCACCAGCGGAATGTTCCGCCGCGCAATCTCCGCCCGGGCGTCGAGCGCCCGCTTGCCCCAGCCCAGCAACTGCCGGACGGCCGCGGCCGTCAGCCGCTTGTTCTGGTGTTGCTTCAGGATTTCCATGATCCGGGCCCGGGCCAGGTTCATCCGCAGAAACAGCGTCTGCTCCTGGTCCGCGTCCAACGTCGGCACCTTGGAGTCCGGCAGCGTCGGATCCACCACCGGCTCCGGCGACACGAACTCGGTCGCGGCCGCACCGGCCAACTGCGTCTTGGCTCCAAACAGGTCCTGGTCGGCATTCCGGCTGCGCAGCCGCGGGTGGTCCACGAATTCGACCGGCTCGGACAGGAGCCGCTCGAGCAGCTCCAGATCCTGCGGATCCAGCGCATTGAGCACGGCCTTGCCGGGCAGACCTGCCTGAGGCGTGTACGTCACCGTGCCGTACGGCTTGGGCTTGTCGATCGGTTTGGCTGCCATGTCACAACTCCTTCAGCCTCTGAGGCCTATGGACCGGGCCGAACCCGACCCGGCATCCCAGCTTCAATCTACGATCTACTACGTCTCTCTGCCCAAAGAGTGCGTCCTTTATGACCTCTTTTGCCGGACCCCGCAGGGCCTTCGCGCGCGTCCCTGAGACAGGGGGCGAACCCATACCGTCCTACAATTCAAATGGGGGAGAGTGGTGCGTTGGGGAGCCTACCGCCACCAGTAATATACCACACGTCAACTGTCCTGACAAATATCGGGCCAGTTCAGAAGTCGGGTATTCGCCCCATTTCAGGGCTGGAGGGCGCCCCATAACCCAACTTGACGCGTCCTGATCCCACTGTGCCAATACCGGCACAACGGCCCAGATGGACAGACGCAACCCATCTTCCCGAAAACTCTCGTGTTATCGCTCGTGCGTCTGACCCTTCTGCACACCCGCCCCGGGGCGTACGATTCCACAGAGTCGGAGAGTGGTTCGCTGCAGATTGTGAAGCGGGGCACAAATGGCCTTGCAGGGGAGATGCTGATGAACCTTGCGTTGCTGAACTTGCCGGAGCGGATCCGCGGGGTGCTGGATACGGTCGTGGCACTGCGCCACGATCTGCATGCCCACCCCGAACTGGCGTTTGCGGAGAACCGCACCGCTGGCCGCGTGCTGGAGCATCTGGGCGCGCTCCCGAATCTGACGCTGCGCAGCGGAGTCGGCGGCACGGGCGTGGTGGGCCTGCTGAACTCCCGTCGCCAGGGCCCGTGCGTGGCCCTTCGGGCAGACATGGATGCGCTCCCCATCCAGGAGGCCACAGACCTGCCGTACGCCTCCACCTTGCCCGGGAAAACGCATGCCTGCGGGCATGATGGGCACACCGCCGCCCTGGTGGGGGCGGCGATGGTGCTGTCTCGTTTGGCTGACCGGCTCCCCGGCAAGGTGAAGTTCCTCTTCCAGCCTGCGGAAGAGGCCGGCGGGGGCGCCGCCCGCCTGATTGACGAGGGCGCGCTGGACAACCCGAAAGTGGATGCCATCTTCGGCCTGCACGGGTGGTCGGACGTGGAGTTGGGGCATGTCGCCGTGTCCGCGGGCCCGGTCATGGCGGGCACGAGGACGTTCGACCTGATCCTGAGGGGCACGGGCACACACGCCGCGTATCCCCACCGCGGGAGCGACGTGGTTGCAGCCGCATGCCAGATCGTGACGGCCGTTCATGCCATCCGAACGCGAAGGATCGACCCCGTGACGCCCCTGGTGATTTCCATCTGCCAGGTCTCGGCGGGGCACACCTACAACGTGCTCCCGGATGAGTGCGGCATGAAGGGAACCATCCGGGCCCTGGACGTCACGGCGCTGGAGTCGGCCTGGACGCAGGTGCAGCAGGTGGCTCATGCGGTGGCGGATATGTTCGGGGTTGAGGCTCGTTTCGAGCTCGTGGATGCCTATCCGCCGCTGGTGAATGAGCCCGGATGCGCCAGGGTGGTGTTCGAAGTCGGACGCGAGTTGCTGGGGCCGAACTGCGTCGCCGACACCCACGCCCCGAGCATGGGCGGCGAGGATTTCGCCTACTACTGCCAGCGGGTGCCCGGCGCGTTTCTCCGTGTGGGGGTCCGCCCGGGGAACATTCCCGACTGGCCGGCGATCCACAACCCGAAGTACGACTTCAACGACGCGGCGCTGCCGACGGCCATCGCCATGCATTGCGGGGTCGCCTTGAAGTTCCTGGCCGAGCCTCCGAGCACGCTGTGCGGCTGAAGGCGGTCCCCCGGTGCCTTGCCCGCGCCGTAGCTGCCCAGCAGGATGGGCCTTCCGCCGCAAGAAACGCTCGGAGAGCCTGGGAAGCGGAGTGATTTCATAAGTTTTCAAAAGATTTGAAACATGCTCGGCCACGATTCCGGAGCGATCTACAATGGCTGCATGGCGCTGTGGGACTTCGATGTGAGTCGATCCGGCTCGATGGCCGTCGGCAGCCCGGATGGAAACGGGCATGTCCTGGCACCCCTGTATGCGCCCATCGCGGACGATCTGGAACGGGCCCGGCAGCTCTTTGACGACACGCTCTTCAGCGATTTCCCCTTCATCAATGAATTGAGCGCGTACGTGCAAGGGTATCGGGGCAAGATGCTCCGACCCGCCTTGCTGCTCCTCACGGGCCGGGCCGTCGGGGAAGTCACGGACGTCCACAATGCCCTTGCGGCCGTCGTGGAGATGATCCACGTGGCCACGCTGCTGCACGACGACGTGCTGGACCACGCCGACCTACGGCGTCGGCGCCCGACCGTCAGCGCCCTGCACGGCAACGAGGCAGCCGTCCTGCTGGGTGACTACCTGGTCTCTCAGGCGTACCACCTGTGCAGCTCCGTTGCGGGCCGACACGCGTCCTGCCGAATCGGGGCCGCCACCACAACCGTATGCGAGGGTGAACTGATGCAGATTCACCACCGCGGCAACTCTGATCTGACGGAGGCCGAATACTACGAGATCGTCAATCGCAAAACCGCAGCACTGACGGCCGTCTGTGGCGAGTTGGGCGCGCATTTCGCGGGTGCTTCGGACCAGGCGGTGCGGGCGATGGAAGCCTTTGGCCGACTGGTGGGGGTGGCATTCCAGATCGTCGACGACGTTCTGGACATCGCCGGCACCGAGGCGGAAATGGGCAAAACGCTTGGCCGGGATCTGGATCTGGGCAAGCCGACCTTGCCGACCATTCATTGTTTGCGCCGGGGTGAGCCCGCGGTGGCCCGTCGGCTTGCGTCGGTGCTGGGCAACGGCTCACGCGCGCCGGCCGCCCAGGTGCGAGACTGGCTGCACCAGTCCGGCAGCCTGCAGTATGCGATGGAGCGAGCGGGCGGCTTCCTGGGGGAGGCCGTGGAGCATCTGCGAGTGCTGCGCCCCGGTCCGGCCCGCGACTCGCTGGCAGGCGTGGCGCACTTCATGGTGCATCGTCAGCGGTAGTTCCGCGGCTCCGGGTCCGGCCTTTTGAGTCGGAATCCGCCCAAGTTGACAGGTTCCGCCTTTCACGATTGAATACGGGTCTGGCCACGCGCCGCTAGCTCAGTTGGTAGAGCAGCTGACTCTTAATCAGCGGGTCCGGGGTTCGAGTCCCTGGCGGCGCAGTTTCCCGTCTTGATCGCGGGTCGTGGTCATACCAGCCTTGCGGCAAGGAATGTTCTCTGATCGGGCAGATTCCGCCCTTGGCCTTTCGCGTGGCCGCTCGATGATCGTCGCTCCCCTCCCGCAACCCACATCCGCGATTCCGCAACACGACCACGGGAGCGATCCAAAGAAGTCTTCGCACCGTGCCTGATCTTTGTCGTTGGCCGATCAGCCTCGAATGACGAGTGCGGCAGCCCGCTGATGCCGCGTCGGGGAGTTATCGGCATCTGCTTGACAGGGATGAAGCAGCGTGGAGGCGGAAACCGGTGGCACGACGCGAACGAGCCTCGATCGTTGGTGGGGATGAACCGATACGTCGGTGGGGTTGGTGCGCGCGAGGGTGAAGGGCGGATTAGACATGGGGACTATCATGCGCAGCGCGAGGCAAGTGTGGACGGCGGCTGCCGCGGTCGGCGCCGTGTTGGGATTGGCGCGAACGGCCGGCGCGGCGGACATCGCCGTGCATGTTTGGGAGTTCTCGTTCGAGAACCGGACGCTAACCTTTTCGGCGACATGCGGCAACACCAATCAGGCGGGGACGTCGGCGGCGTTGCGGGTACGGATGGTGGCGGTGGGCACGATCGCGGGCGATGAGTACCTGCTGTCCCAGACACATGTTGCTCCACTGGCGGCCGGCGCACAGCAGACGTTCACCCATACCCAGACGTTCGAGCAGATCCCGCCCGGTGGGCTGTACGTCGTTTCGATCGTGCTGGATGAGGCGGAGGGGGAGGACTACGTCGAACGCCATCGTGTGGCGGCGGAAGAGATGCTTGAGGTGACGGTGGCCGCCCAGGAAGCGGCGATCCGTCGCCAGGCGGCCTCAACCGCTCCCTGCGGAGCGATGATCATGCCTTCCTCACTGGCGACGCTGGCGTGCTTGTGCTTTGTCCGAATCGTTCAGCGCCGAAGGTGAGGACGCAAGAACGAAGACAGAGGGGAATACCACTCGGTCACCCTACCTGCTGGCTTCAGTCTCGGGCATGTTCCCTGCCCGAACACACCTGGCATGCATTGCCATGCCCGATCCGCCTTCGGCGGAAATGGGCATGCCACCCGCCACGAAGCCTGGACGGGGAGAGGGCCGGCTGGCCATAATGTTCTCGGGCTGCGGGCGCCAAGCGGTCGGCGCCTGGGCAAATCACGAGAGGAACAACCATGAACACCATGAACGCGTCTGGAAGCGCGCCCGGAGCGGCGCGAGGCCGATTGTCTGATTGGCTGAAGATGGGCTTCTGTGCGTTCGCCGCGTTGCTGCTTGCGGCGTCGGCGGGCTGCACGACGGGCGATGGAGGCGGCGGGGGCGGCGACGCGGACGACGACAACGCCAATTTGAATGACAACGCCAACGGCAATGACAATACGAACACCAACGACAATGCGAACGACAACCAGCCCGACAACGACAACGCGACGGGAGAGAGCTTCCTCTACGTGCTGCAGCCGGATGCGGTAGGGGACGCGGCCCTGGCGGCGGCCTCGTTTGCCTGGCTCGTGCTGGAGCCGAGCCGCGAGGGGGATGCGGCCAGCGAGTTCACGCGGGCGGAGCTGGACGCGATTCGCCAGGGCGGCGCCTGCGGCGACAAGATGATCCTGGCCTACCTGAGCATCGGCGAGGCGGAGGACTACCGCGACTACTGGGACCCCGGCTGGGTGAACGGAGAGGGAGGTGCGCCCATTGACGGCGTGGCCCCGTCGTGGCTGGGACCGTCCAACCCGGACTGGGGCGGCAACTACAAGGTGCGGTACTGGGACCCGGGCTGGCAGGCCACCATCCTGGGAACCGCGAGCGGTCCGCAGAAAACGCCGCTGGATCGCATCATCGACGCCGGAGTCGACGGGGTGTATCTGGACATCGTGGATGCGTTCGAGTTCTGGTCCGACCCGGACGAAGGGATCGAAGAGTTGACCCGGCCGGAGGCTCGGGAGCGCATGATCGACTGGATCACCCGCATCGCCGAATACGCCCGTGACACCCGCGGCGTGGAGGGGTTCCTGGTGTTCCCGCAGAACGCGGACGAGATCATCTACAACGACGACGACGAGCTGGACGATCTGAGCGAGGCGTATTTCGCGGTTATCGACGGCATCGGCATCGAGGACCTCGTGTACTCGGGCACTGACCCGAACGACGAGGAGGACGTCACGCGGCGGCTGGCAACGCTGGCCGAATTCACGGATCGCGGCAAGACGGTGCTGGTCACCGATTACGTGTTGAGTGCGAACTACACGCCGGCCAACAGCGGATCGCGGGTGGCCGACTTCGTGGGGCGGGCGCGGCAGGCCGGCCTGATCCCGTACGCGGCCGTGGAAGAAGGCGACCTGAACGAAGTCGTGGTGCTCGACGGCGATTGGCCGGTGGTTCAGCCGATGCCGTGCGAGCCTTGACGGGAGGCCGTCATTTGCCGTGTTTGCCCTTGAGGGCCCGTTCGGCGGTGGCGTGAAGCACCATAAGATCGTGGTCCGTGGACAGAATGCGGCCGTCGCGGTCGATCAGGGCGTAGTGGGGTGCACCTCTCGCTCCGTAATCCGCCGCGATGGTCGAATGTTGACCGATGCGGGTCTGCGGCCAGGCCAGGCCGAATTTCTTCGCGTGCTCGCGGACCTTGTGGTCGTCATCATCCATGCTCAGGCTGAGCATGGCGAAGTCCGGGTACTTGCTGAGGTCTGCCTGGAACGATTTGATGTCCGGCGTGGCGGCCACGCACGGCGCGCACCAAGTCGCCCAGAAGTAGAGCAGCACCACCTTCCCGCGAAAGTCTTGCAGCGTCACCGTCTTCTTGTCGAGCGTTTCGGCCGCGAACGGCGGGGCAACGTCGCCGGCCTTCGGTGCGTGCACAGGGGCTGCGGGCAGCGCCCGGTTGGATTCCACGTTGAGAATCTGGACGTTGGGCAGGGCCGCGCGAAGGCGTTCCGTGGCAGCCTGGCTGATTTCTTCTGACGAGTGCAGGTGGACCCAGTTGAGGTCGTTGATGCCTTCGAGGGATCGCAGGCCCTGGTCGGTGAACCGGCCGGCCAGGGTGAGCGTGTTGAGCTTCTTCAGGTTGGCCAGGTACGTGAGGCCGTGGTCGGTGATGCCGGGCCCCATGAGGCAGAGCCGATCCAGTTCGGCAAGGCCGGCGACGTTGGCGAGGGTGGCGTCCGTGAACAGATTGTCGCCACCGACTTGGAGCCCGCGCAGGCGACTGAGACCGGACATGCAGGCGAGGTCCTCATCACGCAGGGGGCCCTTGGCGTTCATACTGAACATCTCGAGGTTCTTCAGGCCGCCGAGGTTCAGAGTGGTGCCGTCTGTCTGGAAGCCGTGGACGGTGAACTCTCGCAGCGCGGGCAGGCCGTTCAGTTGGGATATGCCGGCGGTCGTGGTCCCCTCGACGTACAGGTCCAGGTTGTCGAGCTTGCGGAGTTCGCGCAATCGGGCCAGACCCTCGTTCGTAACTTGTCCGCCGAAGATCAGGAGACTCTTGAGGTTCTTTATCTTTGCGATGTAGGCCATGGCCTCATCGGTGACGCCGGGGCCGCCGATCTTCAGTGATTCCAGAGTGCCGACCTCGGCGAGCCGGGCCAGTCCTTTGGCGGTGTAGTACCGGGGGCAGTCTTTGGCGTCTCGGAACGTGGGTATTGGAATGGCAAGGTCCCGCAAGTGTGGAAGTCCGGCCAGGCGGATCAGACCCGCGTCCGTCAGCGAGCAGTTCGGTAAGTACACAAGCTCCAGAGTGCGGATCGCGGACAGGTCCACCATGCCCGCATCGCTGATGCCCGGGTTGGTTAAGGGGAAGCGGGGGTTGTTCACGCTCTTGGAAAGGTCGATCATCTTCAGCGCGGGCAGCGATTGCAGGTGCTTCAGGCCCGCGTCGGTGACGTCTGTGTCGTACAGAGTGAGTCGTTCCAGACCGCGCATCCGGCCAACCCAGGCGAGGTCGTTGTCCGTAAGATTGAAGTGGCCGAGATGCAGGATACGCAAGGACTTCATGCCGCCGAGGTGCTGAAGCCCCCGGCCGTCGATGCTGTCGCCCCACAGCAGCAGATACCGCAGCGACGGCAGCCGCTTGAGGTTCCGCAGGCCGCGATTGGTGAGTTTCTCGCCGCCGAGTTCAAGCTCCTCCAGCGTCTGAAGCTTCTCGATATGCACCAGCCCGGCGTCTGTCACTTCGTTCTTCTTGAAGTGCAGTGCCTTGAGCGCGGGTAGCGTGGCGACGTGGGCCAGACCTTCATTGGTGACGCGATCGGGCAGGGTGAGCCGTTCCAGGGATTTCAGACCGGCCACCACGCGAAGACCCTCGTCCGTGATGTCGGTTTGCCAGAGGTTGAGTTCTTTCAGGCCGGTCAGGTGGGCCAGGTGGGCCATGCAGCGGTCGTCGGGCCGAGGCGCGCCGGGCAGATGCAGCTTGAACGTGATCTCGTACAGGTCGTCCGGGGCAAGCCGTGCGAGCGGGGATAGATCGCGCCAGCCCTCGATGCTCAGCATGAGCCGGACGTGCCGATTCGGCGGGACGACAACTTCGCCGCGCGCCACGTCCAGGAATTCCCATCTCGTGCCGTCGATCCAGTAGTGGAAAGTTTTGATCTCGCGCCTGGTGTCCGCGTCCTTCACGTACAGCGTGCCGAGGTGGCGATCCTCCGGGAAGTGGAGAACGCGAGAGCCGTCGGGTTTTACGATTGTTGTGGGCTGCGTCGTCGGGTCGTGCACGGTGGCGCCAACGGAGAGAACGCACACGCCCGCGGCAATCACGCCCAGGATGGCACGCCGGGTGATCGGCGGCAGGCGAAGGCCGGACTCATCCAGCAGGGCAGCGATACGCCGGACCACCAGGGTGCGGGTGGCGAAAAGGCTGCCAGAGATGGCGATGGACCGCTGGTACCGAACGTGCTGAAGGATGGCGAGCAGGCGCTCGGCATAGTCGGTGGCTTCGCGCGGGTTCCGCAGTACGGCCCGGTCGCACGCCAGCTCCATCGACTCCGTCAGGCGGCGCGCCGACCACCAGGCCGCCGGATGGAACCAGAACACCGCGCGCACCACATCACGGATCAACACCAGCCACGGATCGAACCAGCGCCAGTGGGTCAGTTCGTGCCGGAGCGACCATTCGATGGATGGGCCGTCGTTCTGATGCACCATCCACGTCGGCAGCAGCACCACCGGCCGCCACAGACCCGCGGTGGCGGGAGAATCGAGCGCGTCGGTGATGAGAAGCTGCGGCGGTCGACGCAGGCCCAGCCGGATGGCGGTGCGGCCATAGTGGTCGGCCAGCGTCGCCGGCGCCGGCTGGGCGGTCTGAAGGATTCCGCGAAGGCACAGGCGGCCTGCGATGTAGTCAATCAGCATGAGCAGCACGCCCGCCAGCCAAATCCAGGGCAGCGCGCTGACCGCCGGGGGCGGCTCGTACTCGCCGAGCGCCGGGTCGGCCTTCGTGACGATGGCGATGGGCGGTGCCAGGGCTGGTACGCTGGGCGGGGGCGCCGCGAGGGCCTCGGGACCCGTGGCTGCGTATCGTAGCGGCGCCGCGAACCACTCCGCCGGTGGCGCATCGCCTTGCATCGAGAGGGGTTCGGCGGATGTGGTCATCGAATCGCGTGTATCGGCCGTGGCCGGTTCCAGGCGGACGACGGTCAGGGGGCTGCCGAAGGAAAGCGACAGCACCGGCTTGAGCAGCACGATCAGCCAGAGCAGGCAGACGACGCGCGGCGATCGGATGCGGGCGACCGGGATCAGGAGGCCCATCAGGATGGCCAGCAAGGCCAGTTCCACGCTGGATGCGAGCAAGCGGGAGAGTATCGGGCCGGCGGCGAGGCCGGGGTCGGGCAGGGGCAGGGGCAGGGGCATGGCTGGTGTCCTTTTCGCTTGCGTGCGTCGATGAGGCGGTGGATTTCGTCGAGTTCCTGCTCGGTGAGGTTCGGGTCGTCGAGCAGGCAGACGATGGCCTTCCGGGGCGTGTTGCCGAAAAGCGAGGCAAGCAGTTCACGAAGCGACCGTCGCGCCACGACCTCTCGCGGCACGACCGGGCGCAGGCGGAACCGTCGTTCGATGGTGGGCACGGGGCGGACGTATCCCTTTTTGCGCAGGCTGGTCAGCACGGTGCGGATCGTGGTCGGCGCGAGTGGCCTCTTCTGCTGGAACGCCTCGGTGACCTGGGCCGAAGTGCACTCGCCCAGGTTCCAGACCACGTCCATGACCTCCAGCTCCAGCGGGCTGAGGGCCGGTCGGCGAGCGTCGCGTTTCTTCGGGTTTCGTGCCATGCGGCGGGCTCCAGGGGCGTTTCCGCCCCCCACGGGTGTCGAAGATGATCAACGTCGACTACAAATATAGTCGAGTAATCCCGGCGTGTCAAACCCGTGGCGGGTTTTTTCGTCCGCGATTCTCATGGAATTCCTTGAACGGGAGAACAGGAATCCCCCCGACGCGCTTCCATGGGCGTACTGCGTCTCGGCCGCTTCCGTGGCGGGTTGCGTCGACGTGCGAGGACCAAATGGGACATTTCTCCCGTTGCGGCCCGCCGATGGGGCACGGTGTGCTGCGCATCATGTGTGGGATCGTGCGGGCGATGGGATTCTGACAGGGACAGTGTTGCGCCGCAGGGGAGCGGGATCGACGTCTCCTCCGCAAGACTTCGGCCAGCCAACGAACGGAGAGCGAGACCGTGATGGCGTGATTTCCGGACACAAGTAGTGCCGGTTCCGCATCGAGGGCTCAGGCGGGTCTCTGCGGGGGGGCGGACTGGGGCAGGGCCGTCGGGGGTACGAAGATGCCCTCGTCGTAGCGAAGCATGAACAGGCCGTCGGTCCAGCCGTTCCTGTCGATTCTGGGCTCGCGTCCCAAGAGCAGTTCCAGCAGCCAGCGGGGGGAGTCCGCGCCGGCCCGGATGGAGAGCGGGGCCCCGCCGCCGAATCGGGGGTTGATTTCGATGAAAACGATGTGGTCCTGCGGGGTCAGAAAGCACTGAATGGTGATCATGCCCTGACAGCCGCCAAGCGTGTCGACCAGCCGGCAGTGCTCGGCCATCATGCGTTCGTGGCGAACGGCCTGGCCCTTGGACACCTCCCCGCCGCGGACCTCGTATCGGCGCCGTGGGACCGCGCAGCGGGCCCGGCCGGCGAAGTCCGCAAAAACGTCCACCGTGTACTCCACGCCGTCAATGAACTCCTGCACGATCGAGTCGGGGTCGACGCTGCGGTAGTAGGCCAGGTCTGCCGCGTTTCGGATTGTGTGGGCGCCCAGGCTCGAGCTGCCGGACCGCGGCTTGATGAACAAGGGGAACGGAGGCGATTCCAGGTCCGACGGGTTCAGCAGTCGCGGCATCGCAAATCCGTGCTGCCGCAGAAATTCGTCCGTTCGGACCTTGTCCACGCAGACCCGAACCACGTCGGCCGACGAGATAACCACGCGCGTGCCGGCCGCCGCAAACCGCTCCTGGGCATCGGCCAGCGGAAGCAGCTCCGGATCAATCAGCGGGATCACGGCGTGTACGCCCTCCCGCCGGCAGTACTCCAGTAGGGCGTCGCAGTATCCGGCGCTGTTCACGCGGGGCACCAGCACGGTCCGGTCCGCCACCTGGAACGCCGGGGCCATGGGCTGGCAGTCTGCGGCATGGACCGTGAGGTCAAGCCCAAGGTCACCGGCCGCGCGGCGAAACTGCTGGATGAGCGCTACCCGCCGCCCGGCCGAGCTGAACAGAACGCTCAGACGCGGGCGACCGGTTTGCGGCGTGGGTTGGGCGCGTTCCGGCCGCGTCATCTTGAGGGCCCGCAGGATCCCCAACACCAGCAACCCCACCAGTGCGTACACAACCAACGCGTGGCGGGCCCGCAGCACCATGGACAGGCAGCCCATGACGGCAAAGAACACCGCTACGGCATAGCTGATGGCAACCACCCGCCGGGCGGTCATGCCCCGGTCCACAAGCTGATCGTAGAAGTGGCTGCGATCTCCGGCGAAGATCGGACGCCTTCCTCGCCATCGACGGTAGATGGCCAGCGCCGTATCTCCGATCGGCAGGGAGAACACCATCAGCCCGCCGAGGACCCACCGGAAGATCCCCCTCTCCGAGAACAGCAGAATCATCATCCCGCAGTTGTATCCCAGCAGCATGCTCCCGGCGTCGCCCATGAAGATCTTCGCCGGATTCGTGTTCAGCGGCAGAAACCCCAACGCGGCCCCGAACATCGCAATGGCCATCACCAGGCGGACCGGATCACCATCTTCGCTATACCCCCACACAGCCAGATGTGAGGCCAGCACAAAGAAGCCCAGCGAAATGATGGCCGTCACTCCCGTACACAGCCCGTCCAGCCCGTCGATCAGGTTCGCCGAGTTGCACGCCCCCAGCACGATGGCCACACCCGCCAGCACCGAAAGCGAACTGCCGGCCCACGCGGGCACGGTCAGGCCAAGCGGCCGGAGGACCGAATCCACCAGGTGATAGCCGGTGCCCGTTCGGACCAGCACCACCGCCACCAGGAGGGCTGTCAGCGACAAACGCAGCTTCGGCGCGAGTTCTCGCAGGTCGTCGAGAAGCCCGATGGTCACAACCGCCAGCCCGCCCAGCAGAATGGGACCGAGCACCTCCCAGTCAGCGACGCCCCGGGCCATCGCCACCATCAGCGCAATTGCCCAGCCCAGACAAATGGCCAGACCTCCCAGGTACGGAATGGGCTGGGCGTGCGGCTTGAGCAGTTGGTCGGGGACGTCCATCACGCCCAGGCGGCGCGCCACACAGATGGCCAACGGTGTGGCCACCAGCGTCACCAGCAGCGCGAGCAGGCCGGTTGTCCAATACTGCGACAGGATTGCGTAAAACTCTGTCATGCTGGAAGCAACATCATAGCTGCCGTCCCGCAGATGGCGAGCCCGCCGGCTCACGCCTCGGCAGGACCGCGTTCGACAATCCACGACGAACGACCTATAACCGAACGACGGCCCACGCGACCTCGCCCTGCACGCCTCCTGCGAACACCCTACCTACAGGAGCCGCGTATCGCGAAGGCCGATATCACGCATACTACCAATTTGGGTGGAACAAGGGGACCAGGCGAAATGGGGGCCTCATGCAATCAGCGGTTGACGGGCGCGTCAGGCGAGTAGGGCAGGATGGGGTGGCGAGGCGTCCGCGCGCCGTGTGGGGCGGGCGGCTTGCAGCGGGCCTGGTTGTCGCGTGGCTCGCTGTTGCAGGGTGCAGCACACCTGCGCGATCCACATCGACCAGCCCGCCCTCAGCGGGAAGCGACTCACCCTCCGAGCAGGAACCGTTGGACATTGCCGACGGCGAACCGCGTCGGATTCTCGCGCGCCTGGTCGATCCGGCCAATCCGCGCGAGTGGGTGCTGAACGTCCTGGGGATCTCCGCCGAGGAACGTGAGAGTCACCACTTCCTGTGGGACCTGGGGGACGCAACTCGTCTGACGGGAGCCTTGGTGCGGCATACGTTCGCGCGGGCCGGGCTGTACAGCGTGACACTGCAGGCCACCGACCCCGCCAACCGGCCGGCCTACGTGTTGTCACAGGTCGTGGCGGTGGGCGTGGACGGATCGTCCGCCGACTTCCTGGTTTCGTTCGAGGCCCGCGTGGACTACGGCGTCGCGCCGCCGACGATCTGGGCCAAGGCCGCCACGACGACCCTGGAGAGCGGGGAGACGGTCGGGTTTGAATGGTCGATGTCCGACGGCGCGACCGCCGCCGGCCCCGAACTCAACCACGTGCTGACCGGAACGGAACCCCTCCGGGTATCCGTGACTGCCACGACCTCGCTCGGACGGACGGCCTCGTACTTCCGCTATTTCAGCCCGACGGGGGACGACCTATATGACCCGGCCGGCGGGGATCTCGTGGCCGACGCGGGCGCCGATCAGACGGTGGCCCCGGGCGACACGGTCACGCTGGACGGGTCGGGCAGCACGTACTCCGGCCAAGCCCCGGTCACGTTCCTGTGGACGCAGATCGCGGGCCCGGCGGTGACCCTGGAACGGAACGACCGCCCCCTGGTCCGATTCACGGCGCCGGAGGCGGATTCCGGGCCGATCACGCTGGAGTTCCGGCTTACGCTGACATCGCAAGACCAGTCGGCGTTCGACACCGTGACGATCACGGTCGCGCCGACGATGGCGTTGGCCGGAACGCCGTTCTACGGGATGGAAGTGGTGAGTGTGTTGCCGGAGGGAGATGGCGTGACGGTGACGACCTCCGGCGGCGTCTACGAGGTGAAACCCGGCGGGATCGACGCCTGGCGGCGGATCGCGCCGGCGACGAATTCAGTCAATCCGCGGAAGGTGGCGACGCTGACGTTCGCTCCGTCGGTGGGGGTCTTCTCGGTTGAGTCCGCCGATCGGCGTTCGTGCGTGTTGAAATCCGCAGGAGGCCTGCGCGTGCAGATCAACTCGGACTCGCTGGTGTTCCTGGAGAACACCGGGGCGAGCCTGACCTACACGTACACGTCGCTGCTGCCGAACCCGCCGTGGGCGAAGGGGGTGAACGGCGATTTCTACTACAACGACGGCGACGGCGGCACCTGCCACTACATGCACCCGGACACGCCGGGCACGTACGGCGGCGGAGCAGGGGTGCCGAACACGTTCCCCATCACGTTGGCGACGGGAAGGAGTTCGGCGTTCGGTGTTTTTCCGCCGAAGGCGTTTGATTTTGAGAAGCTATATGGGGAGGATGCGCGGCCGTTCGTTGCGCACCTGTATAATCCTGAAGGGATTCGGACAGGTGGCAGCACTTGGCAGATCATAGACCGATACAAACAGCGCCGTTTCGGCGTATTGTCCTTCTTCAACTTCAATTACTATGCCGACAGCACGTCAACTCTCCCGCCCGGTGTCACGGACCCATTCCCGGGAGTTCGATACAAGCCGGTGTTCAACGAGGCAAATGGCCGTTGGGAGTATCACTTCGAAGAACCAGAGTACGTACGCCCGTTTACGGATTTTGCGCACTCACATGGCCTCCGCGTGACAACGTACTTCTACCCCTACGAATGGGAAGAAGTCACCGGTACCACGTTGATGGACGCCCTCTCGTGGATGCGTGAATTCCAGCTTGAGCATGGCCTGGATGGTTGGTACCTCGACGGATTGGGAAGTGCAACGAAGCCCAACTGGCTGCGCACGTACGATTTCATGCGGCAGTTGCGCGAAGACGTTGGAGATAGCGGGCATCTGTTTCTCCACACTTCACTGAGCCCATGGGGCCGGTGGGACGGTCGCGTGCTCATTCACGCAGAAGCCTATGGAAGCATGACCCTGAAGGGTGAGACCGGTGAACTGGCCGTGACTCACAGTCCGAACGATCTGGTCTTCCGATACTACACCGGCGGGTACGGCAACTCACAAGCCTTGGGTGCACATTTCCCAAAACGCTCGGGTTTTGCCCGAGGCTCACTTCGGACCGAGGAGCGTTCCCGCCTGATGGGATCGATCATCGCCAGTGAGAGAATCGCCGGTGTGTCCTGGAGCATATTTGACGAGTGGCTTCGACCAGCGTACGAGGAAAACAGACGCCGTTATGCCGAGGGGAATCTCGCGCCTCTGTCACTCTGGCCCGTCAGTTGGTATAACGACATCCCCGTCGCGGTGTCCGTGATCGGGCCAGAGGATGCTGTCGTGGTGTTCTCCACCCCGGAGTTCTCCCTCGCGGATGTTCGCTACCTGCAGGAACAGCCCGATTACGGGTACAGTTTTGACGACGCTGTCTGGTCCGCAGATGCAAACCAGACGGTGACTCCGCCGATCTTCAGGACGACGACGTCCGTGCCGCAGACGTCGTTCTCTCTGCCGCTGACGGGTTTGAAGCGCAGTACCACCTACTACGTGCGGGTGCGATGCAGCGCAGCCTTGTCGCCCGGGGAATTCGAGCCGGCTGCGGAACGCATTTACGGTGGGTTCGCCGCGTTCACGACGCCGGCAGACTAGGGGTGTCGGTCTGGTTTTCGCCACGACGCGTTCGCGTCGATTGAGTGAACACAACCTGCCATATCAGACCCACCGGCACATAATCATACGCCTCAGAGCGCAGCCAATCCGGCAGCGATGTTCGTACGGTGCTGGCAACAAACAGACGGCCGGTGGTAATCAGCGAAGATTCAGTCGTTGAATCCAACTCCAGCGGCCGCGACCAGTCCCAGAGGTACCGTGACGCCTGAAACTTTACGTCCAAACGAATGCGATCGCGACGCTGAAGGTAGATCAACGGCGGCTGCATCATCTCATCAAGAATCAGAACACTCTCCAGCGGAAGCGTCAGAAAGACCTCGTTGGCATATCTCTCCGCCCCACGGTAGCCCGTCCGCCAGGGCCGCAAAAACCAAGAATACGGCTCACGATAGGGAATCTCGCGCGCGGGCAGGAGGGCGCGAGTGGCCGGAATTGCGCGGGCGATCGGAGGCGCCACCGCGTACGCCGGCGGACCGAGGGCCGACAAAATCAGAACAGCGGTCACGATTCGCCGGGATCGCCATCGATGAAGCAAGCCCTCCACGCCGGCTGCCGTAAACAGGACCAGGAACAGGTAGGCATGCACGAAGAACGTGTATTGATCCGGTACGCGGTAGCGCACGGCAAAGAGGCCGTACATCCCGCCCGCCACCGTCAGGAACCACCAGGTTTCCCGCCGTTCGAACCGGCGGAGCCGCCACCAGCCCCACGGCGCCAGCAGGATCAGCGGCGTGGGGAAGTTCATGGCGACATAGACCATCGCCCGCACTGCCGTCCCGAGTCCGAGGTCCACGCTGAAAACCTGCCGCGAATACCGCCCGACCAGAAGAGATCGAACCGTGTCGCTCACGCTTCCCGATTGGGAGTACGCCATTCCGGTCAGGACGGCCAACGGCAACACGCCGATCAGCCATGCCGTGCCCGCCGCAGCCAGCGCCGGAGCCGACGGCCGGCGACGCCACTGCATCGCCATCAGCACCACGTAGGCCGGCCACGTCAGCATAGCCAGGTTGTGAGTGGACCAGCCGATCCCGTTCGCCAGCGCCGCCAGCACGAGCCAGTACGGCTTTCGGGCCGCCAGATAGCTCACGACGGCCGCCAGCTCGAAGGATAGGCACATCGTCGAGAAGGTCACCACCTCCGCCCCCGTGCTGAGCTGCCAGAGCGTGTGCGACAGGAGCAGCATGGCCGTACCCGCCACCAGCGACACGCGTCTACGCACGGAGTGGGTGAGCAGCCAGGCGAAGTTGGCCACCGTCACGACGCCGGCCAGCGCCGCCACAAGGTTGGCTACCCAGGCCGCGTCGGCCCCGGTGAATCGGTGCAGTCCGATCGCCACCGCATAGTAGGGAGCATGAGCCCGAGCCAGTTCCCGGGCGTCGGTGAGCGCGCCGATCAGCACGCGAATCTGGGCGTCACCGGAATCACCCCAGAGCACGCCCGGAGCCATGGTCGAGAGGTACACGACAGCGGCGCTGAGCGCGGCATAACACCAGACCCGTGCCCGCGAAAACGTCGTTGTTCTCTCGTCAAACCCAGCCATGGAATTGCATCAGCGAGGTCCACCGATGATGTGCGAAAGGCGGAGAGACGGTCCCGATGAGCCCGGAAACAATGCCACACCGTTGGGACGACGTCCGACGCTCCCGGCTTGCCCGGCTCAGCCCCGCGTGAGCATGGCTCGATAGAGGTCCAGGTGTGCGGCAATCAGTCGCTCGCTCGCGAACCTTGCTCGAACGCGATCCGCCGCCGCACGGCCGAGTTCTCGTCGAAAGCCCGCATGCAGCACAAGTTCGTGGATCGCGTCCTGTAGACCGGCAATGTCCCCGCAAGACACCAGAACACCGGTCCGCCCGTCCATGACTGCATCCACGCAACCCGTGACACGGGTGGCTACCGCGGGTACTCCCATCGCTCCGGCCTCCGCAATAGCAAGCCCGAATCCCTCGCGCCGCGACGGAAGCACCAGCAAATCCATCGCCGTGTAGTAGTGCTCAGGATCCGGCACACGGCCGACGTAATGAATACGCGGATTCCCGCGGATCGCCTCCCAGGTCGCCGCCGGCAACGGATCTCGATTGCCCCCGTCAGCTCCCGCCATCAGCAGATAGAGATCGCGGCGATCCTCCGCCAAGCCCTGAAACACCTTGACGAGTTCCATAACTCCCTTGTCCGCGACCATCCAGCCCACGAATCCGACCACCACCGCCGTTTCCGGAATCCCCAGCTCCTGCCGGATGGCTCGGGCCCGCGCCTCGACGGCCGGCGTCCGTCTGAATTTATTGAGATCCACTCCGCAAGCGGAGCCCTCTCCGAGGATTGTCATCTTCCCGGGTGGGCACAGCCGCAGTTCAAGCACACGGTTCTTCAGGCTGGAACTCACTACGCAGACCCGCCCGGCCAGCCGACACGTAAGGCGCTCCGTCACCGTCAGCAATTTCCGCTTCCATCCCCGGGCGGTTTCCAGCGGCAAGCCGTGCAGGGTGTGAATCCGAACCGGGACACCGGTCAGCCAGCCCGCCAGCATGCCGAGCAAGCCGGCCTTCGGGGTATGCGTATGAACAACGTGAAAGCGTTGGGTGCGGAATAATCGCAGCAGATGCAGCAGTGCGAGCATGTCACGCTGCAAAGTGATCTTGCGGCTGAAGTCGACCGGGAAGACACCCGCCCGTCCACCGCACTTCAACTCCTGCAGCTCCGCGTGTCCCGAGGCCATTATCGCTACTCTCGCGCCTTGCTGGCAGAGTGCGTCGATCAGAGGACGATAGAAGACGGCTATCGTGCTGGGTACGGTGGACAGAAAACCGACCCGGACACCGGCAAACAAAGCGTCGGTCGTACCACCTGTATTCGCCCCGTCACGCTCGTTGTTCAACGCTGGAACTCGCGCCGCGCACATCGAGCAAATGCCCGTAGAACTCTGTTCGTCGGGTTACCAGATGCGGCAACACATATTGCAGAGCCGTTTCGCGGTTGCGAGCGCCGGCAGCACGCATTCGCTTCGGGTCATCGACGAACTCGACGATTTTTGCCGACAATGCGACCGGGTCGCCCGGTCGAACCCGATCCTCCGGAGGCAGCAGCTCCGGAATCCCTCCTACCGATGAGCCGATGCACGGCAGTCCCCGTGCCATCGCTTCGATCATGGCCCGTGGCAATCCTTCCTGACGGGAGGGAAGCACGAACAGGTCATTCGCATCCAGAACTCTTCGCACGGGCTCCCCTGGCGCAACCGTCCCCAGGAACGTCACTTGCTCTGCAATGCCCAATGATGTGGCGAGCTCTTCGAGGCTTGACTGCATTCGTCCACTGCCCACCACAGTCAGGCGGAGGTCAGAACGCCGACACAAAGCCAAAGCGTGCAGCAGAACATCCGGTGCCTTGTAGAGTACCGCCAACGTTCCGACAAACACCAATCGCCTGGCCACTGTGAAGTCGCCGCGCGGATGATCGACCACAGCCTCGGGCGGCAGTTCCAGACTCGAATAGTGGGTCGTGTATCGCCCGGCACTCGGAGGATACCGTCTTTGCAGTGATTCTCGCGTCACGTACGCGGTGGCGAGTGCATCCCGGCATTGGGCGCGCAGGGCCCGCACGGCACTCCAGCATGCCAACGGGCGCACGATCGACCGAACCGATCCGGCTCCCAGCGAATCCTGAGGGTCACCCACCACTTCCACGGCAAACGGTCTGCCCGCCCGACAGAGCTCCCTCCACAGCAGCGTCGCAATGGCACAGGGCACACGCAGGCAGAAACCGTCGTATTGCTGCGCGGCCGCCCTCAGACACTGACTGAGCGCACGGCGACAGACGAGATACTGCCACGGACCCGTGTAATCCGGCAGGTCGTGAAAGACAACACGGGAACCGTCCGCTCGCGGGAGATCTCTCGGTACGACCTCCAGCGACCGCACTCGCGCCGCCACACCCACCTGGTCAAAGGCGGCGAGGTAGCGACCCCAAAAGGAGTACGCAGTCAGAATTTCGGGAGAGTAGACGTGGCCGTCGGCGCCACGAACGAAGTGTGAAGTATGGGTGACCAGGAGAGACGCCACGCTCAGGTCCCCCGCTCAAGACTGATCGCAGCAGGGACATCCGCTGCCCGCCGTGCCTTCCGGGCAGACTCCTGACCGCTGTCTCTGATCAGGCTCGGGTGGTTCGAACCGCCGACGCGCAGACCGATTCCCGCGTCGCGCAGCATTCTCATCGGAAACCTGTGGAAAACAAAAGGCATGCTCGGAACGGCTGAAGCAGACACACCCAGATCGACCCCCGACAGCAAGGATGACGCCTCAGAGCCGCTTGACGTAGACGTAAAGAGTCTCACCGTGCTGAGTAATTGCATCCACCCGCTCAAACCCGCACGCCTGATAGAACCGGTTCGCGTCTTCCAGTCTCGCGCCGGCCACGACCTTGACGTCCCCCTGCTCGTCGCGCTCGGCCTGGACAATCGCCTCGTTCAGCAACGCCCGTCCCACGCCAAGTCCCCGCGCCCGAGAATCAACCCCGATGCTCAAAATCTCCGCCTCCGGCAAATCGCGATTGCCCTGCCTTGCCGGATAGCGCAGGGTCTCCAGGATCTCCTTTACCACGCAGGGATTTAAGGCAAACGGCAGCGCAGACAGTCCCAGGCGAATCCCGCGTCGACGAAGGACTTTCCGATACATGCCATGCACGCTGCGCGTGTAGGCGCAGAAGCCCAGGATACCCTGCGAATCTTCGGCAACGAATACACGGCAGCCCTCGGCTTCCGCTATTCCCAGGTAGAGCTGCCGCAGGAATCGGCACCCGAGGCGAACCAGAAACCCCGGACGAATCGTCGTGGCATGCAGCCGGGCGACCTCCCTTGCATCGTCCGGTTGCATGAATCGCACGTCAAACAAAGAGGACCTCATCGTTTTCATCATCGCTTCAATCCTCTTCGGTCCCGGATGAGCACCCGGGCCTGAATCAGCAGTTCCTCACGATGGCGCCGGAGGCAATCCCAAAAAGCAACCTGCTCGAAGTCCCGTTCCACGCGTTCCCTTCCGGCCATCCCCATTTGCTGGCGCAACTTCACGTCGTCTAGCAGCCGCACCAGCGCGTCATTCAACAACCGAACGTCACGAACGGGAACGACAATCCCGGTGACTCCATCCACGATCGATTCCTTCGCTCCGATCGCATCGGTGGTCACAACGGGCAGGACCATCGCCGCCGCCTCCAGGTTCACCGCGCTGAAGCCCTCCCGGTACGTCGCCAGGGCAAATACGTCCATTGCCGCATAGAAGGGAAGGACGTTCTGCTGGAATTGAGTCACCACGATCCGCGGATGCCGGTTCAACACCGCCAGCGTCTCCGGGCGCGGCGGGTCCTTCTCCTCCAGCCAACCGACCAGGAGGAGCCACACGTCGGATCGGTCCGCCGCGATCCGCTCGAACGCAGCCACCAGCTCGTTGATGCCCTTATCCCCCACCAGCCGCAGGACGCTGCCGATCACCAGCGAAGATTCAGGGATGCCCCAGCTCTTCCGAACCTCGCGCCCGGCCTTCCGCCATCGCGCCGGGTCGTACAGCGACAGGTCGATTCCGTTGTCGCCGCCTCGGCCGACCACACTGCTGTTGGCGGCGCGGCACAAACCCTCGCGAATGGCAAAGTCCCGAAGCTCGAATCCGTCAAACGTAACGTGCGTGCTCAATCGACAGGCCAGCCATTCGAGGGTCTTGAATAAACGCCGCCTCCACCCTGCCCGGCCCATGTAGTATATGCCCCACAACAGGTGCAGGCGAACCGGAACACCGGCCAGAAACGCAGCGATGCTGCCCAGCAGAGCCCCCTTGGGCGTAGTGTACTGGACCAGGTGGAATCGTTCCCGCCGGAACAGACCATACAGTTGCACGATGGATTTCAGGTCGGCCCAGGGCGTAATCGAGCGGGTCACGGAAACATGGTGGTAGCGGGTTTCGTCAGGCAGCTCAAGGTCCGCGCGGGTCGGCTCGTTCGCCACCACCGTCCATTGCCAGCCAAACCGCTGCAAATAGGAGAACTGCCCCCGAAAGAAGGCCTTGATGTTGATGGCAATCGAGGAAACCAGGCAGGCCCGGATGCATCCGCCGTCTTTCGGCCCGACGGCTCTCTCGGATAAGATCTGCTCAGACATCACCGCTGGGTGCGACTCCTGGTCTCCACCACCGATTCAGGCGGCGGACCGAACCGCTTCAGCACATTGGGTTCACGCTGTGGAGTCGGTCGCAGCACGCGGGCCGGAATCCCGCCCGCCATAACCCCGTCCGGAACCTCGCCCGCCACTACGGCGTTGCCGGCGATCAGACAACCGCGACCGATCGAGGAACCGGCGGCCACCACCACGTGCGAACTGATCCACGTCCCCGAACCGACCACGATCGGCGCAGTTCGCGACCCGCCGCGCGCGACCGAACCGTCCTTGAAGCAGTGAGAACTGGAGGCCAGCACAGCATAGGGGCTGATCTTGACCTCGTCGCCAATCGTGACGCCCCCTATGCCGTCAACCCACGCCCCAGTCGCAAAGTAGACGTTGTTCCCGATCTCGATCCCGTGAAGATTGAGAAACGTCACACGACGCGCCAACGTGAGGCCTCGACCGCAACGCCGGAAGAACCGGCGAAACAGCATTCCCCTCAACCGGATGGTGATTCGGTTGTCCGGCCACCAATCCGTCAGCAGACCGACAAACCAGATCGGCAGGGCATAGCGAAGCTGATACCAGAGTTGATGCATAAAGAACCTACGCCCGACAGGGAACGGCCATCGACGCATCTCGAATCGCTTGCCAGAACGCATGCTTGCGTTCCGTCATGATCTCCTGGTGGTACTCCCGGGCCATGCGCACGCTCCGGGTAGACAACGTCGAGAGTCGCTCGGCCGATCCGACGACTTCGGCAAGGCAGTCGGCCAGAGCCTGCACGTCGCCCGGTGCCACCAGGCAATCATCGGGCAACAGTTCCATGATGCCCCCCGCCCGCGATCCGATGGCCGGCAGGCCGCGGGCCATCCCTTCAATGAGGGCACGCGGCATCCCTTCCGTCAGCGAAGGCAGAACGAAAAGGTCCGCCCCATCCAACAGCGCCACCAGGGGCGTGCCCGGAGCCACCCGACCCGCCAGCTCCACGCGGTCCGCAATTCCTAGCTCAGTCGCCAGCCGCCGAAGAGACCCGTCCTGCCGGCCCGGGCCGACCAGGCACAGCGTGAGGTCGGGTCCACTGCGACCCTGAAGCCGCCCCATCGCCCGCACTAACACGTCGTGCCCCTTCTCCGGTTCCAGCCTCCCCACGGAGATGATCCGCAACGGCGAGTGCCGGAATCGATCGGCGGAACGGGGCTCCCCAAACGCCGACTCGGGCAGTCGTACGCTTGAGAAGACCCATTCCTGCCCGACGCGGGTCGGATAGAGTTTCCGTACGTATTGGCTCACGTAGCTCGCGCAGGCTGCATGCCTGGCCTGCAGGCGGCACAGCTTGTGCAGAATCCAGGCCAGCGCCCGCGCCAGGCCAAATGCCTGCACGTTACGAACCGTGCGAACGCCCATCCCCGCATGGCCCACGATCTCGAACGCGTACGGCCGGCGGTGCAAGATCAGGTACAGCCAGCAGAAAAGCGAAATGTTGCCCATGCGCAGGAGCACAGGACCCGGTTCGGCCATCGCGCGTTTGCAGTCGCGCAGAACGAAGGGCCAGCAGCACAGGAACTGCCAGAATCCTCGGTACTCGCGTATTCTGTGAAACCGCACCCGAGGACCGTCCGCCCGTACCCATCCCGAAGGCACCGACGTCGCCACGGCCACCCGGGCAACCGGCTGCACCTCTTCGAAGAGATCCAGGTATTCGCACCAATAGGCGGAATCGAAGGCAATATCGGTGTAGACCGCCCCATCCACCGAAACAAAGTGCTGCTCGATCGCGACCCGAAGTACGCTCGGTTTCTCAGCAGAATTCCCCAGTTCGACGGACATCCCAGTCAACCCTTGGCGAGTTCCGATACGATCCGCGCAGTAAGCCTCCGCGGTGGTGATTCGGCAGCCGGAACGCGATCAGAGAACGGTTCAGGTTCTATGGACGGGTTGTGAGTCTTTGACTCGGCTCACTACAGCCTTGAACTTGCCGTGGGGGCCCCTGGGTATTGCCGAAAGGTATTCGAAGCGAACAACGAAGTCCGATCGCAGCCGCGCCGCCATCCTCGCCCGAATCTCTCTTTCCATCGCTTCGACATCCACTGTCGCTCCCTCTCTCTTGACAAGGCGAAAGACGAACGAATCGTAGTCTTCCTGAATCAACTGGCTTTCCGCAATATCGAATAGCCCTTTCATCACGCGAACGGCGAAGACGGAAATGACCCGCCCATCCCGCGTCCGCACCACATCCTCCGCGCGGCCCTCAATATGCCCGATCGTCGGCCATTGGAGACCGCAGCTGCAGCCCGCTTCGTAACCCGTGGAAAGCGCCGCGTCACCGATCTCATAGCGAATCAGCGGCATCGTCGTTCTTGTCAGACCGGTCACCACCACCTTCCCCATCGAGCCCGCCGGTGCCGGCCGGTCCGCGTCGTCGAGAATTTCAACAACACCTACAAGAGGGTGGATGTGCATCCGCCCATGCTCACACTCCTCCGTCCGATGACTTCCCTCCTGCGAACCATAGAAGTCGTAGACGCGGGCACAAAGGCGATTCTCGATGTTGTCCCGGTAGTGTGGCTGCAAAACATCTGACGTGGTCACGCCGACACGTTCCTGCACGGAGGCCTTCAGGCGATCCTCCGACATGGTTGCGAGCTGGTTCAACGCGGACGCATAGGCGTAGATGCAGCGCGGCCGAAATGACTCGATCTCGCGAACGATCGCGTCGCGATTGCTTGAGCCCAGCATGTACATGCTCAGATACTTGTTGCCGAACACGTAATCGGTCCAGAACAGGTCGTTCTCAGACCCGGTTGGCACCAGCAATCCCGTCAGGAACAGACTGCGCGGATAGCGATGTCCGGTGACCCGCCGGATCCATTCGTGCTGCACGGCTTCGATGTATGCCCGCTCGCCCAACGAGGCCGCGATCTTCAGAGGGGTGCCTGTGCTCCCGGTCGTGGCCGTCACCCACGTCAATGGCGTACGCGTTGCCGCCCAGAGTTCCTTGTTCCTTTCGCGAACGACGGCCTTGCGGAGCACCGGAAGCTCACGCAGCACATCGAGAATATGATCCCGGATAGGCAGTTCGCGAGGATAGTCCTGAGGATGATCCCGGTAATAGGGAACCCGCTGGATCGCTTGCGGGTATATGAGCCGGAATGCCTGCAACTGGTGCCGCCAGAACGCTTCAAGAGACAAACCGTATGCAGCGCGGATCGAACGACGGTGGTGCAGACTGACCCAGTTCTTGATACGCGTGTTCAATTGAACGCGCGTTGCTTTCCAGTCTCCCATTCTTAGGTCTCCCGCCATACCGGGTCGCGTAATCAACCCTGATGTCCGTCCGAAGCTCTCTCGATCTGCCGCATCGCCTCAAGAAAGCGCTCCGCCTGTGCATCAGGGGTGAATTCGTGACGGACGCGCTCGCGTCCGGAATCGCCCATGGTCCGCCGCGTCGCGGGGCTCACCAACGTTTGCAGCCCCCGCGCGAAACCCTCCACGTCTCTTCGGGCGAACAGGCACCCATCCATTCCATCGCGCACCAGCTCCCCAATCCCTCCCACATCCGTTGCAAGCACCGGTTTCCCCAGCGCCATTCCTTCCAGAATCGCCCTGGGCAATCCCTCGGTATCGCTGGTCAGAACAACCACGTCGGCGCGAGCCATCACCGCCGGCATGTCATGGCGGTAGCCGAGCAGATGAACCCGGTCCCCCAGACCCAGAGTCCGTATTTGATCGTGAACAAACGCCATGTAGCCGCTGTTGTCTGCCATCGTCTTTCCGCCACAAACCCATAAGGTGGCCTGCCCCCCCCTTTCGACAAACCGGGCAAGTCCCCGCAGGGCAAGCGGGTGGTTCTTCAAGGGAATCAGTGCTGCGGGCAGCACGAGCTTCAGAGGGCTTTCCATACACGGCAGCGGAGCATCCAGACGCCGCGAGGCGGCATCGAGTGCTTCCACGTCGATCCCCGTGTAGATCACGGCTGTTCGGGATGGGATCCAGCGACGTGGCTGCAGCAGGTCCAGCGCTCTCGCGGAGTTGCTCATGAGGAGCCCGCACTGCTTCCACCCACGGCGGCAGTACCAGCGCATTCGCCGCATTTCGCCACGGAGGAAGAACCCAATGGGCACCCGCCCTCGAGCCGCCCGCGCCGCCACAAAAAGCGCTTTTTCGGACGTCGTCCACATGGCCCGAGGCCGGACGTCTGCGATCACCCTGCGGAGTCGTGCTGCCAGGCGAAGCATTCCCGGCAGGCTGACGGCCAGGCGATACGCTCGCCCGAGAGCACCTCTCCCGCCGATGGGATTGGCTTTGTCGTGAGATTCCAGGACAATCAGGGGAATCCCTAAAGAGGTGATGTCATCCACATACTTCCCACGCTTGCCGTACGCGTCGACGACGCACACATTCGTGCGATCTCGGAGGCCAGCAAGCAACTGAACCATGGACCGGAAGCTCCCGCCGTAGTACGAACCACCGAAATCGAAGAACAACAACGGCGCAGCCGGATCACCGCCTTGCACGCCTGCTGAAGGGATTGCTGGTTCGGCTTCAACTGCCATGGAAACGGACCCCTCCCCGCGTCGAAAGAACATCGCCGTTCGGCAAGGCACTGCCAACCGCCATACCCACCCCCTCGCCCAGCGGAATCCGCACCGATATCAGTCGCACAACAATGACAACGAGCAACATCTTCCAGAAGACAAAGGCGAGAAGATTGTCCACGTCATTGAAGAAGCCATGGAAGCACAGGAGCGAGAACAACGCCGCGACGAGGAGCCGTGCGTCACCGACACGACGCCCCAGGAAACGCCGACGGTAGCGCCCCAGCAGAAACCCCCAGATGGCATAGGCAAACGGTACGGCCGTCCAGCCGAAGTTGAGCATGGCCTCGCCAGCCAAGCCGTAAATACGCGTGCTCTTGCGATAGGGATGATTCGGCTTGTAGAATCCACGTCCGACCGCCATGTCCGCTCCGGCTATGATCTTTTCCGGTTTTGGCTTGCCGGGCCAAATCCAGTAGGGAATCAACGGCGTCACCGCGGTGTAATACGTCCTGCCCCGGCGCAGATCGTACGCGGTGGGGTCCGTCTGAAGCTTGGCGAGTTGGAATGCCTGGAGGTCCGCCCGTGAAAGATCCCCCAGCAGTAACGCCGGTATCGTTCGTTCCGTACGGTGCTCCAACGCGGCGACAGTCGTCTCGCCTGTGAGCAGACCGAAGGCCCGGCTTCCCGCATCCTTGTAGAAGGCATAAACGTAAAGGAACATAATGAATGGAATCAAGGCCAGCACGGCGTGGCGAACGGTGAATCGCCGCCAGAAGAAGTGAAGCATGCCGATCACGGCGAACACGCCGTACGCCATGGATGAACGAGATCCACCAAACCCACTGAGCATGAACTGTATGGAAAGAATCACCACAAGGACGACGCCAATCGTGATCAGTGTGGAACGACGGTAGCCGCCGGACAGCCGCATCACGGTTGCCATGAGGGCAAGCAACATGGGCAGGGCCTGGCCCAGCATACGGAAGAGACCCAGGCCGAAATACGCTACGCCGCCTTCCACGTCCTCGTGGATGGCGATCATCCCTGCGAAACCGCCCACTCGGATCAAAACGTAGACCTGTGCAGCAGCACAAAAAACGATCGCCGGGGGCAGGATTGCATGGGCCGAAGCCGGATTCACCTGCCAGTAATAGCGATTCACCCGTGCCGTTCCGCGTTCCCCCAGCCGCCGCGTCAGAAAGTAGATGATAATACAGACCGCGTTGAGAACGCCCATCAGACCGAGCCAGGGACCGGGATTGGGCATTCTTCCGAGCAGCGGCGCGTCCCAAACGAGTTGAAGCAGTGCCGATAGGAAGAAGAAATGAACACCGACAACGCCGATGACACCCTTGGGATCGAATAAATCGATCTGCCCCCGTGCCCAGGCCACCGCATCGGCCCCAATCAGCGTTCCGCAAATCAGCAGCGGCAACAGCGACCAGTGCAGCACCGCACCATAGAGCAGAAACACGACGCCCATCGTCAGGATACAACCCACCAGCGCAATCATCACGTTGACCTGAAACGTGCTGACGTCGCGTACGGCCAGATTCTCCGCCGGCGGGTCGGCGGCATCGTAGGCGAATGGTGCTGCCAAAGTCTGCGTCATGCCCATACCCCCGATGAGACCCGATGCTCAAGTCGAGGCATGCCTCGAAGTAAGGTTCCGCAGAAGGAGTTCCAGTATCGCATCCTGGGGCCATACATGACCCGCATGCCACTGCAGGTCCGGTGACCACTGGCCCGGCACGTCAAAGACCGGGCGAGGAGCAAATCCGTAGCTCATTTCCACGATCAGCGGTCCACGCCGGGAACAGGTGACAAAATCAAACGCAGTGCACTGCGTGCCGAGCTTTCCGGCGGTCTCGAAAGCAATGCGCACGCAGCGCGCGTCGATCTTGTCCGGATCGTGGTCAATCTGCCGACTCCCCGATGCCCGAAAGTCATTCTTCCGGACACGGCGAATGAAGGCCCAGGCACGATCTCCAATCACCGTCACCCGTGTATCGTAACGGTTGTCCGGAATGAATTCCTGAAACAGAACATACCCGCGCTCGCGGTTGGCCCGGCGACGTGTGCGCATGCGATGCAGAAAGAGACGAGGAAGTCTCCCCATCCGTGCCCGGAAGTCGGAGAAGTCCTTCACGCTACGAGCCTTGGAGGGAACATCCGTGAAATAACCGGGAACCGCCGAGAGGCCACGTCCGAACGCACGACGACAGAAACGCCGGGCCTCGGATACGTTCCTCAGCAACCTCACGTTCGCGGCATGCGCCCCCGCCCGGAGTTTGCACACCACCGGGTACTGGGCCCCCGAAAGCCACCCAAGGGCGGTCCGTTTTTCGTAGAAAACCACCGTAGGTATCAGCGGTGCGTCCACCGCCTCCAAGAGGTATTTCTGAGCCACCTTGTCGTCGAAATGCCAGCACGTCTTTCGGTTCGGAAAGATGAGCAATCCGGCGCTTTCGGCAGCATATAGCACGTGGCGGGCCATCAGCAGGTCCGTGGGGTTGTCATGATTGAAATGCCAGAAAAAGGCATCGCACCCGCGCAGCGCATCCATGATGGCGCTGCTATACCCGTCCACAATGACGTGGTCGATACCCGCTGCCTCGCAGCGCTCGATCCAGCGGTCGGAAAAGCTCCCTTGACGGGGATGAATCGCGATCCGCACGCCTTCCGTCTTCACCACCATCCCTCGACTTCGTGGCCCGTCATGGATGCATTCCGGCTTTCGCATCCTCTGGAACCGTCACGGGAGCCGTGCGCACCCGCCACACGAGAGTCAGCGAAAGCGCGACCAGCCAGCAAACGGGTGCCAGGACCCAGGCCAGGCATGCACCCATGATGCCGGAACCGTCGATGAGCCAAAACGAGAACACCAGGGATGTCCCGCACACCGCTAGGTTCACCCAGAACACGCGGTCGAATGCACGCGACGCCACCAGCGCCTGGTTCACGAAGGATACCAGCAGCATGATGGCCAGATGCACTGTGATCAGCACAAACTCGCGGTCGAACGCCGCATACTCCGGTTTGAACACGATCCGCAGAATCGGCCTGCCGAAAATGGCCGCTCCCGCTACGCCTGTCAAGCCGATGACACCCCCCATTAGCAGCAGACGGGCCACCAGCCCCAGGTACGCGCGGCGGTTCTTGACGAAGTACAAGGCAAGGCGAGGTGTCACGGCCGTGCCCAGAGAACTCGACACCAGGGTGCCCGCGATGACCAGTGACGCCAAGGCGGAAAAATGCCCCAGCGCCTCGGTGCCGGCGCGCGCCTCCAGCACGTAACGCGGAATGTTCGATATCAGCGAGGTGAGCGTCATGGCCGCCGCCAACGGGGCAGACTCCCAGCCCACCCCCCACAACATGCGTGGAGACCAGATGGGCGATATGCCAGCCTGATCGAACTGCTGAACGAGCCTTCGTGCGACGGGAACATCCAGAAGCAGAAGTATGCACGATCGCACCACGCATAACGCGCCAACGGCCCAGGCGAGCGACCGGGTCGCCCAGAACGTGGCCGCGAAGGCGACCAGGCAGAGCACGGCCGTCACCATCTGAGATCGCCCCGAAAGATTCATGCACTCGTACCGCCGCATGATCGAAAGGAAGATCTCGCGAATGGAAGTGAACGCCACACTGACGCCGATAAGCACGATCACCCATCGGCTGGCTGACGGGTAACCCGCGCAGATCGCAATACACGAGATGATGAAAATCGACAGAACTGTGGAAAGAAGACGAAGTGCAACGTACGCACCGTAGGGGCAGCCGGCCCGCGTCTCCGTTACGAGAGCACCGGTCAGCCCGAGGTTCGTAAGCACGCTCACCGGGCCTGCGATCGCGATCCCCAGAGCATAGACCCCAACCGTTGCCGCATCGCCAAGCTTCACGAGGACCAGCAGCAAGCACCAACCAGCGCCCGCACTCACCGTGTTGGCAACGAATACCCAGGAGAAATTCCGGCGAAGGCTCAGTCTCTGGAATGTCCCAGTCCCCGGTTGTTGCGCTCGTCTATGCACGTCTCAAGCCCAACAACTGGAGGGCGCTTCCTTCGATGTGGTCAAGACAGAGCGCGCACCGCCAGCACTCTCCGAGATCGGTTCTTGCCTGCACACCCTCAACTCGATGTCCCCGTCAGGTACTTCGAGCGACATTTCTCAAATTCCTCCACCGCCCGCTCGTAGTCATCCGGCCGGCCGATGTCCAGCCATTCGCATTCCGACCGGTACGTCCGCACACGCCGGCCCGCCTCCTTGAGCCGCATCATCAGTGTGGGAATGTCCAGGTACTCGCCGCGCGGAATGGAATCGAGCGCCGACCGATGCAGGATGTTCACCCCCATGCTCACCAGGTACTCGTACCGCGGCTTCTCCCGGTAGGCCACCAGCTCGCCGTCGTCGGCCACGTCCAGCACGCCGAAATCAATCCGCACCTCCCGCGGAAACACGCCGATCGTCGCGGCGGCGCCGCTCTCCACGTGATCGCGAACAATCGCGGCGTAGTCCAGCGTGGTCAGCAAGTCGCCGTTCATGACCAGAAAGTTCTCGCCCGGGTCCTTCACCAGGGCGATTGATCCGGCCGTGCCCAGCGGCTTGTCCTCCACACAGTATTCGATGTTCAGCCCCAGCTTCGATCCGTCCCCGAAAAACGCCTGGATCAGGTCCGCCAGGTGATTGACGGCCAGCGTCACATTGCGGAACCCGTAGTACCGCAACTGCCGCAGCACCACTTCCAGGATCGGCCGATCACCGATCGGAACCAGCGGTTTGGGAAACACCGTCGTGTACGGCCGAAGCCGCGTTCCCTTACCGCCGGCCAGAATGATCGCGCGAACGTCCTGCATACGCTGCTTCCCGCCTGAGTGCCGCAGTCAGACCGCGTACACCTCCGGCCGATACCGGTCGATGTTCCGCCGCACCCAATCGATGGTTTCGCTCAACCCCTGCTCCAGGCTGAATCGCGGCTGCCAGCCGGCCAGTTCCTTCGCCTTGCGATTGTCGCTGATCAGCCGCATGACCTCGCTCTTGCCTGGCCGGACGCGCGCGGCATCCGTCTCGATCGGCAGGTTCGGCTTGCCCACAAGCAGCAGAATCGTGCGTACCATCTCGCCGATCGGCGATCCGTCGCCCACACCCAGGTTCACCACCTGCCCCACCGCCTTGTCGCACAAGCCGACGGCGATGAAACCCTCGGCCGTGTCCTTCACAAACGTCATGTCCCGCACCGGGTCCAGCGACCCCATCCGGATGCGATCTCCGGTCAACGCCTGGGAGATGGCCGTCGGAATGAAGGCCCGGGCAGACTGCCTCGGCCCGAACGTGTTGAACGGCCGCACGATCACCACGGGCAGGTCAAACGCGTTGTGGTACGACTCCGCCATCTTGTCCGCTCCAATCT